>OGZF01001016.1_pt1 | contig 20556 bp, 21 predicted proteins | sample 1576771 | NCBI WGS metagenome assembly OGZF01 (sample SAMEA3541536, study PRJEB24748) | human gut metagenome | biome: human gut; feature: human-associated habitat; material: faeces | place: China | collected 2012
GTTGAAATATATTGAAAACAAAGCATAATAATTTGATTGACTTGTCACGCTCCCCACGGAGCGTGTGAGTTGAAATAAATCTTTTCATTTTCTTTTCCTCCTAAAATTTAGTCACGCTCCCCACGGAGCGTGTGAGTTGAAATGAAAAAAATCTAACAAACAACAACACGTTGATTTGTCACGCTCCCCACGGAGCGTGTGAGTTGAAATATTGTACTTGCATTGTTTCTTAACCATTTATACTGTCACGCTCCCCACGGAGCGTGTGAGTTGAAATGTATGTATGAATATGTTCTCCGTTTTTACCATATGGGTCACGCTCCCCACGGAGCGTGTGAGTTGAAATGACGTAGATGTAAGGGTAGCAATGTTAGAAATGGGTCACGCTCCCCACGGAGCGTGTGAGTTGAAATCCCACGGTTTTTCGTGAATGATTTGTTTGTATGTGTCACGCTCCCCACGGAGCGTGTGAGTTGAAATTGAATAGTATCTCTCGCATTATGTATCCTCCTCAAGTCACGCTCCCCACGGAGCGTGTGAGTTGAAATTCGCCAACATATGAAAACGATTTTTTAAATCATCGTCACGCTCCCCACGGAGCGTGTGAGTTGAAATTCAGCACGTTTGGAATTTCTTCCGGCTGATATATGTCACGCTCCCCACGGAGCGTGTGAGTTGAAATTTACCGCCGCAAACAATTTGTCGTATTTCTCCGAGTCACGCTCCCCACGGAGCGTGTGAGTTGAAATAAATGTAACATTGCCATCTTTGGGTGGTGCTGTAGTCACGCTCCCCACGGAGCGTGTGAGTTGAAATTGGTTGCATTGGCATATTATCACCTCTGTACTCTCGTCACGCTCCCCACGGAGCGTGTGAGTTGAAATGTCATTGCCGCCGCTGACTTCCTGTGTTATATCCGGTCACGCTCCCCACGGAGCGTGTGAGTTGAAATTATACTTTTGCTGTCCTCTGTCTGTTACTGCATGTCACGCTCCCCACGGAGCGTGTGAGTTGAAATTTTCGTCTTCCGGCAAAACTATTGTCAGAATTGCGTCACGCTCCCCACGGAGCGTGTGAGTTGAAATGTATTGACGGCAACATTGTTTCGCCGATACTTCGTCACGCTCCCCACGGAGCGTGTGAATTAAAAAATCCACTATTATGTAAAAATGGATTTGATAAAGGTCACGCTCCTCGTGGAGCGCGTAAGTGGGGCGTCGAGACACAGTCCTCTCCTCAAGGAGAGGCATAAAAGGCCCAATTAATAAGGGGCAAGCAAACAAAAAAATGAGCGGTGAATAACCGCCCGAAGAATAACTAATTTTTAGATTTATTAACCATAAATATACCGACTGAAACAAGGACAAGTGCTACAAGACCCTGAACACCGAAAGCCTGATTTTTCTCACCGAGAAAAACAGCCGAAAGGATAACGCCGAAGATCGGATTTGTAAAACCGAAAACGGCAACTTTACCGACAGGGTTATATTTAAGCAATATTCCCCACAAAGTATATGCTACGGCTGAAATCATCGCCATATATATAAGAAGTGCGATAGATGCAAGAGTAAATCCGGAAATCTTACCGCCTGTTGCTATTCCGACAACGACAAGAATAATACCGCCTAAAAAGAACTGATAACCGCTAAGAACCACAGGGTTTTCATCTTTAGAATATTTTTTAATCATACCCGATGAAAGTGCATAAGCTGCCGCTGAAAGCAATATAGCACCTTCACCGGAAAGTTTTATACTCATATCAAAACCGCCGTTCGCAAGGTTAATTACAACAACTCCTAAAAATCCTACAACACATCCCAAAACTTTTAAAACCGTCATTTTTTCGTACTTAAATATGAATACTGCGAATAATATTGAAAGAAATACGTTTGCGGCATTTATAATAGAAGATTTTACGCCTGATGTATTCGCCAAGCCTATGTAGAAAAACACATACTGCATAACTGTTTGCACCATAGAAAGTTTAAAAACAGAAAAAAGTGATTCTTTTTTCGGTACAAGTATTTTTTTGCTTAAAATACTTCCGAAAAGAATTGTAAGTATACCGGCAAGTGTGAAACGAATACCGGCAAAAAGAAATTGTGAGCCGACGGCACCGGACGGAATGTTAAACATCTGATAACCTATTTTAATACAAGGAAAAGCACTTCCCCAAAGCAGACAGCATATAATCGCGAGTCCGCAGACGACAGGTGTTTTTGTTAATAATTTTTTATTCATAATATTACCCTCCTTAAAAAAACAACCATTCGATTGTACCACAAAATCACAATTAAAACAAGAAAAATATTTAGTTTTTTATAACTTTTGCGATTATTTGATAATTTTTAAAAAAGGTATTGAAAAATAAAAACATTGTGCTATAATAGTTCAGGCATTAAACAAAGAGAGGAGATTACATATGACTAACGATATGACTAAGGGTAGTCCGATAAAGTTGATATTAAGCTTTATGGTACCGCTTCTTATAGGTAATATATTTCAGCAGTTCTATAATATGGCGGATACGATTATTGTCGGAAGAACTATAAGTGTTGAGGCACTTGCGGCGGTTGGTGCGACAGGTTCAATCTCATTTTTGATTGTGGGATTTGTGCAAGGTGTGACGAGCGGTTTTGCGGTTATAACCGCACAGAGATTCGGTGCAGGCAGTGAAAACGGCGTAAGGCGTTCCGTTGCGACAAGCATTATTTTAGGTATAGCCGTAACGATTGTTATGACGGCGATAAGCGTATTGGCGGCAAGACCGCTTTTGGAGATTATGAAAACTCCGTCCGACATTATAGACGATTCGTACAACTACATAATAGTAATTTTTGAAGGTATTGCGGCAGCGGTATTTTTCAACTTGTTTTCAAGTATACTCCGTTCGCTCGGCGACAGTAAAACACCGCTTGTATTCTTGATAATCGCAAGTATTATCAATATTATACTTGACTTTGTATTTATTCTTACATTTAAAATGGGTGTTGCCGGTGCGGGTTGGGCAACTGTTATCGCACAATTTATTTCGGGTATATTGTGCTTTGTATACAGTTTGAAAAAATTCCCGATTCTAAGACTTACAAAGCACGATTGGAAATTCTCTTGGAAATTTGCTTGGCAACACCTTGAAGTCGGCTTGCCTATGGCGTTTCAGTTTTCGATAACCGCCATCGGTACAATGGTAATCCAATCGGCACTTAATTCGCTCGGTTCAACTGCCGTTGCGGCATTTACAGCCGGTTCGAAAATAGACCAATTTGCAACACAGCCGCTTGCGTCATTGGGCGTTGCGGTTGCGACATACACCGCACAAAATTACGGCGCAAGAGAGCTTGAAAGAATTAAAAAAGGTGTGACGGGTGCGGCGATTATCGCAACGGTTTGCGGTATTGTAGGCGGATTTGTTGTTATTACGTTCGCAAAACCGCTTGTTGCATTGTTTGTCGGCAGCGGTCAGAATGAAGTTATGTCGCTTTCAAAAGAATACCTTGTTCTAAACGGTGTATTCTATGTGATACTCGGTTTACTGTTCGTTTACAGAAATGCTCTGCAAGGTATAGGCAGTAGTATGATTGCGTTTTTCGGCGGTGTTTGGGAACTGGTTATGCGTTCGCTTGTTGCATTTGTGCTTGTGTCGTATTTGAAGTTTGCGGCGGTATGTATTGCGTCACCTGTTGCGTGGTTTGGGGCGACAATTTGGCTTATGATTGCTTACTTCATTATCATAAAGCACATTATTAAAAAAGCAAATTTCGCTAAAATTAATTATTGATGTATATTTAATATTGCAAACTTTATCCTTTTTTGATATAATGAGTAGTATATTTTAAAAAAGAGAGGTATTAATATGACATCACAAAGTATAATACAGGGTATTGTATTACTTCTGTATCTTATCGCTATGGTAATGGTCGGATTTGTTTTCTACAAAAAAAATTCAACACATTCCGATTATGTACTTGGCGGACGCGGTATGAACGTTTGGGTAACGTCACTAAGTGCGCAGGCTTCGGATATGAGCGGTTGGCTGTTGATGGGGCTTCCGGGTACTGCATATTTGTTGGGTTCGGGTGCTACAAACGCAATATGGACTGCAATAGGTCTTGCACTCGGTACATATTTTAACTGGTTAATCGTTGCAAAACCGCTTAGAAAATATACACAGATTGCAGGCAATTCAATCACAATTCCCGACTTTCTGCAAAACAGGTTTCATTCAAAATCAAACGTACTTCGTATATTCTCGGCGTTGTTTATTTTGATATTCTTTACGGTTTATACATCGTCAATGTTTGCGGCAGGTGCTAATTTGTTTGATTATGTATTCGGTATCGGATATATACCTGCACTTATTTTGAGCGTTGTCGTTGTAACGGCATATACATTCCTTGGCGGATTTAAAGCGGTTTGTTGGACAGACTTGTTTCAGGGATTGCTTATGTTTGCCGCAATAATCGTTGTACCTTGCTTTATGTATAAAGGTCTTACTTCAAATACATTTGAATGGTCGGAAATCGGTAAAATTACACTTGGTGTATCGGAAGGTTTCGGTGCAATGGGCATAGTCAGTGCTATTGCGTGGGGACTTGGATATTTCGGTCAGCCTCATATTCTTACAAGATTTATGGCTATAAAGTCGTCAAAGGATATTAAGCCTGCAAGAAGAATTGCTATGGTTTGGGTTATTGTAAGTCTTGCTATGGCAGTATTGGTTGGTATATTGGCATCGCCGTATATTCAATATATGTTCAAAACAGGTCAGATTACAGACCCTTCATCACTTAGCATTTTGAATGCAAACGGTATGCTTGAGGGTGCAAATACACAAAAAGTATTTATGGTGCTTGTACAGAATATGTTCCCGACAGTTATTGCGGGATTGTTGCTTTCGGCTGTACTTGCGGCTATTATGTCAACAGCCGATTCACAGCTTCTTGTTGCGTCATCATCATTCTCATCGGATATATACAACACGCTTTTCAACAAGAATGCTTCGGAAAAGACATTGCTTAACGTAAGCCGTATCACGATTTTGGTTGTTGCAATTATAGCTTGCTTGCTTGCACTTGACCCTAATTCATCGGTGTTTGAAATCGTTGCTCACGCATGGGCAGGTTTCGGTGCGGCATTCGGTCCGGTTATTCTTTGCAGCCTGTTCTGGAAACGCTGTAATGAATACGGTGCATTGGCAGGTGTTATATCCGGCGGTGCGGTAGCACTTTTGTGGGCATATGTTCCGACTGCTATATGGGGTGCGGATAATCTTCCGGGTATATTTACCGTATATGAAATTATTCCGGGATTTATTGTATCGCTTGTACTTATCTTTATAGTGTCACTTGCCACAAAAGCTCCGTCAAAGGAAGTTATAGAGGAATTTGAATCGGTTAAAACAGCAGATGTATAAGAGACAGGCAGTCGGCGTTTGCCGACTGCCAAAAAATCACATCATAAGATGTGATTTTTTAGTTTTTTTAGAGAAAAATCATAAAGTTCCTCCGAAGTCGAAACTTTAGATTTTAAGTCATTTCTGTCGCGCAGGTCGCCAGAAATGATTATAACTTGAGGTTGCACCTCAAACTCCCAAGAATAAAGAAAACAAAACCATAAAGGTTTTGTTTTGTATGCGGATTTTTTGAAAATATTTAATAAAAATGCTTGACAGAGAATAAATAATCTGATATAATATCTCAGAAAAGAAAACAAGCAGAACAATCCGTTCTCACCGTACGGCGAAGGCTTTGCGGTAAATATACAGATACTTTGGGTATCGGTGTATTGTGCGGGTGCGTTTTGCAGCCGTTTTTTTGTTTATGTTTTAAGGAGGGATTAACAATTAGTAAGAATGATTTGCAGATTAACGAACAAATTCGTGATAACGAAATTCGAGTTGTTTCAGCTGATGGCGAACAGCTTGGCGTAATGAGTGCAAAAGAGGCACAGGATATTGCGTATGAAAAGGGAATGGATTTGGTTAAGATTGCTCCGCAGGCAAAGCCGCCGGTATGCAAGATTATGGACTACGGAAAGTACAAGTTTGAGCTTAATAAGCGTGAAAAAGAAAACAGAAAGAACCAAAAGGTTATTAACATCAAAGAGGTTCAGCTTTCACCGTCTATCGATACAAATGATTTCAATACGAAGTGTAATCATGCAATAAAGTTCCTTAAAAAGGGCGATAAGGTAAAGGTTATAGTTCGTTTCAGAGGTCGAGAGGTAAGTCATTCACAGATTGGTTATACCTTGCTTGAAAGATTTGCAGAACAGGCTAAAGAAGCCGGAACTGTTGAAAAACCGGCTAAGCTTGAGGGCAGAAATATGACAATGTTTCTTGCTCCCTTGTCATAATATTATTTAATTCGGAAGGAGTGTGCATTATGGCTAAGACTAAGATAAAGACTCACAGAGGCGCCGCTAAGAGATTCAACGTAACTAAGAATGGTAAGGTTAAGATGAACAAGGCGTTCAGAAGACACATTTTGAACAAAAAGACAACTAAGAGAAAAAGACATCTAAGAAAGCAAGCTTACTGCTCAAAGGCTAACGCAGCAGTTATTAAAAAGCTTATTCCTTACAAATAATTCGAAAGAGAGGTAGAAACTAATGGCAAGAGTAAAAGGTGCATTAAATACAAGAAAAAGACATAAGAAGATATTAAAGCTTGCTAAGGGCTTCAGAGGTGCTGAAAGCAAGCAATTCAGAATTGCTAACCAAGCTGTTATGCGTTCAATGCAAAATGCTTATGTAGGCAGAAAAAGAAGAAAGAGAGATTTCCGTCGTCTTTGGATTACAAGAATCTCTGCTGCTTGTAAGCAAAACGGTATGAACTATTCAACATTTATGAACGGTCTTAAGAAGTCAGGTATCGAAATGAACAGAAAGATGCTTTCTGAAATCGCTATCGCTGACAGCGTTGCATTCGCAAAGCTTGTTGAAACAGCTAAGGCTGCTCTTTAATTTGGAGTACATTGTGACAGATTTTCAGTCTGTCACTTTTTTTATGCAAAAAATGAAAAATAACTCTAAATTAATCTTGTTTTTGTCGAAAGAAACGTGTATAATATACTCATAGAGAATAGGGAGATATATTATGAGAATTAAAGACAATGTTAAAAGTGTCTACACACAGATTATTGTCTTATGTGAAATATTCCATATTTCGTTTCTATTTATATTTAAGCATTTTTCAATGCAGATACCGTTTATGTATAATATCGGCAGTGTGATATTTTATATATTAATGCTGTTTGTTGTGCTGAAAGGATATTATCGCGTTTGTATTGTACTGGTGCATTTGGAAGTATCGGCGTTTGTTACGGTGACGGTGCTAAATGGCGGATATTCGTCGGATTTTGCCTTGTATTTGATTTCTATGGCAACATTTGTGTATTTTAATCCGTTTAAACATCGGAGTGTAACATATATATTTTCGATATGTGAGGTACTGTTGTATATAGGTTTGACGTTGCATTGCCGTCATATTTACTCGGAGGCAGAAGTACATATCGTTTTTGTTTCAATATACAATACCGTTTTGGCAGTCGGAATTATATTGATAGGTGCGTACATATCGGACGTATCGGCAACTGTAACGCATAGAAAGCTCGTTGATGAAAACAAGACTCTTAACAATCTTGCAAATTACGACCGACTTACAGGCTTGCAAAGCCGAAGAATGTTTATGGAACGAATTAAGGACAGCGAGGACAATAAATCTGTGGTCATTTGTATCGGTGATATTGATGATTTCAAAAAAATAAACGATACATACGGTCATTTATGCGGTGACTATGTACTGCAGAATATTTCGGAGATTATGAGAAAATCGCTTGGCTTGGAGAATGTTGATATATGCAGGTGGGGCGGTGAAGAATTTGTGTTTATGTTCTGTAATGATGATATTGACAGCGCATTTGTAAAAGTTGAAAACTTAAGAAAAACTATCGAAAATAAAAATTTTGTTTATGAAAATAACAATATTTACGTTACGATGACGTTCGGAATTATCGAACGTGATAGCGGTAAAGTCGATGATGTTCTTCTTGAAAGTGCCGATAAATTGCTGTACAGAGGCAAAATTAACGGTAAAAATGTGGTTGTTAAAGCATAATAAAAAATATCTCTGCATTGTGCAGAGATATTTTTTTGAGCCTGTCGACAGATGTCGACAACTCCAAAAATCACATCTTGCGATGTAATTTTTGAGTATTTTTAGAGAAAAAATCTAAAGTTCCTCCAAAGTTGAAACTTTAGATTTTAAGCCATTTCTGTCGCACAGGTCGTCAGAAATGATTTTTAATGAGGTTAGCACCTCAAACACCCAAGAATAAAGTAGACAAAACCATAATGGTTTTGTCTACGGTTTATTTGTTTTAGAAATTAAATGTCTTTGTAACGAATGATTCGTCGTCTGAAGAGAACGGCTGAACTGTTATTTCAAGCGGTGACGACTTACTGTCAAGCTTGTACGCTTTTTGAACAGTGATTGTTTCACCCGGAGCAATATTTTGTGAAAGTGTAAGAAGTTCAACACCGTCCACGCCGATTACTGTTGCAGGAGCTAATGAAGAACCGTTTTGTTCGGCGACGACGTCATATACTCCGCTGAATGATTGGTCTGAATCGGTTTTGTTTGTAAATTCAAATGACACAACAACAACGTCGCTGTCATCATAATTGATAAGTTTTGCTTCCTCGATAGAAATATCGTTGTTGCTTACTTCACCCGAATAGCTGTCCTCTTTTGTATCTGATTTTGCCTCTGTACCTTCAACTGCCGCCATATCGACATTCTTTGAATAGTCCTGACCGTCAAGAGTTTCTGTTGCACTGCCGTTTTCGTATGCACCCGACGCATCTGACTGCGCAGTCTGCTGAGGTGTTGTATTTGTATTTTCTGCCTTTTTACCGCAGCCCGCAACTGACATTGCAAGAATTAATGCGGCAATAACGATTAAACTTTTTTTCATATTTACATATCCTTTCTTCAAAAAACAATTTTGTAGAAGCTTTAATGATATACTATCACAGTGTTTTTTAAAAATCAAGCATATCAAGAAAAATTCATAATCTATTCACATTGACATAATAGTTTTCAAGATATATAATTAACATAATGAGGTGATTTTATGAGTAATATTAAAGCATGTATATTTGATCTTGACGGTACGCTTACAAATACGATAAATGCTATTGCACATTTTGGTAATATTGCACTTGCGGCATTCGGTTTGCCCGAAATTCCGGTAGAGGATTATAAAATATATGTCGGTGACGGCAGAGATAAACTTATTCACAGAATGCTCGGAGTTTACGGCAAGGATAATGCGGAAATGTTTGAAAAAGTGCGTGATGTGTATGACGAAAATTATGAAAATGATTATCTTTATGATACGGATGCGTATGACGGAATAAGAGAATTGCTTGAAGAACTGAAAGAGAACGGCATAAAAATTGCGGTATGCTCAAATAAACCGGATAATGTCGTGCATTTTGTTACCGATAATATTTTCGGTGAAAATTATTTTGACGCGGTGCATGGAGTTATTGATGGTATGCCGACAAAACCCAATCCTTTTACGGCGCTTGAAATAGCGAAAAAACTCGGTGTAAAGCCGTCAGAGTGTCTGTTCTTGGGTGACACCAATGTTGATATATTTACAGCGAAAAATGCCGGAATGACGTCGGTCGGAGTGCTTTGGGGATTCAGAACAAGAAATGAATTGGTACAAGCCGGTGCAGACTATATTGCGGAAAATTCGCATGTAATTTTACAACTTATCGGGAGGTAGAAGGAATGAGAAAAAGCGGTATTTTAATGCACATATCATCGTTGCCGTCTGATTACGGTATCGGTACAATGGGCAAAGAGGCATATAAATTTGTAGATTTTTTAAAGAGTGCAAAACAAAAGTGTTGGCAGATTCTGCCGATTGGTCCGACAAGTTACGGCGATTCGCCGTATCAGTCATTTTCAACGAATGCAGGCAATCCGTATTTTATAGATATGGATATTTTGCGTGAAGAAGGTCTTTTGAAAAAATCGGACTATTCAAAGCTTGATTGGGGCAAAGACAGGAAAAATGTTGACTACGAAACAATTTATGAAAATCGTTTTAAGGTTTTAAAAATTGCTTTTGAAGAATTTAAAAAAGGTGATTTGTCGGAATTTTACGACTTCTTGCAGAAAAACGAAAGATGGATTTCAAACTATGCGTTGTTTATGAGCGTAAAGAATGAAAATGACGGCAAGTCTTGGCTTGAATGGGGGGACGGACTAAGAAAACGTGATTCTCATTCGTTATGGGAATTTAAGTCGTCGCACGAAGATGACGTTATGTTTTGGGAGTTTGTGCAGTTTAAATTTTTTGAACAGTGGAACAAACTTAAAAAGTATGCCAATGACAACGGTGTGTCGATAATCGGCGATATTCCGATTTACGTTGCGCTTGACAGTGCGGAAGTTTGGGTATATCCCGATTTATTTGAACTTGACGAAAATCTTGTGCCGAAAGCTGTTGCAGGTTGTCCGCCGGACGCATTTTCTCCGACAGGTCAGCTTTGGGGAAATCCGCTGTATAATTGGGACAGGCACAGAGAATGCGGCTTTAATTGGTGGATAGACAGAATAAAGAGTGCAACGTCATTGTATGATGTTGTTCGTATCGACCATTTCAGAGGATTTGAGGGGTATTATTCGATTCCTTACGGGGATAAAACCGCCGAAAACGGTCAGTGGCTGAAAGGTCCGGGAATTGAATTGTTCAATGCCGTTAAAAATGAATTGGGCGATTTGCCGATTATAGCGGAGGATTTGGGATTTTTGACGGAGGACGTGCATAAGCTGTTGAGGGATTCGGGTTTTCCGGGTATGAAAGTGCTTGAATTTGCATTTGATCCTCGTGAAGAAAGCAATTATTTGCCGTATACATATAATTCAAACAGTGTTGTCTATGTCGGAACGCACGATAATAATACGGTGCTTGGTTGGATTGATGAGCTTGACGAAGATACACTTGAATTTTGTAAAAAGTACATTGATTCGGAGGACGATATTGTTTGGAAACTCATTAAAACCGCTATGGCAAGTGTGAGTGATACGGCGATAATTCAAATGCAGGATTATCTTGAACTCGGCAGTGAGGCAAGAATGAATACACCGTCTGTACTCGGCGGCAACTGGCAGTGGAGAATGGGTAAGAATGATTTGACTGACAAACTCGCAAAGAAAATTGCCGATATAACCTGTACATACGGAAGATATGAAAGACAGTGATTTTATGCAGACGATTGAACAGGCACTTTTAAAGTTGGAAAAGTCAAAGTTCAGAAGTAGTTTTAAGCTGAAAGAAAAGGATAGGGAGTATGTAAAAAATAAAGGTATGGACACTATACGTTCTCATGCCAGTGACTTTGTTCGTGACAGACTGGCACCGTCATTTATTGCGAATGACGGCAGTCAAACACCTATGCACGGACACCCTGTGTTCATCGCACAACACGCAACGGCGTGCTGTTGCCGCGGTTGTCTTAACAAGTGGTACAGAATACCGAAAAATGTTGAACTTACTCCGGCCCAACAAGAAAAAATAGTGAATTTGCTTATGGCTTGGATTGAAAAACAAATGAAAAATACACCTATCGAATGATAGGTGTATTTTTTGTGTTATTGCAATACATTTGTAAGTGGTGTCATATCCTTGTCCCATGCAAATATTGAAACTGATTTGTCGGAGGTGATACCTGCAAATGAAATTGTTTGTTCTGCTTTTAAATCAAGTGTAACGGTTTGAAGTTTAGCTGTGTTAAGAGTATCATTTTCGTTGTATACGCCGACTAAAACCTTTATAGTTAAGCTGTCTGAAGAATTGTTCTTAACTGTTACGTTCATACCGTTGTTATCAAAATTTTTGCTCAATTTTACTGTTTCTTCACCCGGAACAGAAAGACGAAAGTCTTTATAAACTGTAAAGCTGTCTGTTTTATTTGTGATTTGTGCCGTCATTGTAACGTCTGTTGCCTTTGATGAACCGTAGAATGTACCGTCATTGCCGATATCGGATATAAATAAACAAATGCTTTTTGTAGGTATTAAGTTGTTTTCGGCAGGACAAGTTCAGGATTACGGTTCGCAAATGGCGGCGGCTACACTTGTATTGCTGCCGATAATCGTAGTATTCCTGTTCTGTCAGAGATTCTTTATTGAAAACGCTACATCTTCGGGAGTTAAAGGATAATTAAAGAGGTAGACTGAATAGGCAAGCCTATATTTTCGGCTTGCCTATTGTTATACATTCAATTTATTGACATTAAATTATTGCTATTGAAATAACTTGGTCGTGTTGGTATAATTATTATATAAGGAGTGTGATTTTAAGTATGATAACTATGGAAGAATTACAAGGCTATCCGGTGGCTGATGATAAAGAAATTCGTGACGCACACAATAAGGCGGTTTCGCTTATTGAACATAATGTTGACGAGTTTTTTGACTGTTTTCCGGGTGCAAACAGTGAAAATAATTTTTACAGGCAAACAGAAAATACAGACTGGACAGAGGGGTTTTGGACCGGTGAATTGTGGCTTGCTTATGAGAGTAACAAAGACGATAAATTAAAGGAGGCGGCACTTTGTCAAGTGGATAACTTCCTTTACAGAATAGAACATCATATTAATACCGACCATCACGATATGGGCTTTTTGTACAGTCCGTCTTGCGTTGCGGCATATAAGCTTACAGGCAGTGAAGTTGGTAAACGTGCGGCACTTTTGGCGGCGGATAATTTGATGAAACGTTTTCACGAAAAAGGTCAGTTCTTTCAAGCTTGGGGCAAAATAGGCGATAAGGACAATTACAGACTTATAATAGATTGTCTTATGAATATGCCGTTGCTTTTCTGGGCAAGCAAGGTGACAGGTGATAAAAAGTATGAAGAAAAAGCACAGGCGCATATAAAAACAGCGATGGAAAATATCGTGCGTGATGATAATTCGACATATCATACATATTTCTTTGATATGGAAACAGGTAAACCTACAAAGGGCGTTACTTGTCAGGGCAATCGTGACGGCTCGGCTTGGGCGAGAGGTCAGGCTTGGGGGATATACGGCAGTGCGGTTGCGTATTCTAAAACAGGAAATAAAAAATATTTGGATATATTTAAACGTGTAACAAAATATTTTATGGAACATTTGCCGAAGGATTTAGTGCCTTATTGGGATTTTGATTTTGATACCGGCAGTGATGAACCGCGTGATTCTTCAGCAGGTGTTATAGCGGTATGCGGTATGCTTGAAATGGCTAAATATCTTGATAAAGATGAGGCTGAATATTATACGCAGACGGCTAAAAGATTGCTTAAAGCGATTATTGATAATTGTGCCGTTAAAGACAGTAAAGAGTCTAACGGACTTTTACTTCACGGTACATACGCAAAGAAAACGCCGCATAATACATGTAATAACGGCGGTGTTGATGAGTGTAATACATGGGGAGATTATTTTTATATGGAGGCACTTACACGTCTGACAAGCGACTGGAATCCGTATTGGTTTTAGTATGTAGACAATAAAAAAATACCGTAGTCGTAAGACTGCGGTATTTTTGATATGTCGTAAAACTTATCTCTTTGAGAACTGTGGAGCACGACGAGCGGCTTTTAGACCGTACTTCTTTCTTTCCTTCATTCTTGAGTCTCTTGTAAGGAAGCCTGCTGACTTAAGGTCTGCTCTGTAAGCTTCTGTATCAACTTCAAGAAGTGCTCTTGAGATACCGTGACGGATTGCACCGGCTTGACCTGTGAAACCACCGCCTTCAACTTTTGCGATTACATCGAACTTATCTGTTGTCTTTGTAAGTTCAAGTGGCTGACGAACGATAAGCTTTAGTGTATCAAGACCAAAGTATTCATCGATTGTTCTGCCGTTTATTGTGATTTTTCCGTTGCCCGGAACAAGACGAACTCTTGCAACAGAAGATTTTCTTCTACCTGTACCGTAGTATTGTTCTTTAGCCATTTATATTGTCCTCCTTACTTTATTTCGCCTGTCCAAGCGATTGGATTTTGTGCTTGATGATCATGTTCTGTACCCTTGTAAACACGAAGTCTTGTAAGAGCTTTTCTTCCGATTGTGTTGTTTGGAAGCATACCGTTTACAGCGTACATAACAGCCTTTTCAGGTTCTTCTGCCATAAGCTTGTTGTAGTGGATTTCCTTAATTCCGCCTACCCAGCCTGTGTGGTAGTAACGAACCTTTTGGTTAAGCTTATTACCTGTAAGGATAATCTTATCAGCATTGATAACGATAACGTGGTCACCGCAATCTACGTTTGGTGTAAATGTAGGTAAGTGCTTACCTCTTAAAATGCTTGCAACTGTTGCAGCAACACGACCAAGTGGCTTGTCAGCTGCATCAACAACATACCACTTTCTTTCTACGTCTTGTGGCTTTTGCAAATAGCTTGAATTCATAGTTGTGTCCTCCTATACTTAATCTATTCATGTTAAAGCTTACTTCTTTAACTCACAACGGCTATTTTACTATGTTTTTTGCTCATTGTCAACACTTTTTGAAAAATTTTTAATAAATCAAATAACAATCTCTTATTTTCTCTTTATTTCTCATTAATACTCTTTAAATCACAACTTTCATTTTAAAAATTGCTGTATTATTTTGTTCACTTGACTAATAATATTTTATGACATATAATAAGAATATACGACAAAAAGTATTGGGGTGAAGTGATGAACAAGGTAAAAGAACAGATTAAATTTGATTTTGCGAACAACTGTTTTGATGTGCTTAGACTGTACAGTGCGTTTTACGTTATGACTCTGCACATATTCAGACATATAAGATTACAGGAAGTGTCGCCTGTATTCGATTGGTGGAACGGTGTCGTTGTGCTGTTTTGCATAAGCGGTTTTTTGGTTCCGGCGTCTATGGAGAGAAGTAAAAACACGTGGGAGTTTTTAAAAAAACGTGTGCTTAGAATAATTCCGTCGCTGTGGGTGTGTATAATTGTCGGAGTGATTGTGGCGGCGGCTTTTTGCGGATTTGTGCTGAAAAAGACTTTTGTGACGTGGTTTCTTGGACAGCTTGTTTTTATACGGGATTTGCCGCAACCGGATTTTATAAGTAATTTCGGAATAGGAAATTTTCAAGCAAATCTTTGGACAATGATATTTACAGTCCAGTTTTACATTATTACTGCGATAATATACAGATTTTTAAAAAATCGAAAACTGTGGGTATGGATATTTGTAATGATACTGTCTATGGCACTTAATCTTGTTGTGCCGCACTTACAGGAAATATTGCCCGAAACGGGACGGTTGATAATCTCACATTCGTGTATGCCGTATTTTTATATGTATTTTGCAGGTTGGTTTATGTACCGCTATCGTGAAAAAATCGTGCCGATACTTTCAAAAACAAAAATATTGTGTGTGATTTTGTTTATTACCCGTGCGATTTATTGCGACAGGTTCGGTGTGAGAATAGGCGAGTATATGGATATGATTCAAGTGCTTTTGCTTTGCCTTATGACTGTCGGTTTCGGTTACAGTTTCGGTAAAATCAGATTTAAGTTTGATTTGTCGTACGGATTGTATTTGTATCATATGGTTGTTGTTGATATATTCGTGCAAATCGGTTTGGTGGGTAATATGGGATATGTTGCTGCGGTTTATGTTATTGCTGTATTGTGTGCGCTTATATCGCATTATCTTGTAGACGATACCGTTGCACATATATTTAATAAGAAGAAACCGAGTATAGATGAAGTTAAAGAAGAAGTACAAATTGAAGAAAAACAAATTGTTAAACAACCTGTTTCGGTTGTAGACGATGATGAAACTGATTTTTAAAAAGACGGAGTCATCCGTCTTTTTACTTTGCAAAAAATATTGGATTAATTTTATTTTTGTGGTTGACTTTGCGGAAAAGTGGTGGTATAATAATCTATGTTGTTTATAGGTCATATCGGGATGTGGCTCAGTTTGGTAGAGCACTACGTTCGGGACGTAGGGGCCGCAGGTTCAAATCCTGTCATCCCGACCAAAAACGGCAAACAAATCGCATTATTATGCGGTTTGTTTTTTTTATTGCCAAATTTGAGCAGAAATAATACTGAATCAGAAGTGATAAAAGAATCTGTGCTAAATAAATATCCCCCGGTATAGCCGGGGGATATTTACTATTCTCCTAAATGTTTAATTATTTTGTTATACATATGTTTAAAGAATAATAATGATAACGTCAATGAGCCGATTTCGGCAATGTTGAATGACCACCAAACTGCGTGGATACCGCCGATTTTGGCAAGGATATATGCTGACGGAAGAAGTATGATAAGCTGACGTGTTATAGAAATCATCATACTTAAAAAGCCGTGTCCCAATGCTTGCAGGCTTGATGAAATAACTATACATATACCTGCAAATGCAAAGCTGAGGCTGATTACTCTCAATGCCGGAATACCGATTTCAAGCATATGGTCTGAAGCGTCAAACAATCTCAAAAGTACATCTGGCATAAACTGGAACAGCATAATTCCTATAAACATAATACAAACCGCATATATAATTGCGAGCTTAATGGTTTTTGTAAGACGTTTTTTGTTTTGTGCACCGTAGTTATATGAAACAATCGGCACCATACCGTTATTAAGACCGAATACAGGCATAAATACAAAACTGTTAAGTTTGAAGTATACACCGAATACCGCAACGGCAGTTGATGAAAAAGTGATAAGAATTTTATTCATACCGAAAGTCATTGCAGAGCCGACTGACGACATGATTATTGAAGGAATACCGACAGAAAGAATGTTCTTTACAAATATAATCTGCGGTTTAAAACCTTTAAAGCTGATATGTACATCGGGATTTTTGGTAAGGTTAAATGTAATCGCAAGAATTGCCGCACATATTTGACCTGTTACAGTCGCAATCGCCGCACCGGCAACACCCATTTTCGGCATACCGAATAAACCGAAAATTAATATAGGATCGAGTATGATATTGATAATTGCACCTGTTGACTGTGTTATCATTGTGAATATTGTTCGTCCGGTAGATTGAAGGATTCTTTCAAAACCAATCTGCATAAAAATACCGAATGACATAAGCAGACAAATTCTTGTATATTCAATACCCATATTTGCAATATCGCCTGCACCCGCTTGTGCAAGAAAAAACGGCTTTGTTACGAAAATTCCTATAAGAAAAAATAAAACATATCCGAGAACTTCTATAAATATACCGTTTTCGGCGGTCTTGTTTGCCGCTTCAAACTTTTTTTCGCCGAGTGCGCGTGAAAGCATTGCGTTTATACCTACCCCTGTACCGACTGCTACGGAAATCATAAGGTTTTGCATTGGAAATGCCATTGAAACGGCTGTCAATGCGTCTTCGGAAAGTCTTGATACGAATATACTGTCGACTATGTTATAAAGTGCTTGCACTATCATTGATATAACCATAGGCAGTGACATTGTTACAAGCAGCTTGTTTACAGGCATTGTACCCATTTTGTTTTCTTTCGTTTGTTCCATTTATTGTGACTCCTTTCGATTTTTATATGCAACTTTTTTATTATACTATATTTTGTGGCGGTTTGCAAGGGAAGGTGAGGGAATTGTGGGATTTTTGTGTATGGTAAGAGGGCGACCGATGATCGTCCCTACGAAATGAGAGGAAAGTGTGTAGGGGCGGTCATTGGCCGCCCGAATGGAAAGCATATGAAGAAAAAGGAGGGTGAGGAGGGGAGATAGTGAATTGTTTTGTGAATAATATAATGATTTTGCATATAAATAAAATCTGCTATTGAAAAATAGATATAATTGCGGTATAATTATAAGATAAGGAAAAGTAAGAAAGGACTTGCGAAAAAAATGGATTTGGAATTAAAAGAAATTGAACTTGCGGCTAAACGTCTTGAGCCGACTATTCACAGAACTAAGATTGAATCATCTAAAACTTTCTCTGACATGACAGGCGGAGAGATATATTTAAAATTTGAGAACCAACAGAAAACAGGTTCATTTAAAATAAGAGGTGCGTCAAATAAGATTGCCGCACTTGTTGAAAGAGGCGAAATTACTTCAGCCGTTGCTTCATCTGCCGGCAACCATGCACAAGGTGTTGCATATGCGTCACACGTTCACAACATTCCCGCAACTATCGTTATGCCGAAGTCTGCTCCTATTGCTAAGGTGAGTGCGACAGAGGGTTACGGTGCCAAGGTTGTGCTTTACGGAGATTGTTATGACGACGCTTACAAAAAAGCGGTTGAAATTCAAGAAAAAGAGGGTGCAACTTTCCTTCACCCATATGACGATCTTGAAGTTATGGCAGGACAAGGTACAATCGGTATAGAAATTCTTGAGGATTTACCTACTGTTGATATGGTACTTGTACCGGCTGGCGGCGGCGGTCTTTTGGCCGGTGTTGCGGCTTGCATAAAGCAAATCAATCCGCGTGTACAAATTGTAGGTGTACAAGCCGAGGGCGCTCCTGCAATTTACAATTCATTTAAAGAGAAAAAACACGTTACTACCGATTCTGCCGTTACTATCGCAGACGGTATTGCGGTTAAAATACCGGGTGACAAAACTGTTGAACTTATCAACAAGTATGCAGATGATGTTGTAACGGTATCAGATGCGGAAATATCAGAGGCTATTTTACTGCTTCTTGAAAGAACAAAGCAAGTTGTTGAACCTGCCGGTGCTACACCGCTTGCGGCTGTTCTTAACAACAAGGTTGATGTTAAGGGTAAGAAAATCGCTTGCGTACTTTCTGGCGGTAACATTGATGTTAGCTTTATTCACAGAATTATCGAGCTTGGTCTTGTTACGCGTGAGAGAAAGCTTAAATTCAAGACTACACTTCTTGATATTCCGGGAAGTTTGGAACATCTTTCGCACATTCTTGCCGAGGCAAACGCAAATATTGTAATGGTACAGCACGACAGATTGAGTGCAGACCTTGATCCGAACGAGGCAATTATTCATATTGCTTGTGAAGTCGGCGGCAGAGAACACGGCGAAAGAGTTATTAAGGTACTTGAAAAGAACGGTTATAATATTGTGATGGAGTAAAATTAAATGATTAAAAAATCTCTTATTTCTCTGATGTATGAGGCGGCATCTATTCAGCGTTGGAACGACCATATCCGTCCTTGGACCGGCTTTACGGAACTTGATAAGCAGGCACACAAGATGTTTTATGCTTATGTGCTTGCAAAGTGCGAGGGCGAAAGCGTTGATATGATAAAACTTATTGAGGGCGGAATATTTGAGTTTTTTCACAGAATTGTGCTTACTGACATTAAACCGCCTATTTATCATAAACTTGTAAAAGAAAAAGGCTTTCAAATAGATAATTGGGTACTTTCAGAGCTTGAAGAACATATGGACGGTATCGGCGGCTGTTTCTTTGAGAGAATGAAACAGTATTATCTTGACAAAGATTACGCATCTCTTGAAAAACAGATTTTAAAAGCCGCACATTACCACGCAAGCAACTGGGAATTTAAAATAATTTACCCTATGAATCCGCAAACTTTCGGTATAGAACAGGTTAAAACCGAAATGGCACAGGGATTGGCGGCTTGCGATACTTTTCACGGCTTCAGATATTTTGCCGGAAGTAAGTATCTTCAAGAGTTTTTGTCGCTTATAGGAAAGCTGAGATACCAACAAAGGTGGGCAAAAGCGGTAAGAATGCCCGAAACTTTTGTTATGGGGCATATGCTTGTCGTTGCGATTTTGTCGTACTTTATGTCGCTTGAACTTGACAATCCTTGCAGAAAACGTCTTGAAAACAACTTCTTTTCGGGACTTTTTCACGATTTACCCGAGGTTTTGACAAGGGATATTGTGTCACCTGTAAAGAACAGCGTCAAGGGCTTGGACAGCATAATCAGTGAAATAGAAGATGAGCAAATGCGTGAAGTTATTTATCCGCTTTTGCCGCCTGCTTGGCACAGGGAGATAGAGTATTACACGCAGAATGAATTTGACTCTAAAATTATTGATGACGGCGAAATCGATATGGTTACGTCGGACTTGATAAACGAAAAGTATAACGAAGATAAATACAATCCGATAGACGGACAGATTATACGCGGCTGTGACCACCTTTCCGCATACATTGAGGCATATATGTCGCTTAGCTATGGCATTAAGTCAGAGCAAATGCAGAGCGGATATGACCATTTGAAAGGCAAATACAAGGATAAGGTCATCGGCGGAATTAATTTTGGAGAATTATTTGATTACTTTGTATTATGAGATATAACAGAGAAAAAAAAGAACTGACCTTTGATGAGGCTAAAGACAAGGCTTTGAGATTGCTTGAATTTCGTTCACACAGTGAGCGTGAACTTTCGGATAAGCTGAAAAGAGCCGGTGCAAAGGAAGAAGATATAGATGAAATTCTTGAATTTTGCAGAAATTACGGCTTTTTGGACGACAGAAAGTATGCGATTGCAAAGGCAAAGGATTTAAAGAATTTGAAAAAATACGGTAAAAGACGTATTAAG
>OGZF01001018.1_pt1 | contig 20533 bp, 18 predicted proteins | sample 1576771 | NCBI WGS metagenome assembly OGZF01 (sample SAMEA3541536, study PRJEB24748) | human gut metagenome | biome: human gut; feature: human-associated habitat; material: faeces | place: China | collected 2012
GTCAGCTTCGCTGACCAGAATCACGCGCCAAGTCTCACGGACGTTCGACTTGATTTATGTAAGCCAAATTTATTTATTGTTGAAAAGCAGTTCTTAAGTCGCAGAACTGCTTTTTCTTTATTTTATGATATTCTTTTAAAATAATGAAGAAAAGTGGTTAAGAATATGATAATATAAGAATATTGGAGGCACGATAATATGCTTAAGAGAAAAGAAATGAAAAAGCGTGCAAAGCAGGTTGTAAAGAAACACTATTGGCTGTTACTTATCCTTTGTCTTGGAATGGCACTGTTTGGCACCGAATTTTCATCTACATTAAATTTTGTTCGAACAGAACGAACAGAAATGGATAGCAAAACAAAAGAAAATAAAAACGCTATTCAATATAATTCAAGATTAGCATTAGATGACATATTAAATGATGCATTAGATGGACATATTGATGAGGCCTATAGACTGGCAAATAATCTTAAATTAGAAGAAATTACGCAAAACAGTACAGTTCAAAAAGGAATTGTGCTTGGAAGAAGCAGGGGAATACTGGCTGATTTAGTAAATAATATTACTTCAGGTTATTTCCTTGTAGTATTGCTTAGTGCAATAGAAAGTCTTGGATTGTCAAAAAATATTATAATTGCACTTTTTATAATATTATCCGCTATTGTGCTATTTTTAGTATGGATGTTTATCAAAAATGTACTTCAGACAATTCTTAGAAGAATGGTTCTGGAATGCAGATTATACGATAAAGTACCTTTTCAAAGAATTTTATTTCTGGCAAAAGTAAAGAAATGGTGTAAAGTAGCGGTAACATTGGCGATGAAAGTATTATTTCAGACTCTTTGGGCATGCACTATTATCGGAGGCGTTATCAAACGATATTCGTATTATCTGGTTCCCTATATTGTAGCAGAAAATCCAGATATTGGTTGGAAAGAAGCAATTACATTATCTCGAAAAATGATGGGTGGATACAAGTGGGAATGCTTTAAATTAGAAATGTCTTTCTTATTATGGGATATGGCAGGTTTTTTGACATTAGGAATATCGGATTTGTTTTATACAAATGCATATAAGATTGCAACGTATACAGAGTTTTATATCCAAGTAAGACTTTTGGCAAAAAAGAATTGTGTTAAGGGAATAGAATTACTTAATGACTTATATTTATATGAAAAAGCGGATGCATTAACATTGGATGAGGCGTATATAGATGTTTTATTTATGGATTATTATTTGCCAAAGAAGACGGAGCATTTGAACGGAATTAAAGGATTTATGGCGCGAAATCTTGGAATTACACTTTATCCAAGAAAAGAAGAGCTTCAACTTGAGAAAATGCAATATGAGGATGCAAAATTCCGATTGATGCAGGACGCTTTGACAGGAAAAGGATATCCATCAAGATTGTTTCCTATTCCTGAAAAGGAAAAAGATGTAAAGGCCGGACATATTAACTATATGCGAAGATATTCACCAATCTCTTTGATATTGATATTTTTTGTTTTTTGTGTCACAGGATGGGTGTGGGAAGTAAGCCTTCATTTGGTAGCAGACGGAACATTTGTAAATCGCGGAATGTTGCACGGACCATGGATTCCTATCTATGGGGCCGGAAGCTTATTGATCCTTACATTATTATATCGCTTGCGCAGGAAACCGATATTGGAGTTTACAGCAATTGTAATACTTTCGGGTGTAATTGAATATATGACATCGTATTATACAGAATGTTTGTTTAATGGTAAAAAATGGTGGGACTATCAAGGGTACTTTTTAAATCTAGATGGTAGAATTTGTGCAGAGGGGCTTTTAACTTTTGGTATAGGGGGAATGATTCTTGTATATCTGATAGCTCCAATGTTAGATAATTATTTGAGAAAAATGAAAACACAAATTGCAGTTCCTCTATGTGTTATTCTTTTAAGTTTATTTATGATAGATCAAGTATATTCTTTTATAAACCCGAATACCGGTCATGGAATTACCGATTATGTCAGTAAAACATACATAAAAACAAATAGCTCAGTCAGAGGTTAAAAACTGACTGAGCTCATTTTATCTAAGCGGATACTCTAATAGATCAAGTACAGAGTTACGAATAATATAATTATAAGCGGCGTGAACCTCTTCACCTGAAAAAGGTGTGTCCTGACAAATCCAGTATTTCAAAGAATCTGCTAATCCAAAAGTATAGAAACGAGCGATAGCTTCAATAGTAAGAATAGCCAGCTTGTCAGGGGCTTTTAATGGATATTTTGATAAAATTAGTAAGAATAAATGATAAATATAGTCACTCATTAATTCTTCAAATGAATTCTGTCCTGTTATTTCGTATGCTTTTCGATAAAAGGCATGATCTTTTTCAAGGCAGTTGCATAATAAACGAAAGATATCTGCTTCCATATTATTATCAATCAATACTTGAATTTTATCTTTAATTTCTGTTTTTAATATCCATTCCAAAACTTCATATTTATCTTGAAAATGTTTATAAAAAGTAGGACGGATAACACCAGCTCCATCAGTGATCATTTTAATTGTAATTTTTTCAAAAGGAATCTGAAGAACCAGCTCTCTGAAGGATGCAGTAAGCAGGTCTTTAGTCAGTTCTTTCTTGTCTTCCATATCAAATAACTCTCCTTCAAAAATATCAAATTTCTAATAATTCAGCCCTTTAATGTTTTCATCTGAAACATAAGTATAACACATCTCTCTTAAAATAAAAATCCTGTTTTTTCAAAAATCAATTATAAAATGAGGATACAAATATTTCAAAATGTACCTTGACTTATAACAGTTTTAAGAAAATTGTCCTTTCTGTGTTACATATTTAAAGGACTGGATATTACATGTGGATAATATCTTCTGATACAATAGGCACATCAAGAAGAAGGGAGCGAAAATTGTGAGTCTACTAGAGATTATTCTGATTTCGATAGGGTTAACAATGGATGTTTTCGCATATGCTTTATTGAAAGGTGCGATGATGTCAGAAATCAGAAAAAAGAATTTATTGAAGATCTGCAGTATATTTACTCTTTGGCAGGTTATCAGTATGATACTGGGAAATCTGTTGACAAATATTCCTTTCACAGCAAAATTGGGAATGGATGTAGGTCATAATTCAAATACATTTTCCGTTTTAATTTTTCTTGGTCTTGGAATCTACATGATTGTGAAAGCAATTAAAGAAAAACCAGTCGAAGAAAAAAAAGATGAGACAATTTCAGCAAAACAAATCATTGTATGGGCTTGTATTACAAGTATAGATGCCTTTATTGCAGGAATTGGGTTTGGCTTTCTAGAAACAGATTTCTTATTACTGGTATTTATTATTGGGATTGCCACAATAGTAATGGTCATTATCGGTATGTATATTGGTTATTGGATGGGATGTCAGTTTAGAAGGACTGCTGTAACAATCGGGGGCTGTATTTTACTTTTTGGTGCTGTTGAATTTATTATTCGCACACTGTATTAATGTAAAAGTAATATTTTTAATTGGTTTTATACTAAAAGATAAAGGAAAGGTGAAAGAAATGGCAACAATTAAACATCAGGCTGCCAGAGCTGCATTCGGTGCAGCCGCAGACGTAACATTAAAATATTTAAACAAGGACCCAGAAAACCGTGAAAAGAGTTTATTGAAAATTGTAGATTTGACGGAGAATTTTGCAAAAGATCGTTTTAAACCAGAATCTTATGAAGCTGCAAGAGCAATGATTCGAGACAAAGATAGCAAATGGATGCAGTATGTGAATCGCATTTTTGATGAAGTAAGTCCTAATGTAATCAAAAAAACAGCGATGAATCTTGGATTTGAAGCAATGTTGAGCGGAACAAAGATTATGCATGAAATGCGCGAAAAATATCAGTGCAATATTCCATGGCTCATTTTAATAGATCCAACAAGTGCTTGTAATTTACATTGTACCGGATGTTGGGCAGCTGAATATGGTCATACAATGTCTTTAACTTATGATGAACTGGACAGCATTATTATGCAAGGAAAAGAATTAGGAATTTATCTCTATATGTATACAGGAGGAGAGCCTCTTGTACGTAAAGCAGATATTATTAAATTATGTGAAAAACATAACGATTGTGCGTTCCATGCATTTACAAATGGTACCTTAGTTGATGATGCATTCTGTGAAGAGATGGACCGAGTTGGCAATCTTTCATTATCAATCAGTCTGGAAGGATATGAAGAAGTAAATGATGGAAGACGTGGTCAGGGTGTGTTTGATAAAGTTATGAAAGCCATGGATACTTTGAAAGCACATGGACAAATATTTGGTACCTCTATCTGCTATACAAGAGCAAATATTGACACTGTTACATCCGATGAATTTCTTGATATGATCATCAACAAAGGATGTCGTTATGCATGGTATTTCCATTATATGCCAGTTGGAAATGATGCGGCAGTAGAATTGCTTCCAACAAAAGAACAGAGAGAATATATGTATCATAGGATTCGTGAGATTCGAGGTAAAGAAGGCGGTAAACAGATATTTGCATTTGATTTCCAAAATGATGGCGAATTTGTAGGCGGTTGTATCGCAGGTGGACGTAACTACTGTCATATCAATCCAAACGGGGATGTTGAACCATGCGTATTTATTCATTATTCAGGTGCAAATATTAAAGAAGTAAGTCTTCTGGATGCATTGAGACAGCCATTATTTATGGCATATCGCGAGGGTCAGCCATTTAATAATAATCATCTTCGTCCATGTCCAATGCTGGAGAATCCGGAGAAGTTAAGAGAAATGGTAGAAAAGACAGGCGCAAAATCGACAGATATGCAATCTCCTGAAAATGTAGAACATCTATGTGCAAAATGTGATGCTTATGCAGCAGAATGGAAAGAGAAGGCAGAAGAGCTTTGGAATAACAACAAAAAGTAATTTAAAAAATAAAAATGAAATATAAAAAGAGCATGAAAATCTGATGAATTTGATTCGGATTTTCATGCTCTTTTCAAACTACATTTATTTCCTTAGAAGAACGTTTTCGGCTGAGTCAAAATTGATTTCACATGTTCTACTTCTTCCTGTGTCGCTTTTTCTGCAGGAACATAGTAACTCTTTTCGCGAGCTACCTGATAGAGCTTTTCCTGTGACATTTCGCATTGATTGCGAATTTGCTTCAAACATTGTTTTAATTCTTTGTTTTCAGTCTGTGCAATCATCTCCCCAAACATTTTTAATTCGCCATTTACCCCAACAAGGGCATCATTTACCATTGCTTTTTCGTCCATTGAAACATTCCCTCCTTGTTTATAAAAATTTCATCAAATCCTGTTTATTCTTCATTGCAGAATCCGCAGCATCCTGAAATAATTTTTTTACTTTCGCATCTTCTGTCTGGGATGCGTAGTCGGTCATTTTACAATGTGTTGTTTCGTAGCCGCCAATCAGATGACGAAGATTTTGTAAATCCAAAATAGATAATTCTGACATAAATAACTCCTCCTTTATGCTTGTGATTACAAAAACGTAGTATGTTCAATTGAAAAGATCTTATACATTTCAGGGTATATTGCATTAGAAAATGACATATGCTAGAGCATGTCAGACATGGAGGAATGAAATGGAACCGAAAATAGGAATTGTAATTTAATGTAGCTTGCGATGGGAGTATTTATCAGGATATCTCTCTGCAGCCGGGAAGACATTTGGATCATATGCAGCAATCGAAAGAGAGAAGTGAAGTGAGTCATAAGATCATGGTAGAGCCAGGCAGCCAATTGAGAAACTATATCGGACAGAAATTGTATGTCAACAGTTATCACCATCAGTCCATTGAAAATTTTGGGAATGGATTGATTGCATGTGCGAGAGCTTCAGACAAAACGATAGAGGCACTGGAAATGATATAAAACGAGCGTTACATTATAACAATATGCTAATGTGACGCTCATTTGTCATCCTTTTAACCTAAATTATTTATTCTTTTTTAATTCCTGCATTTTCATAGCACGAACCTTTAATGGAAGTCCGAACAATGTAATGAATCCATCTGCATCATGGTGGTCATACAAATCACCTGTTGTAAAGCTTGCAAGAGACTCACTGTAGAGAGAGTATGGAGATGTTTCGCCGGCTTTGATGATATTACCTTTATACAGCTTGAATTTCACTTCACCCGTTACATATTCCTGTGTAACATCCATAAATGCCTGAATAGCTTCACGAAGTGGAGTAAACCATTTTCCTTCATATACAATCTGTGCAAATTTGTTTCCAAGATCTTTCTTTACTTCATATGTAGCACGATCAAGAACTAGTTCTTCCAGCTGTTCATGTGCAGCCATTAAAATTGTTCCACCAGGTGTCTCATATACACCACGAGATTTCATACCAACAACACGGTTCTCTACGATGTCGATGATACCGATACCATGTTTTCCACCGAGGCAATTCAGTTCTTTGATGATATCAGAAACTTTCATTTCTTTACCATTTACTGATTTTGGAACTCCGGCTTCAAATGTCATTGTTACATATTCGCCTCCATCAGGAGCTTTCTCCGGGGAAACTCCAAGTACAAGCAAATCATCGTAATTTGGTTCGTTTGCAGGATCTTCCAGTTCGAGACCTTCATGGCTGATATGCCATAAGTTACGGTCACGGCTATAACTGTGTTTTGCATCAAAAGGAAGATCAATTCCATGCTGCTGGCAATATGCAATTTCATCTTCACGTGACTGCATTGTCCATACATCCGTCATTCTCCATGGAGCAATAATTTTAATGTCAGGAGCAAGTGCTTTGATACCAAGTTCAAAACGAATCTGATCATTACCTTTTCCTGTTGCCCCATGACAGATAGCAACAGCACCTTCTTTACGTGCAATCTCAACTAATTTTTTTGCAATTGCAGGACGAGCCATAGAAGTTCCAAGCAGATATTTGTTTTCATATACAGCGCCGGCCTTTACACAAGGTACAATATAATTATCACAGAAATCATCTACAATGTTTTCAATATATAATTTAGAAGCTCCGGATAATTTTGCACGTTCATCTAATCCGTCTAATTCTTCTCCCTGTCCACAATCGATACAGCAACAGATTACTTCATAACCAAAATTTTCTTTTAACCATGGGATAATAGCAGTCGTGTCAAGACCACCAGAATATGCTAATACAACTTTTTCTTTACTCATTTTTATTACCTCCTAATACTTCTTCAGCAACTTAAAATTACTATACACCTATTTTTATAATTATGCAATAGAAAATATATAAAAATTCATTTTAACAGTTAAATATACATTTTATTGTATAAACTGGTGAGAATATAAAGCAAATATACATAAAAGCAGTAAAAAGATACTTTATGGTATTGAGAAATGTTGTCCGGAAAAATTTTCTATGATAAAATTGTGGAAGGGAATAGAAAAGGAAGGAAACATACCTTATGGATAAAAAACTTGTAATTGGAATTTTAGCACATGTCGATGCCGGGAAGACAACGCTTTCAGAAAGCATGCTATATCAAAGCGGAAGTATCCGAAAGCTGGGGCGTGTTGATAAAGGAGATGCTTTTCTAGATACATATCAACTTGAAAGAGAAAGGGGAATTACGATTTTCTCTAAACAAGCTCAACTCTCTATCGGAGATTTAAAAATTACACTTTTGGATACTCCCGGACATGTAGATTTTTCAGCAGAGATGGAGCGGACACTCCAAGTATTGGATTATGCAATTCTTGTTATTAACGGAGCGGATGGCATTCAGGGACATACCGAAACCTTGTGGAGATTATTGGAACGTTACCAAATTCCTGTTTTCCTATTTATAAATAAAATGGACCAGGCAGGAACGAACAAAGATAAACTTATAAAAGAATTAAAAAAGCGATTAAATGAAAACTGTGTAGATTTCAGTTCCTCAGATATAGATGGGGTTAATGAATCTATAGCAATATGTAATGAATACGTATTAGAGGATTTTCTAGAAAAGGGAACAATTGAGACAGAACAGATTTCCCAAATGATTAAAAGAAGAGAACTGTTTCCATGTTACTTTGGATCTGCTTTGAAGATAATAGGTGTAGATGAGTTTATGCAAGGTATTGTAGAATATTCAGAATCAGTCAAGCTGTCAGATACTTCAACACAGCAGTTTGGTGCAAAAGTATATAAAATAAGCAGAGATGAACAAGGAAATCGACTTACATATATCAAAGTGACAAGTGGAAATATTAAAGTAAAAGATTTGCTGACAGGACAAAACAAACAAAAAGACGATAGGTGGGAAGAAAAAATAAACCAGATTCGTATTTATTCTGGTGCGAAATATGAAACCGTAAATCAGGCAGATAAAGGGACAATATGTGCAATTACAGGTCTTACTCAGACGTACCCGGGAGAAGGACTGGGAATAGAAAAGGATTCTGATATTCCGATTCTAGAACCTGTACTTACTTATCAAATTCTTCTGCCAGAGGATTGCGAAGTACATTCTATGTTGGAAAAACTTCGTCAATTAGAAGAGGAAGAGCCTTTATTACATATTATATGGAATGAAAAGTTGGGAGAAATCTACGCTCAATTGATGGGGGAAGTTCAGATTGAGGTGTTAAAAAGTTTAATATGGGAACGCTTTCATGTACGAGTGGAATTTGGCGTGGGAAATATTGTATATAAGGAAACAATTCGTCAATCCGTAGAAGGTGTTGGTCATTTTGAACCTTTAAGACATTATGCTGAAGTACACTTACTTTTGGAACCTGCAGAATCCGGAAGTGGATTACATTTTTTTACAAATTGTAGTCAGGACGAACTTGACTTAAACTGGCAACGACTAATTTTAACTCATCTTGAAGAGAAAGAGCATTGTGGTGTATTGACCGGTTCAGCAATTACTGACATGCATATTACATTAATAGCAGGTAGAGCACACCAGAAATATACAGAAGGAGGAGATTTTAGGCAGGCCACTTATCGTGCGGTGCGTCAAGGATTAAAAAAAGCTGAGAATGTTTTGCTTGAGCCCTATTATAGCTATAGATTAGAAATTCCAGCGGATATGGTTGGACGTGCAATGACAGATATTCAGCGAATGAATGGAACTTTTGACAGTCCAATGCTAAATGATGATATAGCAATTCTTAAAGGAAGTGCACCTGTTGTGACGATGCGTGATTATCAGACAGAAGTGATCAGCTATACAAAAGGACGTGGACGTTTATCTTGTACTTTGGAAGGATATAAACCATGTCACAATCAAGAAGAAGTAGTAAAAGAAGTTGGATATGACTCAGAACGAGATTTGGACAATCCGACCGGTTCAGTATTTTGCGCACATGGAGCCGGGTTTGTTGTAAAATGGGATGAAGTAGAAAATTATATGCATCTGCAAAGCACTCTGGAATCAAAGGAATCTGTTGATGAAGAATTGATTTTCCCGACTGCGGCGGCACGTCGTGCATCGAGATATCTGGAAATGACAGAAGAAGATCAAAAAGAGCTTGATGCGATGGTAGAAGCTTCACGGCGAAAAAGAGAAGCTGCACGGAAAAGTTATGCTTATCGAAAAGATTTTTCAAATGAGAAAATATCAGCAAATAACAGTACAAAATCGTATTCTAATAAGAAGAAACAAAAGGAATATTTATTAGTAGATGGATACAATATTATATTTGCATGGGAAGAACTCAATGAACTGGCACAAGTAAATATGGATGCTGCCAGAGGGTGTTTACAAGATGTGTTGTGCAATTATCAAGGGATCAAAAAATGTGAATTGATATTAGTATTTGATGCTTATAAAGTAGAAGGTTTTCCTGGTGAAATACAGAAATATCATAATATACATGTTGTATATACAAAAGAAGCTGAAACTGCAGATCAATATATTGAGAAAGTAGCTCATGAAATTGGAAGAAAATATCTTGTCACCGTTGCCACTTCAGATGGCACAGAACAAGTGATTATAAGAGGACAAGGCTGCCATCTCTTGTCTGCGAAAGAGTTAAAAGAAGAGGTTGAATTTGCTAATAAGGAATTAAGACAATATTATTCTGAAGATACATCACTCGAGAGAAACTATTTGTTTCAATATCTGGATAAAGATACAGCCAGGCAAATGGAAGAGGTTCGATTGGGAATCAATATTTCAGAGCAAAAAAAGAAAAAATAATACAACTACTTGACAAATAGAGAAATGTGAGTAAGAATTTGTAAGAGTAGAGTTTAACAGAGTAAAGTACAAAAGAAGTAGAATATAATATAGAAGGAATGGATGGTGGGAATCCACAAACGGAGAATTGGTATGGATAGAAAGCAAATACTGGATGAGAAAAATCGAATCGTAATTAAAGTCGGGACAACAACAATTACCTATGAAGAAACAGGCAATATAAACCTGGATAAATTGGAAAAATTTGTAAGAATATTAATTAATTTGAGGAATAAAGGGAAAGAAGTAATCGTTGTATCTTCCGGTGCAGTCGGAGTTGGTCGAAAGGCCCTTGGTATGGAGCACAAGCCTGAAACGGAGGCAGCAAAGCAAGCTTGTGCGGCAGTAGGACAAGGAAGATTAATGATGATTTATGAAAAACTATTTAACGAATATAGCCAACTGACAGCACAGGTTCTGTTGACGAAAGAATCTATCACAAATAAAGAATGTCGAAAGAATGCAAGGCAGACTTTTGATGAATTACTTCGAATGAATGTTGTACCAATTGTAAATGAAAATGATGCTATTTCAGTAGATGAGCTGGCATATGGTAATTTTGGAGATAACGACACGCTTGCAGCAAATGTAGCGGAACTTGTTGATGCGGATTTATTAATTCTTATGTCTGATATTGAGGGCATGTATACAGCGGATCCAAAAAAGAATCAAAATGCAAGGTTTATTCATACAGTAGTTGAAATTGATGAGTCATTGGAAGCAATGGCAGGAGGTTCTGCAAGTGATTTTGGAACTGGGGGTATGATGACAAAGGTGAATGCAGCTAAAATTGCAACCAGTGCCGGAGCAGATATGATTATTGCAAATGGGGATAATATTTATGCAATTAATGATATTATGGCAGGGAAAAAAATAGGAACTCTTTTTCTTTCAAAAGAGCATGGAAAACTGATGGAAAATGAATTAGCTCCAGAAAGGGCGAAGTTTCGTCGGCAAGTAAAGAATCTTAAGAAATCAGAAGGAAAGTCAGAGGAGCATAAAACTACAGAGTTCATTCAAAACGAAGAGCACATGGGAGGTAATTATGGAAAATTATATGGAAATACTTGGTAGACGTGCAAAATCTGCATCAAGAGAAGGGGCTAAATTAGGAACAGATGCAAAAAACCGAGGACTCATTACTGTAGCTGAAGAACTGATTCGACAAAAAGCATATTTGTTGGAAGAAAATACAAAAGATGTAGAAGCTGCAAAAGAAAAAGGCGTAAAAGAATCTTTAATAGATCGTTTGCAGTTAACTGAATCGAGAATAGAAGCAATGGCAGAAGGTTTGTGCCAGGTTGCAGCATTGGAAGATCCTATCGGAGAGGTTTTGGGCATGAAAACACGACCAAACGGACTTCAAATCGGAAAGAAAAGAGTGCCTCTTGGAGTTGTCGGAATTATTTATGAATCCCGCCCAAATGTGACAGCTGATGCATTTGGTTTATGCTTTAAAACTGGAAATGCAGTGATTCTTCGAGGCGGAAGTGATGCAATCCATTCGAATCTCGCAATTGTAAAGGTAATTAAAGAAGGCTTGATGAAAGAAAAACTGCCACAGGATTTGATTTTGCTTGTTGAAGATACAAGTCGAGAAGTTGTTTCAGATATGATGAAATTACATGGTCTGATCGATGTATTAATTCCTCGTGGTGGTGCCGGATTAATAGCAAATGTTGTTAATAACAGTACTGTTCCTGTTATCGAAACAGGAACAGGAAATTGTCATATATATGTAGATGAGAGTGCTGATTTAAATATGGCAACAGAAATCATTGAAAATGCAAAAACTCAGAGAATGGGTGTGTGTAATGCATGTGAATCACTTGTGATCCATGAGAAAGTTGCAGAACTTGCTGTCCCACAAATTGTGCAGTGCCTGAAAAATCATGGTGTTGAAGTGCGTGGAGATGAGCGTGCACAAAAAATCAGTGATGATATTTGGCCGGCGACAGAAGAAGATTGGGGAACAGAATATCTGGATGCTATCATTTCAATAAAGATTGTGGATTCAATGGGTCAGGCAATTGAACATATAAACCGCTACAATACAGGACATTCAGAATCAATCATTACGCAAAATTATGAACATGCTTTACAATTCCAAAATGAAATTGATGCCGCAGCTGTTTATGTAAATGCATCTACAAGATTTACAGATGGATTTGAGTTTGGGTTTGGAGCAGAAATTGGAATCAGTACACAAAAATTGCATGCACGTGGGCCTATGGGATTAGAAGCATTAACTACAACAAAATATATTATTTTCGGAAATGGACAAATTCGAAAATAGCGAAAAACAAAGGGGGAAAGTTGGATTTATTGTTTTGTCATTATATATAAAACAATAAATCTGATTTTCCCTCTTGCATATTATACATAATAGGTGTATACTTATGCATAAATTCAAAATAAATATGCATATAATAATGTTTTCATTTGATAGGCAATGAGGCAAGAGATAAATATCTGAACATTATAGGATAAAGGAAGGAAGGTTGATCCATGATAAAAGTAGGAATTATTGGTGCAACAGGATACGCAGGAGGAGAATTAGTTCGAATTTTGACAGGCCATAAAGAGGCAGAGATTAAATGGTTTGGTTCAAGAAGTTACATTGATCAAAAATATGCGTCTGTTTATCAAAATATGTTTCAGATTGTTGATGCAACTTGTATGGATGATAATATGGAGGAACTTGCAAAGCAGGTCGATGTTATTTTTACAGCAACACCACAAGGCTTATGTGCATCATTAGTAAATGAAAGCATACTTTCAAAAGTAAAAATTATTGATTTAAGTGCAGATTTCCGAATCAAAGATGTTGCTACATATGAAAAATGGTATGGAATTGAGCATAAAAGTCCACAATTTATTGAAGAAGCAGTATACGGGCTTTGTGAAATTAATCGAGAAGACGTCAAAAATGCAAGACTGGTAGCAAATCCAGGATGTTATACAACATGTTCCATTTTAACTGCTTACCCACTTGCAAAAGAGGGAATTATTGACATGAGCACATTAATCATAGATGCAAAATCCGGAACATCCGGTGCAGGAAGAAGTGCGAAAGTCGCAAATCTGTATTGTGAAGTTAATGAAAATATGAAAGCCTATGGCGTTGCCACACATAGACATACACCTGAGATTGAAGAACAACTTGGATATGCATCTGGTGAGAATGTTGTCTTGAATTTCACACCGCATCTTGTTCCAATGAATCGTGGGATTCTTGCAACAGAGTATGCAAAATTAACGAAAGATGTAACTTATGATGAAGTGAAGGCAATATATGATAAATATTATGCAAATGAAAAGTTTATCCGAGTGTTGGAAAAAAATGTATGCCCTGAAACAAAATGGGTAGAAGGAAGTAATTATGTAGATATTAATTTCAAAATTGATCCGCGAACAAACAGAATTATTATGATGGGAGCAATAGATAATCTGGTAAAGGGAGCCGCTGGACAGGCGGTTCAGAATATGAACCTTATGTTTGGTTTAAAAGAGTCAGAAGGACTGGAACTTGTTCCAATGTTTCCATAGGAGGTACGAAGATGACGATCCGCACAATGACAATAGAAGATTTTGAGCAGGTTCATGCACTTTGGATGACAATTAAAGGTTTTGGAATACGAAGTATTGATGATTCAAAAGAAGGGGTAGAACGTTTTTTAAAACGTAACCCGACTACAAGTGTCGTAGCAGAAATAGATAACAAAATCGTGGGTAGTATTTTATGCGGGCACGATGGACGACGTGGTTGTCTTTATCATGTTTGCGTGGATGAAAAATATCGTCGCCACGGTATTGGAAAAGCAATGGTTGTATATGCTATGCAGGCTTTAAAAAGGGAGAAGATTAATAAAGTCTCATTGATCGCATTTACTGTTAATGATATCGGAAATGCGTTCTGGAATACGATAGAATGGACTGAACGAAAAGATTTAAATTATTATGAATTTGTATTAAATGAAGAAAATATAACGGCATTCAATGAACAGTAAATGCACTTATATATGAGGAGGAAAACACATGAAGATTATAGATGGCGGTGTAACATCTGCAAAAGGGTTTGAAGCAGCTTCTGCAGCAGCAGGAATTAAATATCAGGGAAGAACAGACATGGCTATGATCTATAGTAAAAAACCATGTAAAACAGCAGGTGCATTTACAACAAATCTGGTAAAGGCAGCTCCAGTTATCTGGGATAAAACGGTTGTGGAAAGCGGTGTAAAATCACATGTTGTTGTTGTTAATTCAGGAATTGCAAATGCATGTACCGGCGAAGAAGGTCTTCGCTATTGCAGTGAAACGGCTAAAAAAGCAGCAGAAGTTATGGGCGTAGATGCAAATGGAGTTCTAATTGGTTCTACCGGTGTTATAGGAATGCAGATGCCGATGGATAAAGTAACTGCAGGGATTGAAAAACTTGCGGATACAAAACAGGCTACTCGAGAGGCAGGACATTTGGCAGCAAAAGCAATTATGACGACGGATACAAAAGAAAAAGAGATTGCCGTTACAATTGAAATTGGTGGAAAAACAGTCACAGTCGGTGGCATGGCAAAAGGTTCTGGTATGATTCATCCGAATATGTGTACAATGCTTTCTTACATTACAACAGACGCAGCTATTACAAAAAAAGCCCTGGTAAAGGCATTAAAGACAGATGTAAAAGATACATATAATATGATTTCTGTAGATGGAGATACATCTACAAATGATACCGTTCTTGTACTTGCAAATGGAATGGCAAAGAATCCAAAAATCCATTGTGGTACAGCAGAGTATCAGTTGTTTTTAGAAGCTCTTCATTTTGTAAATGAAACCCTTGCAAAGAAAATGGCCGGTGATGGAGAAGGTGCTACAGCATTATTTGAAGTCAAAATAGTTGGCGCAAAATCAAAAAAACAGGCAAAGGTACTTGCAAAATCTGTTGTATGTTCCAATCTGACCAAAACAGCTATTGCAGGACATGATGCAAACTGGGGAAGAATCTTATGTGCAATGGGATATTCCGGTGAAAATTTTGAACAGGATAAGGTTGACTTGTTCTTTGAAAGTGCGGCAGGAAAGATTCAGCTTATCAAGGATGGTGTAGGACTTGATTTTGATGAAGAAAAAGCAACCATGATTCTTTCTGAGCCGGAAGTAACCGCAATTGCAGACTTAAAAGAAGGAAATGAACAAGCAACAGCCTGGGGCTGCGACTTAACACATGGTTACATAGACATCAATGCAGATTACAGAAGCTAAAAGGAGAGAAACCACTATGAATGAAAATATGAATCAATATTTGGAAAAAGCAAGCGTATTAATTGAAGCACTTCCATATATCCAACGTTTTAACCGTAAGATCATTGTTATTAAGTATGGCGGAAGTGCAATGGTAGATGAAGAGTTGAAAAAGAAAGTAATCGAAGATGTTACACTTTTAAAATTAGTTGGTTTCAAACCGATCATTGTACATGGTGGGGGAAAAGAAATCAGTAAATGGGTTGAAAAAGTAGGAATGGAGCCCAAATTTATCAATGGATTACGTGTGACTGATGAAGATACAATGGAAGTAGCTGAAATGGTTCTTGGAAAAGTAAATAAAAGTCTTGTTCAGTTTGTCGAAGAACTTGGCGTACGTGCAATTGGAATCAGTGGCAAAGATGGCGGTCTTTTAAAAGTAGAAAAGAAATATTCAAATGGAGAGGATATTGGATTTGTCGGTGATGTTAAAAAAGTAAATGCTGACATCTTATACGATCTTTTAGAAAAAGACTTTCTTCCAATCATCTGTCCGATTGGTCTGGATGATGAATACAATACATATAACATTAATGCCGATGATGCCGCATGTGCAATAGCTCGTGCTGTCAAAGCTGAAAAACTGGCATTTTTAACAGATATTGAAGGTGTTTATAAAAATCCTGAGGATCCTAAAACATTGATATCTGAATTAACGGTAAAAGAAGCAAAAAAATTAATCTCTGATGGATATATCGGAGGCGGCATGCTTCCGAAATTAAATAACTGTATTGAAGCAATTGAAAATGGTGTATCCAGAGTACATATTTTAGATGGAAGAATTCCACACTGTGTTCTTCTTGAAATATTTACGAATAAAGGAATTGGCACAGCTATTTTGGATGGGGAGGAAAGCAAGTATTATCATGGTGAACAATAAAATAGCAGAAGCAGAAGAAAATCTTTTACATGTATATAATCGTTTTCCAATCATATTAGATCACGGAGAAGACGTTTATTTATATGATGCAGAGGGTAAAAAATATTTGGATTTTGCTGCAGGAATTGCAGTTTGTGGTCTTGGATATAGTAATAAAGAATTGAAAGATGCCTTAAAAAAACAAATAGATTTGTTATGTCATACGTCTAACTTATATTTCCATGAAAGTTGTGGTGAAGCTGCAAAGAAATTAAATGAAATTTCCGGAATGGATCGTGTATTTTTCACGAATAGTGGAACAGAGGCAATTGAAGGAGCTTTAAAATCCGCACGAAAATATGCATATACAAAAGAATCAGGAAGATATGAAATCATAGCAATGCAGAATTCTTTCCATGGACGTTCCATAGGAGCAGTTTCAGTGACAGGGACTAAACATTATCGCACCCCATTTGAACCATTGCTTCCGGGAGTTAAATTTGCAGAATATAACAATCTGGAAAGCGTTAAAGCTTTAGTAAATGATAAAACATGTGCGATCATTCTTGAACCACTGCAAGGAGAAGGCGGAATTTATCCAGCGACAAAAGAATTTATGGAGGGTATCCGTGAACTTTGTAGTAAAAATGACATTTTGATGATCTGCGATGAAATTCAATGCGGAATGGCAAGAACAGGATATATGTTTGCATGGCAGGAGTACAATATTAAACCTGATATCATGACAATGGCGAAAGCAATTGGAAACGGAATACCGGTAGGAGCATTTGCTATGACTGAGGAAGTTGCAAAATACTCCATGGAAGCAGGAGATCATGGTTCTACCTATGGTGGAAATCCACTTGCCTGTACAGCTGTAAAAACAGTTATTGATATTTTCCAGAAAGAACAGATTGTTGATCACGTGAAGGAAATGGGAGAATATCTTTCAATTTGTCTGGAAAAATTAGTCCAAAAATATGACTTTGTAAAAGAATGCAGAGGAAAGGGACTGATTCAGGGGATTGAATTAACAAAACCAGCCGGAGATATAATAACAAAAGCTCACGAAGCAGGACTATTGATCATTACAGCAAAGGGAAATACAATTCGTTTTGTACCGCCTCTTATAATTACAAAAGAACAGATAGATGAAATGATTGAAAAATTAGAAATTGCATTTGCAAAATAGTGCATAAAAACCAATTATCAGGACATACCATGTAAGAAAGAAGATGGTGGAGGTATGTTTTTGATGATTGGTTTTTTAATTGCGTTATTGTCGGGAGCCTTAATGAGTGTACAAGGTGTATTTAACACCAAAGTAACGGAAACTACAGGAATGTGGGTTTCTAATGTATGGGTGCAATTAACAGCATTTCTTGTATGTATTTTAGGCTGGCTTATTGCAGGAAGGGATGATATTCTGTCAATTGGAAAAGTTGAGCCTAGATATCTCTTGCTTGGAGGTGTGATTGGAGCAGGTATAACATTGACAGTTATAAAAAGTATGGATGCATTAGGACCGGCTAAGGCAGCACTTCTGATTGTAATCGCACAGTTGTTCGTTGCATATTTAATAGAAATATTAGGACTGTTTGGGGTAGATAAAGAACCCTTCAGCTGGCGGAAAATAGGTGGATTAGTTTTAGCTTTGATAGGAATTTCTATTTTTCAATGGAAATAAAAATGAAAATGCTATTGTAATTTGTTTTCTGATTAGATACAATATTACTATCTGACATAAAGGGGCTTACGGCATTAACGTAAGGAGAAAATATGAAAGTCAGAAATTTATGGAAACGACAATTACTAATTACTTTCTGTTTATTTGTATTCTGTTTTGGAACGGGATGTGAGAAAAAAGGAGAAACTTTTCAAGAAGTTACTCTTCAAGAGACTGAACAATCTTTAAATGAAACTGAAAAGAATAAGGAAACAGAAGAAATTCATGACACGCCAAAAACTACATCTATTATTTATGTCTATGTATGTGGTGCTGTAAATAACACAGGAGTGTATGAATTAAAAAAAGATGCCCGCATATATGAAGCAATTGAATGTGCGGGTGGATTACGTGAGGATGCAGCACTTTCCGCAGTCAATCAGGCAGAGTATGTAAGTGACGGACAACAAATTTATATCCCGACACAGGAAGAGTATAATGCAGATAGTTTTTCTGAAATGACGACTTCAACATCGACGGATTCTTCTGATGGAAAGGTACATCTGAATACAGCGACAAAAGATGAGCTAAAAACGTTATCCGGCATTGGAGAATCCAGAGCAGAAAGCATTTTGGCATATCGGGATTCACATGGTGCTTTTCAGAGTATTGAAGAGTTGATGAATGTAGAGGGAATCAAGGAAGGCATCTATCTAAAAATTAAAGATCAGATAGCATTATAGAAAACAGGATAATAATATATTTTGCAATATATGAAAGCAGAATAAGACAGGAAGTAAAAGGAAAGAGTAGAAGTAGAATGAGCAAGAAAAAAATCTTAGTAGTTGATGACGAAAAGTTAATTGTGAAAGGAATCCGTTTTAGCCTGGAACAGGATGGAATGGAAGTGGATTGTGCATATGATGGTGTAGAGGCGTTAGAATATGCAAAAAATTGTGAATACGATCTGGTTCTGCTGGATGTAATGCTTCCGAAGCTTGATGGATTTCAAGTATGTCAGCAGATTCGTGAATTTTCGGATATGCCGATTGTTATGCTGACTGCAAAAAGTGAAGACATGGATAAAATTCTTGGGTTAGAATATGGTGCCGATGATTATATTACAAAACCATTTAATATTCTGGAAGTAAAAGCAAGAATTAAAGCCATTATGCGACGGACATCAAAAAGAGAAGAACCTGCTCCGAAAACTTTATTAGTAAAGGGAACTATGAAAATAGATTGCGAAAGCAGAAGAGTATTTATCGGTGAACGCGAGATTAATCTTACCGCAAAAGAATTTGATGTGTTAGAATTACTCGCAATGAATCCAAATAAAGTATACAGTAGGGAAAATTTATTAAACTTAATTTGGGGAGCAGATTATCCGGGAGATGCAAGAACAGTAGATGTACATATCCGTAGACTACGTGAGAAGATTGAAAAGAATCCAAGCGAGCCGCAATACGTACATACAAAGTGGGGAGTTGGTTATTATTTCCAAGGGTAAATTTCGAAACAAACTAAAAGAAAAAGTAATAAAAAGTCTGAGATTTCGTATTATTCTAATCATTGTATGTGCAGGTCTTATACCATGTACAGTCGCACATATAGCGATTATTAAGGCGTACGAATCGCGTGCAGTATCTCTGCGAACAGCAGAGATACAGAATCAATGCACGATTCTTTGTGATCAATTGAACAATTATAATTATCTTGAGGATAATTCATCCGAAGTAATCAATGCAAATTTAACCCAGCTTACCAATATTTATAATGGACGAGTTATGCTTGTAAACGCAGAATTAAAAGTCATGACGGATACATATGCTTTGGATGAGGGAAAAACGATTGTATCAGAAAATGTAATTCGTTGTTTAAAAGGTGAAAGTACAAATTACTATGATAAAAAAAATCATTTTATAGAGGTGACATCTCCGATTACAGATAAAAATACCGGGAAAGCCGTTGGAGTGATACTTGCAAGTGTTTCTACGGATTCAATCGAGGATAGCTTGCATATCTTTCATACAAAAGGCGGTGCAATCATTGGAATGATTATGACAATTGTTATTGCATTGGCAATTTTACTGGCCGATTGTATCGTAAGACCGCTCAGAAAAATTGCAGCTGATATTGAAGGGGTAACAGAAGGATATGTTGTAGAGGTACTGCATGAAAATACATTTACAGAAACAAAGAATATTTCAGATGCTTTTAATAAAATGTTAGGTCGGATGAAGGTACTTGATGATTCAAGAGAAGAGTTTGTATCTAATGTCTCACATGAATTAAAAACTCCATTGGCATCAATGAAAGTGCTGGCAGATTCTCTTGTTACACAGGATCAAGTTCCAATCGAGTTGTATCAGGAATTTATGGGAGATATTGCAAAAGAGATTGATCGTGAAAATGATATTATAAACGATCTTTTAACCCTGGTTAAAATGGACAAAACAGCACAGAATTTAAACATTTCGCAAGTAAACGTAAATGATCTGCTTGAA
>OGZF01001022.1_pt1 | contig 20495 bp, 20 predicted proteins | sample 1576771 | NCBI WGS metagenome assembly OGZF01 (sample SAMEA3541536, study PRJEB24748) | human gut metagenome | biome: human gut; feature: human-associated habitat; material: faeces | place: China | collected 2012
GAGCACCTGACTGTTAATCAGGGTGTCGCCTGTTCGAGTCAGGCAAGAGGCGCCACGAAGGCAATGTTCTTTGGAACATTGCCTTTTTTGTTTGCCGTGCCGCATGTTTCAGAAGTGTTAATTTTTCACACTTTTTTCATTTCTCACGATTTCTTAAAAAAGAAGTTCTTGAAGATGCTGTCATATTGTGGTATACTGCACATAAGCTGTAACGCCTGCGCATACAAACTTTGCAGGCATTGCAAGCCGGAAATCTGAGCATTCTGCCCCATTCCCGGGCGTTCAGAGGCGGTAAATCCTTCCGGTTTTGGCGGTTTTGTCAAATTCACTGCATGTTTTCCGGTCCGTGTGTCTGGCAGATGTGTATGGTGTTTGAATAAATTTGTATAGTTTCAAAGGAAGCATCTATGCGTTATACCTATGTCCGGCAGCATGACACTACCGACTGTGCGGCTGCCTGCCTCGCAATGGTGTGCCTCCATTACAAAAAGGAGATCACCATCACGCGCCTGCGCGATATGATGGGTACGGACCTGAAAGGCACAAATCTCGTTGGTCTGCAGAAGGCCGCCAACGAGCTGGGTTTCACCACCGCCGCCGTGCGTGTGGACCGTGAAAACTTCCTCAGCGACTTCTCGCTGCCCTGCATCGCACAGGTCATCACCGACCAGGGCCTGGCCCACTTTGTGGTGGTGTTCAAAAAGACCACCCTCCGCGATGACGGCGAGCGCCGCAAGCACATGCTGGACGAAGCCGAGCGGGTCAAGGAAGCCGAGGAAAAAGGCAAAAAGCACAAGTGCAAGGATTACGTCATCATCGGCGACCCTGCTACTGAGCTGAAAAAGATCAGCCTGGATGAGTTCTACAAGAACTTTACCGGTGTTCTGCTGCTGCTGAACCCCACCTCGGAGTTCAACGTGAGCCAGCGCAAAAAGCTGGCACCCGGCGCCCCCGGCTATGAAGCCCAGCAGGCCAGCGAAAAAGACGACGGCAAGCCCAACCGCTGGGGCATGATGAAGCGGTACATCGACCTGCTGCTGCCCCAGAAGAAGCTGTTCTTCTACGCCATTTTAAGTTCCGTCATCACCACCATCCTGGGCATCGCGTCCTCGATGTTCAATAAGATCCTGATGGATGAGGTCCTGCCTTACGGGCTGGACAACCTGCTGGTCACGCTGATCATCGTGTTCAGCATGGTGAGCCTGACCAGTTCCCTCATCGGCTTCGTGCGGCAGTGGGTGCTGATCCATCTGTCCATCAAGATCGACATCCCGCTGATGCTGGGCTACTTCGGGCACATCTTTCATCTGCCCATGAAGTTCTTTGCCACCCGCAAAACGGGCGATATCACCACCCGTTACTCGGACGCAAACACCATCAAATCCATCTTCACCAGCATTGCACTGAGCCTTGTGATGGACATCTCCATGGCCATCATCACCGGCATCATCCTGTTCCGGATGAACGCCATGCTGTTCTCCATCTCGCTGTTCATGGCACTGGTCAGCATCCTGCTGGTGCTGGTGTTCAAGCAGCCCTACAAGCGCATCAACGAAGAGACCATGATCCAGTCGGCTGCCCTCAACAGCCAGATGATCGAGAGCCTGCGCGGCATCGAGACCATCAAGTGCAATGCCAACGAGGACACCCAGCTGGAGAACCTGGAAAAAGAGTACATCAAGAGCCTGAAGATCAGCCTGCGGTCCAGCCGCATCAGCACGGGTCAGGGCCTGATCTCCACCTTCATCTCCACCGGTTTCAGCATGCTGACCACCTATGTGGGCATCAGCCAGGTGCTGCACGGTGAGATGACACTGGGCGGCTTCATGGCGTTCAGCACCCTGTCCAGCTACTTTACTTCCCCGCTGAGCAACCTGATCAGCCTGCAGATGAGCATTCAGGAAGCCGGCATTTCTATGAAGCGTCTGACCGAGATCATGGATTATCCGGCCGAGGACGAAAACGATGAGGGCAGCGAGCTTACCCCGCTGGAAAAGGTGGAGGGCGACATCGAGTTCAAGGACGTCACCTTCCGCTACGGCAACCGTGCTCCGGCCCTGGACCACATCAGCTTTACCATTCCCGCCGGCAAAAAGGTGGCTCTGGTGGGCAGCAGCGGCAGCGGCAAGTCCACCATCACCAAGCTGCTGCTGAAGTATTACGAGCCCGAAGAGGGTGAGATCGACTTCAACGGCGTGAATCTGGCCGAGTACACCCATGATTCGGTGCGCCGCGCCATTGCCTATGTGCCGCAGAACATTGAGCTGTTCAGCAAGACGATCTATGACAACATCCGCATTTCCCGCATGGATGCCACCATGGAGGAAGTGAAGGAAGCCGCCAAGAAGGCCGATGCCCATGAGTTCATCCGCCATCTGCCGCTGCAGTACAACACCTACCTGGAGGAAGCCGGCAACGGCCTGTCCGGCGGTGAGAAGCAGCGCATTGCATTGGCGCGTGCTTTCCTGAAGGATTCCGGCCTGTACATCCTGGACGAGTCCACGAGCAATCTGGACTTTGCCACCGAGAATCTGATCTTCAACATGATCTACGAGCAGCTGGCCGACCGGTCCATGCTGATCGTAGCCCACCGCCTGTCCACCGTCCGCGACTGCGACCTGATCCTTGTGATGGATCACGGCAAGATCGTGGAGCGCGGCACCCACGACGAGCTGATGGCCAAGGATGGCAAGTATGCCGAGCTGTGGAACATGCAGCAGGGCATCTACCGCCGCCGTGAGCCGGTGGCCAAGCAGCCTGTGGCTGCCGCTGTGGTAGAGGATGACGATGACGGCGAAGCCTTTACCTACTGATTCGTTGCAGTCGGGTGCGCACCCGATTACATAAAACGGTGTTCTGCCGGCAGCGCAGCCGGTAGAACACCCGAAAAGTTCATATTTTGAAGGGAGTAATTCATCATGATGATGCCTGCAAACTTTTCTGCAATCTCTGAGAACGAGATGACCTACGTCAACGGCGGCGCAAGCCTGTCCGAAATCCTGGCCCCCGAGCTGAAGCTCGAGAACTGGCAGAAGTTCAACCAGAACATGGTCACCATTATCGGCAACTCTTTCCTGGGCGACTATGTCAGCAACACCGTTGGCACTCTGTTTGGTGGCGCTTACAAGCCCGGCAACCTGGGCAAGGCCTGGTTCAGCTCTGTCAGCAAGTACTACAATAGCGGCTACGATGCTGTTGCCAATAGCGGCATCGACGCTGCGATGGGTGGCAACTTCCTGGCTGGTGCTAACGGCGTCCTGAACGCTGGCCTGCGTCTGGCTGGTTCTGCTGCTGCCATCTACAACCTGGCAACCGCCAACGTCAAGAACGGTCTGCCCAGCCTCTTTGACTTCGAGAAGAAGAAGACCGTCTTCCCTGAATAAGACTGTCTGATCCTGGCTTTCCGGGGGCCTGAGCAACTGCACCGGTTTCCCCGCCGCACATGCTCCGGATGCAGACAGGTGCGCACCTGTCTGCTGAAAAAGTGCTTTGCGGTTGCGCAGCCGCAAGGTGCCTGACAAGTATGGCAGACGGCAGAGTGCCCTGTGGTATCTCAGCCCCGACAAAAAACGATATGCAGTGTGTTTTCCGGCCCCGCTGCAAAGCGCCGGACCGGTGACAATGCCTCGTTATGGTGTGCCCGGAGGCGTCCTGCCTCCGGGCACATTCTATTTTTCGCATCACCCATTACTGCTACAGTAATAGGTGATCAGAAGCAGAGAAGGTGTGCTCTGCCCTTTCTCTGCCTGTGATTGCCTATTACGGCCTCCCCTTTGCGGAGGAAATTCAACGATAGGACAAAGAGGTATTTCAACATGAACGAGATCAAAGTTGCTGAAAACAAGACCCTCAAACTGACCAATGTCGTGGCACGCCGCATCGCCCCCGAAGAACTGGGCAACATGATGGTGGCGCTGACCCAGCTGCAGAACTTTATCAAGAGCCACAACGCACAGCCCATCGGCCCGCTGGTGCAGGCCATCAAGATCGGCCCGGCCCCGGAGCATGCCCCGGAGCTGTACCTGATGCAGCAGGCCACTCAGCTGATCACCCAGACCGAGCCCGGCTACGAAGTGGACGCCGTGCTGCGGGTGAAGAACTGCCTGTACGCTCATTATACCGGCCCCATGGCCTACAGCCAGCTGGCAAGCTCCAAGCTGCAGATCCTCGCCTTTGAAAAGGACCTCAAGCTCACCGGTGACAACTACACCATTTTTGTCAGCCAGGACGACGATGACGCCGTGATCGACGTGTTTATGGAGACCAAGTAACTATGACAACGACCATCCAGAACCTCGATGATCTGCAGGACCGCCGCATTATGATGGACCGGGACGTACCTCCCTACGGATACGCCTTTGTCATTCTGGTGGGCTTGTTCATGATCTTTCTGCTGGTGTGGAGCACCCGCACCAACCGCATCTATGTCAGCCAGAACTCCGGCACGGTGCAGGCCAGCAACAAGACCTACATCATGTCCAGCTATTCCGGCACCCTCACCGAGCTGTACATCTCCGAGGGCAGCTATGTGAACGAGGGCGACCTCGTGGCCCACATCAAGAGCACTGACCTGGACATGCAGCAGGACAATCTGGAAAGCCAGCTCAAGATCTACCAGACCCAGGTGGACCAGTACAATAAGCTGCTGCAGTGCATCCAGGACGACACGAACTACTTCAGTGAGACCAGTGTCGAGGATCAGCCCTACTACTACCAGTACGAGACCTACAAGAGCCAGGTGGAGCAAAAGACCTTTGACGCTTCGGCTTATCAGGCGGCCGGTTACACCGACGCCCAGATCAAGACCCTGATGGAGCAGAACCAGAGCGAGATCCAGGCCCTGTATTACTCCACCATGCAGTCCATCTCCCAGAGCATCACCAGCGCCCAGAGCAACGTGGACAACGTGCAGGCGCAGATCGACGCCCTGAACACCGGTGCCAACGACTACTATCTGTATGCCCCCACCTCCGGCGTGATCCACATGGACAGCCCCTACAAGGAGGGCATGGTGCTGAGCGCAGGCTCCCCGCTGGCCACCGTTGCCAGCGAGAACGATGACCTGGAGATCGTGGCCATGGTCACCGTGAACGACCGCCCGCTGCTGCATGTGGGCGACCCGTGCAAGATCGCCATCACCGGCCTGTCGGAGTATTCCTACGGCACCCTGACCGGTACCGTGACCGCCATCGACAGCGACGTGACCACCAGCACCAGCGCTTCGTACTACAAGATGACCATCAAGCCGGACAGCACCTATGTGGTGAGCCGCAGCGGCGACAAGGTCGATCTTTCCAACGGCATGAGCGTGACCGCCCGCGTGGAATACGATCAGGTCACCTACTTTGAATATGCAATGGAGGCTCTGGGTGTGCTGTTCCGCTGATGCGGGCACCGTTTCCGGCGCTGAATCCTTCGCTCCATTTTTAACACCCAGAGAGGTACACGAACCATGAAATCAACCGCAAAGACCCTGGCCCTTGGCGCGGCACTGCTCTGCCTGCTGGCCGGCGGCATGGCCCTGCCGGCATCGGCTGCCGTGCCCCTGACCGGCACCGCCGTGTCGCTGCCCTGGAACAGCGACAACAGCGTGCCTGCCGAGAGCATTGAGGCCGGCACCTATTCTTCCAATATGCTGTTGGGCGAGACCCAGCAGCTGTCGCCCACGGTGCACCCCCGCAACAGCACCGACTCCGTCATCTACCTCACCGATGACAGCAGCGTGCTTACCGTGAGCAACAGCGGCGTGGTGCAGGCTGTGGGCGTGGGCACCGCCACCGTGACGGCCGCCGCAGGCAACCAGATCTGTGCTTACACCATTTCGGTTTCCATGGACTCCACCATGATCGTCACCGAGATGGATCTGGCGCTGTCCTCCAACACCATCTATGTGGGCAACTCGGTGTCGGCATCGCTGCAGGTGCGGCCCTCGTCCGCCTCGCAGTACGCCACCATCTCCCTGACTTCTTCCAATGAGAAGGTGGCCACCGTCAACAGCTTCGGCCGTGTGACCGGCGTGAGCCCCGGCACCGCCACCATCACCGCCGCCTGCGGCTCGGTCACCGCCAGCACCACCGTTACCGTGCTGGCCATCCCCACCGACACCACCGGCACCGTCAGTTCCGGCACCACCTCCGCCAACAGCGGTCAGGTCATTACGGTAACCCCCTCCTATGTGGTGCTCAAGCCGGGCGCCACCCGCACCCTGTCGGCCAAGGCCACCCCGGCTTCGGCCTCCCAGAGCTTCACCTACAAGTCCGGCAACAGCAGTGTGGCCACCGTGAGCCCCAGCGGCGTGATCACCGCCGTGGGCACCGGCTCCACCTCCATTACGGTTTCCAACGGCAAAGCCACGGCGCTGGTCACCGTCATCGTGAACCGCTCTGCTTCCGCTTCCTCGGGCAGCGACAGCAGCAACGGCGATGACGCTTCCAACGGCGACGATGACAAGATCACGCTGGACCCCACCGTGCAGACCATTCAGGACAGCACCGACCATGAGGTCGTTTTTGCTCAGTCGGAAGTCCCGGTGATCACCGGCGACATCCTCAACTCTCTGCGCACCACCGGCAAGACCCTGTGCGTGGTGGGCGACGGCTACACCCTGCAGGTGTCCGGCAAGGACGTGCGCAACACCACCGGCGAGCTGAACACCTCGCTGGAACTGCAGCAGGTGGAGCAGGGCCTGGAGTTCGTGGTGAACGACGGCAAGACGGTCCCCTGCTCGGCCCGCATTGATCTGGACAAGTGTGATTACTCCCGTCTGTACCTCTACAACGAGACCACCGGAAAGTGGCAGTACCTGAACAGCTACAAAGACGGCGTGATCACGCTGGACACCGCCGGTCGTTATCTGCTGACCAACGAAAATCTCCGCTTCGCCAACATCAACTGGACCTTCTTCATCGCTGGCGGCGCGGTGCTGGTGGTCATTGCGGTGGCCTACATCGCGTTCAAGAAGCGTTACTGGTTCTGGTAAGCCGCTCTTCCTCATCTGAAACAAAGATACAGCGAGGCCCCTCTGAAACGCTCAGAGGGGCCTCGCTGTTGTTGTAATTATATTCTGGTTGCCGTACTGTCAAAAGGCTCCATCCCTGAGGGAGCTGGCTTTGCGCAGCAAAGACTGAGGGAGTTCCCGTAATTCCCGTAAGCAGCAGTTTATTCCACGGTCACGCTCTTGGCGAGGTTGCGGGGTTTATCCACGTCGCAGCCGCGCAGCACCGCCATGTAGTAGGCGAACAGCTGCAGCGGCACGATCAGCTGCAGGGGCATCAGGATGTCCTCATATTCGTCCAACCGGATCACGGCATCGGCCACGCCCTCCGGCACCACGGCATCCTTTGTGGTGAACAGCAGCACCCGTGCACCGCGGCTGCGGGTCTCCTTGGCGTTGGAGATGGTCTTTTCGTACACCTGTTTCTGGGTGGCCAGCGCGATCACCGGCACACCGTCGGTGATCAGGCTGATGGTTCCATGCTTCAGCTCACCGGCGGCATAGGCATCCGAGTGCACATAGCTGATCTCCTTCAGCTTCAGGCTGCCCTCCAGTGAGAGGGAGTAGTCGAACCCGCGTCCGATGAAGAAGCAGCTCTGGGTGTTCATATAGCGGCTGGCAAGGTATTTGATCTGCTCGCAGTCCGCCAGACGGGCCTTGATGATCTCCGGTGCCCGCAGCAGCTGGGCCGTATAGCGGCGGGTCTCTGCCTCGCTCAGGCGGCCCCGGGCGTAGGCCAGACGCAGCGCGAACAGATACAGCACGCACAGCTGCACCATATAGGCCTTGGTGGAGGCCACGGCGATCTCCGGCCCGGCGTAGGTGTACAGCACATAGTCTGCCGCGCGGGCGATGGAGCTGCCCACCACGTTCACGATGGCCAGCACCGGCACGCCCCGGCTCTTTGCCAGCTTGAGGGCGGCCAGCGTATCACTGGTCTCGCCGGACTGGCTGATGATGATCACCAGATCGTTGGGGTTCAGGATGGGGTCCCGGTAGCGGAACTCGCTGGCGATGTCCACCTCGGCGGGCACCCGGGCCAGTGTCTCAATGGCTGCCTTGCCCACCATACCGGCATGCATGGCCGTGCCGCAGCCCACCAGATGCACCGTACCGATGCTGCGCAGCACCTCATCGGTGAGCTGCGGGATGCGCAGATCCGGCATACCCTCCTCCACCCGGGGGCTGACCGTGGCCGTGATGGCCGTCGGCTGCTCATTGATCTCCTTGAGCATGAAGTGCGGATAGCCGCCCTTTTCGGCTGCCTCCATATCCCAGTCCGCCGTCAGCACCGGGCGCTGCACCGGCTCGGCAAATTCATTGTAGAAGCGGATGCCCTCGGCCGTGCACACGGCCATGTCGCCCTCTTCCAGCACGCTGTAGCGACGGGTATACTTGAGCAGGGCCGGGATATCCGACGCTACGAAGTTTTCGCCCTCGCCCCAGCCCACGATGAGCGGGCTTTCGCGCTTGACTGCAAAGATGGTGTCCGGGCGGTCCCGGAACAGCACAGCCAGCGCATAGCTGCCCCGCACCTTGGCCAGTGCTTCCTGCAGCGCCCGCAGCGGGTCGCCGGTGTAGCAGCTGTCGATGAGCTTGACCAGCACCTCGGTGTCCGTTTCGCTCTCAAAGGTATCGCCTTTGGCCATCAGACGCTCCTTGAGGATGCCGTAATTTTCAATGATGCCGTTGTGCACGATGCTCACCCGCGGGGTGGAATGCGGGTGGCTGTTCACGTCGCTGGGCTCACCGTGAGTAGCCCACCGGGTGTGCCCGATGCCGCAGAAGCTCTGTGCCAGAGCCTGTGCGGCCAGTTTCTGGCGCAGCTGTGTCAGCCGCCCCTTGCTCTTTACCACGCGGATGCCGCCGTCCAGAGCCAGCGCAACCCCCGCCGAATCGTACCCGCGGTACTCCAGTTTTTCCAGACCGTCCAGCAGCACATCCTGTGCGCTGCGCTTGCCGACATAACCAACAATGCCACACATACAAAACACCTCCATGCCGGCGTCCCCCGCGCAGAAAAAACGCACAGCCGGGGCCGTCAGCTTCCCTATCAGTTTATGTTCTTGTATGGCTTTCTTTGAAGGGATCTGTTGCGGTATCACTGCCGTTTTTTGCCCTTCTCTGCGGCTGGTCTAGCCTTCAACCGGAGAAACATCCGCCGAAATTTTCGATGATTCCTCTCCTCGTCACCCTCGCGGCTGTCACCCGCGTGGCCCGGCGCTTTGCGTCAACTGGTGGTTTTGCATTCCCTCTTTCTGCGGCCCCTGTGGGCTGCTGGTGGCTCAGTATACCACACTTTCCCATTTTGTGCAACTGCTGTGCAACAATCGTTCTCAGTGCATGCCCAGCACCCGGTGCAGCTTGGGCTGCCACACCAACCGGTACAGCATGAGCAGGTTGTGCAGGGCCCGGTCGTACAGCAAAAAGGCCACGTTGCCCATGGCCAGCGTGGACAGGGTAACTATCCATGCCGTGGTGCGCAGCTCCTGTGAGATGCTGCCCGCCGGGATGAGCACCAGCAGCAGGCCGTACATGGCCAGCACCGTGCCGTTGCACAGCAGCAGCTTGCACACGCACCGCAGCACGGCCGGGCGGATGCGGTCGAACCGGGGTTTTGCCAGCGGGTAATACCCCAGCAGGAACACGAAGATCAGGGCCACTTCCTTGTCCGGCACAAACAAAAGCGCCAGCAGGCTGACCGCCGCGTAGGCTGTGAGCGCCATGGTGCGCCCGCACTCCACACACACTGTCGCGATCAGAAACCCTGCCAGCGCAGGCGCAATGAACATGGCAATGGGGATCACGGCCCCCAGCAGCATCAGCGCGACGCACAGTGCCGCCGCCATGCCGCAATAGGCCATCGTCCAGCTTTTTCGGTTTTGTTTTTTCATGGAATCTCCCAGTTTTCCTGCTCTGCGCCCACTTCCAGCGGTTCCACCGCGTGGTGCAGGCCCAGCAGCATGATATTATCCAGCAGGCTGCGGTTGAGTTTGACATCCAGCATGCTGTACACCCGCATCAGGTCATTGGCGGCGGCCAGCGCCTGCCGACGGGCATTTTCCACGGCCGAGGCCTGCCCCATCAGGTCATTGACCACAAACACGTTGTACCGGCCGCTGCACTTGTCGGCTTCAAAGCGCTCGGCCTTGTCCATCAGGTAAAAGATGCGCCCAATGCTGCTGCCGATGTAGCGCATGCTCTTGCGCTGGTTGGGGTCATCGGTGGCAAGGGTGGAATACAGCGCGCCGTAAACGTTGCTCATGGGCTCTGCAGCCAGGTTGTAGTTCTTGGCATTCAGGTTCATCTGCACCACGGCCTGGTCCCGCTCCTGCCCGAACAGGCGTTCCAGGGCCGGGTTCTGCTGCACGGCCCGCTCGTAGGCACGGCGCAGCAGAACCCGGTCCAGCGCGCGGCGCAGCCGCTTGGCGGGCCGCAATTCATCCGGCCGCCGGTCCTGCAGGTTGTGCCAGCCCAGCAGCACTTCCACCTGTGCCGCCTGCCGGATGCCCTGCGTCTGGCACATCATCCTGCGCCAGCACAGGGTGCCCGGCACCCGCTGACGCTGGCAGGTGGCTGTGCGCCCGGCAAGGCTGTCGGACAAAATGGCAAACACCACGCCATTGTGCCGCAGCAGATGGCAGGAATACCAGCCAAACTCGGTGTACAGCTGCCGCCGCACGCCTCGGAGATACTGGAGGTAGATATTATAATCACGGATGGTCAACTCCGGAAGATAGGGTTTCATTCGACCCTTCATAGGGGGCACCGTTCCTTTCCGCCACAGGCTGCACAGGTCATGGTAATAAGGTAAGTATAATCTATTTTGTTCCGCTGTGCAACGGTAGGAGTGTAAATTCTCCATGAATTTGTCTCATCTTGTTCATAACATTTCATAAAACTTTGTTTGCATTCGTCCTTTTCTCCGGCAGGGGTCGTGGGGTCATTCGTTCCGGAATTTCCCGGGTCTTTCCGGCAGCGATGCAAAAAGCCGCACCGGGCAGTTCCGGTGCGGCTTGCAGGGCTTATTTTTCAGGCCGGGCACATTTTTCAGGCTCAGTCCTTCTTGTCAAAACGGCGCTTGCCGTCAAAGCCGGACTTAGGCATGGGCTTTGCGGTGTGCTCGAACTTGGGGGCGTTGTAGTACATATACAGCTGGCAGGGGATCATGCCGTTGTACATCTTGCGGCGCTTGTTGGCGCGCTTGCCGTAGTGGGCTTCAAAGTCCATGTCAGCGGTGATAGCGTACACACCGGCGCAGGGGTTCGCCTCCATCTGACGGCCCAGGGTGCGGGCCAGCTTGGCCGCGCCCTCAATGGTGCTCATGCGCTCACCGTAAGGGGGGTTCGTCAGCACGATGGCCTCCTGCTTTGCGGCAAAATCCGCCACATCGGCCACCTCAAAGTGGCAGCGCTTTTCCACACCGGCCAGCTTGGCGTTGGCGTTGGCCAGCGCCACGGCGGCGGGGTCGATATCATATCCAAAGGCCTCGAAGCCCACATCCAGCTTGGATTCAGCCAAGGCCTTCTGGCGCTGCTCGGCCCACACAGCGGCTGGCACAAAGCTGTAGCGTTCGGCAGCAAAGCGGCGCTTGAGGCCCGGTGCGATGTTCATGGCCTTCTGGGCGGCCTCGATGAGCAGGGTGCCGCTGCCGCAGAAGGGGTCCTCCACCAGGCTGTCCCGGCGCACGCGGCCCAGGTCGGCGATGGCAGCGGCCAGCGTCTCGCGGATGGGGGCCTCCATGGCGTTGCGGCGGTAGCCGCGCTTGTGCAGGCCCTCGCCGGTGGTGTCCAGCATGATCTCGCACACGTTCTTGCGCAGCATGAAGCGGATCTTGTACTCGGTGCCGCTCTCCGGCAGCACGGAGGTGTGGTGCTTGGCCATCAGGCGCTTGACCACAGCCTTTTTGATGATGCTCTGGCAGGCGGGCACGCTGGAAAGCTGGCTGTCCAGCGAGGAGCCGGTGACCGGGAAGGCCGCATCCGTCGGCAGCAGATCCTCCCAGGGGACGCTGTACACGCCGTCGAACAGTTCATCAAAGGTGGACGCCTTGTAGCGGGCCAGCAGCAGCAGCACGCGCTCCACGGTGCGCAGGTGCAGGTTGGCTGCCGCGATCATCTCCGCACCGCCGGAGAAGGTCAGGCGGCCGTCATCCACCCGGATGTTCTCCGCGCCGATGCGGTTCAGTTCAAATTTTGCGGTGGACTCGCACCCGAAGAAACAGGGGGCGATCAGTTCAAATTTTGCAGGCATGGTGGTTCCTTTCTTTTCCTCTTGGGCGAAAAAACAGACCCGCCCGACCAGGGGACAGGTCTGTTCTGTGCATTCTGATCGGCGTTCAGCGGCCGCGACGGCTGCGCGGGGCATAACCGCCGCCGCGGCGGTTGTTGGTCTCGTGGTCCAGATCCGCCATCTTTTCCTCGCTCTGGCTCTTGAAGCGGCTCATCATGTCCTCAAAGCTCAGGTTGTCGGAGCGGGCCGGAGCCTTGGGCTGCCACACGCGGGGGGCAGCATCGCGGGGCTGACGCGGGGGACGGCCTGCGCCGCGGGGGCCGCCATGTCCGCCCTCACGGGGTGCACCGGGGCGGGGGCCGCGGCCCTCACGGGGCTGGCGCGGGGGCGGCGGCAGCAGCCGCTTGATGGACAGGGCGATCTTGCCGTCCGGTGCCACATTGATGACCTGCACCTTTACGGTGTCGCCGTCATGCAGCACGGCTGCAATGTCCTGCACGAACTCGTTCGATACCTCGGAAATGTGGACCATGCCCACCCGGCCTTCCGGCAGTGCCACGAAGGCACCAAACGGCTTTACGCCGGTAACGCGGCCCTCAAAAACGTTTCCAACCTCAATTGCCAAAACTCAATACTCCTTGTTTTCCTAGAATGCGCCTGCCGCCCGGCTCATTTGCCCGTCACGTCCACAAAAATGCGCTCGTTGGGCGCGGCATAGTTGTAAGAGTCGCGTGCGACCCACTCGGTGATCTGGTCCGCGTCGCCGCTGAGGATGCGCTGCATCTCCTGGTTTTCCGTCTGCTGCTGGGCGATCTGCTCGTTCAGCGTTTCCAGCTCCGCACGCTTGGAGCTGATGGTGACCTGATTGGAAATGTAGGCTGCCAGCATGCTGAGCAGCATCAGCACAAAAAACAACCGGATCAGCGTTTTGCCAAACGCACGCTTCCCGCCCTTTTTGCGGCTCTGATTTGCCATTGCACACGCCCCCATCTGCGCAGCAGACACACTGCGTCCCTTCTCTTACTTTGATACGTTTGAATTATACAACACACGGCGCTGGTTTGGCAAGTTCTTTTTCGGATTTTTTGCGGTTCTTTTTGCGTTCCGGCGTTCTTTGCGTGCTGCGCGGCGCGCTGCGTGCCGCACAGTCAGCGGCCGCAGCACCCATTGCCGGGCAAGGCGCACCGGAACACCCAGCACCCACGCCAGACACTGCCCGGCCCACCGCACCGGAATGCCCAGCACGGCTGCCGTGCAAAGAGCTGCGGCAAAGGCCGCCAGCACCATGTACCAGCGCAGCACCCCGGCACTGCTGAGGGCGGCAGCATAGCTCTGCACGCCGAACAGCACCGCCCCGGTGAGCAGGGCATCCGGCACAAAGGCACCCCGCCCCCGCACCGGGAAAAACGCCCGTACCACACCCACGGCTGCACCCAGTATGGTGCAGGCGGCCAGCTCCCGCCCCAGCTGGGCGGGCTGCAGCACCGGCAGCATCAGCGCAGAAGCCGGTGCCAGAAGCCTCCGGCGGGCGCAGTGCGGGTATATTCCAGCGCATCGAACCGGCCGGTGAGCTTTGCTTCCCCGGCTTCCAGATCCAGTGAAACGACACTGAGCTGCGCCCCGGCCAGATGCAGCGTGCCCTTGCCCGTTTCCAGTGCGGCACTCTCGGGGCTGCAATGCAGTACCTTCTGCACCCCGGTCACGGTAAGGGTGGTGCGGCTTTCCAAAATCAGGTCATGGGGCCGGGCTGCGGGTCTTTCTTCCGGTTTCGGCATAAGGCAAAGCTCCCTTCCTCTGGGAACATCCTATGCGGGGCGAGGCCGGTTTTATTCCTTGGGCGGCTCGGCGGCCAGCACGGCGGGCTGCTCGATGATCTCGTACATCTCGCGGGCCACGTCCTTGGTGCGGGGCTCCACGTCCGAGAGCACCCGCACCTTGATGGGCCGGTTGCCAAAGGTGACTTCGATGATGTCCCCGGCGTTGACGGCCTGGCTGGCCTTGGCCACCTTGCCGTTGATGAGGATACGGCCTGCATCCGCCACTTCGTTGGCTACGGTGCGGCGCTTGATCAGGCGCGAAACTTTCAGGTATTTGTCCAGACGCATGTGCGTGGTTCCTCCTTTTGTACAAAAAACGCCGCCGCACCTCCTGTGAGGCAGCGGCGGCAAAGCAAAAATCAGCTTACAGGGTGTCCTTCAGGGACTTGCCGGGCTTGAACACGATGCTGCGGGAAGCAGCGATGGTGATGGGCTCGCGGGTGCGGGGGTTGATGCCCTGACGCTCGGCGCGCTCACGCACCTCAAAGGTGCCAAAGCCGGAGATGGTGATCTTTTCGCCCTCTGCCATGGCCTTGCCCAGTGCCTCAAACATTGCGCTGACAGCACGCTCAGCGTCCTTCTTGCTCATTTCGGTGTTTGCTGCCACCTGTGCAATCAGATCGGTCTTGGTCATACGATAAACCCTCCAAAAATCCTATTTTTGTGTTACTTCGTTTCTTCTATCGGGGCAGGCGCATCCGCCTGAATACCGCGTTGTTCCTGCTGCAGACATGCATCGCAGAACCGCCTGGACGCAAAGGTCAGCGCCTCTTCGGCGTCCACACCGGCCAGCCGCATGGCATTGGCCGCTGCAAACAGCAGCTCCCCCGCTGCGTCGGCGTTCTGCACAGCGTTCCAGCCGTCCACAGCCTGCTGCAGAGCCTGCTGTGCCTGCGTTCCTTCCGGCTCCGGCACACCGCAGCGCACCGCACGCTTCTGCAGCTTCTGGGCACGCATGAGGGCCGGCAGGGTGGCCGGCACCGTGTTCAGTTCGTCGGCCAGGGTGGTGCGGCCCTTTTCCTTATTCTTGAGCGCATCCCAGCCGTTTATACCGGCATTCTGCGCCGCTGAAGAGGCAAAGATGTTCGGGTGCCGGAACACCAGCTTCTCGCACACCTCGCGGCACACGTCCTCAAAGGTAAAGCGCCCGCGCTCCTCTTCGATGACGGCATGGAACGCCACCTGCATCAGCACGTCGCCCAGTTCCTCCCGGAGCATGGCCGGGTCATCGGCGTCGATGGCCTCCAGCACCTCACAGGTCTCCTCCAGAAAATTTTTCCGGATGGAAGCATGGGTCTGCACTTTATCCCAGGGGCAGCCGTTTTCCGGGTCGCGCAGGATGCGCAGCACTTCCAGCAGCTGTTCCGCGGTATAGGGTGCGCTCGGTACCCAGTCCAGCATGGCAGGCCCTCCCTTCCAAAAGATACTACAAATTGTACCGCATCCTCTGCGGTTTTGCAAGGGTATCAGGGCATTTCCCGGTATTTTTACGGAGATTTCTCTTTTTTCGCAAAAACAGGGCGGTATCCTGCCAAAGGGGACACCGCCCGTTTTCCGGTTTTTGCTGGGGCGCTGTTTACGTTACAGCTGTGCGCCGCACTTATTGCAGAACAGTGCATCGTCCGAGACGGGTGCACCGCACTGCGGGCAGGTCTTGCGGGGCTCTTCGGCAGGCGCTGCCTCGGCAGCGGGAGCTTCTTCAGCAGTCGGCTCTTCGGCTTCGGTGAATTCCACCTCAGCGGTTTCCGCCGGGGTCAGAGAGGCTTTCAGGCGGGCGATTTCGCCCTCGATGCTGTCGATCATCTCAATGTATTTATCCACCAGCGGCTGGTTTTCTTCCTTGCCCTTGGCCAGACTGTACACCAGTGCGCCCAGCTGACGCTGTGCCTTGAGCAGCTTGCCCTGCTCATTGACGATCAGTGCCTGGGTCTTGCCCTTCTCGGCCAGGTCTTTGGCGGCATTCTTGCCTTTTTCTGCGTATTCCAAGCCCATTTCCTTGATCTTATTGAAATCGAAATCCATAAAAGACACCTCTCTCTTCCTCCATACACGGCCCGGCCTGCGCCGGACCACGGGTTGTGGGGTCATGCCCATTATAGCGCGCCGCCTGTGCAATTGCAACGCATGTCCTGCATTTTTTACAGTTTGGTGCAGGTTTGGAAACAAATTTTTCGCATTTTCCCCATATCTTGGGGTCGGTCAGACCTTGCCGCCATAGAACTCCCGCAGCATGCTGTCGGGCGGCAGCAGGTCCAGGCTCAGCGGCGCCACATGCTCAAAGCGGCGGGCCGTCTCGTCCCACAACTCGGCATTGTGGCCTTCCAGCGTGAACTGGCGGCGCACCACGCCCAGCAGGTTGGAGATCAGGCCCAGCTCGTAGGTAAAAGAGGTGTCCAGCAGAAAGTCTGCCGTGGTCTTGAAGCCCTTGATATACCGGGTCTCGCCGTCCAGCACATGGTCCCACATGGTCAGGGTCTTGGCCGGGCTGCGGCCGCGGGTGGCGGCATCCCGCAGGGTGCGGCGGCACAGGCGGATATCCTGGGTGTTGATCACCCGGCGGCCGTCGATGCAGTATTCCTCCCGCAGACCGGCATAGATGCGGTAGATGTCATCCCCCTTCACAAGGCCGGTCAGCTCCGGGTTCAGGGCATGGATGCCCTCCACCAGGCACACGCCGCCCTGCAGGTCGATGGGTTCTGCTTTATCCGAGCGCTTCTCGGCCGAGAAGTCGTAGACGGGCAGGGTGGTCTTGCCGGTCTCGCTCAGCTCCCGCAGACACTGCTTGATAAGCGGCAGGTCCAGCGTATCGGGGTTCTCATAGTCCAGCGTGCCGTCCGGCAGGCGGGGGTAGAACTCCGCCCCCTTGAAGAAATTGTCCAGACTGATGACCTGCGCCGGGGTGCCCTGCTGCTGCAGGGCGCGGGCGATGCAGTGGGCGCTGGTGGTCTTACCGCTGGCCGACGGGCCGGTGAGCATGACGATCTTTGCGCCGGACATGCGGATCTTCTCGGCGGCATAATTCACCCGCTGGGCATAGCTGTGCTCGCTCAGCTGTGCCAGCTGCTGCGGGCTGCAGGCCGCCACATTGTAAAGGTCGATCTCAACCAGACGCTTCGGGACCCAGATCGTGATCATAAAAATCAGCCACTCCTTTTTTCCGTTCCAGTACCTCCGCAAAGCGCTGGATATACTCGTTCGGATACTTGAAATTGAAGATGCGCTGCATCCGTTTGCCGCCGTCGGCCACCAGCTTGGTGCTGCCGCCCGCACCGGCGGAAAGGATGGTCTGAACTTCCTCCATGATGTAGATGTTGTAATATCCCTCGTGGCCCGGTTTGCACCAGCCCACGTTTTCCAGGTTCTGCAGGGTGTTCTTCTGGCGGTAGAGGTAATAGGGCCGGTAGCCCGCCTCGGCCAGCAGGTGACACTTTTCCAGCATGGCGGCCACGTCGGCGTAGTCGTTTTCCCGCTGGTCTTCGATGACGATGCGGGAGGCCCGCTTGAGGGTCAGGGTGTGCACGGTGATGTTCTCCGGGTCGAGGGCAATGGCCTGCCGCAGACTGTGCTCAAAGCTTTCCACCGTGTCGCCGGGCAGACCGGCGATGAGGTCCATGTTGATGTCATCGTGGCCTGCCTTGCGGGCCTCGGCGTAGCAGTCCAGGATGTCCTGGGCCGAGTGCTTGCGGCCGATGCCGGCCAGTACCTCGTCCGAGAAGGTCTGGGGGTTGATGGAGATCCGGGTGGCCCCGTACTCCTTGATGACAGCCAGCTTTTCGGCGTCGGTGCAGTCCGGGCGGCCTGCTTCCACCGTATATTCTACGACTTTGGACAGGTCAAAATTCTGCCGCACGGTGCCCATGAGCTGCCGCAGCTGGTCAGCCGAAAGGCTGGTGGGGGTGCCGCCGCCGATGTAGATGCTGCACAGGGTCAGCCCGGCCTTGTCGGCCTGCCTGCGGATCTCCTCCACCTCGTTGCACAGGCAGTCCACATAGGGCTGCACCATCTTGCGGTCACGGTCGAGGTTGCAGCTCACGAAGCTGCAGTAGCTGCACCGGGACGGGCAGAACGGGATGCCAATGTACAGGCTGTAGGTCTTGGGCGCACTGCCCACCTTCAGGATCGGCTCCTGCAGGTCGGCGATGGCCTTGGCCATCTGGTACTTCTGCTCCGAGCAGTCGAAGCGCTCCAGGAAGAAGTGGTCGATGTCCGTTTCGCTCCATCCGGCGGCACGCTTGTCGTGGATGAGGCGCACCGGGCGCACGCCGGTCATCTTGCCCCAGGGCGGGCGGATACCGGTCCACTGCCGCAGCAGGTCATAGGTCAGGCTGGCCAGACTGAACTCCGGCGTCTCGCCGCCGGCCTCCGCCGGAGCGGGCAGCGGTGCAGAGCGCTCGGCGCATTTGCCGCCCTGCCGCACCATGGCCCACAGGCCGTCCGGCTTTTTCTCGGCCCACACGCAGTCCTCGCCTGCTTCGGGCGGGGTGAGGGTAAGGGGTGCCATAGGGTAGAACAGGCGGACCAGATGTTCCACCTCGTACCCGGAGGGCAGCCCCGTGATATAAATCTTCATGTCGTTCTCTCTTTTATTGAAAAATCCAACCCTCTCAGGCTCGCTGACGCTCGCCAGCTCTCCCGAAAGGGAGAGCTGGCAGTCAGCGTTTTCGCCTGATTCACAAAACCTCTCCCATCGGGAGAGATGGCACGGCGCACGCCGTGACGGAGAGGGTTCGTGTTACAGTTCTCCGCCGCGCTGGGCGCTGCGGATGAAGTAATTGTTGTCCAGTTCCTCCCCGAAGGTGGAAAACTCGCCGTGGCCGGGCAGCACCTGGGTCTCCCGCGGGATGGGCAGCTTTGCCAGCTTGCGCAGGCTCGCGTTCATGGCGTCGCTGCTGCCGCCCTCCAGGTCGGTGCGGCCGATGCTGCCCGCAAACAGGGTGTCACCGCAGAAGAGATACTCTCCGCACAGCAACACCACGCTGCCGGGGGTGTGGCCCGGCGTATGCCATGCCGTAAACTGCAGCTCATCCACTGTCACGGTCTGGCCTTCCGCATAGCCGTAGTCGGCCTCGGAAAGCGGGTACATCTTATCCCCGGCCAGATCGTCCGCTTCGCAGTAGAGCACGGCGTGGTACTTCCGGCGCAGGGCCTCGGCGCTGCCCACATGGTCAAAGTGGCCGTGGGTGCACAGCAGAGTGGTGAGCACGGCGTTGTGCTCCTGCAAAATCTGCTCGTAGTTCTGCACGTCCGCCGCCGGGTCAATGATGACCGCATGGCCGGCGTCCGAGATCAGCAAAAAGGTATTGGTGTAGTACGGCGGGGGTGCCGGGATGTGAAATGCCTGCATGGGATCACTCCTTCTTTTTCCACTCGTCGGTGTCAATGATGATGGTACAGGGGCCCTCGTTCACCAGCGACACCTGCATGTCGGCCCCGAACTCGCCGTGCTGCACGTCTTTGAGGCCCTGTTTGTTCATCTCGGCCAAAAACAGCTCGTAGGCGTCCACCGAGAGGGGCGGTTTTGCGGCCTTGATAAAGCTGGGGCGGTAGCCTTTTTTCGTGTCGCCGTAAAGGGTGAACTGGCTCACCACCAGCGCCGAATACCCAAGGTCCCTTGCGCTGAGGTTCAGTTTGCCCTCCGCGTCCGGGAAAATGCGCAGGCCCGCGCACTTATCCGCCAGTTTGGGCACGATGTCCAGGCTGTCGGTGTCCTTCACCCCCAGCAGGATCATCAGCCCCGGCCCGATGGCCCGGGGCTCGCCGCCGTTTACCCGTACACTGGCCGACGAAACGGCCTGAATGACTGCTCGCATCGCGTTAACTCCTTGTCACCTTGAGCACATCCTTCACCTTGGAAAGCCGCGCCACCACGCGGTTGAGGTGCTCGGTGTTGTTGATGCCGATGGTCAGGCTGACCACGGCGCAGTTGTTTTCCACCTGACGGGCGTTCAGGGCGTAGATTGGCACCCGGATGTCCGCCAGGGCGGCCAGCACATCCTGCAGCAGCTCGTTGCGGTTCAGGGCGATAATTTCAAGGCCGGCCTTGTAGCTGTCCTTGACGCTGTCGGCCCAGTAGGCTTTGACCCAGCGGGGCGCGTTGGTGGGGTCCTTCATGCTGGAAATGGCGTTGGCGCAGCTCTGCTTGTGGATGGACACGCCAAAGCCGCGGGTGATGAAGCCCACGATGGGGTCCCCGGGCAGCGGACTGCAGCATTTGGCAAACTTGATGGGGGTGTTGTCAAAGCCTTCCACCACCACACCGTCGGTGGCATGGACCTTGCTCAGGTCCACCTTGGGCAGGTCCTCCTCAGACCGCTCCTCTGTGGCCTTCAGCTTGGTCCACTCCTCCTTCAGCTTGGGCAGGCAGTTGGCAATGGTCATGCCGCCATAACCGATGGCAGCATACAGCTCCTCGGCGTTGTTCTGGCGCAGGCGGCGGCAGCAGCTGTTGATGA
>OGZF01001034.1_pt1 | contig 20286 bp, 14 predicted proteins | sample 1576771 | NCBI WGS metagenome assembly OGZF01 (sample SAMEA3541536, study PRJEB24748) | human gut metagenome | biome: human gut; feature: human-associated habitat; material: faeces | place: China | collected 2012
CAAATCTTCATGATAAATAATGGCTCCTGCTACACCTGATGCAATAATCATTCTATAAATTTCATCCGGTGAATTATCATTGCTTACGTAAATATTAAGCATATAATTATTTAATTTACACTGTAAATGAATCGCCTGTGTTAATACGTTATAGAAATCACCCTGTAAACTTGTTACAAAAAGTCCTATAGTATTTTTTCTATTAGATTTTAATAATTTGGCATTCATGTTAGGTATATAATGCAGTTTTTCAACAGCTTCTAAAACTTTCTGCTTTGTTTCTTCACTAACAATGTCACCATTGTTAAATACATTTGATACTGTTGAAATTGCTACACCTGCTTCTCGTGCAACATCTTTAATTGTAACCATACAATGTTCCTCCCTAGTTGCTTAACCCCTTTTTTTCAATTTTGTTTAAATTTTATTTTTACTTTAATTTTCCTTCAAATTCCTGCTAAACGTTTCAAGCATTTAGTGTTTTTAGGCAGGTCACCCAACAGGATGACCTGCCTGATTTTTTCTATCCTTCTTATTAGATTTCTACTGGTAAACTCTTACATAATCAACATAGTAGTAATCTTCCCATGTTGTAACTCCGTTTACAGTTCCCTTGTTTGTCCATCCATCTGTTGAAACCTCACCTGCAGCATTTCCGCCTACTGCACAGTTTAAAATAAAGAAGAATGGATGATCAAATGCCCAACACTGATCATAAATGCTTGCGTCGTACATTGATGGATCATATAATCCCTTGTTTACTCCGTCAACTGTAAACTGAATATATTTGTCTGTCCAGATAATTCCATAAGTATGATATGCCTCAGCACTCTTAGCCTGTGTTAAACCTGTAGCATAGTTTTTATTACCATGTGACCATGACTGGTTGTTGAATCTTTCGCAATGGATAGTCTGTGGGACTCCACCTGACATAGCTTCCATAATGTCGATTTCGCCATCATATGGCCAACCTCTCTGGTCACCTGTTCCATCGCCTAACATCCAGCCTGCTGACCATGTTCCCTGTCCGCCTGCTGCTTTAGCTCTGATTTCCATCTTACCATACTTAAATGTTTTCTTATTCTTTGTAATAATTCTTGTTGAAGTTACCTTAGATGGAGCGTTGTTACCATTCTTCCATTCCATTCTTGGAATGATAACAAGATTACCGTTTTCTACTTTAGCGTTATCTCCTGCTGTGTAAGTCTGCCATTCCTGATTACCCCAACCGCCATCGCCTGTACCTGTCTCATAAGTCCAGTTATTCATGTCAAGTGATGAACCATTAAATTCATCAGACCATACTAATTTCCAAACCTTAACTGATACAGCCTTTGAATATTTCTTTGAAGTAATTGTTTTCTTTCCTGATTTTCCAAAAGCCTTAACTTTGAAATATGTTGTTCCTGATGCAAGATTCTTAATTGTTGCTGAAGTCTTCTTTGCACCCTTAACTGTTGCTACTTTCTTAAATCCGCTGTTAGCGTTTGTTGATTTGTATACATAGTATCCTTTTACGCCTTTTACCTTTTTCCAAGTAACCTTTGCTGTTGTTCCTGATAAAGTAGCTGCTTTAATTGTTACATTTTTAGGTACTACTGTAACTTTAGAATTCTTTGAACTGCTTCCTACTGTGATTTTGATTTTACATGTACCAATGCCTTTTGCTTTTACAACACCTTTCCTGTTAACAGTTGCAACTTTTTTGTTGCTTGTTTTAAACTTAGCACCTTTCTGCTTTAAGTAAATCTTTTCAGATTTACCAATAGTTAAAGTAATCTTCTTTCCTGAGTAAATTGTAACAGCCGCATTTGCATCTGTACTTGGTGTAATAGTTACAAGAGTAACAACCATAGCCACAACAAGAAAAGCTGAAACTAATTTCTTAAATCCTTTCATTGTTTCCTCCTTTTTAATAAACATCACGTTCTTTATATATTGGAACCTGCATTGCAGGTTCCTAATATTTTTATTCACCGGTAATACCTGTATTTTCAATACCCTGAATGAACTGTTTCTGTACTACCATATACAATGCCAACAATGGAGCAATTGAAATAAGTGTTGCTGCCATTCGGTTTACTACGTTACCTGTAGCCCCTGTTGAACCATTATCGAATAATGCAAGTTTTGCAGGTACAAGAGTTAATGCATCACCAAGCATTGTGTTTGTTGTATATGTTTCATTCCAGTTAAATACGAATGAAAACAGGAATACAACAAGTATTGTTGAAATTGATAATCTAACTGCAATATGATAGAAAACTCTAAATGAACCGGCACCGTCAATCATGGCTGCTTCATCTAATGACTTAGGTATCATATTAAAGAAGTTAAACGCAATCAAAATTAACATTGTTGAATATGTTCCCTGTCCTAATAATGACATTAGGAACTGTGGAATAATTGTTCCAATAACCTTAAATCCTACAATAGATTCAATTTCCGTAAATACCATAATTCTTGGGATTGTAAGAAGTGGTATTGGTAAAATAAATGCTAAGATTAACATTATGTACCAGAAATTACGTCCCTTAAATGAGTATCTTGATAATGCAAAACCTGTTGTAAGTGATACTGCTGTCTGAGCTAATGCCAACAATGCTGAAAACCAGATTGAGTTAAACAATGAGCCAGGCATTTCAAGAGTTTTTATTGCGTTTTTAAAGTTACTAAGTGTAGCATGCTTTGCAATCCATGTTACAGAAGGATCAATTAAGTCTTTAGAAGTCATAATTGCCTTTGAAATCATCTCAAATATTGGCTGTAAGAATACGAATCCAATACAGATAAGTAAAAAGTAAATTGCTGCTTTTGCAATAATATTTACTGCCTTTAATCTCTTTAATTTGGCAAAGTTGATTTTCTTTACTGCTGACAAATCAATTTTCTTTGCACTGCTATCTTTATTTGCCATATAACTTTGCCTCCTTCTTCTGATGTCTTGCCTGTGAAGCTAATCTCTTCTTCTGCTGCTTTTCCAGCTTCTTTAATTTCTTTTCCTGCTTCTGTCTTGCCTTAATGTCCTTAGGTTTTCTATCCCTGAATATGAGGAATACAATTCCTATCATTACAAGAGCTAACAGGCTGTAAATCCATGCGTATGTAGCTGCGAAACCAAGTCCTGAACTTGTTTCACCTGTCTTTTCTTCGATTAACTTGTATACAGGGTTAATTGAATCATACATACCTAACTGAATTACTGTAAATACTGTGATAATTAATCCAACCTGCTTAATCATTGGAATTGTTATCTTCCACATAATCTGCCATGCATTGGCTGAATCAATCTTTGCTGCTTCATAAATACTTGGGTTAATCTTTTGTAAACCATTGATAAATAATACAATTGGGATACCTGTAAACCAAAGTATAATTGAAAGCTGATCAAATATTCCTGCAAGTCCATTTGCTAATGCAGGTGAGTAACTGTCAATAATCTGCATTATGAAAATATTTGAATAAGCGTTAGTCTGCTGTGTTACTGCCGCAATTTTTTCTGCTGCCTGATCTCCTGCATTCTGTACAGTTAATAACTGTGACATTACAGGACCTGACATGATAATAACCGGCAGGAAGTAGATAGTTCTTAAAATTCCTTTACCTACATTAATCTTGCAAAGTAAGTAAGCAATAATGAATGATAAAACTACTACTATAAATGTGTAAGGTATAATCATCTTAATGTATGAAAGTAATGCAGGTAAGAATTCCTGGTTACCAACAAATGCATTAATGTAATTGCTTAAACCTATAAACTCAATCTTGTAACCCCAGTTAGTTGAAGCTACAGATGTAAAGCTTAAATAAATTGTAAATACGAACGGGAACAATGTAAAAGCACAAAAACCTAAAATCCAAGGTGCCATAAACATGTAACCTGATCTATTCTGTCTCTGCTGATAAGTTCTCATTTTTTTCTTTTTAGGTGCTTTTGTTTCCTTTTTCTTTGTAGTATTGGAAGTTTTTGCTGTTTCTACTTTTTCTTCTTTAACTTCTTCTGAAGTTACTTTTGTATTTTCAGCCATTACTTAACACCTCCTTCTACTACTGCTGCGCTGTTTGCTGCAACGCTTGTACCATTAACCTGAATTTCATCAGATGTATAGTTTATAATAATTGTCTTCACATCTCCATCCTTTGAATACTGGTTTGCAATTATACCACCATCTGTTTCATTACCATTAGCATCTTTTGATGCTGAAGTTAATTCTTTTCCATCCCAGCTATAAACTGTTCTGCTATCCCAGTTATAATTAATAACCTGTGACAATGGTGTATTAACTGTATTGTAAATAGTATTTACTAATTCCTCATACTGTCCAAACTCTGTTGAATAGTAATCTGATGAAGTTGTTGAACCTAATAAGTATGATGGTTTCTGTGTTAAGACAAATGATGGTGAAATGTTGTAATCAATCATTCTTAACATATCTGTCTGTGCATAGAATGAGAAGTTAGCATATGGTGCATAAACTTCCATTGTTCCATTAAGTACCATCTGTAAGAAAGGAACTGTATCTGTTTCATATACATACTGTGATGTTCCTACAGGTGACTGTAAGTAACGGTCTGTATATTTCCATAAGTACTTGTTAGGATTTACAAGGTTTGTCTTTGTTCCGTTCTTCTGAATCTTTGAAATAGCATCCTGATAAAGTTTTACAGTATTCTGAACTGTTGTCTTATTGTCATCACTCTTATAATGGCTTAAAAGAATGTTTGATGCTCCGTCAATTGTAAATGAACCGCTTAAGTCTCCTAAATCTTCATACAAATCTGTAATCCACTGTGCTGTCTTAGCGGGTGTTGCATATCCGTATTCTGTAACAGGAACGTTCTTTGGAAGAACTTCTGACTTATCTACTGAGAGATACTGTGAGTTAATATGCTTTGCTGCAGTTCCATAATAATTAACCATTGTTTCGTTTATTGATGAGAACTCTCTTGAAAATGAAATATCAATTCCCTTTTTAGCGAATTCTGACATTAAACTCTTAAATTCATTCTTCTTTCCAACTGAACTTGAGAACTTAGTGCTGTTAGGTTTTGATAATGTTTCTCCACCTCTCTGCCATCCTATAAGTCCTGTGTTAATATTTTCAATACCATCTTTATTAAGCTGATTTAAAATATTCTTAACATCTGATGCTGAAGTAACTTCAACTTCCTGTGTCGAGAATACCCCCTTCTTAGAATCTGACATAAGGAAGTCAATTCTAATAGGAATGTTCTTTTCATCAACTGACTTTTCAGTTAAAATTCCTTCATCAATTAAATGCTGTCTGTATGCCTTAGCCATACCTGTGTAATCAGCTTTGTAACCATCACTGCCGTCACCCTCTAAAAACTGATATGTTAAGTCAATATCAAACTTATTAGGTTTATCCTGTACTTTACGATATGAATCACCTGCCTGGTTTATAACCTGGAAGTATTCAGCGTTGTACTGGAATGATGCATATGCATATGTGTAAGCAATTTCTCCATCAGTTGTTGATGCAGGAGCTGCATTAATTGACATATACTCATCACCCTGATCTGCATAAGCTACAAATGCTGCCTGTGTACCATCACCATGTGAAATACCGAATACCGGCATTGTTGGATTCTTAAGTGGTACAACATCATCTAATGATGAATAGTAGTTAGATTCTGTTGATGGATCTGTTCCATAAACCTTACTATTGTATTCACTAAACTTTGTCTTGTTTTCATTAAATCTGATTAAGCTTCCGCTTCCGTCCGGAACTAAAACATAACCAGGTGTAAGTTCTTTCACTTCTGTCTTAACAAAATCATCTGCATCTTTATCATAGTATTTAAGAATACCACCGCTTGTTCCTAAGAAAGGAGCAATTTCGATACATTTAATCTTGCTAATACAACCTGTAATTTCTTCATAAGGAACTTTAAAGTTAACCTTTCCATTTTCGCCTAAAGTCATATGAACTTTAACGCCTAATTCTTCATCATCAATGTTAAACTTACAATCCAAAACCCATTCGTTTTCACTGCTTCCCTTAGTAAGCTGTGATTCGCCCTGGCTCTTCTTTTCTGGTGCTGATGATGCTCTCTGTGTTGTCATTGAATCTCCTGAGCCTTCAAAATATTCAACTGTTACAAGAGAATTGGCAAAAGCTGTATACTGGCTACTGTTAAATGATGAATCAACACAGTTTGCCATTTTTTTTACTTCTGCTATTGTCATATTCTTTTCTTTAGCATAGTCTTTAAGTTCTGTATTATCACCGCTTTCCTTAGCATCTGTAATAATATCTCTTGCTTCCCATGCCTCATTTAAGAAAGGAACGTCTACGCCTGTTTTCCAAACATATCCTGTTTTTGTATTTTCGATTGCTAAGATATCTCTGTCTTCATAGAAAAGATATTTGTAATCTCCTATTGTGCATAATTCTTCGTAAGCATTTGAATACTTTAATGAAGATTTTGCAACATCAGGTACAGGTCTTGTATCTCTGTTAGTGTTAATGAATGCAGCGCCAACTGCTACACAAAGTGAAAGGACACATAAGAGACATACAATGATTGCTGTTGCTTTAAATTTATTCTTTTTAGCTGCCTGTAACATTTCTTATTATCTCCTTTCCTACTGTGATTAAGAAGTCGTATAACTGTTCCCACATAATAATTACTACAAGAACAACTATAGCCGCAATTAACATAAATACTGCTGTAATAATAAGGCTGACTACTGTCTGTTTAAAGTCATAGTCATGAACTGTTGAAAGTCCTTCAAATATTACTGCGATACTCCAAATACCACCGATCATCATAATAACTGTCAAGATAAATGATTCGTTATATGTTAATTCGTATGACATAATTGTTGTAACAATCATGCAAATCATTAATGGCATAATACCATATGCAGGAATCATATATACCTGCTTTAATGTTCCGTCACCATCTGTAATTGATGTAACAAGGAAGTTACATACGATGAAGAGAATTAAGATAGCAAAGAAACCAACTACTACGGCTCCCATATCCATATCTTCAACGCTTGTATACTGATAAATAAATCCTTTTCCTGTCTGATAAATCATATATACTGCAAAGAATGCTACATAAATAATTGTTGCTGCAATCATTGATCCGTTCTTTCCAACTCTTATATCATAATATCTGTCAATTGGATGTTTAGCACACTTAAATGCATAACCGATTTCTCCAATTACAGGAAGTTCTTTTAGTTTAGTTCCAAACTGTTTTCTCTTAGTTCTTAAAACTTTCTTCTTATCAACAAGTTTAATAACTATACTCAAAACAATTAAGATAATTACAACTGTTAATACTGCTCCAAGGTCCTTCTGGATGCCTTTATTTCTAACTTCCCAGAAAGCATTTGAATAACCGCTTCTGTTTCCGGCAATTTCAAAATGTTCCATTGCCTTATCATATTCTTCATCGTTATAATAAGCTTTTGCAACACCGTTATGTGCCAAAACTGACATCTGGTTTAATCTTAATACGTAATTCCAATCTTTAAGAGCATCTGTGTAATCACCGTTTTCATATTCCTGTAATGCTTTATAAATTGTTGTTGCGTATTCTGTTGGTGTAAACGACTGGATAAATCCCTTCTTACCATCTGCTGTCCAAATGTTTCCATTGTTATCAACAGCAATTGTTGTAAGTGATGAGAACAAACCTGACACGTCATTGTTACCTGCCTCTTCACCAAGGCAGAAAATCAACTCTCCGTCTCTTGTATATACATATATATATCCCTTTGAGTCAGATGCATAAATAATTCCATTTGAATCTGCTATTACATCTGTAAATGCATCCGATGAAGCAATAACATTTTTAAATAAGTTTGTTCCATTTGTACTATGTTTCTTTAAAAGGTCCCTTCCCTTACCCATACATGTTGAATAAGCTGTTCCTTCTGCATCAACAAAAACGTTTGAGAATGTTGATGGTAAAGTATTTAACAAAGTTGAGTTTTTCTCCTGTTCCTTTGTATAAATAATTTTAAGGAAAACCTGCTGTGGTGTAAGTTTAGATTTATTTGATGCGAAATATCCTAAAAATTCACCTGAGTTAGCAAGCTGAATAATACCTGCGTAAACACCTTCTGAAACTATGTAAAGATTGTTACCACTATCAACTGCTACCTTACTTGGTTCGTAGTTTGTATCTGCGAAGATTGGTGCTGTTGGTCTGTCATAACGTCTTACAAATTCATATTTTGTTTCGTTAACTTTCTTGAATCTGAATACTGTCTTAGCTCCTGTATCAGCTATATAAACTTCACCACTTTTTGTAAGAAAAATTCCCTTAGGTGAGTTAAAGCCTTCAAAATCTTTTGAGCCAACAGTATCTTTATCAATCTGAGTTACTACTTTTTCATCATCCAAATTATAAACGAGAACTCTTGCATTACCTGTGTCAACGATATATGCATTATTTTCATCATCTATAATCATATCTTCCGGATCGGATAATCCGAGGTTTGTTATAGTTCTGTCTGGTAAGTAAGCATCCTGTGTTCTAACTAACTCCCCTTCGTCATCAAGTGTATATGAATAACTTGTTGCCTGAGAAGCTGCTACAGGAAGAACAGACATCACTACAAATATCAGTGCCAGGAACAGCACTAATGATTTTTTCAATAATTTTTTCATGTGCCCTTCTCCTTACTTGATACCTGAACTTGCCATTGTGTTCATAACCTTTGACTGCATGCAGATGAAAATAATCAGGTTAGGTATAAACATAATCAAGTTGGCTGCCGCAACCATACCTGATGCTGCCACTGCATTGTTTGTGCCAATAGAGTTTACATAATATGTCAATGTTCTTAATGCTTCGTTTGTTATATAGTTGTTTGATGTTTCCACGTTCTGCCATATCTGCTGGAATGTTAAAACGACTGATGTTGCAAGAGCCGGTTTTGTTAATGGGATGATAATCTTTCTTAAGATTGTTGCATCTCCTGCTCCGTCAACTACCGCTGCTTCAATAAGGGCATCCGGTATTCCGTCTACGAACTGCTTAACCAGGAATAAACCTACAGGCATGGCAATAAGTGGAAGGATATGTGCAAACCATGTATTGTATGCACCAATTTTTACTATAATTAAGTATCTTGGGATTGAAACCGCTGTGGCTACGAACATAAGAGCCATCTGGTTGATTTCCCATAAAGCACCTTTAATCTTGAATTTCTTCTTTGAGAAAACATAAGCTGCCATAATTGTAATCAATAAGTTAAGAACTACTGTAAGCACAGTAACTATCATTGAGTTCAAGAAGCATCTTGACATTGGAATACCTGTAGAACCTGCTAAGTTCATAAGATTCTTAAAGTTGTCCAATGTTGGGTTGTGTGCAAAAATAGTTGGTGGAAATTTAAACAACTCACCAAGTGGTTTAAAAGCGTTTCCAATAAGGAATACTACCGGAAGGATCATAAATATAGAAAGCGGAAATGCTATAATATGAAACTTAATCTGGCCGCTTGAAAATCTTGTTGGGTTAATTCTGTTACCTTGAAAATTTGCCATTTATGTATCCTCCTTTCTAATATTCATCTTTTTCTGTAAATAACTTGTTTGCTACTTTACTACAAATCCAAACTAAGCAAAGCAATGCAACTGATACCGCTGATGCATATCCCATTTCGTATCTAACGTAGGCATAATCATCAATGTGGTTAGCAATTAACTGACCTGCATAATCCGGTGTAGGGTTTGCTCCTGCCAATGTTACACCAATCCAACCCATGTTAAATGCGTTTACAATAGACATAACCGCACCGAACAACATCTGTGGCTTCATTGAAGGAACTGTAATATAAATAATTTCCTGGGCTCTATTTTTAATACCATCCACATAAGCTGCTTCGTATAATTCCTGGTCGATGTTCATAATACCTGAAAGCATTGATAAGAAACCAATACCCATTGATGACCACAACGATATAAAAATCATAATCTGCATAAAGTAATCAGATGATATCAACCACTGAATAGGCTGATTTATTAATCCCAGTTTCTGTAAATATGCGTTTGCCAAACCTGTCTGGTCACCTGAGAAAATTGTCTTCCAAATAACCTGAATCATTAACTGACCTACCATTGAAGGTGTGTACATTGCTAACGCATATAGTGTTCTTGCTCTAGGTGTTACCTGAGCAAGAATCCATGCCATAAGGAATGATAATGCGTATCCACCAACACCGACTACGATAGCGTAAAGCACAGTGTTAGGTAATACATATTTCATAAATACCTCATCGCCTGTAATCAAAGTGATGTAGTTGTTAAGTCCTGCAAAAGTTGGAGTATTAATTACATCAAAATATGTAAATGATAATCCGATTGCAATAATAATAGGTAATAAGATAAATGTAAAAAACAATAATCCGTAAGGAAGGAACAGAACAAAAGCATGAAAACCTTCAGTTTCTGTAAACTTTTTATTGCTCTTTATCTTTGCCGGCTTAGCCGGTTTTGTTGCAATGTCTTTAGTTGCTTCCACTCTGTGTTACCTCCTCTCCTTTATCTGCTTTTGCATTATCCTGATTCTGTTTAATCCAATCATATCCACGAAGTTTGAAATCTTTTATAAGTTTTCCATTTTCATCGTAAAATCCTAATTCTTTCATCTTTCTTACAATTTCTTTGTTAACATCGTTCTTTGCCTCATCAACTGCTACCTGTGCTGATGTACCGTCGAATACCATCGATGTCCAAATATTAGAAATTGTTCTTTCAAGTAAGTACTGACCAGGAGTTCTTGTTACATCAGTTACCTGATTAATCTGCTTTAATACAACCTGTTTGTCAGCTTCATCCATTGGATTGTTGTGAAGAGCTGCCATATTGGCTGATAACCAGAAATATGTCTTACCATATGTTGAACGTAATGTGTATGTGTATTCTGTCTGAACATCTTTGCTTGTCCACCATTTAAGGAATTCCCATGAAGCTTCCTTCTTTTCAGAATTCTTAAAGATAACTCCACCTGTTCCGTTGGCAACAAACTTTCTGTTAATTGTTCCATCTTCCTGATCTGTTCCACGATATTCGGCAAGCTTCCACTTACCGTCCAATTCCTGAGCACCATTCTTAATTAATGTATAATCTTCCATACCTACAATACCAATTGGCAATGTTGAGTATCTAAATGAGTTAAAGAAGTTCTGTACTGATGTATCAAGAGAGTATTTTGTAAACAAATCTCCTAAAAGCTGAAGTCCCTTAACTGCGTTCTTTGAATCAATACCTGTTGTTACAAGACCATTTTCATCCTGTGTATAAAGTTCTCCATTATTCTGAAGCATCATTGGTGATGTCTGGTAGAACCATTTGTATCCTGAAACACCTGCTGAAATATTATGATAGAAGTTCTTACCATATCTCTGGAGAGTTGGAAGAATGTCTATCAATTCATTCCATGTTGAAGGGCATTTAAGTCCTAACTGATCAAAGATATCTGTTCTGTAAACAACTGCATTAAAGTCTGTTGTTTCAGGAATTGCGTACATTCCTTCATTATATACATATGAAACAAATGATCCTGTCGGGAATCTTCTTGCTACTGTCCAGAAATCATCAAACTGTGATAGATCATATAAAGCACCACGGCTTGACAAATCAAATGGTACATATGAAGCAAGTCCTAAAGCAATGTCCGGTGTTTCATCTGCCGCAATTGCCAATGTTAACTTGTTTACATCAGGCATTGTTGCTACCTGAACTTTAATATCTTTTCCTGTTTTTTCTTTATAATAAGGAACAAATTCTGTATCAGCTATCTTCTGTAATAAATCTACGTGAGTAATAGCTCTGTTAACCCAGATAGTAATTGTATCCTTATCTTTGTCAGATACATCTGTTGAGTATTTTGAAGATGTAAATGTATTAGTTAAAGTTCTAATTGACGTCCATAATGAGCTTGCCCATGATGCATTAGGACTTTCTAATTCACTCTTGTCTCCGTACACATAAATTCTATCAAGTGTAAAATCATTTGATGTTACTTCTGTTGTGAAGTTGCTTAATGAAACGAGGATTGAGTTCTCTGCACCTGTTAAGTCTGCTGTATGAAGAGCAATGTCATCCGGATACTTCTTCATAGTCTTGATAAACTGTTCTGCTTCATCTAAGTAAGCTAAAACTGCACCACTGTTTCCACCTTCTGAATAATCCTGAAGTAAATATCTGATATGCTGAATTACTGTTTCATAAGCATTTAAATATTTCGGAATTTCAGGAATGTATTTTGTCATCTTCCAGTTTCTTTCAGTATCTACATCGCTACCTGTAATCTTTGTGATTTCCAACTGGAAGTTTGTGATATGTTCCTGTAAAAGTAATGCATATCTATATGCTTCCATAATTGGTTCATTTTCCTGCTTGATTGTGATTGTGTGAGTTCCTTCTTCAAAATAGAAATTGTAGTTGTTTCCATTTGAATCCTTAAGTGTTTCATTAGCATATCCTGATGAAACCGGATTAAACTTATAATTATACATTTCCTTAAATGGAACCTGGCCGTCAATCTTAATTGTTTCAAAAGTATCGAATTCTTTCTTTCCATTATTATAGTGGAAAGCTAAGTTGTAATTTCCTGACTTCTTTACTTTGAATGTATATGTAACTTCATTACCTGCTGCACTCCAGTGCAAAGTATTTAGTTTTTCTGTATCTATGTTGAATCTTGTAAGTGCTGTTGTGACCTTTGTGCCATATATTGCATCTGTAGAATTCTTTTCTGAATAATAAACAGCATCAATCTGTAATGCTTCTTCCTTGTCTGTTACTAATTCTGCATCACTATGCTGTGCAGCATATTCTTCATATGAAATTGTATCATCCGTCGCTGCCTTTACTGTCAGCTTGCCTAAAGCCAATCCTCCTGAAGATACATTTTCAAGTGAAATTGTGTTTTCACCTTCTTTTAAATAGAAAGTAAGTGGTTTGCTTGATACGTAAGTATTATTGTAAATATTTGTATTAACCCATTTTTGAATTCTTGACTGGCTAGGAGCCATTTCATCTCCATAGCTGTCTTTTGGAAATTCTTTCTGATCATCACTTCCGATATATTTGTCCTGGTCAACATCTGTCCAATGAATTGGTAATGCTATAGTATTAGTTTCTGAATACTGATGTTTTCCATTAACTTTTGCGCTAACAGTATAATCTGAAAGCGAATCACCAACAGAAATATAATCTACATTTAATGTATATAATCCTGCTTTTTCTACATTTACTTTATAGTTAGCTGATTTCTGATATTCTAATTCAATCATTTTATCAGAGTATGTTTTTACGTCCTCTGGTAGTTGGTTGTCTTCATTGTTGTTTTCTTCATAATACTTAACCGAATCCACTCCGTTAGTTAACGTAGCCTTATGCTCCCCTTCTCCGGCTTCAGTATTCTTTTTTATAAAGTCTGTATAATATACGTCAGCTTCTTCGCCATCCTCAAGATATGCATTTGCCAATAAATCATATGCTTTATTAAACTTATCACTATCTGCATCTTTTACATAAGTTGCTTTTGTTTTGAATGCAAACTGGAAAAGACCTATAGCTGCAACAATGACACATAGTATTCCAATTACAATTGCGATAATCTTCTTTTTCATTGTTGTCCTTTCTACTTGTTATAAAAGCGGAACTGCTTTTTGCAGTTCCGCAATTATTATTTGATTTAATCAGTCATTTTCAATCTTATTTGTTGTCAGATGTGAATTTTGACTTATCGAAGTTGTAGTTTTCAACTAACTTATCCTGTAACTGTTTTGTAGCTGTTTCGATACGTTTGTTGATTGTTGTGTTCCAATCTGATAATCTTGCTTTAACTTTGTCTCCCCAGTCCTTATCAGTCATCCAAGCACCTGCAACTTCTTCTTTCCACATATTGTTCCATTCATAAAGAACATCTGTCGTTTCACCCTTTTCAGTAATCTTACTTGTCCAGCACTTGTCAATGTAATCCCATGATTCATTGTTTTCCCAAAGTTTTAAGATTTCTTTCCAGCCTTCTTTATCTTTGTATGTCTTATGTGCCGGAAGGTTGTTCCAGATATCCATCTGCTTATTGTATGTATCGCCAGTTACTACAGGGAATGAATCTCCTGCTGCTGATTTTTCAGCGCCGTTGTCAGTCCACTTCTGATCGAAGATAGCCTGCTTAGCTTCTGTACTTGCTGTCCAGTATGTAGCGAATGTATATGTAGCTTTAAGTTTTGCTTTTTCATCATCGCTCCATTCTTTGTTTCCGTCATCAGCTGCATAGTTGTGAATACAAATTGGATCCATAACTACCTTGATTGTATTTCCACAGTAATCTGTTGATGGGAATGGATAAATATCCCAATCTTTTGAATCAATGTATGATTCGCTTTCCTTAGCTGATTCATCAGCACCTGCTGTTAAGTACCAAGGATCTGTAATGTTTGTTAAACATCTGTTGTTACAGAAGTAATACCATGAGTAAGTCTTGCTTTCAATCTTAATATCTTTTGAAAGTGTTCCTGCACCTTCAGCAACGTCGATTGTTGAAGCAGCCCATTTTGGAATGTAGCTTAACAATGACTTAACTTCATCGTTGTCAAGATCAACTGTACCTTTTTCTTTAATCTGCTTATTAATTGTTGTTGTTCCCATGTTAATGATATTAACAGGTGTGCTCTTGTCACCCCAGAAGCTTGTGTTGTCTGACTTTGTGAAGAATCTTGTATATTCATCAATTGTCCAGTCAGGATCAGGAACGTTAATGTTCTTGCTTTCTGCTAAAGCTTTGTTTACCCAAATACCCCAAGGGATTGAGAATGATGGTAATCCACCCTGGAAACCGTAGTAGTTAAGGTTACTCATAAGGTTTTTATTGTATGCCTTGTATGTTTCATCATCCTTGAATACTGATAAGTCTGCTGCAAGACCTTTCTTAATATCATTTGTTACGCTAGTTGATGCCCAGATATCAGGGTATTTACCATACTTAGCCTTAAATGATGTCATTTCCTGTTCCCACTTTGGTGTACCCGGCTGATCAGGATCTCCTGTCTTTGCCCAAAGATTAATCTTTATATTAGGATATAGTTTTTTAAACTGTTTTGCTACTGAATAAACCTGAGCCACATTCTGTGATGTAAGCTTATCAGTTGATAAATCCATACTTCCGATATCTTCATAATATTTGCTATCTCCTGACCAAGTCATAATAGAAATATCTGCTGTTGTGTCAGAAGCCAAACCTGTTGTAAGACCAATCTTTGCTGTTGTGTCTTCACCCTTCTTGTCTTCGCTCTTTGATTTGCCACATCCTGTAAGCACCATTGATGCTCCAAGAACGGCTGTTAATGATAAAGCTAATGCTTTACGGCCAAATTTTTTCATCATATTTTTCCTCCTTACCTTTTGATAAAATCATTTCACCTACATTAGAATTCACATAGTGATTTCCTTAAAACTTATTTTAGCACAACAATATGTACAAATCAACAATTAAAAACGATTTTTCATTTCTTTTTCTTGTGTATTTTTCACATTTTATAAATTGTCCCCTTATATAACTTGCTCATTTTTTGACTAATTTACACAACGGGGATTTGTTAAGTTATTCACAATAACTATATTTTGTTTTCGTTTCGCCTATTATACCGTATATTGTGCCTTTAAAATCGTTTTTAAGTCCCATTTTTTGTACTCTTAAATTTTTGATTTTTCTTTATATAATCAATACAAAAACGATTTTTCATTTCTTTTTTAAAAATTATTTTCAGTGATTCATAAAATCGTTTAAATTTTTCCTGACATAACAAAAGCCACATTCATTTCTGAATGCGGCTTTCTAAATAAGCTTTTATATTTTATGCTTCTCTTTTTCTTGCAAATACTACTAATGCAACTCCTGCTAAGATTGCTGCTGCACCACATGCCATTGGTGAGAAATCACCAGTTGCTACTGTTGTGCTTGTTGTATTATTGTTAGTTGTTCCTGTAGAACCTGTTGTATTTGTGTTTGTATTTGTGTTTGTGTCTGTGCTATTTGTTCCTGTGCTTGCTGCTGACTTTCCTTCAAATGAGAATCCTGTACACTTGACTGTTGTTGAATATGTAGGATCTCCATCGTTTAATGAAGCAGCTCCGCCTGATGCATATGAATATCTCTTTGTTGCATCTTTATCAATACCCTTTCTATCACCAAATTCACCACCGATACCAAATGTAAGTGTATCTGAATCTGCTGTAGCCTTGAATGTTTCGTTTACTGATACTGATTTACCTTTTTTAATTTTAACCCACTTACCATAAGCAAAGTTTTCTTTCTTATCAGCAATCTTAACGAATACCCATTTATCACACTTAGATGATGATAATGTGTATTTGATTGTGTATTCTTCACCTTTTTTAACTTTAACTGACTGCTTAACCTGAGCGCCCCAGCATCCTCCCCAACCGATTGTCTTCATATCTGCTGTCCAACCTGTTGCTGACTGTGAACTTAATTTTCCTTCTGCACCTTCAAACCAAGCTTCATTTACACCAAAGTAACTCTGCCAGCTTGCTGCAAAACAGTTAGCTGTCATTCCTACTGTTAAAGCAAGTGTAGCTACAACTGCTGCTATTTTCTTTAAACTCTTCATTATTATTCCTCCTCTTTACTTGCGAATCCTACTCGCTACATATGCTGAGTATAGCACGAACATATAGTATATTCAATAAATAAAAACATTTTTATCCGTTATTTTAACACTTTTTACAATTATTTTGCAAAATAACTGTACACTTTTACCAATTCCAACTTTTCATTCAAGATTATGTTTTCACAGATTATATCTCTGTCACTCATAAATTATTTTCTCAGATTATCTCCCTGACATTCATAAATTATTTTCTCAGATTATCTCTCTATTATTCTTTATACTTATATGCCATGCTTTTTCAAACAATCAGTTCAATTATTGTTTGTTTTATGATAACATATATATCTGTGGGAAAAAGTTCAAATATACATATTTATGTTTGTATTTTCAAATCATATCTACATATGTAGTGCTTGTCCCATACATTATTATATTAAGGATGGTAAATTTATATGATAAGACTTTTGTTAGTTGCAGTATTTCTTATAATATTTTTTATAGTTTCGCTGCCGGTTATGCTAGTTGAATGGATTATTCAACATTTTAATATGGACCTTCGAAACCGTTCTTCACTTAAATTTGTACAATTTGGTCTAAAATGTGTTTCATTTTTAAGTGGTGTCAAATTAGAAGTTAACGGAAAAGAGAACATTCCTAATCAGGCATGTCTTTTTGTTGCCAACCACATCAGTTTCTTTGATATTGTAGTAACATATCCTTTAATGATTAGTCCTACAGGATATATTGCGAAAAAAGAACTTGAAAAAGTTCCTTTTTTAAGTTGGATAATGCGTTTTGTTAACTGTATTTTTCTTGATAGAAAAGATCCAAGGAACGGACTTAAAGCTGTACTTTCAGCTGCTGATATGATTAAATCCGGTATTTCCGTTTTTCTTTTTCCTGAGGGTACACGTTCAAAAACAGGGAAAATGGGTGAATTTAAGGATGGCGGTTTCAAAATAGCAACTAAGTCCAAAGCTCCTGTAGTTCCTGTAGGCATTACCGGAACTAACGATATTTTGGAAAATCATTTTCCTTTTATTAAATCAGGTAAGGTTATTGTTTCCTTTGGTAAACCTATTTACACAACAGACATGGACCGTGCTGAACAGAAGCTTTTACCGGGAAAAGCCTATGAACAGGTAAAAAAATTAAGTAACCAGCTTTAACAGCTATTGTAAAATTACTTATTAAATGATAAAATATCACAAGATTATGATAATTTAATATGGAGGTACACAATGATTACAAACACACCAGTATTAGCACTTGCTACTTGGAGCATTGTTTTGATTGTGATTTTAGTAGTCCTTGTTGCTGCTCTTATCGGTCTTTATTTCTTTGGACGTAATGCTGAAAAGAAACAGGCTGAACAGCAGAAAACTATGGAAGCTAACGCTCAGACAATCAATGCTTTTGTAATTGATAAAAAGAAATTAAAACTTAAGGAAGCCGGTCTTCCAAGTATTGTTTTGGAACAGTCTCCAAAATATGCAAGAATATCAAAGGTTCCTATTGTTAAAGTAAAGGCAGGTCCTAGAGTTATGAATCTTATTGCTGACCCTAAGGTTTACGAACAGATTCTTCCTAAGCAGGACATTAAAGCTACAGTAAGTGGTCTTTACATTACTTCATTTAAGAGAATCCGTGGTCCGATTTATGAACCACCTAAGAAAAAGAAGAGATTTGGCAGAAAGTAATATCTGCGTAAAGCTAGAGAGTACATCGTTTGATGTACTCTCTATTTATTTTAACAACAGCACCAAATAATAAGGAGTCGCATCTTAATGCAACTCCTCAACTCCTATACCGTTTCACGGATATTTATATTTATTATGCTGTCTGAAACTTTGCTGTTATTGGCATAAAGTTCATAGTCTATCTTTAAGTCAATGTTGTCTTCCTTTTCCTCAAGAAGTATATCTTTCGTATAAACTTCCATCAGCAAATCGCCAAAAGGTGTGCTGTACAGGGACTGGTTGTTTTTGCCCTTTTTAAAAACAAGCTTGCCTGTTACAAGACCTTTTCTTGTGACTTCTACTGTTTCACTATTAAACTTTATTGTATTCTTTGTTATTTCATCATTTTCGTCATCCATATCTTCATAAAGAACATAATGTTTGTCTTTTTTTAAATAATACTTTCCGGCAGACATTGATTCTACGTTATCACCTGTGTCGTCTACCATCTGAAGACCGGAGATTTTAATCAATACATTATTATTCATTTATTCTCCATTCTGTTTAATACTCTTCGATATTAACCTGATTAATCTTTTCAATGTGAAGAGGCATTATTGAATTGGCAAATTCTTTAAACTTCTCTTCTGCATCGCTGACATAAAATTCATATTCCGGCTTTGCATCTTTGTCTGCTCTTATGCCATTCTGTCTTAAAAGTCCATCAAGACTTATTGCCGTTTCATATGCCGGATTAACAAGATTAACTTCAGGTCCCATAATCTTTCCAACTGTGCTTCTTAAAAGCGGATAATGTGTACAGCCAAGAATAAGACTGTCAATATTCTCTTCTTTCATACTTTCCAAATATCTTGAAGCCACCTCGTCAGTTACGGAATCGTGAAGCATTCCTTCTTCCACCAACGGAACAAACAATGGACATGCCTTGCCCACCACCGTAATTTCAGGATCAATGCTGTGGATATACTGTGTATACAACTCACTTTTTATTGTCCCTTCTGTACCAATAATTCCAATACGTTTGTTCTTTGTACTTTCAACTGCCGACTTTGCTCCCGGTTTTACAACACCGATGATTGGAATGTCTATTTCTTTCTCTATTGTATCAAGGGCAAAAGCACTTGCCGTGTTACACGCAACCACAATTGCCTTTACGTTCTTTGTTTTCAAAAATCTAATAATCTGTCTGGAGTAACGTATAATCGTATCCTTAGACTTGCTACCGTATGGAACTCTAGCCGTATCACCAAAATATGTAATGCTCTCTTCCGGAAGCTGTCTTATTATCTCACGTGCCACTGTTAATCCACCAACACCTGAATCAAATACTCCAATTGCTGCATTTTTATCATTCATACCTTTACACCTACTTATTTATTCGTTTTATTTTACCTTTTATCTGAAAATAATTCAATATGTTTGTATAACTTATGCCTTTATTGTCAATAATCTTCTATGAAAACAAGCTTAAAAAAGGAGATTACCATGAAATATATAAAACAAATATCTTTTTGTATGGTTATTGCCATATTTGCCACCGGAATTTTAACCTGGAACATATTTCTGAATCTTGAAACCAAATCAACTGTTTCGGTGCTGTCTCACAGTGCCATTCGTTTTCATATACTTGCCAACAGTGACTCTGTAAGCGACCAGGCTCTGAAAATGCGTGTCAAGGAATCCGTTGTTAACTACATATATGAAAAAACCGGCGATTTTAAAACCGTTGATGAAGCAAAAAACTTTATTCTTAATAATGACAAAACAATAAAATCAATGGCCACAAAAGCCATAGCTGATAATGGATATGATTACACTGTAAGTTCAACTTTCGGTTTCAGCGATTTTCCCGTAAAAACATATGGTGACGTGATTTTTCCTAAGGGAACCTATACTTCATACACAATTAAAATCGGCAATGGAAAAGGACACAACTGGTGGTGTGTCCTA
>OGZF01001036.1_pt1 | contig 20232 bp, 18 predicted proteins | sample 1576771 | NCBI WGS metagenome assembly OGZF01 (sample SAMEA3541536, study PRJEB24748) | human gut metagenome | biome: human gut; feature: human-associated habitat; material: faeces | place: China | collected 2012
GGTCGTTCAGCTCGCTGAAGGCGTTGCCGTACTCGGTGCAGTCGATGAAATACTCAAAGCGCTCGGTGAAGGCGGGGTCGTCCGGCTTGCGCTTGGCCAGGGGGCTGATCTCCACGGGGTAGTCGTAGATGAAGGTGGGCTGGATCAGCTTGTCCTCGACAAAGGCGTCGAAGAACTCGGCCAGAATGGCACCCTTGGTGGGCACCTCAGGCAGCTCCACATGGTGCTCCTTGGCGGCGGCAATGGCGTCCTCGTCGGTCTGCCAGTCGTTGAAGTCCACGCCGGAATACTTCTTCACGGCCTCGATCATGGTCAGGCGCTCCCAGTGGCCCATGTCGATCTGCTTGCCCTGATAGGGGATGACCATGCTGCCGCAGATCTTCTGAGCCAGACGCTTGTACAGCTCTTCCACCAGATCCATCATGCCGTGGAAATCGGTAAAGGCCTGGTACAGCTCAATGGAGGTGAACTCCGGGTTGTGCTTGGGGTCCATGCCCTCGTTGCGGAAGATGCGGCCCACTTCATATACGCGGTCCATGCCGCCCACGATCAGGCGCTTGAGGTACAGCTCGGTCTCGATACGCAGCACCATGTCCATGTTCAGGCTGTTGTGATGGGTGTAGAAGGGGCGGGCCGAGGCACCGATCTCAAACGGAGTCAGGATGGGGGTGTCCACTTCGAGGAAGCCCTTCTCGTCCAGATAAGCGCGGATCTCCTTCAGGATCTGGCTGCGCTTGACGAAGGTGTCCTTGACCTCGGGGTTGGCGATCAGGTCCACATAGCGCTGGCGATACCGCATCTCGGTGTCGGTCAGGCCATGGAACTTCTCGGGCAGGGGACGCAGGCTCTTGGCCAGCAGGGTCAGCTCGGTGGCGCGCACGCTCAGCTCGCCGGTCTTGGTGCGGAACACCTCGCCCTTGACGCCGATGATATCGCCCACGTCCAGCTTCTTGAAGGCGGCGTAGGGCTCATCGCCCAGCTCGTCGCGGCGGACATACAGCTGGATGTCGCCCTTGTCGTCGCGCAGGTGGGCAAAGCTGGCCTTGCCCATCACGCGCTTGGACATCATGCGGCCGGCCAGAGCAACGTGCTTGCCGCTGTCGGTCTCGTTGGGCAGATCCTTGAATTCTTCCCTCAGGTCGGCCGAGTAGGCGTCCTGGGGGTACTTGGTCAGGGTAAAGGGGTCATGACCGGCGGCCTGCAGGTCTGCCAGCTTCTGGCGGCGCACCTGCACCTGCTCGCTCTCGGACAGGCCCTGTGCGGGGTTCTTCTTTTGCTCTTCCATGGTTTCTCCTATCAGCTGCGTGCGTGGGTAATGGCCAGCACGGTGTACTCCACGGTGTGGCCGGTGGGCAGCAGCACTTCGGTCTTGGCGCCCACAGCGCGGCCAAGCAGCGCGTGGCCCACGGGGCTCTCGTCGCTGATCTTGCCGTTCAGGGGGTCGGCCTCGGTGCGGCCCACGATGTCGTATTCTTCGGTCTCATCCTCGCCGGTCATCTGGATGGTGACGTGGGTGCCCACAGACACGCTGTCCACGCTCAGCTCGCTCTCGTCGATGATGACGGCGTTCTTGATCATCTGCTCCAGCTCGGTGATGCGGTTCTCCACCAGACCCTGGGTGTTCTTGGCCTCGTCGTACTCGCTGTTTTCCGACAGGTCGCCGTGGCTGCGGGCTTCCTTGATCTCCTCGGCCAGCTCCTTGCGGCGCACGGTCTTGAGGTACTCCAGTTCCTCCTGCATAGCTTTCAGGCCGGCAGCGGACATCTTGATCTCTTGTGCCATTTGAGAATCTCTCCTTGTCTATACTTGATTCGCGCAGGTGCAAAGCCGCGCAATGATGCCATTTTGACTACATTATTATAATAGCAAGGCGGTGCTTTGTCAACAAAAAAGGCGGCACAGGGGCAGAAAAAGGCCCCGCCGCACATGTTCTGTGTGGGCAGCCCTTGACAAACACGAAAAAATCCCGTCTGAACTGCTTCAGACGGGATTTTTGTGGTTTTATGGGGCTTTGGGTCAGGTCTCCACACCCTCGAACTGGCTGTTGTACAGCTTGGCGTAGAAGCCGCCTGCGGCCAGCAGTTCGTCGTGGTTGCCCTGCTCCACGATGTGGCCGTCCTTCATCACAAGGATGACGTCGGCCTCACGGATGGTGGACAGGCGGTGCGCCACGATGAAGCTGGTGCGGCCCTGCATCATGCGGGCAAAGGCCTTCTGGATGCGCACCTCGGTGCGGGTGTCGATGGAGGAGGTGGCCTCGTCCAGGATCAGCATGGGCGGCAGGCAGAGCATCACGCGGGCGATGCACAGCAGCTGCTTCTGGCCCTGACTGATGTTGCCGCCGTCCTCCGCGATGACGGTGTCGTAACCCTCCGGCAAGCGGCGGATGAAGCTGTCGGCGTGGGCGGCCTTGGCGGCAGCCACCACCTCGTCCAGGGTGGCGTCCGGCTTGCCGTAGGCGATGTTCTCCCGCACCGTACCGGCCCGCAGCCAGGTATCCTGCAGCACCATGCCGTAGCTGCCACGCAGCGAAGCGCGGGTCACGCTGCGGATGTCGGTGCCGGACACCTTGATGGCACCGCCGTTCACGTCATAGAAGCGCATGAGCAGGTTGATGAGGGTGGTCTTGCCGCAGCCGGTGGGGCCCACGATGGCGATGCGCTGGCCGGGCTTCACGTCCAGGCTCAGGCCCTCGATCAGCGGGCGGTCGGGCAGGTAGCGGAAGGACACATCCTCCAGCTGCACATGGCCGTCCGGCTGCAGCACAGCGGCGTTCTCGGCTTCCGGGATCTGGTCGTCGGCGTCCAGCAGCTCAAACACGCGGGCCGCACAGGCCAGCGCGTTCTGCAGCTCGGTGACCACGCCGGAGATCTCGTTGAAGGGCTTGGTGTACTGGTTGGCGTAGTTCAAAAACACGCTCAGCTGACCGATGGTGATGCCGCCGCGCACGGCGTACAGGGCACCCACCAGGCCCACACCGGCGTACACGATGTTATTCACAAAGCGGGTGGCGGGGTTGGTCATGCTGGAGAAGAAGATGGCTTTCAGGCTCACGTCCTGCAGCCGGCCGTTCACTTCGTCAAAGGCGTCCAGGCTCTCGGCCTCGTGGCCGAAGGCCTGCACCACCTTCTGGCCCTCGATCATCTCGTTGACCAGCGCGGTCTGCTCGCCGCGCACGCTGCTCTGACCCTGAAAATACTTGTAACTGCGCTTGGCAAGGAAGCTGGCCACCAGCAGGCTCAGCGGGGTGATGCACACCACCACCAGCGTGATGGCCACGTTCTCGCTCAGCATGAACAGCAGGGTGCCCAGAATGGTCAGCACGCCGCTGAACAGCTGGGTGAAGCCCATCAGCAGGCCGTCGGCAAAGGTGTCCACATCGGCCACCATGCGGCTCACGATGTCGCCGGAGGGGTGACTGTCGAGGTAGGACAGCGGCAGGGTCTGGATCTTGCGCAGGGCCTCGTTGCGCAGGTCCCGGCTCACCGAAAAGGTGATGCGGTTGTTGCACACGCTCAGCAGCCACTGGGCAAAGGCGGCCGCCACGGCCACCACCAGCACCTCCACGATGATGCGGCCTACACCGGCAAAGGCCACATTGCCTTTGCCCAGCATCAGGTCGATGGCGTCACCGCACAGGATGGGGATATACAGCTGTGCGGCCACACTCACGGCGGCCACGATCAGGCTGCAGACCACGAACAGGGAATAGGGGCGGATCTTGTGCAGCACACGGGTCAGTGTGGCCTTGCGCTGTTCCGGGGTCAGTTTTGCTTTGGCTTTCGCGCTCATTTCTGCACATCCCCTTTCTTGAACTGGCTCTCATAGATCTCTTCGTACACCGGGCAGCTCTGGCGCAGCTGGTCATGGGTGCCAAGGCCCACCAGCCTGCCGTCATCCAGCACAAGGATCTGGTCGGCGTGCTGCAGGCTGGCAGCGCGCTGGCTCACGATGAACACGGTCAGGCTGCCGGGCAGAGCGGCCAGTGCCTTGCGCAGGGCCGCGTCGGTGGCGTAGTCCAGGGCGCTGGCGCTGTCGTCCAGGATCAGAATGTCCGGCCTGCCCACCAGTGCACGGGCAATGGTCAGGCGCTGCTTCTGGCCGCCGGAAAGGTTCCGGCCGCCCTGTTCCACGGGCTCGTCCAGGCCAAGGGGCTTTGCCTGGACGAATTCTGCCGCCTGTGCGGTCTCCAGGGCCGCCCACAGCTCGGCGTCGGTGGCATTCTTGTTGCCCCACAGCAGGTTGGAGCGGATGGTGCCGCCGAACAGCTGGGCCTTCTGCATGACCACATTCACCTTGCCGCGCAGGGCCTCGCGGGGGTAGTCCGCAGCCGGGCGGCCCAGGATCTCCACGGTGCCCTCGGTGGCGTCGTAAAAGCGGGGGATCAGGTTGACCAGGCTGGACTTGCCGCTGCCGGTGCCGCCGATGACGCCGATGGTCTGGCCGCGCTTGGCGGTAAAGCTGATGTCGGACAGGCTGGGTGCGCCGGCCCCGGCATAGGTCAGGCTCACATGGTCAAAGCGCACGGCGTCACCGGCCTTGTCGGCGGGCACCTCGCTGCGCAGCTCGGCGGGGAAGTCCATGCCAGGCTTGGTGTCCAGCACAGCCTGCACACGGCCGGCGCAGGCCAGCGCTTTGCTTACCTGCACGATCAGGTTGGCCAGCTTGACCAGCTCGATCAGGATCTGGTTCATATAGTTCACCAGCGCGATCACGTCGCCGGAGGCCATGCCGCCCACGTTGATCTCAATGCTGCCCACATACAGCAGTGCCACGATGGCAATGTTGATGATCACATAGGTCAGCGGGCTCATCAGGGCCGAAAGATGGCCCACATGGAGCTGCATTCTGGTCAGCAGGTCGTTGGCGTTCTCGAAGCGGTCGATCTCGTCCTGCTCCTTGTCAAAGGCACGCACCACGCGCACACCGGTCAGGTTCTCGCGGGTCAGGCCCAGCACACGGTCCAGCCGCACCTGCGCGGTCTTGTACAGCGGGCGGGTGATGACCATCACGCCGAACACCACCACACTCAGCAGCGGGATGGCCACCACGAAGATCAGGGCGGCCCGCGCGTTGACCGTGAAGGCCATGACCATGGCACCGATCACCACAAAGGGGCTGCGCAGGAACAGGCGCAAAAACAGGTTCAGGCCGCTCTGCACCTGGTTGATGTCGCTGGTCATGCGGGTGATGAGGGTGCTGGTGCCCAGGGTGTCCATCTCCGAAAAGCTCAGGCTCTGGATGTGGGCAAACAGGGCATGCCGCAGGGCGGTGGAGTAGCCCACCGCCGCCTTGGCGGAAAAATACTGCGCCGTGAGGCTGCAGGTCAGGCCGATGACGGCCAGCAGAAGCAGGATGCCACACCGCACCAGGATGTAGTGCAGGTCGTGGGCGGCAATGCCCACGTTGACGATATCGGCCATGACCAGCGGCACGAACAGGTCAAATGTGGCTTCCAGCATCTTGAACAGAGGGGCAAGCACGCTTTCGCGCTTGTAGTCCCTCAGATAGCCAAGCATGTTGTTCAAGGCTATTTCCTCCTTTTCTGATCCCAGTATTCTGGAATTTTACCTATTATAGCGCACACAGCTGAAAAAAACCATACGTTTGCCGGTATAGATGCAGAGCCAAAGCGCAGGTTTTCCGTTGAGAAAGATGGAAAATCCTGCTATACTAGGAGGTGACACTGAAGGAAAGCAGGGAACATACAATGGCAAGAAGAACAGACGGCGGGGTGCGCTTCCGCCCGGTGGGCAGCAGCCGGCACCCGCGCACGCCGGTGCGCTACAGCCCCGGCGGCACCGGCTGCCCGGCGATCGAGCAGGCCATCGAGCGGCTGTATCACGGGCAGAACGAGGAGAGTTTCTGGGCCCTGATGGGGGCCCTGAACTACGCGCTGGAGCTGGAGACCCATGTTCTGGTGCCGCTGCAGACGGCCCCGGGCACACCGCCCACCCCGGCCCCCTGGGCCGAGAACCCCGTCCCGCAGCAAAAGGCCAGAGGGCTTGCGCTCTGGACCCTGAAAAACAAGGACCGTACCTGGCTGCCGCTGTTCACCTCCAGCGCAGCTGCCTGCGTGGACCGCAGCACGGCAGCCCGCCCCATGGCGGACTACACCCTGCAGGACGCCATGGAACTGGTGCTGGATGCGCCGGACATCGACGGCGTGGTCATCGACCCGTGGGGCCACTCGGCCACACTGGATGAGGCCCTGCTCAACGGCCTGCTCCACGCGGGCCACAACCCGGAGGAGCCGGGAGACGAAGAAGTAGAAGCCGGGCGGGAAGCGGCCCGCGCCGGGGACTGGCGGATGGCGGCCGACCGCTACGATGAAGCCGCCCAGCAGGGCAATGCCATGGGTCTCTCGCTGCTGGCCGACTGCCTGTACCGGGGCCGGGGCGAGATGCAGAACAAGACCGAGGCCCGCCGGATGTGGCGCACCGCCGCCGATCACGGCGAGGTGCTGGCCATGCTGTCGCTGGGCGAGGACTGCGCTGCCCGGGGCGAAGCGGGCAAGGCCCTGCTGTACTACCGCAAAGCCCGGCAGACGGCGCAGGGCATGCCGGACATCGAGTATACCCCGCGCATCTGTCTGCGCCTTGCCCAGGCCGAGACCCGCTACGTCTCGGCCAAAAAGGCCATGGCACTGGCGGCAGAGGCCGCCCAGGGCTTTGCCATCCTGGCCCGGGAGAAGGAACCGGATGCGGCCGAATTGCAGGCAGAAGCGGAACAGCTGCTGCGGGAACTGGCCGATCCGAAGCCCCGGAATACGGCCTACAACATAGATTCTTTACAATTGGACTAAAAAATGGTCACAGGCATCGGGTAAGATGATCAGGTAAATAAACTGCTTTGGCGGCAGGCAAGCGCCGCAAAGAGAGGAAAACGATATGAGCAAAGTGATCGGCATTGACCTTGGCACAACAAATTCCTGTGTGGCGGTGGTGGAAGGCGGCAAGCCTGTGGTCATCACCAACGCAGAGGGCGAGCGCACCACCCCCAGCGTGGTGGCCTTTACCAAAGACGGCGAGCGTCTGGTGGGCGGCGCGGCCAAGCGGCAGATCGCCACCAACTCCGGCCGCACCGTGACCAGCATCAAGCGCCACATGGGCAGCGATTACCGGGTGCACATCGACGGCAAGGACCTGACCCCGCAGGAGATCAGCGCCATGATCCTGGCCAAGATCCGCCGCGACGCCGAGAGCTATCTGGGCGAGCCGGTGACCGAGGCCGTTATCACGGTGCCCGCCTACTTCGACGACAGCCAGCGCAAGGCCACCCAGGACGCCGGACGCATCGCGGGCCTGAATGTGCTGCGCATCATCAACGAGCCGACGGCTGCCGCTGTGGCCTACGGCCTGGACAACGAAGCACCCCAGAAGATCCTGGTGTACGATCTGGGCGGCGGCACCTTTGACGTGTCCATCATCGAGATCGAGGACGGTACTTTTACAGTGCTGGCCACCGGCGGCGACACCCATCTGGGCGGCGATGACTTTGACGAGCGCATCGTGGAGTACGCTGTGGCCGAGTTCAAGAAGTCCGACCGCATCGACCTCTCCCGCGATCCGGCTGCGATGGGCCGCCTGAAGGAGGAAGCGGAGAAGGCCAAGAAGGAGCTGTCCAGTGCACCCTCCGCGCAGCTGAACCTGCCCTTCATCGCGGTGGGCAAGGACGGCCCCCACCATCTGGATCTGTCGCTGTCCCGCCCGCAGTTCGAGATGATGACCGGTGACCTGCTGGCCCGTACCGTGACCCCGGTGCAGAACGCCCTGCGGGATGCCGGGATCTCCGCCAGCCAGCTGGGCAAGGTGCTGCTGGTGGGCGGCAGCACCCGCATGCCCGCCGTGGAGCGCCAGGTGCGGGAGCTGCTGGGCTGCGAGCCCAGCCACAGCCTGAACCCGGACGAGTGCGTGGCCATGGGTGCCGCCGTGCAGGGCGGTCTGCTGCAGGGCGGCGGCAAGCTGGCTGGTGCTACCGGTGCCGCCGCACAGGGTCTGGTGCTGATGGATGTCACCCCGCTGACCCTGTCCATTGAGACGCTGGGCGGCGTTGCCACCCCGCTGATCACCCGCAACAGCATGATCCCCACCCGCAAGAGCCAGATCTTTACCACGGCACGCCCCATGCAGACCAGCGTGGAGATCAACGTGCTGCAGGGCGAGCGCCACTTTGCCCGCGACAACAAGAGCCTGGGCAAGTTCAAGCTCAACGGCATCCGGGGCGGTTTCTCCTCCAAGCCGCAGATCGAGGTCACCTTTGACATCGACGTCAACGGCGTGGTCAAGGTGTCGGCCAAGGATCTGGGCACCGGCCGGGAGCAGAACATCACCATCACCGGCAGCACGAACCTGTCCGAAAACGAGATCCAGCGCGCTATGGCGGATGCCGCAGCCTACGAGGCCGAGGACAGCCGCCGCAAGGAGCGGCTGGAGCTGCACAACCAGGCCGAGGTGCTGGCCTACAAGGTGGACGAGGCCTTGTCCAAGTGCAAAAAGGAGCTGGACCGCGACGAAAAGAACCGCATCAAGACCGATGTGGCCAACCTGCGCCGCTGCCTGCGCAAGGACAAGCCCGAGAAGATGAACGAGACCGAGGAAGCGGCCCTGCGGCAGGCCAAGAGCCAGCTGGAGGAAAGCGCCAACCACCTGATGATGCTGTACACCAGCCAGCAGCAGGCCCAGGGCCCGGACCAGACCCTGTGAGATGCCCTTATAAAACAAAAAAGGAACCGCTGCGGCGGTTCCTTTTTTGTTTTGCAGATCAGAGCATCTTGGACAAAAATGCTTTCAGGCGGGGATGCTTGGGGTTGGAGAACAGCTCCTGCGGGGGCTCGTCCTCCTGGATCTGGCCGCCGTCGATGAAGATCACGCGGTTGGACACCTCGCGGGCAAAGCCCATTTCGTGGGTGACCACCAGCATGGTGATGCCGGTGTGGGCCAGCTCCTTCATCAGCTCCAGTACCTCGCCCACCATCTCAGGGTCCAGGGCGCTGGTGGGCTCGTCGAACAGGATCACGTCTGGGTCCATGGCCAGAGCGCGGGCAATGGCAATGCGCTGCTGCTGGCCGCCGGACAGGCTCTTGGGGTAGGCGTTGGCCTTGTCGGCCAGACCCACACGGGCCAGCAGCTCGTCGGCGCGCTGGGAAATGGCTTCCTTGTCCTTCAGCTTGAGCAGGCTGGGGGCCAATTCCAGGTTCTTTTTCACGGTCAGGTGGGGGAACAGGTTAAAGTGCTGGAACACCATGCCCATCTTCTGGCGCACGGCGTCGATGTGGGCATCGTCCACCTCCACGCCTTCAAACTTGATGGAGCCGGAGGTGGGGATCTCCAAACGGTTCAGGCAGCGCAGGAAGGTGGACTTGCCGCAGCCGGAAGGGCCGATCAGGCACACCACGTCGCCGCGGTAGATGTCGATGTCGATGCCCTTGAGCACGTCCAGGGTGGGGGTGGGCTGCTTTGCGCCCTTTTTCTTCACGCCGCCGTAGGTCTTGGTCAGACCACGGACTTCCAGGATCTTTTCGTGGGTGTTAGCGGTCACTTTGTGCCAGCCTCCTCTCAAACTTGCCCAGCAGCCAGGTAAGCAGCATCACCAGTACCAGGTAGATGGCTGCAACGCCCAGCAGGGGGAACATGGCGTCGTAGGTGCGGTTCATAATGCCCTGTGCGGCGTACAGCAGCTCCTTGCCGCCAATGACCGTGATCAGGGAGGTATCCTTCAGCAGAACAATGAATTCGTTGCCCAGGGCAGGCAGCACCGCACGGATGGCCTGGGGGATGATGATGACCACCATGGTGGTCATGTAGTTCAGGCCCAGGCTGCGGCCGGCCTCCATCTGGCCCGGGTCCACGGCCATCAGGCCGCCGCGGATGATCTCGGACACATAGGCACCGGAGTTGATGCCCAGGGTCAGGGCACCTACCATGGTAAAGTTGCGGCTGTTGGAAAAGATGACCATGCTCATGATCAGCAGCTGCACCATCATGGGGGTGCCACGGATGATGGTGGCGTACACCTCGCACACTGCGTTGAAGAAGCCCAGCACCGGGTTCTTGTGGCCGGGACGCTGCTGGTCGTGGGTCACACGGACCATGGCCACCACACTGCCCAGCACCACGCCCAGGGCCAATGCAATGGCGGTGACCAGCAGGGTGGTGCCTACGCCATCAATGTACTGGAGCCAGCGGTCCTTCAGGAGAAAGGCCTGATAAAATTTGTAAAAGACCTCCTGCCCGAAGGTCAGACTCGTGCCGCTGTTCAGCAGCTCTTTGAGCAGTTCGTATTGAGCAGCCATTCACATCCTCGCTTTCTGTCTGTGGGATCTTGTTGGTGGGTTGATGGGGACCCGAGTCCCCGAAAAAAGGGAGGAGCCCCCTGAAAAGGGCCGCCTCCCGGTGTTGCACTCGTGGCAGCTGCTTACTCTGCAGTGATGTACTTGTCCACGATGGACTGCAGAGTGCCGTCAGCCTTCAGCTCCTCCAGAGCAGCGTTGATGGCATCCTCCAGGGCAGAGCCCTTGGCCAGGCCGATGGCGTAGTCCTCCTCGGCGTAGCTGGTGTCCAGCACCTTCAGGCCGGGGTTGGCGGCCACATATTCCTTGGCAGGGGCGTTGTCGATGACCACAGCGTCCACCTGGCCGTTGTTCAGGGCCTGCACGGCGGTCAGGCCGCTGTCGTAGGCCACCACGGCGTCATCGCCGAAGTCGTCGGAGCAGTAGATGTAGCCGGTGGTGCCACGCTGGGTGCCGATCTTTTTGCCGGCCAGGTCATCGGGAGAAGCAATGTCGGAGCCATTGGGCACGATGATGGACTGGATGCCGGTGGCGTAGCTGTCGGAGAAGTCCATCACAGCCTTGCGCTCGTCGGTAACGGTAACGCCAGCCATGACCATATCAGCCTTGCCCTGCTGCACGCTGAGCAGTGCGGCGTCAAACTCCATGTCGTCCACCTGCAGCTCCAGGCCCAGCTTTTCAGCAATGGCCTTGGCGGTGTCGATGTCGATACCCTCGATCTCACCGGAGTCGGTGGTCATCTCGTAGGGAGGGAAGGTGGCGTTGGTGGCCATGGTCAGCTTGCCAGCCACCACGGTGGCCAGGCTGCCAGAAGCAGAGCTGGAAGCAGCTGCGCTGCTGGCTACAGAAGAAGCTACGCTGGAAGAAGCACCACCGCAGGCGGTCAGGGCCAGGGCAGCAGCGGAAACGGCGGCAGCAGCCAAGAAGCTGCGACGAGAGATCTTTTTCATATTCAAACACTCCTCTATGCACTGTATAATCTTACAACCGCCGGAAGGATGCGAATCATCGATGTTCCGGTCAATGCACTTAGTATAGTTTGAACAAAATGAAAAGTCAATAGTTGTGCATAATAATTCGTAAAATAAAAATTATTTTCCTGAAAATATGCAAGAATCCATTGAATATCTGAATATATGCAAGAAAATCCAGCTTTTTTACCGGGGCGTTACAGCCAGCGGGCGATCTCATCCCTGCTGCGCTTGGGCACGCAGTAGTCCCGGTTTTCATCCAGGTAGTATTTTACCCCGGTCTCCGGGGTCATGGGCACCACCCGGGCAGCGTGGGTGGGGTAGCCAAAGGCCACCATGTAGGCCAGCTTCAGCGGCTCTTCGATGCCCAGCAGCTCGGTGAGGGCGGGCTTGTTGATGGCACCCATGATGCAGCTGCCCACCTCCTTGTCCCAGGCGGCCAGGGTCATGTTGGCCAGGGCGATGCCGGTGTCGGTGGAAAGGTCGCCGGAAGCGGAGCTGTCCTGCAGGACGGCCACATACAGGGTGGGCGTCTCGTCGGCCTTGGGCATGCCCTGTTCCGGGGGCAGATAGGCCGCCCACTTGACCAGCGGCTGCACTTTGGCCACCATTTCCGGGCTCTGCACCACCACAAGGCGCAGGGCCTGCCGGTTGGCCCCGCAGGAGGACAGCCGCACAGCTTCCACGATGTCATCCACCACATCCTGCGGCACGGGCTTCTGCGCAAAGCGGCGGTAGGTGCGGCGAGTGACCAGAGACTCCATAACAGACATGACAAAACACTCCTTTTCCGGCGGGCGGTGCCCGGCGGTTTATTTGCGGTTTACTACCATATAAAGTATAGCAGTCCGGCCGGGGATGCGCAAGCCGGAGAAAAGAACGGTGGCTCTTGACAAAAATATGCGGGGGGGGGGGTATAATTGGCAGAGAATACCGGCCCGGGCGGAAGGAGGCGGCCATGGTGGAAGAGGAAGCGTCCTGCGTGCAGGAGGAACAGACCGAGACGCTGGACCCGGCAAAGTGTACACCGGAACAGCATGCTTATACCGTGCAGTGCACCGAGGACGGCCATGTTCTGCACTGGGTCCGGGTGGAAAAGCACCAGTGGTCGGACTGGCGGGTGGAGAAGGAACCGGACTGTGAGGACCCCGGAGAGCTCCGCAGCACCTGTGCGGTCTGCGGCATGGTGCGCTGGCAGCGGCTGGCCCCGCTGGGCCATCTGCTGCAGTTCAAACCCGAGGATGAGCGGCATACCATTGCGGTGTGCCGGGTGTGCGGCCGCACCCTGTGGCGAGGCCCTACAAGAGATGCTGTCCAGAAGAAAAAAGCGGCCGGAAGATCCCGGTCCTCGGCACAGAACGCCGCGAAGTGACAATGAAGTATGGTAAAATGTGGAAAATAATAGAAGGGGGTATCAGAATGGTCGTGTGGGTAGGTCTTGTGTGCTTTGTGCTGGGTGCCAATCTGGGATTTCTGGTGGCAGGCCTGATGCGGATGGCAAAGGACGAAAAGGACACCTCGGAGAAACCATAAAAATTTAGACGTGTTAACATTGAAAATTAACAATTCCTAACATGTGCGGAACCTCTTGACAAAGCGGAACGGGTAGGGTATCTTTGGTTTGCTAATACAAACCTAGGCGTACACGCCTACACGAAGATCAGGAGGAAAAACCAATGTCTCAGATTTCTCGTCGTAATTTTATGAAGTGCGCCGGTGCTGCCGCACTGGCCATTGCAGCCAGCGGCATTCTGACCGGCTGTGACAATACGCTGGATGTTGAAGTGACCTTTGTCTACAACGGCCAGACCCTGCCTCTGCGCGGCACCGGCAAGGTGGTCACCGGTGAGCAGTACATGGACACTGCGACCATCGTGCTTCCCGCAGAATATCAGGAACAGTACAAGGTCCGCGCAGAAAAAGTGAAAGTCATCCGCGAAAACGGCACCCGCAAGGCAGTGGTGGAGCTGGTGGTAAAAACTGCGGTCTGGACGGTCAGCTACCGTCTGGGCGAGAAAGAAGTGCTGTCCGGCTCTGTTGAGGCGGCAGTGGTGAACCCCACCGTCACGGCGAACAACCTGAGAAAGGACGAGCTGAAAGCGCTGGACAAGATGTTCTACAAGCTCCCGGAGGATGCCAAGGTCACCATCGGCAACGGCGTTGTGATCGTTCCGGTGGAAAAGATCATGGGCACTGTCAGCATCGAGTACCGCAAATGGAGCAGCTTCAATCCCGGAGATGTGAACAAAGACAATGCGACGAGCTATGGCGTATATAACGAGACCGTTCAGATCTGGAAGGGCCAGAGCACGGTTTCTACCGATGAGATGTCCAAGCTGAAAGCCGCACAGGCCAGCTACGGCAATGCAGACCGCTATACCTATGAGCGGATCGGAACCACGAACTCCGCGAAGGAAAACTTCAGGCTGACCGACAAGTTCACCATCGACTGGGCACAACCGGTGGTTCAGGTGTACCTGTACGACAGCAAAAACATTTTGTTCTGAACAGAATAAATGCAAAACAGGGGAGCTGCCCATGCCGGGCGGCTCCCCTTGCTTTTTGTGTTCAGGAGATTTTTGCCGGGTCGAGGTACTGGCCGTTCTGCAGCACTTCCAGATGGATGTGCGCTTCCTCGGCGCATTCACAGCTGATGGTGCCCACGGTGCCCAGCTTCTGCCCGGCGGTCACGGTGTCGCCGGGTTTCACGGCGGGGCTGTTCACCCCGCACACCCGCCACAGGCGGCCGGAGGCATCTTCCAGCGTGACCACGCTGCTCCACCGGCCGTCGGTGCCGGTCTCGGTCACCTTGCCGGAGCAGGGGGCACTCACCGCACTGCCCTCGGCACAGGCGTAATCCACACCGTTGTGGGTGCGCCAGTCGCCCAGCGTCTTGCTGTAGACCAGCTCGTCACCACTGTAGGCGTTGAGCACCCGGCCAGAGAACGGCTGCGTGGAGGCAGGCGCGGCTGAGCTTGCGGCAGGTGCAGAGTCGGTGCGCAAGGCAGAGGGTTCGTGCACCGAACCAGAGCCAGATGCCGCACCAGACGAGGCACTCGAGCTGCCCGGCACGGGCTGCGGTACCCCGGCTACGCTGTTGGCGGCCTGCTCGGCCGTATCGGGAAGGTCCAACCATAATTCTTCCTCCTCAAGCCCCACATCGGGGTCAGGTTCCGGCTCCGGAATGGTCTGCCGGGCGGTGCTGCTCGGGTTTGTCAGGTCGGTCAGGTTTTGCCTGAGCTCGTCGCGGACGGTGCGCACCGCCCACACCCCGGCGGCTGCCGCGGCCAGCAGACAGGCTGCCAGCACCAGCGCAAATCCCTTGCCGTGCAAAAACTTTTTGATCTGCTCCATCTTGCGTTACTCCTATCTGTCCCGTGGAAACGGTTCGCTTCTGGGGTTAGTGTGGGAGGGCGGCGCAGGTTTTATGCATCAAAAAAGAGCCTTCCCGGTGCGGGAAGGCTCTTTGCGGTTTACGGGTTCCGGTTCAGTTGCGGCTGTTGCGGCTGTTCAGGCCCAGCAGGCGCACCACATACAGGAAGATGTTGATGAAGTCCAGGTACAGGGTCAACGCACCGTAGATGGAAGCCTTTTCAGCCAGCTCGCTGTCCCCAGCGTAGTAGGAGTACAGCTGGCTCAGCTTCTGGGTGTCATAAGCAGTCAGCAGCATGAACACCACCAGACCGATGCCGCTGTACAGCACCGTGGAGCCGAAGCCCATGCCGAACAGCATGCCCACGAAGCCGGTGATGAGCAGGGCCACCAGAGCCATCATCAGCTTGGGACCCCAGCCGGACAGGTCCTTGTGGGTGGTGGCACCATAGGCAGCCATCAGGCCAAAGTACACCGACGTAGCCAGGAAGGCCAGCACCAGCGTGCTCACCGAGAACGCAATGAAGTAGTAGCTCAGCACCATGCCGTTGAGCAGTGCATAAACAAGGAACACGCCGCGGGCTGCGCCTACCGACATGTTCTGCACGCGGGAGCTCAGCACGAACACCAGTGCCAGCTCTGCAATGGTGAACAGCAGGTACAGGGAGTTGACCACATACAGCAGGGGTGTGGTGGCCGTGACGAACGCGGCGGCAAAGGTCACCAGCAGACCGCAGGCCATCCAGCGGTAGGTGCGGGACATATAGTCCGCCGAAGTCATGGCGGGCTCTGCATAACCGCGATCATAATTGTTGTAATCCATGTGGAAGTTCCTCCATTCTTGTTCCGCCGGGGCTGTGGGGGCCTTGCCGCCCTTGCTCCGGTCTACGGAATATAGTATACTGCATAGAAATGAACGTTTCATGAAAAAGGCTGTGATGTTTTATGTCCCTCGGACTTTATCTGCATATCCCTTACTGCTTTTCCAAATGCCGGTATTGCGATTTCTACTCCCACCCCGGGGAGCGGGGCGTGCCGGACGCCTATGTGGACGCTTTGCTGCGGGAGCTGGCACGCTTTGCACCGGACGCACCCCTGCGGCCCGATACTGTATATTTCGGCGGCGGCACCCCCAGCCTGCTCAGCCCGGCTCAGGTCGGGCGGCTCATCCGTGCCGCCTGCCCGGTGTCCGGGGCTGAGGTGACCCTGGAGGCCAACCCGGAGACCGTCACCGAGGAAAGCCTGCGGGGCTTCCGGGAGGCAGGGGTCAACCGCATCTCCTTTGGGGTGCAGTCGGCCCGGGACACTCAGCTGCGCACGCTGGGCCGCCCCCACACGGCCCGGCAGGCCCGCGCGGCCTTTGCGGCGGCCCGCCGGGCAGGGTTTGAGAACATCAGCGGCGACATCATGCTGGCCCTGCCCCATTATACGCAGGCAGAGTTCGACGAGACGCTGGAACTCATCGAAGAGGGCGGCGCCACCCATATTTCGGCTTACCTGCTGAAGATCGAGCCGGATTCCGCCTTTGGCCGCACGCCCCCGGAGGGCCTGCCCACCGGTGACGAGGCGGCGGACTTCTACCTTTACGCCGTGGAGCAGCTGGAGCACCACGGCTACCGGCAGTACGAGATCTCCAACTTTGCAAAGCCCGGCTATGAGGGCCGCCACAACCTGATTTACTGGGACTGCGGCGACTATCTGGGCCTTGGCCCGGCCGCCCATTCCTGCATGGGCGGCAAGCGGTTTTATTACCCCGCCGACACGGCGGCTTTCCTGCAGGACAACGCCGCCCCGGTGATGGACGGTGGCTGCGGGGCCGAGGATTACCTGATCCTGCAATTGCGCCTGCGCAAGGGCCTGTCGCTGCCGCAGTACAAGGCCCTGTACGGAAAAGAGTTTTCCCCGGTGCAGCTGGCGTTTATCCGTAACTGTGTCAAAAACGGCTATGCCGCCTTCGACGGCACCACCCTGGCCCTGACCCCGGCGGGGCTCATCGTGCAGAACAGCATTCTGGCTGAGCTGCTCTGAGCCTGCCCGCAGCACATTGCTTTTGCGGGGCGATTCTGGTATGATATAAATGTAGAACTAGGCTTTTTGGGAGGAAAACAGATGGCAAAGGTGTTGATCGTAGGCGCAGGTGCGGCAGGCCTGATGGCGGCGGGTGCTGCCGTGCGGCAGGGGCATCAGGTAACGGTGCTGGAGCATATGGACAAACCGGCCCAGAAGATCCTGGTCACCGGCAAGGGCCGCTGCAATGTGACCAACGACTGCACGGCGGAGGAGTTTTTGCACCATGTGCGCACGAACCCGCGCTTTCTGTTCTCGTCGCTGGGGGCATTCCCACCCGCAAAGACCATGGAGCTGTTCGAGAGCCTTGGGGTGGAGCTGAAGGTGGAACGGGGCCGCCGGGTGTTCCCGGTGTCGGACAAGGCCGAGGAGATCCGGCAGGCCCTGCTGCGGTATGCGCAGGATGCCGAGCTCGTGCACGACGGTGCCAGAAAGCTGCTGCTGGAAGAGCTGCCGCCGGAAGCGGAGGAAGCCCCCGCTGTGCCGGAAAACCCGCGCCATCCCAAAAAGAAAAAGGCCGGCCCGGCCCTGCGCTGCATCGGCGTGCGGGGCACTTCGGGCCGGGAATACCGGGCAGATGCCGTACTGGTGGCCACCGGCGGCGTGAGCTACCCCACCACCGGTTCCACCGGTGACGGCTACAAGCTGGCCCGGCAGGCCGGGCACACTCTCGTGGAGCCGGTGCCCAGTCTCGTGAGCCTTGTGAGCCACGACCCCGACTGCAAAAAGATGATGGGTCTGGCGTTGAAAAACGTCACCCTGACCCTGTTCGAGGACGGAAAGGCCATCTTTGACGAGCAGGGCGAGATGTTGTTCACCCACTTCGGCATCAGCGGCCCGCTGACCCTGAGCGCGTCCAGCCACCTGGGCGACATGAAAAAGCACAAGTATCACGCGGAGATCGACCTCAAGCCCGCCCTCAGCGAAGAGCAGCTCTACGACCGCATCACCCGGGACTTTGCCCTGCTGGCCAACCATGCGGCCCAGGGCGCGCTGGTCAAGCTGCTGCCTTCCAGCATGCAGCCGGTGATGGTGGAACGGTGGGGCATCGACCCGGCCACCAAGGCCAACCAGATCACCCGGGAGCAGAAGCGGGAGCTGGTGCAGCTCATCAAGCACTGGCGGGTGTCCATCGACGCCCGGGGCGACCTGGCCCATGCAGTCATCACCTCCGGCGGCGTATCGGTGCGGGAGGTGGACCCCAAGACCATGCAGAGCAAAAAGGCCCTGGGGCTGTACTTTGCAGGCGAGGTGCTGGACGTGGACGCCTACACCGGCGGCTACAACCTGCAGATTGCTTTCTGCACGGCTCAGAGCTTTGCCAATCACCTGTAACGGTACGATGCAATCACACGATTGGAAATAGCCTCCGCTCGCGCTCTGGCTATTTTCAGCGGAAAATTTATTTTGATTTGGCGTTTGTCGCGCCCTGCGGGGCGCTCCAAACGCATTTTCACCGATTGGAGCCGAAACCGACAAATGCAGCAACTGGAAAACCACCGTCTCCCGGTCACGGCCCTTTCTGTGAAAAAACAAACCGGAAAAGTCCGCAGATTTTTCTGGTTTACACTTAATAAAATTAAAATTCCGCTGAGTATGGCCAGAGCGAACGCGGCGGCCATTCAAAATCGTTCAGTCTACAATAAAAAGGAGATATAAAAATGGTATCTGTTGCGATCGACGGGCCTGCCGGGGCAGGCAAATCCACGCTGGCACGCCGCCTTGCGGCGGAGATGGGCTACATCTATGTGGACACCGGTGCCATGTTCCGCACCATCGGCCTGTATGCCCTGCGTGCTGGCAAGGACCCCAAGGATAACGAGGCTGTCAACGCCCTGCTGCCGGAGATCGAGCTGCACTTTGCTTTCATCGACGGCGAGCAGCATGTTTATTTAAAGGAAGAGGACGTGAGCACCGCCATCCGCACCGAAGAGGTGGGCATGGCAGCTTCTGCCGTGGGCGCAAACCCGGCCGTGCGGGCCTTCCTGCTGGGCATGCAGCGGGACATGGCCAAAAAGCAGGATGTGCTGATGGACGGCCGCGACATCGGTACCGTGGTGCTGCCGGATGCCACTGTCAAAATTTTCCTCACCGCCAGCCCGGAGGCCCGCGCTGCCCGCCGCTGGAAAGAGTATCAGGAAAAGGGCGTCAACACCCCGTATGAGGAAGTTCTGGCCGACGTGAAGCAGCGGGACTATCAGGACACCCACCGTGCGGCCGCTCCCCTGAAGCAGGCCGAGGACGCCGTGCTGCTGGACACCTCGGAGCTGGACTTCGAGCAGAGCCTTGCCGCCATGAAGAAGATCATTGCGGAGAAAGTGAAAAACTGACGACGATATGGTATTATATTACATTCTGCTGCCTTTTGCATGGCTGCTGTGGCACCTTGGCTTCCGCATCCGGGTGGAAGGGCGCGAAAACCTGAAAAAGGTGCAGACCAAGGGCTATATCCTGGCACCCACCCATGTGTCCGCCATCGACCCGGTGTTCATTGCGGTCACCCGGTGGGGCGGGCGAATGGTCATCTTTGCCAAAAAGGAACTGTTTGAGATCAACGCCTTCCTGAGCTGGTTCTTCCGCTGCTGCGGCGGCGTCTGCGTCCGGGGCACCAAGGACGAGGTGGCCGTCATCGCCCAGACCGTAGAGGCCTGCAAAAACGGACGCACGCTGCTCATCTTCCCGGAGGGCACCCGCGAAAAAGAAGGAAAACTGCTGCCGCCCAAGAGCGGCCTGTTCGTGATCGCAGCGGAGGCTGGGGTGGACGTGGTGCCCTGCCGCATCCTGTACGACACCCCGGACGGGAAAATGCACCTGTTCTGCAAGGTGCGGGTGATCTACGGTGAACCCATGCCCGCCGCGCAGTTTGCCATGGAGGGCCGCCGCGACACGAAAAAACTGCGTGCCAACAAGCAGGCCCTGCTGGATGCGTGGGAGAAGATGGGACGGTGAGGAGAACGGAATGGAGATCAAAGTTGCAAAGACTGCGGGGTTCTGCTTTGGCGTGAACCGTGCCGTGGAGCTAACCTACGGCCTGCTGGCCGAAGGGCGCAGGGTGGCCACCCTCGGCCCGCTGATTCACAACCCGCAGGCTGTGGACGACATGCAGGCAAAGGGGGCCTTTGTGGCCGACAGTGTGCCTCAGGTGCCGGATGGCTATGAGGTGGTCATCCGCAGCCACGGGGTGCCCCGCAGCGTGTACGACGAGCTGGAGGCGCGCGGCATCGCGTACCACGATGCCACCTGCCCCTTTGTGCAGAAGATCCAGCGCATTGCCGCACAGGCCGAAAAAGAGGGTGCCGTGCTGCTGGTGGCGGGCGATAAGACCCACCCGGAGGTGCAGGGCATCGTGGGGCACACCCGCGGAGAGGTGTTCGTTTTTGCCAATTTGGACGAGCTTGCGGCCTGGAAAGGCCCCTCGGACCCGCAAAAACCCCTTTTTGCAGTTGCACAGACCACATTTCAGGTGACAAAATGGAAAGAAAGTTCGGAGTTTCTCAAAAAAGCCTATACAAACGCCCGAATTTTTGATAC
>OGZF01001039.1_pt1 | contig 20153 bp, 20 predicted proteins | sample 1576771 | NCBI WGS metagenome assembly OGZF01 (sample SAMEA3541536, study PRJEB24748) | human gut metagenome | biome: human gut; feature: human-associated habitat; material: faeces | place: China | collected 2012
CCCGCCTGTCCCCGCGGGTGCTGCCCACCGTGGCGGGCATTACGGCGTGCGAGGGCGCGGGCATCCCGCACCGCAACATCATTGCCATGCAGGGGCCCTTTACGCTGGAACTGAACCTTGCACTGATGAAGCAGTTCCACATCCGTTACCTTGTCACCAAGGACGGCGGCAGCGCGGGCGGCTTTGCCGAAAAAGCCCAGGCTGCCGCCCAAAGCGGGGCTGCGCTGGTTGTACTGCGCCGCCCGGAGGAATGCGGCGAGACCGCCGAAGAAATTTTGCAACGATGCAGGGAGCTGTTATGAAGATTACATTGGTTGGCATGGGAAGCGGGCTGCCCGGCAGTTTGACTGCCCAGGGCTTGCAGGCCCTGCAAACGGCAGGGCTGATTCTGGGGGCAAAGCGGCTGCTGCAAAACCTGCCGGATGGCTGTACCCCCAACCGCAAGCCAATTTACCTGCCGGATGAAGTGCTGGCCTGCCTGCAAGCGGAGCCCTGCCAGACCGCCGCGCTGGTTTACAGCGGGGATACCGGCTTTTATTCCGGTGCTGCGGCGCTGGTGCCCAAGCTGCGGGCACAGGGGGCGGAAGTAACGGTGCTGCCGGGGATTTCCAGCGTACAGCTGTTGGCCGCGGTGCTGGGCAGGCCGTGGCAGAACTGGAATCTTGTCAGCGCCCACGGATGTGCCTGCGCCCCTGCGGCAGAGTGCCGGAGCGACCGCCCGACCTTTTTTTTGACGGGCGGGCGCAATACCAGCCCCGCCGCGCTGTGTGAGATTCTAGCCGCCGCAGGCTTTGGCGCGGTGCAGGCCACGGTTGGTGAGAACCTTGGCACCCCGCAGCAAAAGGTCATCACCGATACGGTGCAAACGCTGGCGGGCGGCAGCTTTGCGCCGCTCAGCGTGCTGCTGGTGGAGCCCTGCCCCAAACCGCAGCCCCGCGTGCCCGGCCTGCCGGATGAAGCCTTCATCCGCGGCAAAACGCCGATGACCAAGCAGGAGGTGCGCGCCGCCGCGCTGGCCAAGCTGGCCGTTGCCCCCACTGATACCCTGTGGGATGTCGGTGCCGGAACGGGCAGCGTGAGCGTGGAAATGGCGCTGGCCGCCCCCATGGGTCAGGTGTACGCGGTGGAATGTGATGCCGATGCCTGCGCGCTGGTTCGCCAGAACCAGGCCAAATTTGCCGCCGGTAACTTAACGCTGATCGCGGGCAAAGCCCCTGAAGCGCTGCAAAATCTGCCCGCGCCGGATGCTGTTTTCATCGGCGGCAGCAAGGGCAATATGCAGGCCATTGTGGATGCTGCCCTGGCCGCCAACCCGCAGACCCGGCTCTGTATCGCCGCCATTGCGCTGGAAACCTTGCAGCAGAGTATTGCCGCCCTGGCCGCCCACGGGCTGGCCGCACAGGTGACCCAGATTGCCGTAAGCCGCAGCAAGGCGGCAGGCAGCCTGCACCTGATGATGGCCAACAACCCGGTATTTTTGATCGTGAGGGAATGAGAATGCTGCAGCTGCTTTTGGCCGCGCCCAGTTCCGGCAGCGGAAAAACCACCGCCGCCTGCGCCCTGCTTTCCGCCCTGAAAGCCCGCGGGCTGGAGCCCTGCGCGTTCAAGTGCGGGCCGGATTACATTGACCCCATGTTTCACCGCGCCGTGCTGGGGGTGCCCAGCCACAATCTGGACCTGTTTTTCTCCACCCCGCAGACCGTGCGCCAGCTGTACACCAGCGGCGCGGTGGGCCATGGCAGCGCGGTGTGTGAGGGTGCCATGGGCTATTATGACGGCCTTGGCGGCGTGAGCGCTGCCGCCAGCGCCTGGCACACCGCCGATGTGCTGGACTTGCCGGTGCTGCTGGTGGTGCGCCCCAAGGGGGCCAGTTTAACGCTGGCCGCCCAACTGCAAGGCTTAAAAGCGTTCCGCACGCCGCACCACATTGCGGGCGTTCTGCTGAACGACTGCACCGAGATGCTGTACAAGCTGCTGGCCCCCATGCTGGAACGGGAAACCGGCCTGCCGGTGGTGGGCTTTCTGCCCCCTATGCCGGATGCCGCCATCGAAAGCCGCCACCTGGGGCTGAAAACCGCGGGCGAAATTGCTGATTTGCAGCAAAAAATTCAGATTTTGACCGCCGCCGCGCAAAAAAATATCGACTGGCCGCGGCTGCTGGCCCTGTTTGACCGCCCGGCCCCAATGGCCCCTGCGGTTCAGGCCGCAGCCCCCACCGTGCGCATTGCCGTGGCACAGGATGAAGCGTTCTGCTTTACCTATGCCGAAACGCTGGAAAGCCTGCAGGCCGCAGGCGCAGAGCTTTGCTATTTCAGCCCGCTGCGGGATGCCGTGCTGCCGCAACATATCGGCGGGCTGTACCTGCCGGGCGGCTACCCGGAGCTGTACGCCGCCCAGCTGGCGGCCAACACCGCCATGCGCTGCGCCATAAACACCGCCGTGCAGCGCGGCCTGCCCACCGTGGCGGAATGCGGCGGCTTTTTGTACCTGGGCCAAACGCTGGAAGATGACGCCGGAACCGCCCACCCCATGGCGGGTGTGCTGCCGGGGCAGGGGTTCCGCGTGGGGCGGCTGGTGCGCTTTGGCTATGCCGCGCTCACCCCGCAGGCGGACAGCATGCTCTTCCGCGCAGGGGAGCCGGTGCCCGTGCATGAGTTCCACCATTGGGATTCCACCTGCAACGGCACCGCTTTTGCCGCCCAAAAAGCCAATGGCCGCCATTGGGACTGCGGCTTTGCCAACGGGCATCTGTATGCGGGGTTCCCGCATCTATACTGGGCGGGCACCCCGCTGCCGCAGCGCTTTGTAACGGCTGCGGCGCAGTATGCCCAAACAAAAACAGGGAGAACGGTATGACAGAACCTGAACTGAACACACGGCTGCAAACCATCACCCCGCCCGATGAAGCTGCCCGCGCCGCGGCGCACGCCCACTGGGCCGCGCTGGCCAAACCGCTGGGCGGGCTGGGCAGCCTGGAAACCATGCTGGAGGACGCCGCCGCCCTGACCGGCACCCCGGAGCTGGATTTTGCCCGCCGCGCCGTGCTGGTGCTGTGCGCCGATAACGGCGTGGTGGCCCAGGGCGTGAGCCAAACCGACGCCAGCGTGACCCGCGCGGTGCTGCAAAACCTTGCCGCGCGGCGCACCAGCGTGTGCCAGATGGCAGCTGCCGCCCATTGCAGCGTTGTGCCGGTGGATATGGGCATTGCCGGTGCCCCGGTGCCCGGCGTGCAGGACTGCCGCATTGCCCCCGGCACCAAAGATTTTACCTGCGGCCCGGCCATGACCCGCGCCCAGGCCGTGCAGGCCATCGGCTGCGGCATTGCGCTGGTGCGCGGACAAAAGCAGCAGGGAGTTCAACTGTTAGCAACGGGGGAGATGGGCATTGGCAACACCACAACCTCCAGCGCCGTGGCAAGCGTGCTGCTGGGTGCCCCCGTGCAGAGCATGACCGGACGCGGGGCCGGGCTTTCGGATGCAGGGTTTGCCCGCAAGATTGATGCGATCCGGCGCGGCATTGCCCACAACCAGCCCAATCCCGCTGACCCGCTGGATGTGCTGGCCAAGCTGGGCGGGTTTGATATTGCCGGGCTGTGCGGCGTGTTTTTGGGCGGCGCGCTGGAGGGTGTGCCCATTTTGATGGATGGCTTTATCAGCAGCGTGGCGGCTCTGTGCGCGGTGCGGCTCTGCCCCGCAGCAGCCAAGGCGGTGTTTGCCAGCCATGTTTCGGCGGAGCCTGCCGCCCATATGGTGCTGGATGCTTTGGGCAAAGCGCCGCTCATCACCGCCAACCTGCATCTGGGCGAGGGCACCGGCGCGGTGGCTTCCATCCCACTGTGGGATATGGCTCTGGCCGTCTACCGCGGCTGCTATTCCTTTGCGGAGGGCGGCATTGCGCCGTACACCCCACAATGCTGACGCTGGTTATCGGCGGCGCAGCCAGCGGCAAAAGCGCCTATGCGGAGCACCTTGCCGTGCAGAGCGGCGGCCCGCGCTATTACCTTGCCACCATGCAGGTGTGGGACGCCGAGTGCGCCGCGCGGGTGGCCAAACACCGCGCCATGCGGGCGCAAAAACAGTTTGCTACCGTGGAATGCCCCCAAAACCTGCATCTTGTCCGCCTGCCGCAGCAGGGCACCGCCCTGCTGGAAGATTTGGGCAACCTGGCCGCCAATGAGCTGTACCGTCCCGACGGCAGCTGCCTGCCGCCCAAGCAGGCGGCGGAAAAAATGCTGGCGGGGATCGAGGCAATCGCCGCACAATGCAACCATCTTATCATCGTCAGCAACGAGGTATTCAGCGGCGGGGCGGACTATGCCGGGGAGACAGACCTTTATTTGCAGGCCCTTGCCATGGTCAACAATGCCGTTGCCGCCAAAGCCGACGCCGTCTGCCGCGTGGTGTGCGGCCTGCCGGTGTACTACAAAGGAGGGGAACGCCCATGACAGTTTTGCAGACGATCGCCGTGGCATTTGCCATGTTCTCGGCTGTGCCGGTGCCGCAGTTTGACTGGAACGAGAAAAACATGCGGTATTCGCTCTGTGCCTTCCCGCTGGTGGGGGTGCTGTGCGGCGTGCTGTGGTGCGTGTGCGCCAGCCTGCCGCTGCCCGCCATGGTGCGCGCGGCGGGCTTTTGCCTGATCCCTGTCTGGGTCACGGGCGGCATCCATCTGGATGGTTACGCCGATACCTGCGATGCCCTTTGCAGCTATGGCGATACCCAGAAAAAGCTCGATATTCTCAAGGACCCGCACTGCGGCGCGTTCGCCGTGATCCGGCTGTGCAGCTACTTTGTGGCCTACTTTGCGCTGTGCTGCTGCGTGCAGTTTACTCCGCAGGTGGGGGCTGTCTGGCTGCTGGCGCTGGTGCTGGAGCGTGCCTGCTCCGGTTACGCAGTGGCGGCGTTCCCGCTGGCCAAAAATACCGGCCTTGCGCACACATTTGCCACGGCGGCGGACCGCACCACGGTGCGCCGGGTGCTGGGATGCCTTGGCATTGTGCTGGCAGTGGCACTTTTTGCGCTGGGCGGCGGCGTGCTGGTGCTGGCGGCAGGGTTTGTCCTGTGGCGCTACCACCGTGTGGCGGTCAAGCAGTTTGGCGGTATTACCGGGGACCTGGCCGGGTGGTTTTTGCAAAAAGCGGAACTGTATATGCTGGCGGCCCTTGTGTTTTGCCAGTGGAAGGGGTTTTTGTAACATGCTGTTTATTACCGGCCCGCTGTACAGCGGCAAGCGAACCTTTGCCAAACCCTTTGGCGGGCGGCAGATTTACGAGGTGCAGACCCTTGCCGCCAATGCCGAAAGCCTGCCCGCCCTTGCGGACGAGCTTGCCCAATATGACGTAGTAACCGCCACCGAGGTTGGCGGCGGCGTGGTGCCCATTGACCCCGCCCAGCGCGCCGCGCGGGAAGCCGCCGGCCGCCTTGCCTGCCTGCTGGCTGAGCGGGCCGACTGTGTGGTGCAGATGTTCTGCGGCCTGCCCACCGTGCTGAAAGGGGAGCTGCCGCCATGCTGATCTACCTGCTGCGCCACGGTTTAACGCAGGAAAACCTGGAAAAGCGTTACCAGGGCAGGCGGGATGTACCGCTGTGCCCCCAGGGCCTTGCCCAGCTGCGCCGGGCGGATTTTGCCCCCAAAACGGTCATGATTACTTCCTTGCAGCGCACCCGGCAGACGGCGGAAGTGCTTTTCCCCGATGCGGAACTGGTTGTGGCAGACGGGCTGAAAGAGATGGACTTTGGCGTGTTTGAGGGCCGCAATTACCGGGAGATGGAGCACGACCCCCAGTACCGCGCCTGGGTGGAAACCGGTTGCGAAGGCCGCTGCCCGGGTGGGGAAAGCAAGGCGGAATTCTGCCAGCGTGTCTGCACAGCATTTGCCGCGCTGGTGGATGCCGCTTTGGCGGCGGGGGAACCGCAGCTGGTGATCGTTGCCCACGGCGGCACCCAAATGGCGGCGCTGGAACGGTTCGCCGTGCCCCATAAAAACTATTATTCCTGGTGTGTTCCCGCGGCGGGCGGCTTTGTGCTGGATGCCGCCGACTGGATACACCAGAAAACCCTGCGCGTGGTCAAAACCGTGCAGTATACAAAGGAGTTACCATGCTGATTTGCTGGGCTGTTTTGGGTGGCTTTGTGCTGGATGCCATTTTTGGCGACCCGGCTTGGCTGCCGCACCCCGTTGTGCTGATGGGCAAAGCCATCACTGCGCTGGAAAAACGCCTGCGCACACAATTCCCCAAAACGCCGCAGGGGGAACTTTGCGGCGGGGCGGTGCTGGCTGCCGTTTTGCCGGTGGGCACGTTCCTCATCACAGCGCTGGTGTGCAGGCTGGCAGCGGCGCTGCACCCGCTGGCGGAGCTTGCCGTGCAGATGTTCTGGTGCGCCCAGGCGTTGGCCGCCAGGGGCCTTGTGCAGGAAAGCTGCAATGTGTATAAAGAGCTGCAAAAGCAGAATCTGCCCGCCGCCCGCAAAGCAGTGGCCCGCATTGTGGGGCGCGATACCCAAAACCTGACGGCGGAGGGCGTGACCAAAGCCGCTGTGGAAACCGTGGCCGAAAACGCCAGCGATGGCGTGATTGCCCCGCTGCTGTACATGCTGCTGGGTGGCGCGCCGCTGGCGCTGACCTATAAGGCCATCAACACGATGGACAGCATGCTGGGCTACAAAAACCAGAAATACCTGTATTTTGGCCGTGCCGCTGCCAGATTGGACGATGCCGCCAACTATCTGCCCAGCCGCCTGGCCGGGCTGCTGTGGGTTGCCGCTGCCGCCCTGACCGGCAGCAGTGCCCGCGGCGCGTGGAAGATCTGGCGGCGGGACCGCCGCAACCATGCCAGCCCCAACAGCGCCCAGACCGAAAGCGCCTGCGCCGGTGCCCTGGGCGTGCAGCTGGCAGGCCCTGCCTACTATTTTGGCGAGTATTATGATAAACCCACCATCGGGGATGCGCTGCGCCCCGTGGAACCAAAGGACATTCTGCGGGCCGACCGCATGATGTATGCCGAAAGCCTGCTGGCTTTGGCGCTGGGCATTGCCCTGCGCCTGCTGGTGCTGGCAATGTAACAACGAAAAGGGGAGAACGGAATGGAACTGGTACATGGCGGTGATTGGGCGGGCTACCGCGCCCGCTTTGGGCATGATGCGCTGGATTTTTCGGCCAATGTCAGCCCGCTGGGCCTGCCCCAGGGCGTGGCGGATGCCATCGTTGCGGCTCTGCCCACTGCGGACCGCTATCCGGACCCCCTTTGCCGGGAGCTGCGCACGGCACTCAGCCGGGCGGAACAGCTGCCGGAACCGTGGATTTTGTGCGGCAATGGGGCGGCGGATTTGATCTACCGGCTGGTGGGCGCTCAAGCCCCGCCGCGCCCTGCTGCCCGCCCCCACCTTTGCCGAGTATGCCGCTGCACTGGAAAGCGTTGGCTGCGAAGTAAAGCGGAAAACCCTGCATGAGGCCGATGATTTTGCCGTAACGGAAGCCTTTGTGCAGGCAGTGAACCAGAGCATTGACCTGGTGTTTTTGTGCCAGCCCAATAACCCCACCGGGCAAATTACCCCGCCGGAGCTGGTGCAGCGCCTGGTGCGCCGCTGTGCGGACTGCGGGGCCGTGCTGGTGGTGGATGAGTGCTTTCTGGACTTTTTGCAGCAGCGGGATGCCCTGACGGTCAAACCACTTTTGCAAGCCGCGCCCAACCTTGTTATTTTGAAAGCGTTCACCAAATTGTACGCCATGGCCGGGGTGCGGCTGGGGTATGCCTTGTGTTCCAACACCGCACTGCTGGCCAAAATGCAGGCCGCGGGCCAGCCGTGGGGGGTATCCAGCCTGGCGCAGGCTGCGGGCGCTGCCGCTTTGCGGGAAACCGCCTATGCCGATTCCGTCCGCGCCCTGATTGCCGACCAGCGCCCCAGCCTGGCGGCCGGGCTGCGGGCACTGGGGCTGCAGGTGATCGAGGGCAGCGCCAACTACCTGTTGTTCCGTGCGCCGGAAACGCTGGGTGCGGCGCTGCAGCAGCGGGGCGTCTGCCTGCGCAGCTGCGGCAATTACCCGGGGCTGAGCGCCGGCTGGTACCGCACCGCCGTGCGCACCGCGCCGGAAAACGAACAGCTGCTGCAGACCATGCGGGAGGTACTAAAATGAGCAAAGCAAAATGTATTATGGTGCAGGGCACCATGAGCGGCGCGGGCAAAAGCCTGCTGTGCGCGGCGCTCTGCCGCATTTTTGCCCAGGATGGCTGGCGGGTGGCCCCGTTCAAAAGCCAGAACATGGCGCTGAACAGCTTTGTGACCCGTGACGGGCTGGAAATGGGCCGCGCCCAGGTGGTGCAGGCCCAGGCAGCCGGGGTGGAACCGGATGTGCGGATGAACCCCATTCTGCTCAAGCCCAGCAGCGATATTGGCAGCCAGGTGATCGTCAACGGGGAAGTGCGCGGCCAGATGCCGGCGGCGGAGTATTTCCGCCGTAAAAAACAGCTCATCCCCGATATTCTGGCGGCTTACAACAGCTTGGTGGAAGATTTTGATATTATCGTCATCGAGGGCGCGGGCAGCCCGGCTGAGATCAACCTGAAAGCCGATGACATCGTGAACATGGGGCTGGCCAAGCTGGTGGATGCCCCTGTGCTGCTGGTGGGTGATATTGACCGCGGCGGCGTGTTTGCCCAGCTGTTTGGCACGGTGGAACTGCTGGAGCCGGACGAACGGGCGCGCATCAAAGGGCTTATCATCAACAAGTTCCGCGGCGATGTTGGGATTCTGCGCCCCGGCCTTGCCATGCTGGAAGAGAAAACCCACCTGCCGGTGTTTGGCGTTGTGCCGTACTTAAAGGTGGATATTGAGGACGAGGATTCGCTTTCCGACCGGCTGCAGGTCAAAAATGCCGTCAAGCCGCTGGATGCTGCCATTGTGCGGCTGCCGCATATTTCCAACTTTACGGACTTTATGCCGCTGGAGCAGCACCCGCTGCTTGGCGTGCGCTATGTGCAGACCACCCGCGGGCTTGGCGCGCCGGATTGCGTGATCCTGCCCGGTACAAAAAATACCGTGGACGACCTGCTGTGGCTGCGCCAGTGCGGGCTGGAAGCAGCCATCAGCAAGCTGGCCCAGCGCGGCACGCCGGTGCTGGGGGTGTGCGGCGGCTACCAGATGCTGGGCCAGACCCTAGCCGACCCGGAAGGCACCGAGAGCGGCCGCCCGCAGACCCTGCGCGGCCTTGGCCTGCTGCCCACCCAAACCACCTTTACCGCCGAAAAGCGCCGCACCCAAAGCCAGGCGACCGTGACGGCGGAGCCCTTTGCCGGGGCGCACCTGACCGGGTACGAGATCCACACAGGGCGCACCACCGTGCAGGGCGCGCCGTTCTGTACCCTGGCGGACGGCACCCCCGAAGGCTGCGTGCAGGGCCAGGTGTTTGGCACCTACCTGCACGGCCTGTTTGACAGCGGCGAGCTGACCGAGCAGTTTGCCGCCTATCTTTGCCGCCGTAAGGGGATTGACCCCGCCGCGGCAGCACCGATCTCCATGCAGGAATACCGTACCCAGCAGCTGGATCTGCTGGCCGATGGGGTACGCCATAACCTGGATCTGGCCGCCGTGTATGCGGCTATGGGCCTTGCACAGCCCGCCGAAAGGGGAAATGACCAATGATGCCGCAGCACCACCTGCCCGCCGATATTGAACGCACCAGCATGAAAATTATTGCCGGGGAGCTGGCCCAGCGCGGGCTGGACATCCCGCCGGAAAACGCCCCTGTAGTCAAGCGGGTCATCCACACCACCGCGGATTTTGACTATGCGCAGACCCTGCACTTTACCCCCGGCGCGGTAGCCGCCGGTATTGCTGCTATGCACGCCGGGGCAACGATCATCACCGATACCAACATGGCCCTGGCAGGCATCACCAAGCCGGGCCTGGCCAAGCTGGGCGGGCAGGCACTCTGCTTTATGGCGGACCCCGCTGTGGCTGCAGCGGCCAAACAGGCGGGCACCACCCGCGCCGTGGCCGCCATGCACAAGGCTGCGGCCGAATACCCCGGCGCCGTGCTGGCCGTGGGCAACGCCCCCACCGCCCTGCTGACGATTGCCGAGAAAATTGAAAACGGCCTGCGCCCGGCGCTGGTTATCGGTGTGCCGGTGGGCTTTGTGAACGTGGTGGAAAGTAAGGAGCGCCTGTTTGCCGTGTGCGAAAGCCACGGTGTGCCCGCCATTGTTGCCATGGGCCGTAAGGGCGGCAGCAACGTGGCGGCGGCCATCTGCAACGCGCTGATCTATTCCGCCGCCGAAATGCTGGACCCCACCGCCCGCGGATGGAAATAAGCAGGAGAATGTCGCCACAGCCCGGTACCGCACTTTTTGGAGCAAAGCGGATACCGGGCTATTGTTATCTCACGGCGGCATTATAATGGCAGTATCAACGATACAATCAAAATAAATGGGAACGCTCTTCTTACCGCGTGAAAAAGGGCACCAAAAGCAACAGCCACAGCGGGCTTGCCCGTTGTGGCTGTTGTATTGCTTCTGCGTTTTGATTATGATAGGGCAACACCGCACAATTCCCGCCTTGCGGCTTAAGCACCGCTCCGGCAGCTGCGGCACGGCATCTGCGTTGCCAAAATGCTCGATAATACACAAAGTATTATCGAGCATTTTGGCTTGGCATCTGTCGCACCTCGCTCGCCGTATCGGCACTTAGAATTATGCGGTATTGCCATAGGGAAAAAATGAAGCAAACCGTATGCTTATAAAACAAACGCCATTGCATCTCCTGGCGCAAGCCCCCCGTCACTCACTTTTCCACCGCCATTGCGATCTGCTCGCGGGTGATGGGCAGCTCATAAAAGCGTTTGTGGGTGGCGTGGTAGATGGCATCGGCCACGGCGGGCAGCGGGGTGTTGATGACGACCTCACCGATGGACTTTGCGCCAAACGGGCCGGTGCCCTCGTAGCTGCTCTCAAAACTTACGTCAATATGTCCAATATCAGTGCGGCAGGGGATCTTGTACTGCATCAGGGAGCTTTCGCGCGGCATGCCGCGGTCATTGTAGGTCACATTCTCGGTCAGCGCCATGCCGATGCCCTGCAAAATGCCGCCCTCGGCCTGCACGCGGGCCAGGTTCGGGTTTACAGGGGTGCCGCAGTCAACCGCGGCCACATAGTTCACCACCTGGGCTTCGCCGGTTTCCAGGTCAACTTCCACTTCGGCGGCGCCAACCATAAACGGCGGGGGCGAAATCTCCGAGCTGTGGGTCACGGTGGCTTCCAGCGCCACCGTGTTGCCGCATTGGGATGCCGCTGCAATGCTGGCCAGCGGCACGCGCTGGGTGCCATCCTCGCTTGTCACGGCATCGCCGGTAAACAGCACGGCGGCCTTGTCCAGCCCAAGCAGCTGTGCCCCCAGGGTGCAGATCTTATCTTTCAGTTCCAGCGCACACTTTTCCACGGCCTTGCCGGTCACATAGGTTGTGCTGGACGCATAGGAACCGGAATCATAGGGGGAAGAATCGGTATCTGCGCCCAAAACCGCAATGTTTTCCAGCGGGCATTCCAGCACTTCGGCAGCGATCTGCGCCAGGATCGTATCGCAGCCGGTGCCCATATCCGCTGCGCCGATGGAGAGGGTATAGAACCCGTCATCGTTAATTTTCAGCGTGGCGCTGCCCACGTCCACATGGTCGATGCCGGAGCCCTGCATGGCCATGCCCATGCCAACAGCACGCACCTTGCCGTTGCCGATCTCGCGCACGGGGTACTTATGGTCCCAATCCATCCTGTCATGCACGGTTTTCAGGCAGCGGTCCAGCGCACAGCTGGTGTTGACCTGGCCATAGTAGGCGGGCATAACATCGCCCTCATGGACAATGTTGCGCTTCCGGAGCTCGAACGGGTCCATCCCCAATTTGTCGGCCAGCTCATTCACAGCGGATTCCACCGCAAACAGACCCTGGGTTGCGCCGTACCCGCGGTACGCACCCGATGACATATGGTTGGTGTAAACAACATCGCTGACAAAGCGGAACGCTTCGGCCTTGCCGTACAGCGGGATGGACTTGTGGCCCGAAAGCCCCACCGTTGTGGGGCCGTGCTCACCGTAAGCGCCGGTGTTGGAAAGGGTGTGCAGGTCAATGCCCTTGATGATGCCGTCCTTTGTTGCGCCCAGCCGCACGTGCATCTCCATCTCATGGCGCGGGGTTGAAGCCGTCTGGCTTTCAAAGCGGGTATAGATGATCTTGCTGGGCTTCTTCGTTTTCCAGGTAACAAAGGCAGGGTAAACCTCGCACACTGACGTCTGTTTTGCGCCGAACCCGCCGCCGATGCGCGGCTTGGCAACGCGGATCATGGATTTGGGGATGTGCAGGGCGTTTGCCAAAATGCGGCGGCAATGGAACACGATCTGCGTTGAGCTGAGCACATTCAGCCGCCCGTAAGCATCAATGCTGCAATATGTGCGGAAGGTTTCCATCATGGCCTGCTGGCAGGCGCGGGTGTGGTAGGTGTGGTCAATGACCACATCGCACCCAGCCAACACCGCCTCAATATCACCCTCGCCGGATTCATCGTGGGCGCAGAGGTTGCGGTTCTTGTCAGCTCCGATGCCGGGAACAAGGGCTTCCCAGTTATCCTCCGGGTGCACAAGAGTAGGGTTATCGAGCGCTGTGTGGAAATCCAGCACCGCGGGCAGAACTTCATATTCCACCTGAATCAGCTTCATCGCCTTATCGACGCATGTTTCGTCTTTGCCCGCAAGGATCGCAACAACATCCCCGGCAAAGCGGACATGGCGGTCGATCACAAGGCGGTCGTAAGGGCTCATTTCGGGGTAGGTCTGGCCCGCCTGGGTGTAGCGGCGGGCGTTCTGGTCCACATCTTTCCAGGTGTAAATCACCTCCATGCCGGGCACAAGCATGGCGCGGGAGGTATCAATATTTTTGACGATCGCATTGGCGTGGGGGGAGCGCAGCAGCTTGACGATGAGACAGTCCTGCGGGATAACATCATCCATGTACACAGGCTGGCCGGTTACAAGCTGCAGGGCGTCCTTCTTGCGCACAGGCTGGTTCACAGTTTTCATTGGGCAGCCTCCTTTGATTTTTTCCACGCCAAAAAGTTCTGGATCCCGCGCAGCTGGCCTTCGTACCCGGAGCAGCGGCAAAGGTTGCCCGCAAGGTATTCCTTGATCTCCTCCTCATTGGGGTCGGGTTTTTCGCGGAAAAGGGCCAGCGCATTCATGATAAAGCCGGGGTTGCAGAAGCCGCACTGCTCGGCCCCCTGGTCAGCGATGAACGCGCCGAACTCAGCGGCTTCCTCCTGCAGGCCCTCCAGCGTGGTAACGCTGCGGCCATCCACCCGCGCCGCCAGTACAGAGCAGGAAAGCACCGGCTTTTCGTCCAAAAACACGGTGCACAGCCCGCAGTTGGCGGTTTCGCACCCGCGCTTGACGCTTTTGCAGCCTAAAGAGCGCACCAGATCAATCAGCAGGGTATCGGGGGCGATCTCAGCAGCTGTTTTTTTATGGTTCAACGTAAAATGAATTTGCATCAGAGCACCTCCAGGTTCCCCAGTGCCTGTACGGCACGCTTGACAAGCACCCCCACCAGATGGGTGCGGTAGGCGGCACTGCCGCGCAGGTTGCTGCCGGTGGGCACCGCAGCCTGTACGGCGGCGGGCAGCTCATCCGGGGCGGCCGTGGGGCAGACAAGCATGGCTTTCATGGGGCGTGCACCGATGGCAAAGCGGTAGGCTCCATCCGCCGTGCGTGCAGCAGCGCAGGTCAAAATCGGGAAATCCGTCTGGGTGGCCCGCACAGACTGGTAATGCACTGCAAGCCCCGGCGTCTTTTTTATGTAAACATGGGTCAAAATATCACGGTCATAGGGCAGGGCGGCAAACTGTGCAATGGGCATCCGGCCTGCTTTGTACAGCTCCACATCGCAGTCCAGCGCCAGCAGCAGCGTTAATACGTCTGAAAAGCCAAACCGCCCGTACACGCTGCCGCCCACGGTGGCGCAGTTGCGGAACTGCACCCCCACAATATGGCGCACGGCCTCCCGCATGGCGCCGTTGGTGGCCGCGTTCAGCGCGGCGTGGGTTTCCAGGCTGCGCAGCGTTGCCATGGCGCCAATGGCAAATTCGGTATCGGTTTCTTCAATGGTATCCAACCCCAGCGCAGATAGGTCAATGGCTGTGCCAACGCTGATTTTTTCCATTTTCAGCCACAGCATCCCTCCCAGCACCCGGTTCGGGCGCTTCTGGTTCAGCTGCCATGCTTCTTCCAGTGTGGCGGGGCGGGCATATTCTCGAATCGTTATCATAGAATGCTCTCCGTTTTTGGGTAAAATCATACTTTTGTGTAGTACCACTTTTATTTTACCACAAATTCTGCTATAATTCCGTTGTTGTTTGAAAAACACAACGGAATATTGGTTTTAGAAGGAAGTAAGAAACATGAAAATGACCAAAATGACCGCCCTGCTGCTGGCCGCCGCTATGGCACTGACAGCCTGCGGCAGCACCGCTGCTGCCAGCAGTACCGCAGCCAGCGAGGCTGCTTCTGTAGAGGCTACCGCAGCCCCGGAAGCCACTGCTGCACCGGAAGAACCTGCCGCCGAAACGGCGGTTACCTACCCGCTGACCGTTACCGACCAGCTGGGCCGCGAAGTTACCATTGAGGAAGAACCCAAAACCCTTGCCAGCGGCTACTACATTTCCACCAGCCTGCTGATTGCGCTGGGCGTGCAGAACGAGCTGGTTGGCGTGGAAGCCAAAGCCGACAAACGCAACCTCTACAGCCTGTCCGCCCCGGAGATCCAGTCCCTGCCCAGCATTGGCACCGCCAAAGAGTTTGACCTGGAAGGCTGCGCTGCGCTGGCCCCGGATCTTGTCATCGTGCCTGCCAAGCTCAAGGATTCCATCCCCCAGATGGAGGAAATGGGCCTGACCGTGCTGGCTGTTAAGCCGGAAAACCAGGCCGGCCTGTTCGGCGCGATCGAGCTGCTGGCACAGGCAACCAACACCACCGCCCGCGGCGAGGAGCTGGAAATGGCCATTGACAGCAACCTGGCCGCCCTGGCCGAAGCCGTTGCCGGCACCGATGCCCCCAGCGTTTACCTGGCAGGCAACAGCTCCGTGTTGGAAACCGCAGGCCCCGCCATGTATCAGAACACGATGATCGAAAACGCCAACGGCACAAACGCCGCCGCCAGCGTGGAAGATACCTACTGGGCCGAAGTTTCCTATGAGCAGATCCTGGATTGGAACCCCGATTACATCATTCTGGCATCCGATGCTGAATATGACGTTGATTCTGTTCTGAACGATGCCGCCCTGGCGGACTGCACCGCCGTCAAGGAGAGCCATGTTTACCAGCTGCCCCACGCTGTTGAGGCTGTGGATTCCCCCGTGCCGGCCAGCTTCCTTGGCAGTGTTTATCTTGCCAGCGTGCTGCACCCGGAGCAGGTGACCGAGGAGTATTACCATGCCGCTGCCGATGAATTCTATGGTAGCTTCTATGGCTTTACCCCCGAATCTTATGAATAATAACCGCAAACGCACGGCGCTGTGCCTTCTGGGCGCAACGCTCTGCGTTTTTATGGCCTTTGGTGCGGCACTTTATTTCGGCCGTTATCCCATAACCCTGCAGGCACTGCTGGCGGGGGACGCTATGGCAGTGCGCACCTTTACGGTACTGCGCCTGCCCCGTGCCGTGATGGCGCTGGCGGGCGGGTTCGGTCTTGGCGTGGCGGGCTTTGTGTACCAGACTGTTTTCCGCAATCCACTGGCAAGCCCGGATATCATTGGGGTATCGTCGGGGGCCAGCGTTGGCGCGGCATTTGCCATCTTGTTTGTCTCTTCGGGCACGCTGGGCACCACGGTATGCGCCTTTGCGGGCGGGCTGGCAGCGGTGTTTCTCTCGCTTGGCTTGGCGGCCGCCGCGCCGGGGCGCAGCAAGATGAACCTGGTGCTGGCGGGCATTGCCGTACATGCGCTGGCGCAAACTCTTTTGATGCTGCTAAAGCTGACCGCTGACCCGGAAAAAGAGCTGGCCAGCATTGAATATTGGATCATGGGCAGCCTGGCGGGGGTAACGCAAAGCCGGGTGTGGTTCCCCGTTCCAATGGTTATTTCCTGCTGCGCCGTAATTTTTGCTTTGCACCGTCAGGCGATGCTTTTATCCGTGGAAGAGGATGAAGCGCGGCTGCTGGGGGTTCCGGTGGGGCGGATGCGTTTTCTGCTGCTGACATTGGCAACGCTGGTGGTGGCCGCGGTTGTCAGCGTGACTGGGCTGATCAGCTTTGTCGGGCTGCTGGCCCCCCACTGTGCGCGGCTGCTGGCGGGGCACAACCGCCGCTCCACCAGCCTGCTCAGCGGGCTGGTGGGCAGCACGCTGCTGCTGGCGGCGGATACCATTGCCAAAACGGTGGCGGCAACCGAACTGCCGGTCAGTATCTTCACCTCGCTGCTGGGTGTTCCGTTTTTGCTCTACCTTATTATAAAGCCGGGGAGGGAGACGCGGTAATGTTCACTGTGGAGAATCTGGCCGTCCGTCTTGGCGATCAGAACATCCTGCAAAATGTTCATTTTACGATAGATACCCCCGGCCAGCTGGTGGGAATATTGGGGGTGAACGGCAGCGGAAAAACCACCCTGCTGCGCGCAGTGGCCGGGCTTTTGCCCCATACGGGGTGCTGCCTGATGGATGGTGTGCCGCTGGAAAGCCTTTCTACCAGGTGTCTGGCACAAACAGTCAGTTACATCCCGCAGCAAAGCGGAATTTCGGTGTCCATGTCTGCACGGGAAGTTGTGCTGATGGGCTGCAACCCCCGCCTTGGCGTGCTGCAAAGCCCCACCGCTGCCATGTGTGCGGCAGCGGAAGAAGCCCTGCGCACGGTAGGCCTGGCGGATAAAGCCGAGCAGAACTACCTGACGCTGAGCGGCGGCGAACGCCAGCTCTGTATTCTGGCACGTACCTTTGTGGAGGATGCGCCTTTGCTGCTACTGGATGAACCGGACAGCGCCCTGGACCTTGCCAACCGCAGCCATATGGCGGCGCTGCTGGCAGAATTTGTGCATGCAAGCGGCAAAACAGCGCTGATCTGCCTGCATGACCCCATGCTGATGCTGGACTGGTGCGATACGCTGATCGTGCTGCAAAACGGGCAGGTTGGAGCCATGCTGTACCCCAGAACCGACCCGGTTGAAGCGCTGCAATCCGCGCTGGCAGCAGTATACGGCCCGCTGGAACTGGTGCCCGTGACCGACCGCACGGGCCGGGTGCGGCTGGCGCTGCTGCCGTTGTGAGGAAAGAAAAATGAAACCGAAGATTCATGTGATGCTCTGCGATGATATCGGCGAGCGCTTTTTTGGCGAAGGCCCCTGCCGCCTGCTGCACCGGATTGAAGAGACCGGCTCACTGCGGGCGGCAGCACAGGCTATGGGGCTTTCTTACTCCAAAGCGCTGCGCATGGTCAAGCGGGCAGAAAAAGAATTGGGCTTTGCGCTGACCCGCAAAACCATTGGCGGGCGCGGCGGTGGGGGCAGCACCCTGACGGATGAAGCCCGCAATTTTATGGAAAGGTATGAGGCTTACCGTGATGCCTGTGTACAGACTGACCGCGAGCTCTATTATAAGTTCTTTCCGGGCGAGCGGTAAGCGCCACCTGCTGTTGACCGGCGGGCGCGGTACGGGAAAAACCACCCTGCTGCGTGCGCTGGTGCCATTGCTTTGCCCCGGGGCACAGGAAATTACCACAGCAGCGTACCCTGCGGACCGTGTGGAAATTCGAGAAAGTGTGGGCGGAAAAATAGCGGTGATCGGCCGCTTTGACCCGGCACTGCCCCCAGGCGAAAACCGGATGCGCCCCGTGGCGGACGGCTTTTTGCTGCTGGGAGTACCCGCCCTGCACCGCATGGCGGCAGGGGAGAGCGAATGGGCGGTGCTGGATGAACTCGGTTACCTGGAAAATAGCTGCCCCGAATTCCGGCAGGCAGTGGAAGCGCTGCTGGATGCAAAGCGCGTTCTCGCTATTGTGCGTAAGCAGGATACCCCATTTTTAACCGCACTGTGCGCCCGGCAGGATGCCTTTGTGGTGGATTTGGACGATCCCGCGCCCGCTCTCGGCTGCGTGGTCATGGCGTCCGGGCTGGGGCGGCGGTTCGGCGGAAACAAGCTGATGGCGGATTTTTGCGGTGCACCGCTGATCGCCAATGCGCTGGCTCTAGCCGCCCTGCCGCTGCTGGCCTGCCGCATTGTCGTGACCCGCTCGGAAGAGGTTGAGGCGCTCTGTAACGCGCAGGGCATCCCCGTTCTGCGCCACGCGCAGCCCTACCGCAGCGATACGGTCCGGCTGGGGCTGGCGGCATTGCTGGGAAAAGAGCCCGCTTTGCGCGGCTGCCTGTTTCTGCCGGGGGACCAGCCGCTGCTCACGCAGCAAAGTGTGGAAGCACTGGCGCTGGCAGCGGCCCCCGATGCCATTGTGCGGCTGTGCGCTGCCGATGGCACCCCCGGCAGCCCAGTGCTGTTCGGCGCGGATTATTTTTCGGAGCTGCTTCACCTGCCGGATGGCCGCGGCGGCAATGCCGTTGCGCGGGCCCACCCCGGTTCCGTCTGCCTTGTGTCCGCCCGGAACGATGCCGAACTGAGGGATGTGGATACGCGGGAGGACCTGAACCAGCTGCGTCAGCTGACAAACAGATAAAAATACCGTGCAGTTCAAAAAAAGCTGCACGGTATTTTTTATTTCATCACCTATTATATGATTGTAAACTGGCAGGCCCGCATGGCATCCAGCGCGGTCTGGTGGCTCTGGGGCGTTACCCCGGCGCAGCAGTCCGACAAAACTTCGATCTCTGTTTCCGGGAAAGCTGCACGCAGTACCATGGCGTTGCTAATCACGCAGATATCGGTGCAGTAGCCATAAATAACAATTTTTTCAATATCTTCAACAGCCTTGTTGTGTGCCATCAGTTCATCCAGAATCTCACTGGGCAGCATATAACTGCCGAACGTGGGTTTGTCCACAATGTGGCACACTTCCGGTTCGGTGTCCGCCATGACGTTTTCCAGTTCGGGCGCAAAATTCCAGCCATCCTCACCCTCAATGCAGTGCTCGATCGGCAGGCTGCGGCCCTCCCGCGTGGTCAGGTAGTTGTCCTGGTGGGTATCACGGGTAAAGAACATCCAGTGCCCGGCCTGCGCGTGTGCCCGCGCGGTCTCTGCCAGGTGCGCCACATTGGCCTGCGCCTGTGTGTTGGCCAGTGCCCCGGTAATAAAATCTTTCTGCACATCAATCACAAGATCAAGGGTGATTTTTTCGTCATTCATAGCATTTGCTCCCTGTCCACAGTATTTTCTCCAAGGTGTCTTTACACCTTAGTATACAGCATTTCTTTGCCGCCGTAAAGATTTTCGTTCTTGTTAAAGCAGCAGAATGATACGGCAAAACGGGAACCGACAGGTGAGCGCTGCATGATCTCTGATACATCGTCCGCGTTGTCCAGCCGCCCACGGCATCCACTGCAGGGTCCATCAAAAGCATAATGCTGATGGTGACGAAGCCAGCGCAGCCTGTGCAGCGGCGCACGCCAGCTTTTCTGGCGGCATTCTGGCAGACGGCATTGACCTGCGCGATATGAACCGGAAACGCAAAGCCAGATTGACGCCACAAAAGTAATGATCCAGCAGACTTCCGATCGTATTGTACAGTATCAAAATGAGATGAAAATCTTGATACTGTATTGTTCTGTCTCTCCTCTATATTTCGCTAAACAGAGCTTTAGCGAAATTACGTGTTTGGCTTAAACATTCTGCCCATCGCCCCATTCCTATCTCTAAATCTCCTTAAATCACTTAAAGATTCTCCCGGTACCATGTGCGGCAATGCCTTCAGGCTGCTTATAACTTTATAACCGTATTGAGGGTGAGGATGGCTGGAATTTTGCGCCCGATGCACTTCATGCCAGCGCTTTTTGCTTATGTGTGATAAAGAAGTAATATTCAAGCGAGATTTCCCGCTTGCGGCGGCTGCGTATGCTCCGGGCTGCGTCTATGGCAGCGTGGCGAATAACGGTCTTGCAAAAGGCATCGTGTGTATGCCGGATATGTTCTTGATACTTTTCGTGTTCGGTCATGGAAAATCCCCCTTTCTGAATAATGGCAGAGGGCGGCAGC
>OGZF01001060.1_pt1 | contig 19806 bp, 20 predicted proteins | sample 1576771 | NCBI WGS metagenome assembly OGZF01 (sample SAMEA3541536, study PRJEB24748) | human gut metagenome | biome: human gut; feature: human-associated habitat; material: faeces | place: China | collected 2012
TGTCCTTCAGGTACTCTTCCAGATCGGTGCGGTACAGGGTCATGAAGTTATCAGCGAACTGATAGATGCAGACACCGATGTTGGCAGAGCCGGCAGCAGAAGCAGCGGTGCTGGAAGCAGCAGCGGAAGAAGCAGTGGAAGCAGCAGTAGAGCTGGAGGAACCGCCACATGCGGTCATGGCAGCGGTTGCGCCCACGACAGCAGAAGCCTTCAGGAAGTCACGACGAGAAATCATTTTCATAATTGTGTTCTCCTTCATTCGTATCATAGCAATTTCACAGGCGCATTTATTGCACACACCTGGATTTCCTGCTTGTATTATAACCGCCTGCGAAGCGGTCTGCAAGAGAACAAGTCCACAAGAATCTGAGATTTCTTTTGTGCTGTTTCAACAAAAGGAATTTTCAAAGGACAAAATAATTTCCGTAACAAGCACAATTTTTCATAAACGTGCAACTTCTGGATAAATCGGTCGGAGCAGGGTCGGATTTCTTTCAAAAAGATTACAAAATGTTGCATGACACGGTTCGACCCTTCCGGACAGAAACCGTGCAGCTCCCGGAAATTACCGGGAGAACTGAAAAAACTTTTCAACTGTGGGGACTTTCCGGCAAACCGCTGCCGGGCAGCGCGCTCCGCAGTTTTTTTGCGCTCCGGACGGAATTACTGCAAACGGATTTCTGGAAGAAAAAACAGCTTTTTCTGAAAGATGCGATAGAACGGAGTTTTTTAAGACTCAAAATTATACGATTTGAAAAAATCGCGTTTAAAAATACGAAATGGCCCTGAAAAAGCACACACTGTTGCGGCAGCACGAGGCGTGGTAAGCTGTTGCCATAGCCCGGAGCCGCCGGGCAGAAAGGAGGAACCAACACGAACCATGGGGCAGAGGAAAACGTCCAGGGGGCTGGACAGCCTGAGCCGGGCCACCGACATCCTGAGCACGCTTCTGGCACAGCAGGTGCGGGAGCTGAACGCCCGGCAGCGGGAGAACCGCCGCAGCGGGGCAGAGGACCCAGGCACCATGAAGGGCCTGAAGGAGGCCACGGCGGTGCTGAAGGATCTGGCTGCGGTGGCGCGGTCGCTGAACGACCAGGGCGTGCAGGCGGAAGGAACGGAGAGCGGTGTGGTGCTGCTGCCGCGGGTGGAGGAGGAAGAACCATGAACACAGAGGAACACCGGACCCCGGTGGTGTGGCGGCCCCAGCCCCGGCAGGCCGAGTTCATGCGAAGGCCGGAGCCGGAAGCACTGTACGGCGGCGCGGCCGGCGGCGGAAAAAGCGATGCATTGGTCATCGAGGCACTGCGTCAGGTGGATATTCCACATTACAGAGCGTTGATCCTGCGCAAAACATACCCGCAGTTGTCGGATCTGGTGGACAAAAGCCAGATGTACTACCGCCGGGCCTTTCCGCAGGCGCAGTACAACGCCACGGCCCATGTGTGGAACTTCCCCAGCGGGGCCAAGATCTACTTTGGCTCCATGCAGTATACCAAGGACCGCACCAATTACCAGGGCAAGGCCTACGACTTCATCGGCTTTGATGAGCTGACCCATTTTGAATGGGAAGAGTACAGCTACATGATGAGCCGCAACCGCCCCACCGGGCCGGGCACCCGGGTGTACATGCGGGCCACCACCAACCCCGGCGGCATCGGCCACGGGTGGGTGAAGGCGCGGTTCATCACCCCGGCCCCACCCGGCACGCCCATCGTGGAGGAATACACGGTGCGGCGGCCGGACGGTACCGAACAGAAGCTGCAGCGGGCAAGGGTGTTCATCCCTTCCAGCATTTTCGACAACCCGGCTCTGCTGCAGAACGATCCCGGTTATCTGGCCAGCCTGGCTGCCATGCCGGAAGCGGAAAAGCAGGCGCTGCTCTATGGCAGCTGGGACAGCTTTTCCGGCCAGGTGTTCACCGAGTGGCGCAACGACCCGGCCCACTATCAGGATCAGCGCTGGACCCACGTCATTGCCCCGTTTGCCATCCCGAAGCACTGGCAGATCTACCGGGGGTTCGACTTCGGGTTTTCCAAGCCGTTCTCGGTGGGGTGGTATGCGGCCGATGAAGAGGGGCGGCTCTACCGCATCAAGGAGCTGTACGGCTGCACCGGCCGCCCCAACGAGGGCCTGCGCATTGACCCGGTGGAACAGGCCCGGCGCATCCGGGAGGCGGAGCAGAACGACCCCGTGCTGCGGGGGCGGGTGATCCATGGCGTTGCCGACCCGGCCATCTTTGATGAGAGCCGGGGCGAGAGCATCGCGGCCATGATGGAGCGGAGCCCCAACTTCCTGCACTGGAAGCCCGGCGACCACACCCGCCTTGCGGGAAAGATGCAGTTCCACTACCGGCTCAACTTTGACGCCGACGGCCGCCCGATGCTGCAGGTGTTCAATACCTGCAAACACTTCATCCGCACGCTGCCGAACCTCGTGTACGACGAGAGCAACGTGGAGGATATCGACACCCGGCAGGAGGACCACATTTATGATGAGTGCCGGTATGTGCTGATGGAGAACCCCATCAGCCCGCCGGCCCGGCGCACGGCCCTGCCGCCGCCGGATGACCCGCTGGACCTGCACCGGCAGGCAAGATTTTACAGGATCTGAAGGAGAAGAACGATGGACGATTATCAGAACGAAGCGATGCCGGTGGGTGCGGCGGAGGTGGCTGCGGCCACACAGACCCTGCAGCGTTACAAGGCCGGCAAAGCGGCACTGGACAGGCGCCTGGTGGACAACGAACTGTGGTTCCGCATGGGGCACTGGAAGAACTACCAGAACCCCATGATGCCCGGCAAGGCGCAGCCCAGCAGTGGATGGCTGTTCAACAGCATCGCCAACAAGCATGCCGATGCCATGGACAACTACCCGGAACCCAATGTGCTGCCCCGTGCAGCGGACGATGAGGCAACCGCGCGGGCACTTTCCAGCGTGCTGCCGGTGGTGCTGGAACAGGCAGATTACGAGCAGGTGTACAGCGACTGCTGGTGGCGCAAGCTCAAGCAGGGCACCGGGGTCACCGGTGTGTTCTGGGACCCGGTAGCCCGGGGCGGCGTGGGGGATATTGCGGTGCGGGCCATGAACTTGCTGATGCTCTACTGGGAGCCGGGCGTAGCGGACATCCAGGACTCACCGGATTTTTTCAGCCTGAGCCTGGAGGACACCGCACAGCTCACGGCCCGCTACCCGCAGCTGGCAGGCCACACCGCCGGGGTGCTGGATGTGCCCCGCTACATCCACGAGGACGGCGCGGACACCGCTTCCCGCAGTGTGGTGGTGGACTGGTACTATAAGCGCCCGGACGAAAGCGGCCGCATGGTGCTGCACTACTGCAAGTTCTGCAACGGGGTGGTGCTGTACGCCAGCCAGAACGACCCGGCACTGGCACAGCGGGGCCTGTACGACCACGGGCAGTACCCCTTCGTATTCGATCCGCTGTTCATGGAAGAGGACAGCCCGGCGGGTTTTGGCTACATCGACGTGATGAAGGATTGCCAGACCGCCATCGACCAGATGAACCATGCCATGGACGAGAACGTGCTGCTGTCGGCCCGGCAGCGCTATGTGCTCAGCGACACCGCCGGGGTCAACGAAGAAGAGCTGGCCGACCTGAGCCGGGACATCGTGCATGTGGTGGGCCGTCTGAACGACGACAGCTTCCGCCCGCTGCAGACGGCCGGTCTGCAGGGCAGCAGTCTGAGCTACCGTCAGAGCCGCATCGAGGAGCTGAAGGAGATCAGCGGCAACCGCGACATGACCCAGGGCGGCACCACCGGCGGTGTGACGGCAGCCAGTGCCATTGCGGCCCTGCAGGAAGCAGGAAGCAAACTGAGCCGTGATATGCTCAAGAGCGCCTACCGGGCCTTCTCCCGCCAGTGCTACCTGATGATCGAGCTGATGCGGCAGTTCTATGATGAACAGCGCATCTTCCGCATCGTGGGGCCCAGCGGTGAGAACCAGTTTTTGCCCTTCTCGGCAGCGGCCCTGCGCCCGCAGCCGGTGCGCGAGGTGGGCGGCGTGGAGCTGGGCAGCCGGGAACCCATTTTTGACATCGTGGTCAGCGCGGCCAAGAAGAGCACCTTCAGCCGCCTGAGCCAGAACGAGACGGCAAAGGAGTGCTATCAGCTGGGCTTTTTCGACCCCGCCAATGCCGACGCGGCCCTGGCGGCGCTGGAAATGATGGACTTTGAGGGCATCGAGAAGGTGCGCCAGCGGGTGCGGCAGAACGGCACACTGGCCCAGAAGCTGGTGCAGCTGCAGCAGGCGGTCCCGCCGCAGACCGGCACCGGTGGTGCGGTGCTGCCCGGCAGTCTGCCGGTGGCCGCTGCGGCCCGCGCCATGAACGTGAAACTGTAAGGAGGTGAAACAAGAATGATGAAAGTATGTTACAGCGAGCTGGATGGCCCCGAGGGCCTGAGCTGCCGACTGGAGGCTGCCGGACATGCAGGCTTTGCCCCTGCCGGGCAGGACATCGTGTGCGCCGGGGCAAGCACCCTGATGCAGGCACTGGTGTACCTGCTGGCCGGGGAAGAAAATGCCCATGCCGACGCCTGGGAGGAACCGGACGGACCGCGTCTGGCCGTGCAGGCCGACGCACCCTGTGCCGCATGGGTGCAGGGTGCCTTTGAGCTGGCCAAGGCGGGGTTCACCCTGCTGGCCGAGCGCTACCCGGACAATATCCGCTTTGCGGATGTGAGCCGCCGGGGCGAACAGAGCATGATGGACCTGCAGATGTTTGCAGAAGAGGCAGCGCCTGCGGCCCCGGCCCTGAGCCCGGCACAGGCCCGGCAGGCCGTTGCCTCCGGGACGATGGAACCGGGGGAGAAAACTGCGCAGCCGGTGCCGGAAGCAAAACCGGATCCGGAGCCGACCGAACCGGAGACGCCCCGGCCGGAGCTGTCCCGCCCGGCGGTGCCGCCCCTGCCGCTGCAGGCCCAAAACGCGGTGCGGGAGCTGCATGCCCGCTGGGCGGCTGAGGAAGCCGACCTGCGCCGCAGCCAGCCGGAGTTCCGCCTGCAGGAGGAGCTGAAGAACCCGGAGATGCGCCGCCTGATGCAGCTGCCCGGCATGCGGATGCAGGACGCCTACCGTCTGGCCCACTACGACGAGAGCCTGCACCGTGCGGCACAGGCCGTGGAGCAGGGCGTGGTGCAGCGCATCCAGCAGCGGGCCGCCCGCCCCGCAGAAAACGGCATCCGCCCCGGTGGTGCGGCCACGGTGCACCCGGATGTGGCCAGCATGACCCGCGCCCAGCGCGAAGCGTTGGAGCGCCGTGTGCTGCACGGTGCTCAGATCGAACTGTAAACCCGACAAGAGAAAGGAAAAACGTATGATGAACTTCAACATCCAGCTGTTTGCCGACAACCTGCAGAACACCACGGCCACCATGTCCAAGGAGATGAAGACCTTCTATGAGAAGCGTCTCATCGACCAGGCAGAGCCGCGTCTGGTGCATGACCAGTTCGCAGATTACTACCCGGTGCCCCAGAACGGCGGCAAGACCATCGAGTTCCGCAAGTACGACAGCCTGCCCAAGGCCACCACGCCCCTGACCGAGGGCGTGACCCCCAACGGTCAGGCCCTGAACGTGACCACCATCACCAGCGACCTGCACCAGTACGGCGGCTGGACCCCGCTGACCGACGTGCTGCAGATGACCGCCATTGACAACAACGTGGTGCAGGCCACCCGTGTGCTGGCCAGCCAGGCGGGCCGCACCATGGACAGCATCACCCGCGATGTGCTGGCCGGCGGCACCAATGTGATCTATGCACCCAAGCAGGCCGCCGACGGCACCGAGACCGCCGTGACCAGCCGCAAGACGCTGGACAAGAGCTGTACCCTGACCCCCAAGCTGTTCTTCCAGGCAGCGGCCCAGCTGGGTGCCATGAACGCCGACCCCATCGGCGACAGCTATATTGCCATCATCCACCCCTATGCGGCCTACGACCTCAAGACCTGCAAGGAGTTCATTGAGGTGCATAAGTACGCCGACCCGGACACCATGTTCCGCGGCGAGATCGGTAAGCTGGGCAACATCCGCTTCATCGAGACCAGCGAGGCCAAGATCTGGAAGGATGAGACCTGCCCCACCGGTTTGGCGGTGTTCGGCACCCTGGTGCTGGGTGCCCATGCCTACGGTGTGACCGAGCTGGAGGGCGGCGGCCTGGAGCACATCGTCAAGCAGCTGGGCTACGGCGACGACCCGCTGAACCAGCGCGCTTCGGTGGGCTGGAAGGGCATGCGTGCTGCCGAACGTCTGGTGGAGCAGTACATGGTGCGCATCGAGAGCGTGTCCAGCTACTCGGCCAACGCCGCCGCAAACTGAGGAGGTGTGCAGGATGACAGAAAAGAACGTGCGCATCCGGCTGTTCAAGGACAACAGCCGCTATAAGGGCGACCTGTTCGTCAGCGTGAACGGCGTGAACTACAAGATCCGCCGCGGTGTGGAAGTGGAGGTGCCGCCCGAAGTGGCGGAGGTGCTGGAACACAGCCAGATGCAGGACGAGCGCACCGCTGCCCGCATTGCGGCAGCGGAGAACGCGGCACAGTAAGCAACAGGACCGGAGCCCGGCAGGGAGATGCCCCGCCGGGCTTTTTTGAAAAGGAGCGTGGAACGATGACAGTAGGACAGGCGCTGGAACGCGCCGAGGAACTGCGGCCCGGCAGCCGTGTGTCCGTGCACACCCGGCAGGAGTGGCTGCAGGAAGCAGACGGCATGCTGCGGGAACGCTTTTTCAAGGCCAGTGATACGGATGCTTTTGACACCGTGGGAGCGGACCGGGCCTGGGACGATGGCCTGCAGGACGAGGATGTGCTGCTGGCCCCGGCCCCCTTTGATGCCCTGTACCCGCATTGCCTGTGCGCCATGACCGATGCCGCACTGGGCGAGACCGACCGTTACGCCGGGGAGCAGGCACAGTACAATGGCATTCTGGCAGAGCTTGCGGCCTGGCTACGCCGGACCTATCCGCCGCGGGCCTGCACCCGCTGGCAGTGGTGAAAGGAGGGATAAGATGGTTCTGGCGAACCGGACCAGAGTCCAGAACAGCCGCACCCTGCTGCGGGCCTTCGGGGGCCTGAACGAGGGCTACGGCTGCTCCGAGGCAGAGTACAGTGCGGGGATCAATTTTTCGTCCCGGGATTTCCCGGCGCTGAGCACCCGCAAGCCCCGCCGGAAGCTGCGGACCCTCACCGGCCTGAATGGGATGTACCACCTGAACGGGCTGCTGACCGTCTGCGGGAAAGACCTGGTGTACACTCCGGACGATGGCGGGGAGACCGTGACCTGCACCGATGCGGTGGCCGACAGCAAAAAGGCGCTGGTGGGTCTTGGCACGAAAATTTTGATCTTTCCGGACAAGGTCGCCTTTGATACGGCAGACGGCAGCGTTTCGGCGCTGGGAGCCTGCTGGAAAGCGGAGGGCCAGAGCGTGGAGTTTGCTCCCTGCGATGCGGAGGGCAGGACCTACACGCCCACAGGCGTGGGCCGGGAAGAGCCGAAAAGCCCGGCGGACGGGCAGATCTTCCTGAAGGTGGAGGACGAAGAGCACCCCTGGCGGTACGATGGAACATTGGAAGTGTACAGCGCGGCGTCCGGCAACTGGACGGCGCTGCCGCTGGACTATTGCCGCATCACGGCGGCCGGTGCACAGGAAAAATTCTGCCAGTGGGACACGGTGACCGTGCAGGGCACGGCGGCAAAGCAGGCCGGACAGTGGGAAGCACTGGACGGGGACTGCGTGGTGTATGCCGTCACGGAGAACAGCCTGTGCGTGCGTGCCGACCCGGCGGGCGACTATTTTTACGGCACACTGGTGCAGGGGACCGATGCGGCCCAGTGGACCAGCCTGGACGGCAGCCAGACCCGCAGCATCGCGGCGGAACAGACTGTGCAGCTGGAACGCCGGGTGCCGGACCTGGACTTCGTGACCGAATGCGACAACCGGGTGTGGGGCTGCAGCAGCCGGGAAAATGTGATCTACGCCTGCAAGCTGGGCGACCCCACCAACTGGTTTTCCTATCGGGGCATTGCGGCGGACAGCTATGCGGTGACGGTGGGCAGCGACGGAGCCTTTACCGGCGCGGCCACCTGCATGGGCTATGCGTTGTTCTTCAAGGAGAACACCCTGCACAAGCTGTGCGGCACAAAGCCCTCGGATTTTCAGCTCACTTCCCTGCGCTGCCGGGGCGTGGCCAAGAATGCGGCCCGCAGCCTGTGCGTGCTGAACGAGACGCTGTATTACCTCTCGCCGGATGGGGTCATGGCGTGGGACGGCAGCATCCCCACCAAGGTGTCGGCGGTGTTGGACGCCAGCCGGCTGGCCAACGTGCAGAGCGCTGTGGGCGGTGCGCTGGACGGCCGGTATTATCTGCACATCTCCCGCACGGCCGGGACCCAGGGGCAGACCCGGCTACTGGTGTATGACACCGAACGCGGGCTCTGGCACGAAGAGGATGTATGCTCCTGCGACATGGCCAGCACCGGCGGCCAGCTGTATCTGTGGGACGGGCAGGCCCTGTGGGCGGCGGATCCCAGCCGGGAGAGCGACTGGCAGAGCACCGAAGGTGTGGAACAGCAGGTGTCGTTTGAGCTGGTGACCGGTGACATCGGGCAGGACGGGGCGGAACAGCGGTATCTGTCGCGGCTGACGCTGCGGCTGGACGCGGCCTGTGCCAGCACGGTGGAGGTAGCGCTGAGCTACGACGGCGGCCCATGGGAGACAGTGGCAAGCCTGACCGCCCGGGAGGCCCGCCGCAGCTATGACCTGCCGCTGGTGCCCCGGCGGCACAGCACCCTGCGGCTGCGCCTGCGGGGCAAAGGGCAGATCACCCTGCGCAGTCTGGCGAAGAATCTGGCCGCGGCCAAAGGCGGCCTTGTGGAAGAACAGGAGGAAGCAACATGGCAAGTGTGAACGGTCTGAACCGGCTGGGCCTGCCGAAGCTGAGCGAAAACATGGACCCGGAGGACGCAAGAGCGTTGCGCAGCTACCTGTACCAGATGCAGGAACAGCTGCAGTATGTACTGACCAATCTGGACGTGGAAAACTTGTCGGAGGAGCTGCGCACCCGGTTGAATTCGTTGTAAAAGAAAGGAGAAGAGCATGGCGACCAAAAAGAAAGAGGAAGAGCTGGCAGCGCCGGAGGCGCAGAGCGGCTATGACACCAGCGGCCTGGAAAACCGACAGCAGGTGGAAGAGGCCATGGCAGGGGCCGGTTACCGCCCCGGCCAGAGCGTGACCAACGCCGCAAACGCGCTGAAGGAGTGGCAGGACAAGCGCCCGGAGGCGTACCAGAGCAGCTACCAGGACCGCATCAATGAGGTGCTGGACCGTCTGCTGGCACGGGAGAATTTTGCCTACAGCTATACGCAGGACCCGCTGTACCGGCAGTACGCCCAGCAGTACACCCAGAACGCCCACAACGCCAGTGCCGATGCCGCTGCACAGGCGGCAGCCCTGACCGGCGGTTACGGCTCCAGCTATGCGGCCAGTGCGGCACAACAGGCCTACCAGCAGCAGATCGGTGCGCTGAACGAGGCCATCCCCAGCCTGTACAGTCTGGCACTGGACACCTACACCAGCGGCGGCGATGAGCTGGTATCGCGGCTGGACCAGCTGAACGCCCAGGAACAGAGTGCGCAGGAGCAGTACGACCGGCAGCTCTCAGATTACTACACCCAGCTGCAGCAGAAAGGGGAGGACTACAACAACGCCTACGCGCAGGATTACGGGCAGTATCAGGACTATCTGAGCCGTCTGGACACCCTGCACGGCTACTATACTGCGCAGGAACAGGCACAGGCCAGCCGCCGCCAGCAGACCTTCAATGGCATCATGACCGTGCTGGGGGTCATCGGGGATGCGATCCAGCTGGCCATCAGCGGCACCACCGGCATCGGCTCGCTGGCGGGCAGCCTGCTGAACACCGGGTACAACATCGTGTCCGGAACCCGCGCCTACGAGGCCGACCGTGCCGACACGGCATGGAACCAGCAGATGCAGGAAAAGCAGCGGCAGGACAGTTTGACCCAGCAGCGCTATGAGAATGAAGCCAGCGAGCGCGCCTATCAGGATGCGCTGAAGCAGCAGGCCTTCAACAACAGCGTTACCTCGGAAAAGCTGAACATTGCCAAGGGCGAGTGGGCGCTCAAGCAGTCCAATGCGCAGGCAAAGGCCAGCCGTGCAGCGGGCAGCGCTGCTGCAAAAAGCAGGGGCAGCGGCAAGGCATCGGGGAGCGCTGCGGGAACGAATGCGCTGAAGGGCAGCAGTGTTGTGCCCTTTACGGCGGCACTGCTGCGCAGCCGTGGCAAGAGTGACACGTCCATTGCCAATGCCCTGCAGAAAGAGGGCTACACCACCAGCGAGATCGCAAAGATCCTGCAGCAGATGAACCAGTAAGAGAAAAAGCGGAGGCGTCCATCATCTGATGGACGCCTCCGCTGCTGTATCTGTGATTTTGGGTTCGAGCCAACTGGGCACCCCACCAAAGAGAAGCGGGACCCCGGTAGACATTCCGAATGGTTGGGACCCGCGGGCTAAGCAACAGCCCACTGGGCTGATTGCTTACGGTGCTGCGCACCGCCGCCCTGTTCTCGTCCTACTGGGCACCCCACCAAAGAAAAAATCCGCCGTTGCAAAGCAACAGCGGATTTTTGGTGGGGTGCCCAGTGGGACTCGAACCCACGGTCTCCAGATCCACAATCTGGCGCGTTAACCGACTACGCTATGGGCACCACATAGATGCGCCCGAAGGGACTCGAACCCCCGGCCCACTGCTTAGAAGGCAGTTGCTCTATCCACCTGAGCTACGGGCGCACGTTGTTATCCCATTGGGTTCCTTTATGGCGGCAGTCGTGTGTCGGCACACGCTGCGAGAAGTATAATACCATACGGAACCCGGTCTGTCAAGAACAATTTGAAAAAAGTTTCGGATTTTTATGCGGCGCAGTTACAGCAGCCACATGCCGACAAAGCCGCAGGCAAACCCGAGGGCAAGCCCGGCGGCCACATCCCGGATATGGTGCACGCCGGTGAGCACCCGCACCACGGCAATGAGCAGGGCGATGACGATCATGCACCAGCCGACAGCCGGGTAAAAATACAGCCACACCATGGCCAGCACAGCGGCGCTGAGCGCATGCCGGGACGGGAAGGACCGGCCGTGGGTGTCCTTCTGGACCAGCGGGGTGAAACCCGGCTGGTCGTAGGGGCGGGGGCGGTCGAGCCGGGCACGGAGCGCGGTGCCCACCCAGAAGGTGATGCCCGGCACCAGAATGGAACGGGCGATCTCCGGCATCAAATCAGGAGCGGCGCTTTGCCGGGTCAGGAACAGCTGCACCAGCCGGACATTGAGCAGGCACAGCAGCACCGGGTAGCAGACAAACGGCACCAGCGGGAGCCAGCGGTCCAGCGCGACCACGAAGCGCCGGGCGGCCGGGTGCGCGTCAAACCACCGGTACAGGGCATGATAGTGTTCTGCGGTCAAAAGAAGGTCCCTCCGCATCGGGTCAGAATGAGATCAGAAACAGGTGTCCAGATAGTTTTCCACATCGAAGGGCTCCGGTGTGGAATCTTTGCGCAGGTACAGCGGGTGGTGCGGGTGGCCTTTTTTGCTGCGCTTGCCAAAGGTCACCCAGGGAATGTTCTTTTCCCGGGTCAGGGCCACCATCTCCCGCATGAGGCCGGGCAGGTAATCCCGCTTTTCGATCAGGGTGCCCCAGGCGGCCCACATGGTGGGTTCGGTCTGGGCCAGCACGGCCTGCAGCCAGCGCAGGTTCTCGTCGCACAGGGCGCGGTCCGGCACACGGTCCATGTCGTTGGGGTCGGTGGCACGCTGAGGGTACACATTGAACATGATCCAGCTGTCAAAATCGTTGGCGTTGGCCAGACGCTCCACACTTTTCAGGGTGGGGTCCAGCGCACCGGGCTGAGCGGTGCTGGGGTTGATGCCGATGCACACCAGCGGGTGCCGGCCCACCCGGCCCAGCACATAGCGATAAGGCTGGTATGTATGGGGCTCGTAATACCACAGACCGCCGGGGTATTCGTCGGCTTTCAGCAGGGGAAGTGCGTCGGTGTGCATGGGTGTGCTCCTATCCTTCGATCAATTTCTTTTATCGTACCCGAAATGCGGGGAGAAATCAACACTTTTGTGCGACAAAGTCTCCCATAAAACTGATTTTCATGGTATACTGAGCTGAACAGTGCAGCGCAGCTGCACAGCGACCCACCGGAGACGAAAGGAGCAGGTTATGCTGGAAGATTACAAAAACGCGCTGAAGTCCGGACAGCGCGCCTATCGTGCCTGCGTGGCACGCGGCCAGTCGCCCTATCTTGCGGTGCTGGACGATATTCTGGTCAATGTGAACATCGTATCACAGGAGCCGCTGGGTCTGGTGGAGATCCCGGCCGAGAGCATCGTGGGCACCAAGACCAGCGGACGGCACACGGCCTTTGCGCCCAACTTCATGCCTCTGCTGGAGGCGGACACCGAGTTTGCCGCCAAGTGGTCCAACCTCTGCGAGGCCCACCTGGAAGAGGGCATCCACACGCCCATCATTGCCTTTGAGTTCATGAACCGGTTCTATGTGCAGGAGGGCAACAAGCGGGTCTCGGTGCTCAAGTATTACGGCGCGGTCAAGATCGCGGGCACGGTCACCCGGCTGATCCCGGAGCGCAACGACAGCCTGGAAAACCGCATCTATTACGAGTTCCTGGACTTCTACCGGCTGTCCAAAGTCAACGATGTGCACTTCAGCAAACCGGGCAGCTATGCCAAGCTGCAGACGCTGGTGTGCAAGGCGTCGGGCGAGAGCTGGACGGACGATGACCGGATGAACTTTGCGGCCTTTTACACCATGTTCTGCCAGCAGTTCCAGCAGCTGGGCGGCGACCGGCTCAACATCACTGCCGGGGATGCCATGCTGGTGTATCTGAGCGTTTACCGCTACTCGGACGCCTGCGACTCCACCCCGGCACAGATGAAGGCAAACATGGAAAAGCTGTGGAACGAGGTGCGGGTGCTCACCGAGCCGCAGGCCGTGCATCTTTCACTGGAGCCGACCCAGAGCACCGGCGAGCCGCTGCTGGCCAAGCTGAACATTTTCAGCTCCCGGCCCAGTGAGCTCAAGGTGGTGTTCCTGCATGAGCACAATGCCGAGAACAGCGCCTGGGTGCGCAACCACGACAAGGGCCGTGCGGCGCTGGAAAAGGAATTTCCGGACCGGCTGTCTGTTACCTGCCGGGAGAATGTGAACCCGGAGGTGGACGCGGAACAGATCCTGGAGGACGTAGCCCACGACAACGCGGATGTGATCTTCACCACCAGTGCCCGGATGCACACGGCCTGCCTGAAGGTGGCGGCCCAGCACCCCAAGACCCGCATCCTGAACTGCTCGCTGAACGCGCCGCATCCGCTGGTGCGCACCTACTATCCCCGCACCTATGAGGTGACCTACCTGCTGGGCCTGCTGGCCGGTGCGCTTACCCGCACCGATCGGGTGGGCTATGTGGCGGCCAACCCGGTGTACGGCATCCCGGCGGCAGTCAACGCCTTCGCACTGGGCCTCAAGACGGTGCGCCCCTGCGCGCGGGTGCTGCTGCGCTGGGCCTGCCTGCCAGACCCGGCCCACCCGCTGGATTTCTCGGACTGCCCGGACGTGGACATTTTCTATGCCCACAGCAGGAAGGAGCCGGAAGGTACCTACCGGGATTACGGTCTGTGCCGCCGTCGGCCGGACGGCACGCTGGAGCCGCTGGGCCTGCCGGTGTGGAAATGGGAAACCTTCTATATTGAGATCATCCGCTCCATTTTTGACGGCACCTGGAACAACGACGGCAGCGGTGCCCGGGCGGTGAATTACTGGTGGGGCATGCGCAGCGGTGCCGAAGAGATCAACTACAGCGCCGACCTGCCGGCAGGCACTCTGCAGCTGCTGGACCTGATGGAAAAGCTGCTGAGCGAGGATGAACTGCGCATCTTCCATGGCGAGCTGTACGCCGCAGGCCATGTGCTGCATGCACCGGAAAAGCTGATCTATTCGCCCAAGGAGCTCATGGAGATGGACTGGCTGGACGAGTGCGTGGACGGTGCACTGCCGCATTACGACGATCTGGACGTCAAGACCCGGACGCTGGTGGCCATCAACGGCCTGGCGAACCTGAAGAAGCTGGAGTAAGGACCGGACGACCGGTACAAAAAACGGAGCAAACCAGACGTGAAAATACTTGCGATTTCGGATGTGCCCTCCAAAGCCTTGTGGGACTACGGCACCCGGGAACATCTGCAGGGGATCGACCTGATCCTTTCCTGCGGGGACCTGCCAAAGAAGTATCTGGAGTATCTGACCAATTTCACGACCGTGCCCATTTTGTATGTCCACGGCAACCACGACGGAAGCTACCGGGGCGATGAGCCGGGCGGCTGCATCTGTGTGGATGATCAGGTGTTCGTGTGGAACGGGCTGCGCATCATGGGGCTGGGCGGGTGTTTCCGCTACAACCAGGAAGATACCTACCAGTACACCGAGGCGGCCATGCGCCGCCGGGCACGCAAACTCTGGCTCCAGGCGCACAAGGTGGGCGGCATCGACATCCTGCTCACGCATGCCCCGGCCAGCGGCCTGAACGACGGCACCGACCGCGCCCACAAGGGCTTTGTGTGCTTCAATGAGCTGCTGGACGAATACCAGCCTGCCTGGTTCGTGCACGGGCATGTGCACCTGAACTATGACGCAAAGCTGCCCCGGGTGTGCACCCGCGGAAACACTACGGTGATCAATGCCACGGAGCGCTATGTGTTTGAGATCCCGGATCCGGATCCGCTGCAAAAGCGGAAATTCCTCTGGGGCAGCGCAAAGAAATAACAGGGCATCCAGGCACAAAACAAAACGCTTCCGCAGGAGTTCTGCAGAAGCGTTTTTTGCGTGTTTTGTTTGTGCTCCGTCGTGCGGTGCGCGGCACCCGGAACGCAGAAAAATTACAGGTCCAGTTTGCCGGAGACCTTGTTGATGACGTAGTAGGCAGCGCCCTCTTCCGGCTTGACGTATACCTTGCAGGACTGCACGCCCACCTTGTGGGTGGCGCGGTAGTCGGCCTTGGCACGGTCGATGACATCGGTAATGTTGTACTGTTTGCCGTTCAGTTCCACATACAGCTCCGGAGCCAGCGGCGGACGGCCGCGGCGGGCAGGTGCCTTTGCGGCAGGTTTGCGGGTCTTGGGGTCCGCAGCAGATTCCGTTGCGGGGGAAACTGCAGGAGTCTTTTTCTCAGCCATAATAAAACCTTCTTTCTGGATTCTGAGCACAGCGGTGCGTGAAGGTCCGCCGTGCAGGTTCCGACTTAAACAAATTACTTATATAATAATTTTTTGCGGTTCGTTTGTAAAGCCTTTTTCCAAAAAAATCTCGCAAAACCGGCAGGAAACAGGATCTGCAATGCAAAGAAACGTTCCGACAGCCGTCCGGGGACCGGAAATTCCGGTTTCCCGGCAGAAATCAGGGATTTCCGACCGGAGACGGTTTTGTACTTCGGAGAGAAACAAATTGGGTAAATGCGGCGTGTGCGGCGTGCAGGTTTTACCGGCGGCAAAGCTTTTCGGTCTGTGCGATCACCGGGTCCAGAAGTTCTTCGTCCCAGTCCTCGGAAAAGGCGAACAGGCCCCGGTAAATGGCCAGCTGCACGTCGGCATCCGGGTGCTGTGCAGCCAGGCGGAACACGGCCTGCAGCAGCCGCAGCTTGCGCTGCCGGACGGCAGGCGCTGCACTGCGCAGCCGGGTAAGGTCATAGTCCTTTGTGTTGCCGCAGGGCATGGCGCAGGTGGCACAGTTGGGGGCCACCGCGTGCTTTTCGGCGCGGGTGATGTCCAACATGCGCTGCAGCGTTTCGGCCGGGGCATCCGGCTGTGCTGCCAGACGCAGCCCGGCGTTGAGCACGGCGTCGGTGTTTTCGGTCTTGGGTTCGCTGGAAGTGGAGCGCGCAAGGCCCACAAGGGCACCCAGCAGGGTGTCCCGCAAGGTGTCTGCCGGGGTGTCCGGCGTGCGGAGATAGTCGGTCATGGCAGTGTCCTTTCAAGTGTAAAAATCTGCAAAGAGTATAGCTCATTTATCCGCGCAATACAAGCCGCAGAAAAAAGCCCCCTCACAGCGGAGGGGGCCGGAAATGAGAAAATCAGAGCAATGCAGGAACTTCTTTTGCCAGCATCTCAGCCAGCTGAGCATGACCTTTGCAGGTCAGGTGCATGAAATCCACCTGGTTGAACGCGCAGTCCTTTGCATCCAGGAAGTGCACGTTCTGGCGCGCGCAGATGATGCGGAACTGCTCGGCCACACCGGCGGATTTCTCCACACAGCCGTCGCCCATGACCGCGTCATGGAACCCGGCCCCGATAGGCGGCGGTGCCACCACCAGAATGTTGGGCTGTTTGGTGCCCCAGCAGTCCACGCTCTTGGCCTTGAGGATCAGGCGCTCCATACCGGCTGCAATGCAGGCGGCGTTGGCACCAAAGCGCTCTTTCACGTCGTTGGTGCCCAGCATGATGATCAGCAGGTCAATGACCTCATGACTCTTGAGCAGGGAATAGATCACGCTCAGGGCGTCCATGGACTCGTGGATGGGGTCCACGAACACGGTGGTGCGGCCGGAAAGGCCCTCCTCGGTCACCAGATATTCGTCGCCCAGCGCCTTTTGCAGGCGGCAGGTCCAGCGCTCGTCCTCGTTGAAGCGGATGCCGTGGTCGGCACAGTCATTGGGGTCAGCACAATAGCCGTGGGTGTTGGAATCGCCCAGGCAGAGGATATGCGTTTTCATGGGAAATCACTCCTTTTCCATCGTCTGGCGGAAGTAATACACAGCGCCCACCATACCGGCGTCGTTGTGCAGCTGTGCGGCACGGATCTCCAGCCCCTCGGCAAAGGCGGGCATCACCGATGCCTTTACTTTGGCGGCAATGGGGTCGATGAGCAGCTTCTGCTGGGCGCTCACGCCGCCGCCGATCAGGATCAGCTGCGGGTTGAAGATGTGCACCATGCCGGCAAGGCCCTGCGCGATCTCGTCGGTCCAGGCGTCCAGCAGGGCCAGCACCTCCGGGTTTCCGGCTTCTGCTGCGGCAAAGATGGCGCGTCCGTCTGTCCAGGCAGGGTTCTTCTCCTTTGCGGCACGCACAAGGGCAGTGGTGGCGGCGTAGCGCTCCCAGCAGCCGGTGGCCCCACAGGTGCAGGGTACGCCGTCCAGTGCGTGGGTGCGGTAGTGGCCCAGCTCACCGCCAAGGCCGCGGGCTCCCTCCAGCAGGCGGCCGCCGGTCAGGATGCCGCCGCCCACGCCGGTGCCCAGCGTCACACCGATGACGTCGGTATAGCCCTGCGCCCCGCCGACCCACACTTCCCCGAGGGTCATGCAGTTGGCGTCGTTGGCCACCGTGACGGGCAGGCCGAAGTCCTGCTCCAGCGCGGCCTTGATGGGGCTGCCGATGTAGTTGGGGAAATTGCCGCAGGTACCGGCCACGATGCCCTTGCGGCTGTCGATCTGGCCGGTGGCGGACACGCCGATGCCGGAAAGGCTTTCCACCGGGATGGCCTGTGCTGTTAAAAACTCCTTTGCGGCCTTGCGCACAGTGTCCAGCACGGGAGTCTGGTAGCCGTCAAAGTTCACGCTCTGCTCGCCCTTGCACAGCACTTTGCCGGTCTCGTCCACGATGCCCAGCTTGACGGCAGTGCCGCCAATGTCAATGCCAAAATACTGTTTCATGCAGCGTCTCCATTTACTTGTTCATGGCGTTGATGGCACCGGTGAAGCGTGCCGTGATCTCAGCCGGGCGGGTGATGGCACCGCCCACCACCAGCGCAAAGGCCCCGGCTTCCAGTGCCTTGACGGCCTGCTCCGGGTAGTGGATGTGGCCCTCGGCAATGATCTTGGCCGGGCACTCGGTGGCCAGCTTGTGCACAAACTCAAAGTCGATGTCGTTGATGCCCTGGGTCTCGGGGGTATAGCCACGCATGGTGGTGCCCACAAAGTCGGCACCGGCCTCAGCGCAGAGCATGGCGTTCTCAAAGTTGTCGCAGTCGGCCATGAGCAGCTGATCCGGGTACTTGGCCTTGATGGCACGGATGAACTCGGCGGAGGTGGAGCCGTCAGGCCGCAGGGCCCCGGTGCCCTGGACTGCCAGGATATCCACACCGCAGGCCACCAGCTCGTCCACTTCCTTCATGGTGACAGTGATGTACATGGGGGTGCCTGGGTAATCCTTTTTGATGATGCCGATGACCGGCAGGTCCACCACCTGCTTGATCTGGGTGATGTCGCGCACGGTGTTGGCACGGATGCCCACGGCACCGCTCATGGCGGCGGCCTTGGCCATCAGAGGCATCACGCCGCCCTCCTTGGTGTACAGCGGTTCGGTCTCCAGTGCCTGACAAGAGACGATCAGACCGCCCTTGATCTGAGCAAACAGTTTTTCTTTATCCATTGTTTCAGCCCTCCATTTTGATTTTGACAACGGCCTTGCGCACATTGGCACAGCCATCCTGTACCAGGCCGGGTTTGTGCAGCTCCGTGGGGAAGAACAGGACGAACCGCCCCTCGCCCAGGGCACCGCTCACAACGCTGGCGCTGTCCTGGAACCCGCAGTCCACGGTATATTCGCCGACTTCCTCGCCGGGCTCATTGGTGTAGCCCCAGCCCTCGCCGCCGGTGATGTCGATCTGCAGGTCGGCATACAATTTGTGATATTCGGGATGGTAGCCTGCATCCGGGTGCAGGGCGGCGTCCATCACGTTGATGAATACCTCGTCACCGTCCACCTCGGTGCGGCCGTTCGGCAGGGCCGAAAGGTCGTGGGTGAGCAGGTAGTCGATGGCGGTGTCCAGATTGGGATGCAGCCCCTTGTAGCGGGCCAGATGCTCCAGAGTATCGCAGATCATGGTGCATTCCTCCAAAAAGAAGCGCCCGCCTCCCCTCTGAAAAGAGACGGAGAGGGGGCGCTGTTCGGTTTTACAGTTTTGCGATGGCAGCTTCGATCATGGCCTGTGCTTCGGCCACGATGGGCTCATCCTCCGGGACCAGGCCGGGCATGGGCTCGCGCACGCCGCCCAGCTCCAGACCATACATCCGGCGCAGGATCTCCTTCTGCACGGCGTACAGGTTGCCGTGGGCTTCGCACATCTTGTAGATGATGCGGTCGGCGTCGTACTGGATGGCCTGTGCTTCTTTGATCTCGCCCTTGTTGATGTGGTCGTTCATGGCCAGGTACAGCTCCGGCATCACGGCGTAGGTGCCGCCGATGCCGCCGTCGGCACCGATCACACGGCCGGAAACGAACTGCTCATCGGGGCCGTTGAACACCACGAAGTTGCCCTCGCCGCGGGCGGCGATGCCGGCATCCTTGAACATCTGGATATCCTGGGTGGGCATGGAGCTGTTCTTCACGGCCACCACGTTGGGGTTCTTCAGCATCTCCTTCAGCAGGCTCATGGTCAGGGCTGTGCCAGCCAGCTGGGGGATGTTGTAGATGACGAACTCGGTGTTGGGAGCAGCCGCGGACATGTCGTTCCAGTACTTGGCAATGGCGTACTCCGGCAGATGGAAGTAGATGGGGGGAATGGAGGCGATGGCGTCCACGCCCACGCTCTCGGCATGGCGGGCCAGCTCCACGCTGTCGGCGGTGTTGTTGCAGCCAACATGAGCAATGACGGTGATCTTGCCCTTGGCCTCGCTCATCACGGCTTCCAGAACGGTCTTGCGCTCGTCCACGCTCTGGTAGATGCACTCGCCGGAGGAGCCGCCCACATACACGCCCTTGACGCCCTTG
>OGZF01001065.1_pt1 | contig 19712 bp, 18 predicted proteins | sample 1576771 | NCBI WGS metagenome assembly OGZF01 (sample SAMEA3541536, study PRJEB24748) | human gut metagenome | biome: human gut; feature: human-associated habitat; material: faeces | place: China | collected 2012
ACAATTAAAACAGATTGGTTCAGATGCTTATATTTACACAGGTGATAAGGATGGACAGATTGGTTCTGGAGAAGTAGTAAAGAGTGAAGGCACAGAGCTGAAATACGGTGCAGATGCTCAGTACATTTTGATGAATGACATCCAGCTGAACTCGGAACAGATGTGGTTAGTACCGGATTCATTTACCGGAACTATCACAGGTACGAAACTAGAAGAAAACGAAACACCAACGCTGTATGATAAGGAAACGGATACAATCTACATATACAATCCATATCAGTTAATGGTACTTGCACAGGAAGAATCTGAAACAGAACCAGTTATGTCGATGGATTATGATGCTCCTCAATTTGGAATGGGACAGATGATTTATCCGAATGGAGAAGATCAGGAGTATCTGACATACAGCAAGACACATAAATATGTAATATCTGAAAAGTTCAGCTCAGATAAACCGGAGCTTCTTGCGGATCAAGTTACTACTGTATCTGATACCGAGGGGCGTGACTTTAAAGGTCAGGTTGTAAAAACAATTGGAGATAAGACTTATATTCTGATTGGAAATGAAGAACAGTTACGGGAAATTGGTTCTAAAGCTACTGTATATGGAGCGGTGTATCAAGCATATGAAGATGCTGCTTTGAAGTGGCATTTGGATACTGACTCTGATGGAAATCCAATTATGCTATATGGTGGAGATGCTGATTTGTCCAGTAGTCAGAATGGAAATAAAGATTATTCTTTAGGAGCGATTAGCGATACAGAAGCGAGTTTGGGAACACATAAAGCAAATATTCATGGCAAATGTGGAGTAAACCAGGCAACAGGAAAAATCGAACCGAATCTGGACATAGATAAAGCAAGTGGACAGACTTATTCGCCAACTGCCAATTATATTATTTTTCGAGATATTGACCTGTCAAGTGCAAACTGGACACCATTGATGTTTTCAGGAAATATGATCGGTGCAAAAGCAAATGGTCAGTCTACCTTGTGGCAAAATGACGCAAGTGTTACAGATTACAGTAAAGCAACAGAATTGTCAACGAATGTAAATCGACCAGTAATTTCCAATATTACTGTCAATCAGACAGGAAAAATGGATGGCACAAAATACATTGGAATTGGATTTTTTGCGACAGTGACAAATGAAGTCAATGTTGCCGACATTGGTGTCAGTGCAGGAACAGTTACTGTATCGAATATTGAATTGAACAATGTAAGTGTACAAAATAACTCTAACACACACAAGAATACACAGACGTTGATCAGTGGTTTGACAAGTAGTCTTGGGTGGCTGGTAGGTGGATTGGTTGATGTTCTTGTTGGGGCATTAACATTCGGACAGGTAAAATTAAATCTGCATGATACCTTATCAGCGCTTTTAAATGCAAGAGCCGAAGATCCTACGATTTATGCCACTGGCGCATTTGCCGGAAGAATTGTTGGAGATGTTGCAATCGAAAATTGTGATGTGACCGGAACTGTTCAGGTATCGAACATCAATGACCGGACGGGTGGATTTGTAGGATATACAGAAGGAGTTACACAGTACAGTGGTTTATCAAAAGTGTTAGGTGTAACAGTAGATGCTTTATCATCTCTGTTAAATGCAATTCCGGGTCTTGGACTTGGAGATTTGATTACTATTCTTTTGAAAAACGCATTGCCAGTAAGCAAGCTTATCCCAACCGGATATAAAAATGTAAATATCAGAAACTGTAGTGTAGAGGGATTGGCAGGAACTATCGGACAAAACGATAAGAGTTATATCGGTGGTTTTGTTGGACAACAGGTTGGAACGGACATTCAGAATTGTTCCGTAAAGAACAGCACTTATGCGATAACATCAAAAGAGTATGGTGGAGGTTTTTCCGGAATCTGTCGGGATGCAGATATTCAGGGAACATTGAGCGATGTAGGTATTGAACTGGTTCGTGTAACTCAGCCACAAAGTTTGCTTTTGAATTGCAATCTTACGGATAGTAATGTCACAGTAGAAGGCGAGAATTATCAGGGAGGAATTACCGGAGCACAGACGAATAGTTATGTCATTAACTGTGGAGCGACCGGAAGCATATCAGTCAAAGCAAGTGGAAATTATGCTGGTGGTGTTACCGGAATTGCAACAGTTGGATGGGTAACAAACCTTGGCAAAGATGAAGTGGCAAATACAAGTTTATTAAAGACAGTAGGAGATCTTCTGACAAAACTGTTATCCAGTAATCCGGATCAGGCAGGTATGCTGCTCTCCCTTGCAGGAATCGCTCCATCGGCAATTCTTGGATGTAATATGAATTGCCAGATGATATCAGTAGAAGCCGGTAAAAGTTATGCTGGAGGAATTCTTGGAGGTGGAGATGGCGTTTATCTTGCAGAATCCAGTGCCGATTATCTAAATAAACTGTCCTATTGGAAATACGGAGCTTTGGATACAGGAAATGTATCACAAAGAGAAAATATGTTAAATGGACTGGAGAGTGTAAAAGCAGGAGAACATCGTGTCGGAGGAGTTGCAGGAAGTGTAACAACTGCAAGTGTAACTGGTCTTTTAAATAACACATTAGGAGTTGGAAGCTTTCTGGGATTTACAGTACATAGTGTTACAGTAACGGGCGTGGATGCCGGGTATGCAGTAACAGCAACCGGTAATTATGCCGGAGGTGCTTTGGGAGAAGCGATTGGCGGCGATGTACAGAGTGTTACGCTACACCAGTTAAAGTCAGTGACAGCTAAAAACCGATGTGGAGGTTTTGTAGGCTGTGCTGGACCGGGTGATCTTGCCGGGGCAAATGGATTGACAGTGAATCTGTTAGGACTGAATCATTTATTAAATGTCAGCAATCTCCTGTCTGTTGCAGAAGGAATCCGGGTAAAAATCACAGATGCTCATGTTGATGGAATTACGGGCGGATTTACGGTACAGGCAAAAGGAAGTAATGCTGATGGAGAATCGGTTGATTATGTAGCTGGAGGATTTATTGGAAAGAGTAATAGTTGCGAAATCAGTCAGTCAGATGTAAAGAATTTAAAAGAAGTGACAGCAAATGACACAGATGGAAATGCTGGAGGTTTTATAGGAACATCTTCAACAGGTGGACTTGCTGATGTAGCAGATGAGACAGAGATAAAAGCTTTGATCAGTGCGAATGGATTATTAAATGCAGTGAAGTATTTAATCCCTTCCTATACACAATGTACAGTCAGTTATGTGTCTGGTGGTGGAGTAACTGCTGATACAGCCGGAGGATTTGCTGGGAGTTTTCAAAGTGGAACTGTAAACAATCAGGCAGCAGGCGAGGGCAATTATTACAGCGTATACAATCTGGATCATGTCAACGGACAGTCCTATGCCGGAGGATTTGGTGGAAATGTTTATTCTGGAGCACTGGCTCAGGCAGGAAAAGGAATTAGTATTCTTGGAAGTATCAACGGGCTGAATATTAACATCGGAGACCTGGTAAATCTGATCAATGCATATATTCCGTATGTTCAATATGCAGGAATACAATCAAAAGAAGGATTTACCGTTACCGCAAATACGATAAAAGCAGCTGACAGTAATTCCGGAAGTGCCGGAGGATTTATCGGATATGGAAGCGGTGTACAGGTAAGCACCTGTGATGTATCGAACCTGAAACATACAACTGTAACCACACCGAAAAATTTAGAAGATACAGATGGTTCCAGCTACTTTAATACAAAGCAGAGTGCATATGCAGTAACCGGTGCAAGATATGCCGGAGGATACATTGGCTATATGGATATCGGTTCGGCTGCATCAGTTGGAAAAGGCTTGAGTGTTCTTGGAAAAGCAATCGGAATCAACGATGTACTGGATGCATTAAATGTTGTGGTTTCAACGGTAGAACATTCCAATGTTACTGGAAATACCGGAGGCTTTGCGGTTATAGCATCTACAAAGAATACAGAGTCAGATGCAAGTGCAGATGATGTACTTGGAGATGCCGGAGGATTTGCCGGAAAGATATCAGGTGGACACATACAGGATTCAAATTCTTATAATTTCTCATATGTGATCGGGCAGATTACTTCGGGCGGTTATGTTGGAGATCTGGAACCAGGAAATGTTGCCAGCGTTCTCGGAGATGCCAGCATTTTGAATGGACTTGTCAGTGTGAAAGATAGTCTTGCATCCGTTGCACAAGATTTTGTACCGACAATCCGGAATAGTTCTACTACATGTATTCCATGTGGTGGCGCAGTAAGAGCAGAAGCAGAATCCACGAAATCTGTTCAGCGGGGATTAGCCGGTGGTTATGCAGGACATAACGAAGGCGGTCATATCTGGGGAAACAATACTAAGAACTGGAAAGGAAACAAATATAAAGGACCGACAAGTACCTGTGAAGCAGTTCGTATCCGTTCAGTCTATGGTGCAGAAATTGCCGGTGGATTTACCGGATTGATGGAAGCAGCCGATACCGCAAGTGCAGGCAATCTTTCCCTTTTGTGGGGACTGGTTAAGGCAGACAATATTCTGGGAGCATTGAGTATTGTATACCCGACAGAAGAAAATACAGCCGTATATGGTCCACTTGCCAAGATGGATTACAAGACTTGGAATTTATGGGTGGAGCATGTAGGAAAATACGGTGGCTATGGAAGTGATCTTGCGAAAAATGGAACGGTGGAAAATCAGGAAGCTTTAGATGCAATTTTAAGTAAATATGCTTATGGCTATCAAGTTGTCGCAGGAAGAAGCCAGTATCGGGATGAAACAACATTAGCCAATGGAGGAGCCGCTGGAGGTTATGTTGGTTCTATGAAGACGGGCACCATTACCAACGGAAATGCTTATCAGACAAAAGCAGTAAAGGGATTACGTTGCGCTGGAGGATTTGCCGGAGAGATGGTAAACGGAGGAGCAGCGAACCTTGGAGGAGTCAATATCCTCGGATTAAAATTAGAACTGGGACAGATGCTGAATGTACTGGATGTGTTTGTACCCGTCATTAAGCAGTCTTCCGTGGAGGGATATCAAAGTGGTCTGTCTGTTCAGTCGAATGGAACAGATACCAGAAAAACATGCGGATATGCCGGTGGATATATCGGACGCATGATCGGTGGACAAATCTGGGGAGCTGATACAGCAACTGTCTGTCAGGTCAGCAAACTGCGACGTGTAGATGGAACCAGTTATGTAGGAGGATTTGTAGGAAGTTCCAAACCGGGAAGCGTTGCTTCTGTTAATACGACTGCGGGAGAAGACTTATTAAGTAAATTGCTGAATAGTCTGATCAGTGCACCAGCAGATTTAATTAAAGTTTTGGATGCGACAGTTTCCACCATCCGATATGCAGATGTAAATGCCTGGGATGATTGGGGAATCATCGTAAATGGTGCTTATGCGGATGGCAGTAAAAATACAGCCTATGCAACAGCCGCCGGAGGATTTGCCGGAAGCCTTTCTGGAACAGTATTGGGAAAGAAAGATACCGAAGGTTCAGGACCGGTAGTAAATGGCATTCGATCTGTAGTTGCCGGAGAATATGCCGGTGGATGTTTTGGAATTGCTGATGTGGATGCAGGCGTTTCCGTATCCGCAGACGGCGAAACATCAGTTCTCGGATATCTGTTAAAACTGGGACAGCTTGATGTGTTAGATGCATTTCGGACTTATGTATATTACGGAAGCGTAAGAGGAAGTAATGACGATGGATTAAGTGTATCAGCATTGAAAGCAGTGAAATCCGGACAAAACAATCAGGTAACTTACAGTGGAAATGCCGGAGGATTTGGCGGTGCATTATTAAACAGTACAGTGAAAAACAGTACAGTGGTAGCTCTTAGTAATGTAACCGGACCAAACAGTGTCGGTGGTTTCATTGGTTATTCTGGTAAGAGTGGCGTAGTAGATGTCAACAAATTAAATGTTCTGGGCGATAATATGGGACAGCTTTTAGGCGGTGCACTAGGTGTTTTGGACGTTTTTGGCTCTCATATTGATGACAGCATGGTAACTGGTATTGATGGCGGTTATACCGTACAGAGTACTGGCGGAGAAGAACAGATTGCCGGAGGATTTATCGGATATGCGAATCTGGCTCGAATGGCAGGTTGTAATGCCGGAGATCAGAAGGCGCAGACACATGGATTGAAACAGGTCGCATCCGGTGGAACAGCCGGAGGATTTGCCGGAAGAACGAGTTTTGCTTATCTGGCAGATGTAAAACTGGATTCCACAGTTGTAAAAGCAGTGGTTACGATTTTAAATCAACTTGTGAAAGCATTGTATCTGGATAAGATACAGGAGTCGGATTTATTAAATATCAATCTTGGTATTATCAAAGTACAGGCTCTATATGAAGGAAATCTGCTTCATGTGAATTTGCTGGGACTTGATATTTCCGTGGCTCTGGCAAAACAGTCGGCAGAAAATAAGCAGGAAACCGATTTTGCAGTGATTACAATCGGAGATTCTACCATCAAGCTGCCATGCAACAGTGATGGAATTATTGATAAAGACAATGATTTAGAGTCTACCATTAGTATCAACTTAATCAAGGCAAACCGGACGAAGATTACAGACAGTAATGTCTATGGTATTTCTACAGGATATGATGTCTATGCCGGTGGTGCCGGAAATGATGCTGATGGAACTGCGGAAGATGGACGAAGCGGAGGATTTGTCGGATTCAACGATGAAGGACTTCTTCAAGATAATAACATGTATTACTGTGATGTGGTCAGGGGAACAAAAGACTTGGTTGGACCGTTCAGTGGAAAGAGTAATCTGAGTTCTGTTTACAGTTTCAATACAAAGAAAAACGTGGAAGGCGAAAATAATATTTATCGTATTTACAGAAAATTAGATGGAACACTGGATGAGATTAAGAAAAGCTCTCATATCCTGAACAGTAAATATGAAAAGGATGATGCAAGTGGATGGAATATTTATTCCATTGAGCATATGCAGACCGTCGAAAGTTATGATACCTTAAAGGATGCAGAGCTTGCCAGTGCTCAGGGAACGAAAACAGCAAGTCTGGACGCCTATGTGTCAGCAGCGAAAGCTGTTTTGATGGCAGATACGAAAACCAGTTTTAACACAGGAGAAAGTGATACACCAGAACCTTCCGAATCACAGGACCCATGTGATGAATTTGTCAATCTGACCATCAATAAAGTTTGGAAGGATTTGAATAATTTCAGTGATTTAAGACCAGATAACATTAAGGTAACAATATCTCGTACCTGGACAGACAGCAATCAACAGGAACAGACAAAAATTGTTCCGGGATACGAGAGTTACACAATAAATGGTTCTGAGAAAAAATCTACATGGCAGGAGGTGATCAAAGGCTTGCCTGCATATCAGACAGATGAAGATGGAACCATTCATTATTACACCTATTCCGTTACAGAAACGGAAGTGACTGGTTATACAACAACGGTAAATACATCCGATGATGGATTTACGTTCAATATAACCAACAGACATTTTCCAGGACTCCCGGATACAGGAGGTTATGGAAGCTATCTTATTTACCTGATAGGTATCCTGCTCTTACTGATTTATCTTGCAATGCGATGCAAAAAAAGCAAAGAAAATCAGAAGGCAGAACAGCTATAAAAACTTTATTCCAAAGAAAAGGAGAAAACAGCTATGAAAAGAATGAAGAAAATCATGGCAATGCTGCTGGCAGCAATTATGACAATGGCTATGGCAGTAACGGCATTTGCCGCAGACACAACAGGAAAACTTACAGTAAATGTAAAATCAGGACAGACACTCACCGGACAGACAATTTACCTGTATAAATTATTTGATGTAACAGAATCTGGCAGTGGAGCTACAAAGAACTATGCTTATACGATAAATACTGCAACTGGTTACAAAGATGCAATTAAATCAGCACTTGGAAGTAGCACTATTACTGACACTTCTACAGATGCAGATTATGCGGATGAAGTAGCAAAACTTGGAGGAAATGACTCTACTGAAGTACAGAAGTTTGCCAATGCATTTACAACTTACGCATTAACAAATAATGTAACAGCAACAGCAAACTCTGGAAAACTCGCAGATACAAACAAAGATTCTTATGATTTTTCAAACTTAGCATACGGTTATTATCTTGTATATGTAACCGGTGGAAAACAGATTCAGTCTTCATTAGTAACAGTTGACTCTGATGCAGCTACAGTTAATCTGAAAAGTGATGCTCCAAGCATCGAGAAAAAGGCAGACAAACTTTCAGTAGAAATCGGAAATGTAGTTACTTATACCGTAACAGGTTCTATTCCGGATACTACAGGATATGCTCAGTATACATACAAAATTAACGATACATTATCAGATGGTCTTGATTTTGTAAATGATGTTAATGGAACTGCACTTGCAGAAGATGCTACAACAGTTAAGGTTGCAGTTGCTTTTAAAGATACAGATGTTACAGATGCATCTACAGCACCTACAACAGCGACACTGGATACAGCCAATCATAGAAAGATGACACTTGACCTGTCCTCATGGGTTAGAGCAAATCAGAAAAATAAAGGCAAAGAATTTACTGTAACATATTATGCAAAAGTAAATGATAAGGCTGTTGTAACAGAAAAGAACAGCGCTAAATTGGAATATGGTAATGATCCAGACAATACAACAGTGACAACACCAAGTGAAGCAAAAACACCTACATATCCACTGAACATTAAGAAAACAGATCATAAAACATCTAAATTATTAGCAGGTGCAAAATTCAGCCTTTATACAGAAACAGAATATAATAAAGATGCGGATACAAGACAGGCTATTAAAGTTACTGGAACAGACGGAAACTATGTAGTAAATCCAGCATCTGAAAACACAGTATTTGAATCTGCGGCTACAAAAATTGGCGAGAATGAATACAATCTTCATGTCAATGGTCTTGCAGAAGGAACATACTATTTAGTAGAGACAGAAGCTCCAGAGGGTTATAACAAACTGGCAAAAGATGTAAAAATTGTCATTACAAAGAGTACAACAGGTGATGAAACAGAATGGACTCTTTCCAAAGATGACAATGACGAAACTGATAAGATCATCGATATCGAAAACAGCACAGGTTCTCTTCTTCCATCAACTGGTGGTAAAGGTGCAATCGCATTTGGTATTATCGCTGCAATCCTTGTATTTGGTGTAGTAGTAAGCTTTATCCGTGATAAAAGAAAAGCAGCATAATGTTAAGAATAATGGGCAAGAAACATAAGACAGAATAAATGGAATCTGCGGGTATCCTTTTGGATAGCCGCAGTTCCGATATAACGATAGGGAGAATGCAATGAAAAGTAAGAAAAAAGGTAAGATTACAATAAAAGATATTATTCGTTTACTTGTGCTTTTGGTTGCATTCGCCGTGTTATTATATCCGACATACAGCAGATACTTGAATGAAAAGAATGGTTCAAAAGTAGTATCTGAATATGATGAGAAAAGTGTAAAGTTAAGTCATGCAGAAAAGGAACAGATGCTTGCGGATGCAAGAGCATACAATCAGGAAATGTTGGGAAACATTGATTTGATTGATCCATTTTCCCAAACAGAACCAGAAGTAGATGAACGGTACGAGAGTCTGTTGAATGTGGAAGGTTCTGGCATGATGGGATATGTAAAGATACCGAAAATCAACGTGGAACTTCCGATTTACCATGGAACCTCTGAATCTGTCTTGCAGGCGGGAGTTGGTCATTTCCAGGGGACATCCCTGCCAGTTGGTGGAGACAGTACACATACTGTGCTGACAGGACACAGAGGACTACCAGATAAAACATTGTTCACCAATATGGATAAAATGGAAGTAGGAGATATTTTTTATATTAAAGTATTGGACGCAACACTGGCTTATGAAGTAGATCAGATTTTAACAGTATTGCCGGAAGATACCGAAGCGTTGTCGATTGTACCGGGGCAGGATTATGCAACACTTGTTACCTGCACACCTTTTGCAATCAATACACATCGACTTTTAGTGCGTGGACATCGTATTCCGTATGAAGAAGCAAATAAAAAAGAACCGGATACGGAGATTAAACCAGAATTGTCATTTACAACTAAAGTTTTGATTGTAACCATTATTGTTATATTCATAGGACTGGTAGGAGCCATTATTTATTACATCAGAGACAGAAAGAGGAGGAAGCAAAGTGATAAAAAAGATGAGAAAAATTAAACTTTTTTTGGGTATTGCACTTACATTTTTTCTGTTCAGTAATACGTTACTTTTTCCTGTGATATCGGTATATGCTCAACCACGAACGGGAAATATTGAAATTGATTTTGAAGGAAGAACAGATGACAGGGAAAATATTCTGCTTTCAGGAGCAAAGTTTGAACTCTTTCCTGTTCAATATATGGATAATGATGTTATGGTGTGGCGTGATGAGTTTGCAAAATGCGGAATTTCTTTAGATGATAGCAGTTCAGAAGCGAGGGCTGAGCAAGCGAAGGCATTATTTGATTATGCAAAAGCAAATAATATGACAGAAATTATTCACGAAACAGATGAAAAAGGACATGCTCATTTTCTGGACCTGGCAGAAGGAATGTATCTTCTTGTAGAAATAGGAAATGTAGATAGTGGCTTAGATGAGTTTGACTCAGCTCCATTCCTTGTAAAAATTCCTTCAGAAGTGGGTGGGAAATTCGAATATGATGTTGATGTAGAACCGAAAGCAAGATGGGTGTCTCATGATGGCGAGCCAGTAGGTCCAGACGAGCCAGAAAATCCGCCAAAAGATCTGCCGGATAATCCCCCAAATTCGACTCCAACACAGATGCCAACTCCTGATAATACACCTAATCCTATTCAAAAAATTATAAATATTGTTAAAACAGGGGATTCGACGAACGTGTTGCTATTGATTGGTGTAACAGTGGCGAGCTTAGGTGTTATTATTTTGAGCATTAGAAAGAAAAGAGATACTAAGTAGTAAAACTATAGATTTTGAAAAAGACCATCATAGTAATATATGAGCTTTGATGGTCTTTATATTTGCTTATTATATTTGAGAAAATCGTTTCTATGCTCCTGTCTTCTGAACTGGTAGCCTTGTGAGTTGAGTGTATCAACTTTCAGGGCAATCAGGTTAATATCAGAGTGCATGGCTTTGGCAATCTGCTGAATATCATATCCATTTTTTATGTACTCAATAATCGTATCGTCCGGGAGAGAAGCCTGTGCTGCAAAAACATTGGCTTCATATTCCATCCGGTTCTCACGCATATCAAAAATATTAAATTCCTGAAATCCTCCAGTCAAAGCAGCTTCCTGTCGATGAAGCATGTCATGCCCGATCTCATGCCAGAGGACGATCTGTTCAATTACCGGGTGCAAACCGTTCTGAAGAAAAATAAAGCGGTTCTTCAGGATAACTTTGTATGCTCCACGTTGCTTTTTAAAATCCCGGTAGAGAATATTGATGCCAAGTTCCTCGGCAACTCTGTATGGATCACGAGTACCACATTTCTTAATCAGTTTATTCACGATTGTGACAATCTCATCTTGTGTGTAATATCCCACAACGGTTCACCTCCTTGTAGTGCCATTATAACAGATAGTTCCACTATCCCATATGATAAAACGTAGGCTGTCCTATAAAAAGGACACAACACCATAAGAGGTTACTCGTCTTTTCGATATTTTTTCGGTGTGTATTTTTTATTTTTCTTTTTGGCAATCAAATATGCTTCCTGAATAGCGTCAACCATTTCCCTCATATCTTCGTCAGCCATTTCTCCTCCGGCAAATAATCCGGTTACCTCTGCAAGAAGTTCTTTTGCCTGTTTTGCTCCTCTGCGTCCATAGTTATCTTCCACATTGGCAATGAATGCTTCGTCCTCAGATAAGAGGTAGTTGATATTTACGCCAAGAGCATCTGCAAGTTTGTTGTATCTTTCTGTTCCTCTCGGACGGGAACTGTCATTTTCATAAGAACTGATAACTCTGCGGGTTACACCGATTTTTTCTGCCAGTTCATCCTGACTTAATCCGAGCCGATTTCGTTCATTTCTAACTTTTTCGCCGAATGTCATTTTGATCGTTCACTCCTTTTTTGAAAATTGATGAAGTTTAACTTCTCACAATCTCTTGACAAGAGAAGTTGAACTGCATATAATAATAAGTGAGAAGTTCAACTACTCATAGTTTACATTAAACTTCTCATAAAGTCAAGGGAGTTGAGCAGAATGCCACGAGATATTTTACATTGTGATATGAATAATTTTTATGCAAGTGTCGAGTGTATGCTTGACCCTGCCCTGAAGAAATATCCGGTTGCTGTCTGCGGTTCAGTGGAAGAAAGACATGGAATCGTACTGGCGAAGAACTATAAGGCGAAAGCATTTCAGGTGCAAACAGGCGATGCAGTATGGCAGGCACAGCAGAAGTGTCCGGGATTAGTCGTTGTCCCACCACACTATGAGGAATATATCAAATATTCCAAACTCGCAAGAAGCGTGTATGAAAGATATACCGATCAGGTAGAACCGTATGGTATGGACGAGTGTTGGTTGGATATTACGGGAACAAGAAGTCTGTTTGGTTCGCCGGAGAAGATTGCAAATGAAATTAGAGAAACGATCAAGTTTGAACTGGGATTGACCATTTCGGTCGGTGTCTCTTTTAATAAGATATTTGCAAAGCTGGGTTCTGATATGAAGAAGCCAGATGCAGTGACAGTTATACCAAAGGATAGTTTCAGGGAAAAGATATGGGGACTTCCCGCTGCTGATCTGCTCGGTGTTGGCAGAGCAACGCAGCGTGTTTTAAATAATTATGGTATTCATACAATCAGAGATTTGGCAACGACCAATCCAGAGTTTTTACGCAGTCAATTAGGAAAAAACGGAGTTGCATTATGGAATTATGCAAATGGCAATGACCTTTCCCTTGTTGCCAGAAAGGACTTCGTATCTCCGATGAAAAGCGTAGGGCATGGGATTACAACGGTCAAAGATCTGGAGAAACCAGAGCAGGTGTGGGCTGTGTTTCTCGAACTGACCCAGGACATCGGACATAAACTCAGGGTACATGAACTGAGTGCCGAGGGAGTCGCAATTCACATCAGAGACAATACACTTAGTACAAGGCAGTGGCAGACAAAGCTAGACCTGCCGACACAGTCATCAATAATTATTGCCAAAAGAGCGTTTCAGCTTTTTGAAACTAAATACGGGTGGCATCATCCGATCCGCTCCGTAACGGTTCAGGCAATCAATCTTATCCCTCAAGACACGCCCCGTCAGATAGGATTATTTGTGGACATTGAAAGACAGGAAAAATTAGAGAGACTGGAGAAGTGTATTGAAACAATCCGTAAGCGTTTCGGTAAGGACAGCATAAGGAATGGAGTTCTGTTACAGGACTTGCAGCTACCACCGGAAAAAGCGGAAATCACTATGCCGACGGGAATGGTCGGTTAAGGAGGGCTTATTGTGATTAAAGAGGTAGACATTGGTAGTGAAGTGGCAATACCAGAACAGCTCCTGCAGGGATGCAGTGACAGTATCGTTGCATTTATTGCAGATGATGGTAATCACTTTACAGATTATGGAATTTTTGAAGGCATGATTTTGTTTTTCGATACGAAGAAATCTTTTGAGAAAGGTCGCCTGTCATGCTATGTCAATGAGCAGGATAATGACCAGCCGAAGTATAAGGTATCGGACAAGGACATGGATGGATATAGACATTATGGAAGATTAGTAATGGTGATGAGAGAATGGAAAGATTTATAACATAAAGATTATTTTGATGCAACCTATAAGTGAAAAAGTATTCAGTCGGAATAGATAGTATTTATAGCAAAAAAATATTTTGAATCTTATAGTAGCCATTGAACAAATGCTACTTTTGTGATATTATTTTACTGTAGCAAATGAACAAACCCTACTCACAATTATCACGAAAGGAGTGCTATTATGAGAATTCAATTTACCGTAGATGCCAATGAATGGGCAAAACTTCAAGCTCTTGCTTTAAAGGCTGGATATCCTGATGTTTCGAGTTATTGTAAAGACGTTTCACTACAGGAAAGGACTTATGCTGAAATGTGGGAAATAGTAAAGAAAAAAATTTCAGAAATGAAATCAGGAACTTTGTTTGCATTAAATGATCTTGTGGATGTTCCACCATCTAATCTCGGAGTTAAGCTTTACAACAATCAAAAGGAACTACAAATAGAAAAAGTTGGAAAAACAAATGGTTCAAACAAATTTAAAAAATTGTAAAGAAGAAGGACACTCGTGCGAGTAGCCATCAGAACCATGATAGAAAGTTACGAGGTATAGCAATGGGATGTGAAGGACGAAAAGTATATGTCGAAGTAAATGTTACACACAGAGCAGATGGTTCGGCACGACCGAACTTCATCTATTTTGAAAATGACGAAAGATATGAGATTGATCGTGTAATACAAAAATGCAGGGCAGCCGCCACAAAGGTCGGAGGCACTGGCATTCGCTATACGGTCCAGATTTGCGGACAGCAAGCATTTCTGTTTGATGAAGAAAATGGAAAGTGGTTTGTTGAAGCAAAGTCCTGATCTATAGGAGGGATGTTTAATTGAAACGCTTATCAAGAAATGATATAGAAGCAATCGCTGACAAGTATGTAAAGGCATACTTAGAATTGCCAGAGATTAAGTCAGCACAGGTGTATCGCATTGAGCCGGAAATCATGTTGGAAAAGGTTCTCGGTCTGAATGTCGAATATATGCACCTGTCATACGATGGAAGTATTCTCGGAATGACTTCTTTCGGGGAACTGGGAGTGCAGGTGTTTGAAAATGATGATGAAGAAGCCTTTTTCTTCTTAGATGGAAAGACAGTTCTTGTGGAGTCTGACCTGAATTACGATAACAAATCCAAAGGCAGAAAGAATTTTACACTTATGCATGAAGGCAGTCATCAGATATTTAAAATGCTGTTCCCGAATGATTATGGCGTGACACAGCAGTCTGCCGGAGTACATTATTACAAAGCGAATACAGAGAGAAGCAGACAGATCAATGATTGGGAAGAATGGCAGGCAAATACACTTGCGGCAGCCATACTGCTTCCTAAGTGTCTGATTGAAAAAGGCATGTTCCTGTTTGGACTGGGAAAGAAAATCGAATGCCTGAACAAGATATATTATCCGGCAGAGTATGAAAGATATTCTGCATTGGCTGATTTTTTAGGAAGCTCTAAAAAGGCTCTTGCGATACGAATGAAACAGCTCGGATTACTGGAGCAGGAATATCTTGAGAATCCATTCGATTATATGACGATATTTCCGGAGGTGGGCGAGATATGACACGATTGGAACAAAAAGTGATTGTCAGATGTAAGCGATGTGAGTGGCGTGTTTTCGACAAGATTACAATGACAACCGGAAATATTGAAATCAAATGCCCGAAATGTGGGTATATCAATGAGATTGACCTTTCTTTAAGAAAAGGCAGTGTCAAGTTTAGGAAATTTAAAATCAATACAGATTGAGCAGACAACTGAATAACCGAGCTTTGTACCGAGCCACGGAACCGATATGAGTTACCAAATAGCCGGACATTGAGAATGATGGGATAACCAGATCCCGCATATTCTTGATGTTTGGCTATTTTTTTGTTGCTCCGAAATGGAGAAACAGATGAAAAAGCGGTGGCAGGCGTACATCGCCAGATACCCGTGATCTCCGGATTTTTGAAACGAGACAAATTCAAAAATTCAGATCAAAGGAGATTACGGAAATGAAAAATACATATACAGCAACACAGCAGGAAGAACATTTTGCAAAGAATTGTAAGCTTATCAATTTGAAATATGAGTACACGGGATATACCGGACAGGAAAAATGGGCAATCATCACAGAACTTTCCGAAGAAGAATTACAGAAGAAATATCCGGATATTATCAGCAGATATACACCATTCGTTCTGCTTTCTATGGCTCAGGGAGTCGTAATTGAAGATGCCAGGAGAAATGATGACAAATATGAAAAGCGGGCAAAAAGAACTTTTGATGTTTATGGATACGAAGATGATATGACAGAACAGTTCCACAAGGAATTACTGACATTTTTTGAGGACCCGTTTGAGAAAGCGGAAAGTGAAAGACTTGCCGAAGAAAAGGAGCGTCTGCGTCAGGAAGAAAGCAAAAAAGTGAGATTGACATTGAATCTGCTGAAACCGAAGCAGCGTGACAGACTGATTAAAGTTGTGCTACTCGGCATGAGTTCCAGAAAAATCGCAAAAGAAGAAGGCGTTAATTACAGTGTCGTAGATAAGTCGATTGCGGCTGCAAAGAAAAATTTCAAGAGAATTTATGAAAACCTCTGATTTTGGGTGTGCATTTCATACCCCTTTGTCCAAATGAGTGAAGGGGTTATTTCATTCCGGATGAAAATGACAAATTAGACGATAAGAAAAGTGAGGTTTTACATATGAAAGAAAGAATGATCAGTCGTGGAGATTTATTCTATTACGACTTTGGAGACAGAGTAGGTTCCGTACAGAGTGGAGAGCGTCCGGTGCTTGTGGTACAGGCAGACGATTATAACAAGAATGCTCCGACAGTGATTGTGGCTGCGGTCACAAGTGTGATTAAAAAGAGATACCTGCCTTCGCATATTATGCTGGGCGACAAGTTTGGTCTGAAGAAGCCATCTATGGTTTTACTGGAACAGGTCCAGACAGTGAATAAGGATGAGCTGAGCGATTACATTGGTACGATTGAGGATGAACATCTTTTAAGACAGATCAATGCGACATTGAAAAAGACGTTTGGATTATGGGTATACAAGCCGGAGAAAGAAGAAAATGTTCGTTGCCTTTGCACCAAGTGCCTGAATGATTACATCCACAATCCGGATTACATTGTGAGAAGACTTGATCCATTTGCAAAGGTCAAAGACCACTGTGATAAATGTAATCAATCCGGTTGGGATTATATCGTTACGGAAAGACGTTTTTCAAAGAAAGGTAAGAGGGCAAGACATGCGAAATAAGATAAATGTTCCTATATGGAAAAAGACTAATCTGACAGTGGATGAAGCGTCGGCATATTCCGGTATCGGTACTAAAAAATTGAGAAAAATGACAGAATCAGAAGATTGTCCGTTTGTTCTCTGGAATGGGACAAAGCGGCTGATCAAGAGAGAACAACTGGATGAATATCTTGAAAATTTGAGTTCAATATAACACGAAAATGCAAATGTGCGATGAGTCCGGTTGCAGCATGGGCTTATCGCAGCATTTGCACTATGATGTGGACAGCAAGAGACAAGGAGGTGCTTTAGCAATGGCAGATACAAAATATGATGTGCCGGTATGGCATAAAACAAATCTCACAGTAGATGAAGCGGCAGCATATTGTGGTGTTGGTTCAAAGAAACTGAGAGAAATGTCTGACTCAGAATACTGTCCGTTTGTTCTTTGGAACGGGAACAAGCGGTTATTTAAAAGGAAGAAACTGGATGAGTATCTCGCAGAGATGTACTCAATATAGATGATTTGATTTGCCAGCACGCAGGAGGGAGGTGCTTCAAATTATGGCAAATAGAGAAAAAGCAGAGGTAAAAAGATACGATGTGCCGATATGGCATAAAGCAAATCTGACAATAGATGAAGCAGTGGAATATTCAGGGATAGGTAGAGAAAGACTTAGAAAAATGACCAGTCAATATGATTGCCCGTTTGTTCTTCGACTGGGGAATCGCAGACTGATAAAGAGGAGGGCTTTTGATGAATACATTGAAAAACTTGATTTCATCGAATGATGATGAAAAAATGCTCATGGAAGTAAGAGCATATCAGAATAAACTTATATCCAATAAGGAAGAAACACCGATTTGGGAAAGAAAATGGCTGACCATCGAGGAAGCTTCTGCATATTCCGGAATCGGCAGAGGAAAACTTCGGGAGTTATCTAAAATGGCAGGGTGTCCTTTTGCGATTTGGATGGGAAGCAAAATCCATATCGTGAGGGAGAAACTTGATAAGTATACTGCAACACATGACAGGATTTAGGAGGGAAAGTGCGATGGCTGAAAAGAGAAAAGATAAAGCAAGGACCGTTTTGAAAACGGGCGAGGTTCAGAGAAAGAATGGTACATATCAGTATAGCTGGATGGACGGACAGCTTAAAAGACGTTTTGTTTATGCAAAGACATTAGGTGATCTTAGGGAGAAAGAGAAGCGTATCCAGAAAGATAAATGCGATGGCATTAAGACGGAAGCACGTTATACTACAGTTGATGATTTATACAATCTTTGGCAGAATCTGAAAAGAGGATTAAAGAATAATACATTTGAAAATTACAAATATATGTATAGTACCTTTGTAGGTCCTTCCATTGGAAACCGGAGAGTTTCAACATTGAGAAAATCAGATGTGAAGAAATACTATAATTATCTTGTCGATGAGAGGAATCTGAAGGCATCCACGATTGATAATATCAATACAGTTTTACACCAGATATTGCAGATAGCGGTTGATGATGATTATATTAGGAAGAATCCGGCGGATAATGTGTTAAGAGAATTGAAAAAGGCATATCCATTTCAGACAGGCGAGAAAAAGGCACTGGCAATGAAAGAGCAGGAGTTGTTCCTGGATTATTTGAAAACGCATCCGGTTTATGAACACTGGTATCCGATATTTGCTGTCATGGTTGGAACGGGACTTCGAGTTGGAGAAGCAACGGGATTAAGATGGATGGATATTGATCTGGAAGAAGGCATGATTGATGTAAATCATACGCTTGTTTATTACGATCACAGAACAGAGGGAAGTAAAAGGGGCTGTTATTTTAATGTGAATAGCACCAAGACACCGGCAAGTATGAGACAGGTTCCGATGCTCGATTTTGTGAAAGAAGCATTTGAGATGGAGAAACAGAAACAGGAAGATTTAGATTTGCATTGCACAGTTACGATTGATGGATACACGGATTTCATTTTCCTGAATCGTTTTGGAAAGACACAAAATCAGTCAACATTGAATAAAGCCATCAAACGTATTATTCGTGATTGCAATGATGAGCAATTTGAAAAATCAGAGGAACCGGAAGTGCTTTTGCCAAACTTTAGCTGCCATGATTGAGTTATAATAAGGACAAGTTAGAAAACCCTAGGAAATACAGGGGGTTGCACTAATTTAGTCCTTATTTTTAATTCCCTGAAAAAGGGATAAATGAGGCAGCGCTGTCATTCCAGAATATGAATTACTGTAAGTCCAGAACACTGGATATGGATTTGCATACCACGAAAGCGGTGATAACTGAATATATTTATTATTAGGACTGAATTAGCTCGCACGGACATTAGTTCCGGCTGTCTGGTTCAGTCCTCTTTTTTATTTGAGATCAAAGAAAGGTGATAAAGAATATGGCAAAGATTATATCCGTAGTCAACCAGAAAGGCGGAACTGGAAAATCCGCATGTGCGGCAAATCTTGGCGTAGGGTTGGCTCTTATGAATAAGAAAGTGTTAGTTGTGGATGCTGATCCTCAGTCAGATGTGTCTGCGGGATTTGGATTCCGTGACTGCGATAATAGTAATGAAACATTAACAACGCTGATGGAAATGGTGTTGAATGATGAAGATATTCCGGAAGACTGCTTTATCCAGCATGCAGTTCGGTACGCAGATGATTTTAAAATTTTCTGCGCATCACATGAGGATGCTGTCAGAGCATACAAGGCAACAGAGTTATGGCTAAAGGACAG
>OGZF01001068.1_pt1 | contig 19610 bp, 19 predicted proteins | sample 1576771 | NCBI WGS metagenome assembly OGZF01 (sample SAMEA3541536, study PRJEB24748) | human gut metagenome | biome: human gut; feature: human-associated habitat; material: faeces | place: China | collected 2012
CGATGCCGTCGATGCTGCAGGGCAGCACGATGGTGCGGATGATGTGCCACTTGCCCGCGCCGAGGCCCAGAGCGCCCTCCCGGTAGCCCTGCGGCACCGTTTTGAGGGACTCCTGCGTGGTGCGGATGATGGTGGGCAGGTTCATGACTACCAGCGTCAGGCTGCCGGAGAGCAGGCAGGTCTTGAAGCCCATGGTCTGAGCGAAGACCAGCATACCCACGAGGCCGTAGATGATGCTGGGGATGCCTGCCAGCGTCTCATTCGTGAACTCGATGACCTCAATGAGCTTCCGGTTGGAGGCGTATTCCGTGAGGTAAACTGCCGCGCCCACGCCCAGCGGAAGGACGATGAGCAGGGTGAGCAGGATGACATATAACGTGTTGAGGATAGCGGGCAGGATGCCGTCGGTGCCTTTGAGGACGCTGGCGGTGGTAGAAAGGAATTCCCAGCTGATGTGGGGGATGCCCCGCACCAGTACCAGCCCGATGACGCCCACCGTGAGGGCGATGACCAGCACTGCCGCCGCCCAGACCACAGCGGTCATGATGACGTTCCATGCGCGGCGGGAGGGGGAGAAGTCACTTTTCATCCCTGTTTCCTCCCTTCAGCACAGCGTTGAGCAGCACATTGATGACCATGATAAAGACGAACAGCACCAGCGCGATGCTGAACAGCGCCTGCTTCTGCAGGCCGCTGGCGTAGCTCATCTCCTTGGCGATGGCCGTGGTCAGGAAGGTGACGCTGCGGAAGAGGCTGTCCGGCATATTGGGGCTGTTGCCTGCCACCATCATGACGGCCATTGCCTCGCCGATGGCGCGGCCAATGCCCAGAACGATACCGGCTGCAATGCCGCTCCTGGCCGCCGGGATGCTGATCCTGAACCACGTTTCCGTATCGGTCGCACCCAGTGCCAGACTGCCCTGCTCATACTCGGGCGGCACGGCGTTGAGGGCCGTCACCGACACCGACACGATGCTGGGCAGTATCATGATGGACAGCACCACGATGGCCGACAGCAGGCAGGCGCCCGACGCCTTGCCGAAGACTTTCGCCACCGCAGGCACCAGCACCTGCATACCCAGCAGGCCGAACACCACGCTGGGGATGCCGCTCAGCAGCTCCACCGCCGTGACGACCACATTGCGCACGCCGGGAGCTGCCGCTTTCGAGAGGAACACTGCTGTCAGCAGGCCCACCGGCACGCCGATGAGGGACGCGCCCAGGGTGCCGTAAATACTCGAAAGCAGGAAGGGCAGGATGCCGTACTTCGGCTCGGACGCCGTGGAAGCCCACTCAGTGCCGAAGAGGAAGTTCAGCGGGCCGATCTTTCCGATGGCGGGCAGGCCTGACAGGAACATATAGATGGTAATGACAGCCACGCAGCCCACGGCGAGGATGCCGCAGAGGAAGAAGATGGCGTTCATGACAGCTTCCAGCCATTGGGCCGGGGTGCGGGGAAGCTCGAATTTTTTCATAAAAACACCTGAGGGATCCCTCACAAAGTTACTCGTTCACCGGCACAGCGCCTGCGGTGCGGATGAGGTCGGCAGCGTCGGTGCTGGCAGCAAAGTCGAAGAACGCCTGAGCCTGAGCAGAGAGGGTGACGGAGTCGTTGGTGACGAACACGAAGGGACGCTGCACCTCATAGCTGCCGTCCTTGACGGTCTTCTCGCTGCACTCCACGCCGCCGACGGTCACAGCCTTGACGGTGTCGCCGATGGCAGACAGGGAAGCGTAGCCGATGGCCAGAGGATTGGCCTCCACAGCGCTGATGACAGCGCCGGTAGCCGTCAGCTCCTGCGCGTACTTGCAGGAATCCTTAACGTCCACGATGCTCTCGAAGCCATCGCGGGTGCCGGAGCCAGCCTCGCGGCCCACCAGAACGATCTCGCCGTCGTCGCCGCCGACCTCGGACCAGTTGGTGATCTCGCCGGTGAACATCTGCTTGAGCTGGTCAACGGTCAGGTCCTCGACCTTGCTGTCCTTGTTGACGATGATGGCGATGCCGTCCAGAGCTACGATGGTGCCGGTGACGCCGGTCTCGTCAGCCTTCAGGGCGCGGGAAGAAAGGCCGATGTCCAGAGTCTTATCGGCAGCGCCGGTGATGCCTGCGCCGGAACCGGTGGGGTCATAGCTGATGGTGACATCCGGCTCGAGCTCAGCGAAGCCCTCGGTCAGGGCGGCGATGACGTTCTTCATAGAGGTGGAACCGCCGGTGGCGACATTGCCGGACAGCGCAGCCGTAGAAGAAGCGGAAGCTGCGGTGCTGGATGCGGCGGCAGAAGAGGCAGCAGTGGAAGAAGCTGCACCGCCGCAGGCGGTCAGGGCAGCAGCAGCGGCAGCAGCGCCGCAGATGGACAGGAACGAACGACGAGTGATCTTTTTCATAATAATATCTCCTTCAACTGGGCCGGCCCTTTTGTTCTGGCCGGGCTGTTTTCCTTTTCCTTGTTGTATCTCTCTTGGGACGCCTTTATTGTAGCGCACCACCCACCCAGCTGCGACCATGGCAGCGCAAAATGCAGGTAAAGCTTTGTGCGGTGTTTTTGCGCCGCTGTCATCCTCTGGTAAAGTCGGTGTGGAAAACAGGACACTCGATTTTACATTTCCGGTCAAACTGTCAAAAATAGCCGCTGACCTTTGTGCATCCCGCCCGCTGAAGGGTGCAAAAAAGGCTGCTTCACAGAACGTAAAGCAGCCTTTCAGAGCCTATGATCGAATCAGAATTTCTCTTCCGTGCCGTCCGGGCGGTAGAGCCGGACATATCTGCGCCACTTGTCCGCGCCCATCACCCGGCTGTAGCAGTCGGCCAGCTCTTTGTTGGCCGTCTCTGCATCCAGCGTCTCACCCTTAGCGGGCAGGACCAGCACCCGGAACCATGCGTCGAAAAGATGCTCCGTCCAGCCGGTGTCAACGGCCCCGCAGCGGGCATAAAAGCCCAGACGCCGGACGGCCATGGCCTCGTCGTCGGCCTTCTCGGGACACTCGGCCTCGATGAGGATGGCCTTTGCGCCCTCCTCGTGGGCGGGCAGAGCGGCCAGCAGCTTTGCGCCAATGCCGGTGCTGCGGTAGGCGGGCAGGACGGAGAAATAGTCCAGCTGGCTCACTTCACAGCCCATAGGCTGCACCATCAGCAGATAGGACACCAGCGTCTCCCCCTCGAACACGCCCCAGGTGTGGGCCATGCCGACGGCTTCGCTGTTCAGTATCATGCTCAGGGGTTTCAGCTCGCTGGGCGGGAAGTCGCGGCGCATCTCGTCCAGATACACCCGCGTCAGCTCGTCGGCGGTGAGTTTTTTCCACGTAAAGATCTGGGGCTTCATATCAAAATTCCTTTCCGATAAAAATACCGCCGGGCCGGGCGCAGCGGCCCGTTCCCGGCGGTGTTCGAGAAGCTGTTTGCGTAAGGAAACAGCTTCTTCGTTACAGCTGCTTGCGCAGGGCATCGTACACGGCCTGCACATCGCCCTTGATGACCACCTGGCAGGCGTTCTTGGCCGGGCGGATGACGCCCTCTGCGCCTGCAGCCTTGGCAGCGGCCTCGTCCACGGAGGCGTAGCTGTGTACCTCAAAGCGGAGGCGGGTGGCGCAGTAGTCCACCTTGGCGATATTATCCTTGCCGCCGAGGGCTTTCAGGATGCCGGAGGCCAGTGCCTCGCTCTCGGCAGAGCTCATGCTGGGCGTCTCGGCCCCGCCGTTCTTATGGTTGTGATAATACTTGCGTCCAAAATAGAAGCAGGCCATGGCCACCATGGCGAGAACGATCTTGAACGGCAGCGTGATAGGCAGGAATGTGACGATGAGCGCGATGACGATAGCGGCGATCCAGCTGTAAATATCCATTCCCAAAAACATACGATAATTCCTCCTTTGGGGAACGATGCGGCGGGCGCTTCCGACAGGAAGCCGCCCGGACCCAGTCCGGGTACAACACCATATTAACATACTGCCGGGAAAAAAGAAAGCCTTTTCGGGCATCTTTCGGCCCGAGAGCTTGCATCCCGGGCCGGAATCGGGTACTATAAAGACAGTATATCCCCAATACACGGAAGGAGCATCCTTATGGAATGGACTGATATTCGCCTGACCGTATCCAAAGCCGACGCCGAGGCCGCCGAGGCCGTGGCCACCATGATCGCGGAGGGCGGCATTTATATCGAAGACTACAGCGACATCGAGGAACAGGTGGAGCAGATCGCCCACGTGGACCTCATCGAGCAGGAGCTGCTGGACAAGCCCCGGGACACCGTCATCATCCACATGTACCTCGAGCCGGGCGCTTCGCCGGTGGAGACGCTGGCCCTCATCGCGGCCCGGATGGAGGCCGCAGGCATCCCCTACACCTCTGAGACCGAGGGCTTGGAGCAGGAGGACTGGCAGAACGGCTGGCGCAAGTATTACCACCCGATGGACGTGGGCCAGCGCCTCGCCATCGTGCCGTCCTGGCAGGACTACGACACCGACCGCGTCAAGCTCATCCTCGACCCGGGCCTTGCTTTCGGCACCGGCGGCCATGAGACCACCAACCTCTGCCTCGAAGTGCTGGACGAGCGGGTCAAGGGCGGCGAGCGGGTGCTGGACATCGGCACCGGCAGCGGCATCCTCGCCATCGCGGCCCTCAAACTGGGCGCAGCCGTGGCTGAGGGCGTGGACATCGACCCCGTGGCTGTCCGCACCGCCGGCGAAAATGCCGCCCTCAACGGCGTGGCCGACAAGCTGACCGTCCTCGTGGGCGATCTGTCCGACAAGGCCAGCGGCAAGTACGACATCATCACAGCCAACATCGTAGCCAACGCCATCATGTCGCTGGCCCCCGCCGTCCCCGGCCTGATGGCCGACGACGCCGTCTTCATCGCCAGCGGCATCATCGACAGCCGGAAGGATGAGGTCATCGCCGCGCTGGAAGCCGCCGGCCTCGCCGTGCTGGAAGTGAAGGAGAAGCGCGGCTGGGAGTGCATCGTCTGCAAAAAAGCGTAATTTTTTTACGGGCTTGCCCTCTCAGGCCGCTTCGCGTCCAGCTCTCCCAAAGGGAGAGCCTAAGATGTAAAGGATCAAAAATATGCCGCACCGTTATTTTACCACTGAAATTTCCGACGGCACCGCCGTGCTGCGGGGGGCCGACGCCCACCATCTCTCCCGCGTGATGCGGGGCAAACTGGGGGACACCGTCATCCTCTGCGACGGCAGCGCCGTCGAGTATACTGCCACCATTACCGGCTTCGGCGACGAGACGGTAGAGTTCAGCGTGGAGCCGGGCTACCCCAGCGCCGCAGAACCCACCGTGGACGTCACCCTGCTGGTGGGCTACCCCAAGCAGGACAAGCTGGAGCAGGTCATCCGCCATGGCGTCGAGCTGGGCTGTGACCACTTCATCCCGTTTTTCAGCCGCTACTGCGTGGCCGCGCCCAAGAAGGAAGAGCAGAAAAACGAGCGCTACAACCGCATCGCCTTTGAAGCCGCCAAGCAGTGCGGCCGGGGCATCCTGCCGGATGTGGCCCTTCCGCTGCCCAACTTCGGGGCCGTCTGCCGCAGCCTCGACCAGTATGATCTCGTGCTCTTCTGCTACGAGTGCGGCGGCGCACCCCTGCGCCAGCTGCTGGCTGAGGCCAGACCCGCCGATGGCGAAAAGCTGAAGATCGCCATCATCACCGGCGCAGAGGGCGGTTTCGCCGCCGAGGAAGCCGAGATGGCCGCAAAAGCCGGCGCAAAGACCGTCGGCCTCGGCCCCCGCATCCTCCGCTGTGAGACGGCCCCGCTGGCCGTTGTCTCTGCCGTCATGACCCTGACGGGGAACCTCGAATAAGTTCTGACATCAGAAACGGCGTCCCGCCGAGGTGGGACGCCGTTTTGCTGTATTCAGTTCTGATACACTTCACGCCGATGGCCTACTGTCAGAGCCAGGATCACCAGCTCTTCATCCTCAATGAGGCAGAGCAGACGGTAATCTCCAATGCGATACCTCCACTGTCCGCTCCGGTTGGCCGTCAGGCCCTTGCCGTGGGCGCGTGGGTCAGCGCAGTCCACGAGGTTTTTGTCTATCCACGCTTTCAGCATCCGCTGGGTATAGCGGTCTAATTTTCGAAATTCCTTTTCAAATCGCGGCGTCGTTTCCACCCGGTATTTCATAAGTCGAGTTCCTTCCAGAACTCACCCACCGGGCGGCTCTTCTTTCCGCTGCGCTGATACTCGCCGTAGGCTTCCTCTGCGGCGGTAATGTCATAATCCTCTTCGATTTTGTCGAACAGCGCCCGCTTGAATGCTTCGCCCATCGACATGGAATGGAGCTTTGCATAGCTGTCGGCCAGCTGCCGTTCTTCTTCCGATAACCGAATCGAGAATGCCATACCATCATCTCCTTTTCATAGTACATTGTACTATATCAACTTCAAACTGTCAATGGCACGGTTTATTTCGCATCTGCATCCCGCAGGGCCTTTTTGATGGTCAGCAGATTCTGCGGGCTCATGGAGAAGCTGCGCAGGCCGAGGTGGAGATACTGGGTCGCGTTGACGGCATTGCCGACGGCGAGGCCGCAGATGGTGACGGGGATGTCCGCTTTCCTGGCGGCGTCCACCACCATGGCGATGAGCTTTTTCATGGCCGGGCTGGCGGGACGGTAGTAGTGCTCGGCAATGGCCAGTTCCCGGCTCACCGCGTGGGTGTACTGGGTCAGATCGTTGGTGCCGATGACGAAGAACCTGCAGCCGTGAGCCGTGAAGTCCTCTGCCGTCATGCAGGCGGCGGGTACGCTGAGCATGACGCCGAAGGGGACATCCGGCTCGAACTCCACGCCCCTCTCGGTGAGCTTGCGGCGGCAGTGGTCTACCACCTGCATGGCGGAATCCCAGTCCTCGATGTCTGTCACCATGGGGAACATGACCCGCAGCGGGCCTTTTGTGGCGGCACGCATGAGGGCGCAGATCTGAACTGCCATCTGGGGCAGATTGCGCAGGCTGCTGCGGATGCCCCGCAGGCCCAGCTTGGAGGACTGGACGCCCTGATAGGCGTCGGCCATGGTGCGGTCAGCACCGAAGTCGAAGGTGCGCACCGTCACCATCCTGCCCTTGGCGGCGGCGAGGCAGGAGGTGTAGAACAGATACTGCTCCTGCTCGTCCATGGCGTGGCCGGGCATCATCATGTAGCTGCTGCGCAGCAGGCCCACGCCGGACGCGCCGGACTCCATCGCGGTCCCCACGTCCTCGGGGCCGAAGCAGTTGGCCAGAAGCTCGAATTCTTCGCCGTCCCGGGTGCGGTTGGGCAGCTCGAGCTGGGCGTTCAGCTCCTCGTTCTGGCGCTGCATCTCGCAGATGCAGGTGATGGCGCTCTGCCGGGCGGCGGCATCCGGGTCAAGGATACACTCACCCTCGGTGGCATTCAGGATGACCTCGCGGCCGTCGCAGTCTTTCAGGAAATCTTCGCCCACCTGGGTGATGCCCGGGATATTCAGCGAGCGGGCGATGATGGCCGCATGGCTCTGGCCGCTGCCCTCGGCGGTGATGAGGCCGAGGATGCGGCCCGCCGGGACGCTGAACAGATCGGTGGGCATGAGCAGGTCAGACGCAAGGATGACCGGGTGGTCGAGGGCCAGCCAGCTGCGGATCCGGTGGCAGAGGATGTTGGTGATGCGCTGGGTCACGTCGAGGATGTCCACGCTCCGCAGCTGCATGTAGGCGTTGTCCTTCATGGCGGCCAGCTGGGCGGCGTAGCGGCGGCCCACACGGTCCATCGCCTCGGCGGCACCGACGCCGGCCTTTATCTGGAAAGCCACCTCATTCATGAAACCCTCGTCTTCCAGCATCATGCTCTGGAACAGGAAGATAGCCTGCTCCGAGGGCGCGGCGCGGCCGGCCATCTCGTCCAGCTCCTGCTGAGCCACCTTGATGGCGTCTTCCAGCGCCTGCTTTTCCTGTTCGGGGTGGAAAGGCCCCTCGCCGAACACCAGCGGCGGGCGGTCCAGCCGGCTGACCTGACCCAGCACGAGGCCGGGCGATGCGGTAAAGCCCTTATATACCTTCATGTTTCCATCTCCTCCGGCGGCACTCTGCCGGTCAGTGCCCGGCAGACCAGTGCCTGCAAAAAGGTGTTGGGCAGCAGAGCGGCCCGTGCGGCCTGCGCCGGGCCTGCTTCACCCTCGAACAGCGGCTCGAAGCTCCTGAGGCGCTCGAAGTCGCATTTTGCAAGGAAAGCTTCTCCCAAAGTACGGGTAGTGTAGTAGAGGGCGGGGTCTACGCCCACGTCCTCGGCCGCGGCTTCCAGCGGGGCAAGCTCTGCATCCGAGAGTTTTGCCAGCAGGAGAGCAGCGTCTGCCGTCAGGGTGGAGGGGTGCTTTTCCCGCACATCCTTCTGGACGGCCTCGAAGGCCGCATGGAATGCGGCGGCATCCGCGCTGCTCTCAGCCCCGCTGTCCACAGCGTAGGCGCAGCCCCGCAGCCGCCCGAAGGCCCGCAATGTATCGTGGTAGCCCAGCTCGATGTTCCGCCGGGCAGTGGCGGGCTCGAAGCGGAGGATGTCGCCCAGCTCCCAGTAGCTTCGGATGAGGGTGGTGGGCAGGCCGGTGCGGTTGGGGCGGGTGATGCCCACCCCCTCCAGGTCCACACAGACCAGCTCTTCTGCACCCATCTTCTGGGCCAGCGCGGTGGGCATATTGTCCCGGTAGCCGCCGTCGAGGTAAGACACCCCGTCGATGGTGTGGGCCCGCAGGGCGGGAAAGCAGGCTGCAGAGGCCAGCAGGTAGTCTTTCACCTTGCCCTCGGGGATGTCTTCCAGCGGAAGCTCCCGGGCCTTGAGGGTCTTCTGCTCCACGGTCACAATGCCCAGCCGGATGGGGCTTTTGCGGAGTTTATCTTCGTCCAGCACCCGCTCGACGATCTCTTCCAGCGGCGTGACGTCCATGCCGCCCTGAGTCACAGCGTCTTTGAGGAATGCGTGCAGCTCGGAAAGCGGCGCATCCTCGGCGGGCAGCTCCATCACATCCTGGCTGCGGATGGTCAGCCACATGTCCCGGGCCGTCTCGTAGAGGTCGAGGGCGAACATGGCGCCGTTCAGGCTGCCGACGCTGGTACCCGTAATGATCTGGGGCCGCCAGCCCAGCTCGGTCAGCGCCCGCCAGACGCCCACCTGATAGCTGCCGCGGGCGCCCCCGCCCGCCAGCACCAGCGCCTTTACGGGGGTGTTGTTCTGCGCCATGTTTTCTGCCTCCTTTGATGTGTTCCGGTTTTGCCTAGATTATAGCATATTTCCCGGGAGATTTCTCTCTGTTTTTGTAACAAAAAATGTGCTATAATAAATTCACTTTGCCAGAACGATTCAGGAGGACGACAGATGCACCGCAAGCAATGGATTTTCGACATGGACGGCACCCTCACCGACAGCATGACCGTGGTGTGGCAGGGCGCACCGCTGGAGCTGCTGCGCCGCTATGGCCGCACCGCAAGACCCGGCATCCACGATGTTCTTCTGAGCATGGGGATGGTGGAGGGCGCGGAGTATCTCATCCGCACCTACGATCTGCCCCTGACCCTCCGGGACTACGAGCCTGCCATGCGGCAGGTCATCCGGGACCTGTACAAAAAAGTTGAGCTGAAGCCCGGCGTCCGGGAGATGCTGGCCCGGCTGAAAGCCGAGGGCGTGCGGATGTGCATCTGCTCCAACACCTGGGCAGAGCAGTGCGAAGAAGTACTCACCCGGCTGGGCGTCGCAGACTATTTCGAGTTCTTCTACACCGCACAGGGCGCGAAGAGCAAAGCCCACCCCGAGGTGTTCCACGAAGTCCTCGAGCGGCTGGGCGGCAGCGGACCCGCCGACGCCGTCGTCTGCGAGGACGCCGTCTACGCCACCCGTACGGCCAGGCAGTGCGGCTTCTACCTCATCGACATCGAGGACGAGACCAGCGCTGCCGATCAGCCCGAATTGCAGCGCCTTGCCGACCAGTACATAACGGATTGGACGCAGCTGGACTGGACAAAATTATAAAGCAATGGGGAGGCCCGGAAGGGCCTCCCCATTGCTTTATCGGAACTGCTTTTCCAGATAATCTTTCAGCGCCGTGCGGGCCGCAGGCTCCCGCCCGCGGGGGACAGGGACCCGTGCGCCGCTCTGCATCCAGAACTCGCCCGCCGCCAGCTGGGACACCGCCGCCAGATTGACCACATAGGAGCGGTGGAGCTGGACGAAGCGCTCATCCGCCAAAAGCGGCTGGGCCACCTGCGCGAACGGCACCCGGACGGACAGGGACGGCACATCCTCGCCGCTGGCGAGATGGAAATGCACCACATGGTGGGTACACTCGAGGTATTCGATGTCCGCGAAGGGCAGCACCCGCAGACCCGATGCCGTGGCTACCGGGATGGCCGGGCCGTACTCCGGCTCGGCGGCCCGGGCCAGCAGAGCGTCCAGCTGTTCCGGCGGGACAGGCAGCAATAAATACTGCATGGCGTCCACCCGGTAGGCACTGTAGGCGTGGGCCGGCGTGTGGGCCAGAAAAGCCAGCGGGCTGCGCCGCCCCCGGCTGCGGAGAGCAGCCGCTGCCCGCAGCGACGCGGCGGCTGCCGTGGACGGCAGCTCAATGAGGTACAGCTCGTACCGCTCCCCGGCGTCGTCCCGGGCCAGCAGGGCTTCCGGGCTGTCCAGCTGCTCGATGATGCAGGCGTCGTCCCGCCGGGCATAATAGTCGAGACACTGCCGCTCCACCCGGCTGCGGAGGACGCTGTCCGGGCTGCACACCGCGATATGAAATATCATTTCGAAGCCCCCTTTCGGGCCTGCCGCCGGCGCTTGCTTTTTTGGCCCGGCGGGAGTATCATTGCTATAAATAACAAAAGGAGAAACTGCTATGGAAATGCCTCTCGTCAGCATCATCGTCCCTGTGTACAATGCCCAGAGCCACCTGAGCCGCTGCCTCGAAAGCATCTGCGGGCAGGAGTACAAGAACCTCGAGCTTATCGTCATCAACGACGGCTCCAAAGATAAGAGCCTGCCCGTCTGCGAGGAGTTCCGCAAAAAGGACAGCCGCATCCTGCTGGTGGACAAGGCAAACTCCGGCGTGTCCGACACCCGGAACCTCGGCCTGAAGCTTGCCGGCGGTAAGTACGTCCAGTTCGTGGACAGTGATGACTACATCGCCCCGGACTACACCGCCCGGCTGGTGGAGGCGGCAGAGAAGACCGGTGCCGACCTCGTCATCTCGCCCTACACCATGGTCATCCCCGCCGGGGCGTCGAAGCCGGAACAGGTGCTGGAAAAAATTCAGGACGACCTCGGCGTCATGCACGTTGCACGCCCGCCGGAGAACCGGGAATACGGTTTCCTGCCCGAAGGCGTCTACGACAAGGACACCTTCGCCCGCCGCCTGATGGATAAGCCCGCCTCTTACTTTTACAGCGTGCTCTGGAACAAGCTCTACCGCCGCGACATCCTCACCCGGCACGACATCCGCTTTACCAGCGAGATGCGCTGGGCCGAAGACCTCGTGTTCAACATGCAGTATATCCAGTACGCCGAAGTCTTTGCGTCCATCCCGCAGCCCGGCTACTACTACGTCCAGAACCCTCAGAGCATCTGCCACACCCAGATAAAACCCGCCACCCTGGTGCAGAACAAGATCCAGGTGTTCCACTACTACAAGGACCTCTACACCCGGCTTGGGATGTATGAGCAGGTGCGGCCCCAGCTCTACAAATTCCTCATCGACATTGCCGAGAGCACTTACCCCTCCGGCCCCTTCAAGAAGGTCATCGATGAGGCGAAAGCCTACTGGAAAGAGCACCGGGCAGAGCTGGAACAGAAATTATAACGAGAAACAAAAACGGGCTGTTGCACATCCCAACCTCTCAGTCTCGCTGTCGCTCGACAGCTCCCCTACCGAGGGGAGCCTCTGGCGAAGAGATAAAGCTTTACGAAATGCCCAAGCCTCTCCTCGATAGGAAAGGTGGCATTGCGAAGCAATAACGGAGAGGTTGTCGATATGCCGCAGCCCTTGTTTTATTTGTTACGCCCCAATGGCGGCACACTTCTTAGCCAGCCAGTCGCGCTCGTCCTCGGTCAGGCGGGGAGCCAGCTTCTCGAAGACCTCGCGGTGGTAGGCGTTCAGCCAATCCAGCTCGTCGCGGCTCAGAACGCCCGGGACGATGGGGGAGGTGGCGATCGGCACGAACGTGATGGGTCGGAATGCCAGGAACTCGCCGTACTGGTTGGATGCCTTGTGGCAGCACTCCAGCTCATTCTCGATGCGGATGCCCACGACGCCGCCCTCATAGACGCCCGGCTCGTCGGTGACGATCATGCCCGGCTTGAAGACGGTGGTGTTGCGGCCGTTCAGGGCGTGGGGGCCTTCGTGGACGTTGCCCACATGGCTGACGCTGTGGCCGGTGCCGCAGCGGTAGTTGATGAGGTGGCGCCACAGCGGCTCACGGGCGATGGTGTCCAGCATATGGCCGTCGCAGTAGTCCAGCCAGACAGCCCGGGCGATGTCGATGTGGCACTGTAAAGTCCAGGTGTAGAACAGGCGCTCGTCCTCCGTCAGCTCGCCCAGCGGGTAGGTGCGGGTGATGTCGGTGGTGCCGTCCATATAGGTCGCGCCGCTGTCCACCAGCAGGAAGCCCTTCTTCTCGAGCTTTGCGTGGTCTTCCTCGGTGGCGTGATAGTGCATCATGGCGGCGTTGGGGCCATATGCCGCAATGGTGCCGAAGCTCTCCGTCAGGAACTTGTCCTGTGCGCTGCGGTACTTGTGGAGAATTTCGTCGATGGTCAGCTCAGTCAGCTCTTCGCCGGCGGCCAGACGGTTCTCCAGCTCGATCTGGAAGCGGACCATAGCCACGCCGTCCCGGATGTGAGTTTCGCGGGTGTGAGCCAGCTCGACTTCGTTCTTGACGCCCTTCATGGGCAGCAGGGGGTCGGCCTCGTCCTTGACGGTCAGAGCCGGGTTGGCCTGCAGGGTCTGGTAAACAGCGTAGTTGACGGAAACGGGGTCGGCCAGAACGGTCTGCTCTTCGGTCTGGGCGGCGAGGACGGTAAGCACATCGTCGTACTCAGCCAGCTCCACGCCGTTCTCCTTCAGCTCCGCAGCAGCCTCGGCGCTGACGCGGGCGGTGTTGATGAAGAGGGTCGCCTTATTGGGGGTCACATAGCAGTACGCCATGGCGTAGGGGGTGCATTGAATGTCCATCGCACGCAGATTGAGCAGCCATGCCAGATTGTCCAGCTTGCCCACCAGCTGTGCGGTGCAGCCCAGCTCAGAGAGCTTCGCACGCAGCTGGCCCAGCTTCTCGGCAGGGGAGAAGCCTGCGTACTCTTTCGGCAGGAGCCATGCCGGGGTGGCAGGCAGGGCGGGACGGCCCTCCGTCCACAGCTCGTCCTCGAGGTTCAGCAGCTTGATGGTGCCTTTCTTGGCGTCCAGTTCCTTCTGCAGGCTGCGCACCAGACCGCAGGAAGCAGTCAGGCCGCAGAGGCCCAGCTTGCCGCCCTCGGGCAGGACTTTGCCGCAGTACTGCTCGGCGGTCGGCACGCCCGGCTCGCCCATCCGCATCAGCTGGATCTCCGTGCCGGCGATCTCCTTCTCGGCCTGCACGAAGTAACGGCCATCGGCCCAGACAGCGCTCTCGGTCATGGTGACGACGAAGTTGGAGTTCTCGCCGTGGAAGCCGGAGAAGTAGGTCAGGGCAGTGTAGTGGTCGGGCATATACTCGCTGGCGTGCGGGTCTCCCACCGGGATGAGGTAGACGTCCACGCCGTTTGCCTTCATGGCCTCGCGCAGGGCGGCCAGACGCTCGGGAACAGTATTCATGCTCATGTCAAAAAGCCTTCTTTCTTTATTCTGCCGGAAAAACGTCCGGCGGCGATGGTTTGCTGTACCTTATTGTATCATTCCGGGGCGCAGAATGCAATTCATGGGCGATGTTTTGACTTTTCGCGTTTTTCCGTGTATGCTAGGGTCGGAAGCTCTTTATAGAATGGAGGCGTTTTCATGGTATTTTCCATCATCATGCTCGTCTGCCTTATCGTCTGTGTTGGCATCGACTATCTGAGCCTGAAACGCATCGAGCGGAACGGCGCCCTACTGGGCGTCACGCTGCCGCAGAATGCCGCCGAGCTGCCCGAAGTGCAGGACATCGTACAGCGGTATCTGCGCCGACTGCGCACCATCTGCCTGCTCTGTGCCGCTGTGAGTGTCGGGCTGTTTTTCGCGCCCAATTCGCTGTTTTATGTCACGGTCTGGGTCTATTTCTTTTTCGGAAGTCTGGCCCTGCCGTATCTGCCCTGTCTGTGGGGGAACCGCGCTCTGCAAAAACTGCGGGATGCCCACGGCTGGCCTGCCGCGCCCGAGGACGCCGCATGGAAATACGGTCTGCTCTATTATGACCCCGACGACAAGCGCATCTCCGTTCCCAAACGTATCGGCAAAGGAAGCGCTGTCAACCTCGCCACCCTCCGGGGTAAAATCGCTATGGCGGTCAATGTCATTGCAATCGTCAGCATTCTGCTGGTTGGGCCGGTGCTGGGCGTTCTCGACCACACCCCCGCAAGGCTGGAACTGCAAGTGTCGCCCACGGTAGAGCTGCAATCCTACCATGGAAAGACTCAGAAGTACACGATTCCCATAGACGACATCACCGAGGTTCAGGTTTATTCCTCCCTGCCGGAGGCCGGCCGGATACACGGCCTCGATTTGGAGCACTACTGGCAGGGTTCTTTTGTCATGGTACACGACGGCACCGTGCATCTCTGCCTCGACCCCACCGCCGGGAAGTTCCTCCGGGTGGAGACGGAAGACGGCATTTTCTGGTTCACCGGCGAGACGGACGAAAAGACTGAGAAAATCGCCGAATGGATTATTGAAGAGATGGGGCAGACTGCCGATTGACACCGCATTTTTTGCTCCCTGCCTGCTTGCGGGGAGCTTTTGTTTTGCCCCTGCCGCCCGAAAACGCAAGCAAATTGCAAAAAATGTTACAAATTTCTCATCAAAAAGGCCGGTTTGCCATTGACAGCCTTGTTATAATAGGAGTGTAGGAATTTTACGGGTCAGCACTCAGCGGCCCGGACTGCTTGTAAGGCCCGACGGGCCTGCTGGGCAGCGCCTTTGCGGCGTCTGCATAAAAGAAAGAGGCATTTCAGACTATGACCAAGATCGATATTTTCTCCGGCTTCCTTGGCGCCGGTAAGACCACCCTTATCAAGAAGCTCATCAAAGAGTCCTTTGCAGGCCAGAAGGTCGTGCTCATCGAGAACGAGTTCGGCGAGATCGGCATCGACGGCGGCTTTTTGAAGGAGTCCGGCATCCAGATCAATGAGCTGAACGCCGGCTGCATCTGCTGCTCTCTGGTGGGTGATTTCCGCACCGCCCTGCAGCAGGTGGTGGAGCAGTACCACCCCGACCGCATCGTCATCGAGCCCTCCGGCGTGGGCAAGCTGAGCGACGTGACCCGCGCCGTGGAAGGCGTGGCCGAGCACCTGGATGTGCAGCTGAACAGCTTTGTCACCGTGGCCGATGTGAACAAGGTCAAGATGTATATGAAGAACTTCGGTGAGTTCTACGACGACCAGATCAGCCACGCAAGCTGCATCATCCTGAGCCGCACCCAGAACGCCACCGAGGAGAAGATCGCCGCCGCTGTGGCCATGCTGCGTGAGAAGAACCCCACCGCTACCATCGTCACCACCGCCTGGGACGCCCTGACCGGCGAGCAGATCCTCAAGGCCATGTCCACCAAGGACGACTTCAAGGCTGAGCTGATTGCTATGGCTGCCAAAGCCAACGAGGAGCACGCCCACGAGGACGAGGAAGAGGAGCACGAGCACCATCATCACCACGACCACGATGATGACCATGATGAGCATTGCTGCTGCGGCCATCATCACGATAATGACGATGATGACGAAGACGAGCACGAGCATCACCACCACGACCATGATGACGATGACCACGACGAGCATTGCTGCTGCGGCCATCATCATCACCATCATCATGACCACGACGCCGATGAGGTCTTCACCAGCTGGGGCGTCGAGACGGCCAAGAAGTTCTCCAAGGCTGACATTGAGCACGCCCTCACCGAGCTGGACACCGGCAATTACGGCATGATCCTCCGCTCCAAGGGCATCGTGGACGGCGGCGCAGATGGCTGGCTGGAGTTCGACTACGTTCCCGGCGAGTGGGAAGTCCGCGCACGCGGTGCAGACGTCGGCGGCAAGCTGGTGGTCATCGGCTCCAAGCTGGATGAAAAGGCCATCGCCGCACTGTTCGGTTGCTGATCGGCCCTGAAAGGATAAAAGATTATGGCAAATGAGATCCCGGTTTACCTGTTTGTGGGCTTCCTCGAGAGCGGCAAGACCAAGTTCATTCAGGAGACTTTTGAAGACCCCAACTTCGACTCCGGCGACAAGACCCTTCTGCTGGTCTGCGAGGAGGGCGAAGAAGAGTACAATGAGAAGAAGTTCGCCTTCCCCGGCGTGACGCTCTACAACCTCGAGGACAAGGCTGAGCTGAACCCCCAGAACCTCGCAAAGCTGGCTAAGGAGGCCGACGCAGGCCGCGTGGTCATCGAGTACAACGGTATGTGGATGCTGCAGGACCTGGCAAACAATCTGCCTGAGAACTGGATCGTCTACCAGTGCATCGCCACCGCCGACGGCACCACCGCACTGACCTACGCCCGCGACAACTCCATGCGCGCGCTGATGCTGGACAAGATCGCCCGCAGTGAGCTCATCGTCTTCAACCGCGCCGAGGCCGTCAACAACGACGCCGCCCATCAGGAGCTGCACAAGCTGGTGCGTCAGGCATCCCGCAAGTGCGACATCGCCTACGAGTTCAAGGACGGCAGCGTGGCTTACGACGACATCCCTGACCCGCTGCCCTTCGACATCAACGCCCCGGTCATCGACATCCCGGACGACGATTACGGCATCTGGTACATGGACTGTCAGGACGAGCCCCAGAAGTACGCGGGCAAGACCGTCAAGTTCCTCGCACAGGTCTGCCAGACCAACCGTGCCGGCAAGAACAGTTTCGTGCCGGGCCGGTTCGCCATGACCTGCTGCGTGCAGGACATCCAGTTCGTGGGCTTCCCCTGCAGCTACGACGGCTACAAGGCCCTCGAGCAGCGGGCATGGGTCAAAGTGACCGCAAAGGTCGGCTACAAGTTCCATAACATCTACCGCGGCAAAGGCCCGGTGCTCACCGCACTGTCGGTGGAGCCTGCCGAGAAGCCGCTGAACGATGTTGTCACCTTCTCCTAACTGCAACATAACCAAGGAGGTCATGGCATGAAAGCAATCTTCCGCATTCTGGGTACTGCCGCCGCTGTGGCGGCCACCGGTGCCGCCATCGTCATCATGGACAAGCTCCTGAACGAGAAGGCCGCACCCATCATCGAATCCATCGAGTTCCCCGAGGAAGCCGAAAAGGACGACGCAGAGGCCGCCAAGACCGCCGAGGCATACGCCGAGGGTGAGGCCAAGGCAGAGGCCGAAGCCGCCGCACCGGCAGAAGAGACCGCTCCCGCTGAGGAGCCCGCCGCCCCTGAGACGGAGGCAGCGCCCGCTGAGGCCGCAGAGCCTGTGACTCTGCCCGACCTGAGCGAAGAGCGCCCGGTCTGTGACCCCGAGGCTCCGAACCCGAACCCCGTGGAGGCCGGCCCCGCCGTCGCCCCCAAGGACGAAAACGGCAAGTTCGACCCGACTAAAATCGCCGACGTCTCCGACTTCGGCGACTGGGAAGAGCAGGGGTGCAAAGGGTAATTCCGCACGATAAAAGGGACGCTGCGCATTGTGCGCAGCGTCCCTTTTCTGTTTTATTCTCCGTGTGCTATCTTCGTCAGCCTGTCCTTATCCGTCACAGTCACGCCGCCGCGGTAGAGCTTCACGATGCCCTCACCGGCGAAGTATTTCAGCAGGCGGCTCACCACCTCGCGGGCGGAACCCATGTACTTTGCCATCTGATCCTGGGTCAGGCGGACATCGTCGCCGCCGGTCTTGGCAAGCTCGTCCGCAAGGAAGATGGCCAGCCGCCGGTCGGCGCTCATGAAGAGGATCTGCTGCATCGTCCACATGGTGTCGGAGAAGCGCTCAGCGGTCATCTGGTAGGCGAAGCACCGCACCTCCACGTTCTGCTGCATGAGGCTGCGGAAGACGCCCGCACTGATGCAGTAGGCCTCGGTGTCCTCCTCGGCGTCGATGTAGAGGTCAAAGTTCACCGAGTCCATAACGCAGGAGGCGGAGAGGATGCAGATCTCGCCGCCAAAGAGGCGGTAGAGAGTCACGTCCCGGCCATCGTCGGAGAGAAGATACGCCCGGAACTGGCCGGTGCGCAGCAGCAGGATGCCCACGCAGTTTTCCACCGGGCTGTGGACCCGCTCGCCCTTGCGATAGCGCACCGGGCGGGTGGTTCGGCAGAGTATCTCCTGCTGTTCGGCGGTCAGCTTGTCCCAGAAGGGGAAGGCACAGGCGAGACACTGGCGGTGCTCGCCGCATTTGGGGATAGGCAGGATCTCCGGCATCTTAAATCACCCCTTCCGCAGCGCTTTGGCAGCTTCGGTGCCTGCCAGAGCGCCCTCATAGACGGCCTTCGCCACCTGCAAAAGCCCGCCGGTGCAGTCTCCGGCGGCGTAGAGGCCGGGGACGGTGGTCTGCATTTTTTCATCTGTCACGATGCGGCCGTTCTCCACAGCGGCACCGATTTTCCGGGCCAGCGCCGTACTGCCCGCAACACCCAGAGCCACAAACACACCCGCCAGCTCCACCACATCGCCGCCGGACAGCTGGACGCCGGTGACTTTCTGCTCACCGAGGATCGCGTCGATTTTTTCAGGCCGGACAGCCACCTCCGGCGGAAACTCTGCCGCCGGCGGCGCACCATTCAGCAGAAGGGTAACGCTGGCCGCCACCGGCAGAAGCGCCTGCACCTCATGCAGGGCGTATTCGCCGCTGCCTACCACGGCCACATCTTTGCCGCGATAGAAAAAGGCATCGCAGGTGGCGCAGTAGCTGACGCCGTGGCCCTCGAGGCCCGCCAGCCCCGGGATGCGGGGCGTCGCCCGCGAAGCACCTGTGGCGAGGATAACAGCGTCCGCCGGGTAATCTCCATCGAGGGTTTCTACAGTGAGTTTATCGGTATAGGTCAGACCCACGGCCTCGGTGGTCACAAATTTGACGCCCACAGCCTTGGCCCCCTCGATGCCCTGACGCTCCAATTCCGCACCCGAGATGGGGGCGGCGAAGCCGTAGTAGTTCTGAATAAGCTCTGCACGGTCAAGCGCACCCGGCCCCCGGGTGAGGACGGTGGTGTCCACCCCCGCACGGGCAGTGTACAGCGCGGCGGCCACCCCCGCCGGGCCGGAGCCGATGATGACGATGTTGGACATAGTGGGCCTCCTTGTACTTCTTGTATTATCGTAAAATCAGTTACTTTCTTTGCGCGCCGACGGCGCGGATTTGTGTTCTTTCTTTTGGTCAAATGGCTTTTGCGCTCCGCGCGGGCCAGAGCGCAGGGCTGGTTTTTCTTTGAGCTGGTTCTCGCGCTGGTGGCGCGGGGCGGTTTTTTTCTTTCGGTCAAATGGCTATGCGCTCCGCGCGGGCCAGAGGTAGGGAGGGGTGTTTCGAATCCCCCCTCCCTA
>OGZF01001075.1_pt1 | contig 19483 bp, 24 predicted proteins | sample 1576771 | NCBI WGS metagenome assembly OGZF01 (sample SAMEA3541536, study PRJEB24748) | human gut metagenome | biome: human gut; feature: human-associated habitat; material: faeces | place: China | collected 2012
TCGAAAAGCTGTCCGAGTACATGGCTTCTACCGGCAAGCGGTATCAGAGCCATGCAGCAACCATCCGGTGTTGGGCCTGTGAGGACGTTAAAAAAACGGTCACACACTCATGCAACCGGGATGACAGCGTAAAGGAGGATGAAACTGTACGATTGAGATTACCGCAGAAATCCGGGCGTTCATCCAGCCATTATCAAGGTCGCTTTTCTTTGGAGGTTTTAAACTCATGCGAAATCACCTCTGAGCATGTTGGAAAGGTATGGATCAGCTCCATAGCGTCCTTCCAGATACTGCTTATCGTAGGCCGCGGTATTTTTGACGCGGTCGTTATCTTCCCCACGGATTTCATGCAACGAATAGATTTCGCTTTCGTGGGAAGCATTCTCCGCGGCAAACCAGATCTCGTCACGGCGGAATATGGTATTTTTTAAAGTATACATATCATGGGATGTGAATAAAAGCTGGGCCCCATATTTGTTGATCTCTTTATTTTTGAACAGGGAAATGACATAGCGCAAAAGCTTCGGATGAAGCTTTGCATCCAGCTCATCAATGATCACCATGCGTCCTTCTCTGAGGGCAAGCAAGATCACCGGAAGGGCCGCGATAAGCTTCTTGGTTCCATCGGATTCCTGGGAGAATGGCAATTCATATTCCTGGGAAGATAACGTGCGCTGCATGAAGAGCTGCTTTGTATCTTCATCATAGCGGTACCCGGTGATATCAATATCCATATCATTTAAAGCGCGGATGAACTGCTCCTTATATGGCGCATCTTTGGCTAACAGAATCTGATGTTCCACTACGGGATTTGCATAGCTGCGGATAATGCAGCTTTCAAACCATGTAATAACCTCGCTGATGACCGGAATGTCATAGTTAATGGCCAGGAAAGAAAGATACGGCATCTTAGGGTTAATGCTGGTGTTCAGGCTTTTTTTATTAATCGTATAGCCAAGGGAAATGCTGTCAGCCTCACGTTCAAAAATCATGGCAGTTTTCTTCCCAGTGACTGCTTTTCTGTAAAGGGATTCCGATATAACCTCATCATTTTTTAAGGCGAGATAGTAGCAGTATTCATTCTTCTCAATCCTGAAAAATATCCGGAATTCGATCGGTTCATTTTTGGAAATCTCATCAAACAGAAAGGGAACTGCATCAATTTTCTGCTGGAGGATGAAACCCTGTCTGTTTTTCCCTAATTCATTCACCGGTTTTACGATCGTAGAGATGACGCAAGCAAGCGCCTGCAACAGGTTTGACTTTCCACCGCCATTTGGGCCATAGACGACATTAACTGGCAGAAGATCAGAGGCAGAAGTCTCAGTGATCAGTGTATTTTTGAATTCAGGAAGTACTGCAGCCTGATAATCTAAAGTAGTTTCATTTTTGTAAGACTTAAAATTTTGAAAAGTAAACTGGCATAACATGATTGGAAGCCTCCTTTCCCCTATAGTATGACCACAAAAAATCAAAACATCAAGTTATATATTCGATACAAGGAAATAAATTTATGAAATGGATTATAAAACGATAATTTTGCGACTTTTTACGACCTTATTCATAAGTCAGATAGCCATTAAAAAATTAATGAAAAATTTTTAGAGCTTTTGAAACTTTTCAGGGTTTCAATACGTCTAATTAGTGTAATTAAAAAATCAAATCTATTTAGTTTGGAGGCTTTATTATGAAAAAAAGAAATCTTATTGCAGTTTTGATGATGACCGCGGCTTTGGCTGCTGGATGCGGTGCCAAGGCTGAGACAACCACAGCAGCGCCTACCCAGGCGGAAACGACCAAGGCAGAAACAACGCAGGCAGAAACCACCCAGAGCGAGACAACTCAGTCTGAATCGCAGAAAACAGAGGAAAAAACGGAATCTGTGACAGGAAAGATTGAGGAGATCAAGGATTTTATGTTCACGATCGAAAGCGATAAGGGTACCTATGCAATGACATTCGATACCGCACCGGAAGGCTTATCAGATGTTAAAGAAGGAGATGAGGTAACGGTAACCTATACGGGAGAGCTCAGCGAAGTGGATGCGTTTACAGGAACCATTATTTCTGTGGAGAAAGCAAATTAATGTGATGAGAAAACGCTAAAATTTATCACTGGATGCCAGGAATATTCATAGGCCCGGCTGGGATATGTATTGAAGCTTTTTTGCAAAGAATTACGGCCAAAAACCCGCTGCTATATGGAAATCATGCAACAGCGGGTTTTTGGCTGTTTTTTATATGGCCGGTAATGTTCTACACTAAAATATATAGGTGTGTATGAATGCTGAGAAAATCATATGTATTTATTTTCGCCATATGCAAGCGGATATTCCCCAATTTCCATTGCTCCCTCGACTTTTTTATTAAATGGGAGAGAGAATTGGCTGCATAAATTCCTTGATTGCTGGCGCAGCAGCGCCGTTTTTCATTTTCCCTTCCATTTATTTTTCTTTTTATCCATTGAGTGCGCCGCCTGATGGCGGCAAACGCCTGACGGCGAGCGAACAAATTAGGGGAGCCTAGTGGAGAAATATTTTTTCGAGAGGTCAGGAAAATAGCGGGAGAGAAGAGAATGGAATTGAGTTTCGGAGTTGCATATGGCGAAAATAGATACATATAATTTGTCTACACTACTCTCTTTCGAATATGAGGCGGTATTATTAAGCAAAAATATGGCAATATCCATCATGATGCCACTTTTCCTTGCTATCTTTACGGTTTTGCATTAGAATGAAGAAGCACTTAAATTCATACTATCTAAAAAAGTAATCGTTCTCGTTTCTGAGTCGGTTACTTTTTTATAAGTAAGCAATGCTATATTGTTGCGTTATTTCATCTTTTACAATCATTACACATACCGCATTGAAAATTTTAAAGAAGTAGAGAAAGCCTGGATTACTAATTCTTCCAGGCTTTCTTTACTTCTTTTATGGAGTCGAAAATATAAGTTGGAGAGTACGTATGAATCATAGTATCTGTTTTTTTCGCTTCACCGGTTAGTACCAGGACTGTCTCTACCCCAGAAGCGTTCCCGCATGCAATGTCAGTGTAAAACCTGTCACCCACTATCACGGTTTCCTCTTTGGAAAACGGATTTTCCCGGAGTGCAATATCCACCATATCGGTAGAAGGTTTTCCGATATAATGTGGTACCTGGCCTGTGGCATTAGTGATCATCTGACATATGGAGCCACAGTCGGGTACATAGCCAAATGGGACCGGGCAGACCAGATCCGGGTTGGTGGCCAGGAAGGTGACAGGGCGGGTCTGCAGGATGCGGCAGGTGTCAGTCAGCTTCTTGTAGGTAAGTTCGCTGTCGTAGGCAACCAGCACAAAGGAAATATCCTGGGTGTCCGGATCCGTGGTGACGCGGATTCCATGTCCTTCAAGCTCTCGAATCAGTGATCGTGTTCCAAGTGTATAGATAGTCTTTCCAGCTGCGTGTTGCCGCAGCCAGCTGGCAGAAGCGGTGGAGGCAGTTACAAAATTCTGAGGATCGGTTGAGACACCCATCTGACGGAATTTTTTGATGTAGTCCGCAATGCTTTTGGTGGAGTTATTGGTAATGAATACAAACTGCCCGCCGCGCTCTTTAATTTCCTGGAAGAATTCCGCCGCTCCGGGCAGCAGGACATCGCCCAAGGCCACGGTTCCGTCAATATCAAATAAGAAGAGTTTCTTTTCGGAAAGCATAAGCTACCTCCGGATCTGCTCCAGAAGCCAGGAAATGTCTTCTTGGATTCCGGATTCATCATCTGCCACATTCGGGCTGTATTCCAGAACCAGATCTGCGTTTGGAGTCAGTCTCTGATAATCAGACAGAAACAGGGGAAAATCCAGGGTCCCGTGGAAAATCCGCTGATGGCTGTCGTGAACACCGTCGTTGTTGTGAAGATGGTAAGCCACGATCTGATCCTTTAACGCTTCCATGGTCTGCTCCAGGTCCCAGCCGTTGGCGTAAGCATGGCCAATGTCGATCAGCACCGGATAATGTTCTTCCCTGCAGAGCTGGATAAACGCATCCTGGTCAAACAGCATGTTGCCGCGGTCCAGGACACCGGCATTCTCCACCACCACCGGGATCTGGTGCGGCTTGAACAGCTCCGCAATTTCCCTGTAGTTTTCTCTGGAAACACGGATCATCTCTTCCCGGCGTTCTTCCGTCACCGGGATGTTATTGTGATGAAAGACCAGATACTGGCTTTGAAGGCGCACACAGTAAGGCAGGGTTTGGCGGATCAGGTCCATGGAGTGCGCATATTCCGGGGTGCCGGGGGCTGCGCTGTGCTCGGTTTCATAGTACGGGCCATGAAAACTAACTGGGATTCCTTCAAACTCCGGCAGGCAATGAAGAAGCTCTTCCTCATAGCAGTCTGCGTCAAACATAGGGAACAGCTCGACGCCAATCTGACCACGGAAGGCATGTAAATGCGGGATGACCCGGGCAAGCTGACCCGGTTTATACACATTGGTACTGACCAAAAGATTCATGATATTTACCTCCTGCTTTCTGGTTTTTATTCTGAGCATCCGGCATGGAAAAATCCAGGGCTGCGTTCAGACGGCGGATTTCTTCTGGATATCCAAGGGACTTCTCGCTCTGGGCATCAAACAGATGCAGTTTGCGGAAATCAATATTGATGAAAATGTTTTCGCCCGGGCGCGGAACCGAGTCGTTGCAGATGGCAATCAGCTCGCTCTTTTCACCCTTTACATCAATATAAACTCCGTAGCGGTTTCCATAGTCCTCCACGTATTTTACGGTTCCGCAGATGGAAGTTTCCGTTGGACGGCTGCTTAAGACTATATGTTCCGGGCGGATGCCAACGCAGTATTTTCCGGATGGACAGGCATCTGCGATCGGACGCCACATCAGAGCCAGTCTGATCATCTGGTCTCCGATGGAGAGATTGCCGTTTTCATACTGGCAGGAGATGATGTTCATGGACGGAGAGCCAATGAATCGGGCACAGAAAATACTTGCCGGCATATTGTATACATGGCTTGGCGTGTCCAGCATTTCCATATTTCCGCGATACATGATGGCAACACGCTGTCCCACGGTCATGGCCTCAATCTGGTCATGAGTGACATAAACCATGGTCGGACGGTACATCTCGTGGATCTTGACCAGTTCTTTTCGCGCACGCAGGCGGAGCTGTGCATCCAGGTTGGAAAGCGGTTCATCCAGAAGAAAGTAGTCAGAGCGTTTTACGACGGCGCGGGCCAGGGCAACACGCTGGCGCTGTCCACCGGAAAGATCCTTCGGCTTGCGGTCCTCCAGACCTTTCAGCTGCAGCATTTCCAGTACTTCCTCCAGGCGGCGGTTAATCTCAGCCGCTTCCATTTTGTGGGCTTTCAGACCGTAGATGATGTTATTTTTTACAGTCATATGCGGGAAAAGGGCGTAGTTCTGGAATACCATGGATACGCCGCGGTCTCCGCAGGCAACATTGTTGACTACCTGGCCTCGCATATGCAGGGAGCCGGAGGTGATATCCTCCAGACCGGCGATCATGCGCAGGGTGGTGGATTTTCCGCAGCCGGACGGGCCCAGCAGAATCAGCCGCTCCCCTTCCCGGATTTCCATATTCAAATCATTGACGATCACATTTTTTCCGTATGCTTTTACGACGTGTTCAAAAACGATATTATTCATAAGTCCTCCTGACAGATTAACCTTTTACGCCGGATGCGGCAAAGGTGTTGATGATATAGCGCTGGAAAATAAGATACAGAGCCAGCGGAATGATCATGGTGATGACGGATACGGCCATGGCAATGATAAATTCGGTGCCGCCCTCAGCGCTGATGTACATCTGGAGCGCCAGGGAAAGCGTGTAGTTTTCCTTGCTCTTTAAGATGAGCACCGGCCATACATACTCGTTCCAGGAATTGATAAAGAAAATGATCCCGGTCGTGAGAATGGACGGGCGTACCAGCGGCAGGATGATATCTCGCATGATCTTGAGGCTACCGATGCCTTCCATCCGCGCAGCCTCAATGAGGGCCTTCGGGATTCCGCGCATGGCCTGGCGCAGCAGGAAGATACCTAAAACATCCGCAAACTGCGGAAGTGCCACGCCCCAGATGCAATCCCGCAGACCGAGTTTTGAAATCATCAGGTAGTTTGGAATCATGGTCACGGTGAACGGAATAAACATGGTACTCAGCATGATAAAGTAGAAAAACTGTTTTCCTTTGTAATCAAAATAGACAAAGGAATAGGCGGCAAACAGGCTGGTAATGGTTTTGAAGGTGGTAACGGATGCCGCGATCAGAAATGTATTTAAAGTTATCTGGACAAATGGCAGTTTTTCAAATACATGCCGGTAGTTTTCCAGAGTCGGGTGAGACGGAATGATCTCAAAAATAGTATTAAATGCGTCCTGCAGAGTCTTGAAGGAGTTGGACAGAGCGAACACGATGGGAACCAGCATGAGGAAGACGATGGCGCCCAGGATCATGTGCCAGCCAATTTCCGAATGATTGTTAGTTTTCATAGTAGACTCCCTTCTCCACAAATTTAAATTCCAGAAGTAAAAGGACAATGAACAGCAGCATGGTCAGAATGGAAATGGCCGATGAGGTGCCGGTCCGATACAAGGTAAAGGCCTCGTGGTAGGAAGCGTAGATCAGGTTGGAACTGGCGTAGTTCGGTCCGCCCTGGGTAATGACCTTGATGGGGGTGAACACATACTGAAGTCCCTGGACAATGGTGGTGATGAACACGTAAATTCCGGTAGCGGAGCTCATTGGCACAATGATGTCCAGAAAGATTTTCCACATGGGAACCTGATCCAGCCGTGCAGCCTCAATAACTTCCTGGGATACGCCGGAGACACCGGCTAAAATATTGATGAAGTTGTAGCCGAAGGTCTTCCAGGTGGTAATGATGCAGAGCACGGCAATGACCCATCCGTCGGTTTTGGACCAGAAGGGCATCTGGATGCCGAATTTACCGAGAATGATGGCCACCGGTCCGGAAATCGGGTTTAAGATCCAGGTATAGAGGATGGAGCCGACCACCAGGGAGATGACGCTAGGAAGGAAGAACACAGCCTTGTAAAAACTCTTTCCATGCCGGATCACGGCGGAGAGGATAAAGGAGAGAATATAGGGCAGCACAAAGTTCAGGACCAGCAGAACCAGAATGTAAGCAAGGGTATTGCCCAGAATCTTAAAGGTATTCGGATCTCGGAATACGGCAATGTAGTTGTTCAGACCGACAAATTTTTTGACAGGCTTTACCATGTTCCACTCAAAAAAGCTTAAGTAAAAGGTATAAAGGAGTGGGTAAAACATAAAGACTGCGAACACGGCTAGGGACGGGATCAGAAACAGATATCCCAGAATCGTTTGTTTTTTTGTTTCTTTATTCAAGTGATTACCTCCGTAAATTCAGGAAAACCGGTACCTTCCCGTGAGCAAAAGGGAAAGTACCGGTCTGCATCTGGAATGTCAGCTTACTGTGCGTCTAACAGGGCATTGATGGCATCCTGGGTGGAAGTCATACCCTCCTCGGCAGTTACCTGTCCACCGAAGATCTGATCTCTCATATCCAGGAGCATCTGCTCAGCCTGAAGACCTGCATCACCCGGGAAGGATGTCCAGGAAACCACGCCGTCCATCTGCTCAATGGCAGCCTTCATCATCTCATTTTCAGCCAGGAAGGATTTCAGTCCGTTCTCTGCGTCTGCAACGTCCTTTCTTGGCGGTACATAACCGGTTCCGATGGTCCATGCAGCCATGGATTCCACGCTGTACAGGTATTTCTCAAACTCCCATGCGGCTTCCTTCTGCTCATCGGTCTGTGCGGTGATAGCTAAGAAGCATCCGCCTGCCGGAACTTTACGCGGGCTGCTGCCCCATGTCGGGGATTTTACGGTAGCGACATCGAACTGCGCGCTCTTCTGAACGGATGCGCGACGGGCAATGGTGGTGTAGAGCATTGCGCAGTTGCCATCAATAAAGCTCTGGCAGCCTTCATCCCAGGAAACATGGAGAGCGGCTCCGTCCTTGATGAGGTCAGCAACCATCTGCATAGCCTGAATGCCTTCCGGGCTTGCGAAGCTTGCCTGAATCTTGCCATCTGCGGTCTTGGTCAGCATGGAAGTGTTATTGCTCTCGATGAGTCCCTGCTGTGCCCAGAAGTCTGCCGGCTCTTGCATATAGAAACCATATTTTCCGGTCTTTTCCTGAACAGTTCTGGCAAAGGAATCAACCTCTTCCCAGGTCTTCGGTCCCTCTTCGGAAAGTCCTGCTTCCTTCAGCAGATCGCGGTTGATGTAGAGAACCGGGCTGCTTAAAGAATACGGTATTCCGACCTGTACGCCATCACTGTTTACCGCCAGATTCAGGACGTTTGGCAGGAAATTGTCGGTCAGGAAGGTTTTGTCAGAAGCATCATACTGGTCGATGATCTCCTGTGGGGAGGTGTAGGAAAAGTTGTTGGAAAAATAATCCAGGAAAGCCCAGCCGATCTGAACCAGTGCCGGGGTATTGCCGGTAGCGGCTTCAGCCTGCAGGTTCTGCATCAGTCCCTTATACATATCCGGGTTATATTTAGCAACAACTTCAATGTGGTCATTGTTCTCATTAAAGTTTTTTACCAGTTCATCTACGGTCAGTCCGCCCTGGTTCTCTGCATTACAGTGCCAGTACTCGATAACGGTTTTGGAACCATTGCCGGAAGCGGTGCTCTCGGCGGAAGTGGTGGCTTCGGAAGAGGCGGAACCTGCTGTGGTATCTGCGGAAGTAGACTGACTGGATGAACCGCATCCGGTCAGAGAGATCATGGCACCAGCCATGCAAAGTGCTGTGAGACATTTTAGATTTTTTTTCATAATGTTTTTCTCCTCGTGTTAGTCTGGCAATAGGATTGGTTATGTGTTTCACAGTTTCCGATTATAGTGTTGTATGGCCTTGACATCTATCATGAAACAGTAAAAACATTGTAAGTTTTTAAACAAGAAACTAGGAAAAATGCAAATAATTGTTAAGTATGTTAATTCTAAGAAAAATACCAAATTTGCAAGTTTGAAATTTTTGATTTTAGTGGAATGTTAAGATTAGCGAACGGGCAATAGATTATTTCCGCAAAACACCAATATCATCAGCATCGAGTACGATGATAATGAATACGGATTTTCTTCGATGTGAGAGTTCGGAAAAGATTGGATTAAAGATTCGATTCTTATACTGCAGTCAAAATCAAATATTCGGAGAAATCTTCTGATTTTGACTGTTCTGGGGAAATTCTAATAATTTGAGTTCAAATCTTTAGTTTGATATTGTTGCACTTGTGTAATAAACCATTCTGTGATAAGTTGTATCTATCTGCACTTTCTATACTTAGATAAGGGGGATTTTTTCATGTCTCAAGAATACATTACCTTTACAATCGGCCAGAAAAAGAATATTGCCCTGATTGCTCATGACAACGAAAAACAGAAACTGATTGCATGGTGTAAAGAACACAAAGCTGAGCTAGAGAAGCATAATCTTTACGGAACAGGTACAACGGCCCGCATGATCACAGATCAGACTGGACTTACAGTAAAAGGTTATAACAGCGGCCCATTAGGTGGAGACCAACAGATCGGTGCTAAGATTGTGGAGGGTGTCATTGACTTCGTGATTTTCTTTTCGGATCCGCTGACAGCGCAACCTCATGATCCAGATGTAAAAGCCCTGATGAGGATTTCCCAGGTCTACGATATTCCAATGGCCGTCAATAAATCCACTGCGGATTTTATGATTACATCCTGTTATATGAATCTTGATTACAAGCATGAAGTGATCAATTTCAAACAGCATATTGCAGATCGGGCAGAAACACTGTAAGTACCTGCCTGAACCACGCAATGAGACCGGTCCGTCACGCCGGTCTTATATTTTTCTTTATCAGAGATATGCTGTAGCCCGGGTCATACATTTTAGCTGTTTCTGTTGCTTCTGAAGAGCTCATTCAGGAGCCAATTCCAATACTTTTTTCCTTTCAGAATGCCCGTATATGAAAAATTTGAATTATTGGAAGCAACTAAGCGTGGAAAAGAATCATTTAAGCGCTAACGAGGTTTCACCCGCTTTGGTTCATTTCGAGGAAAAAGAATGGCACCGGAACCGAAACTCCGATGCCTGTACATTTTCCTGTTTCATTTTGCGCCGTTAATCCTCTAATTCCCGGTCTATGAATTTTGCGGTTTTTAATACAAACTGAGCCACCTATTCTTTTGTCCAATCTTCAACTTCTAAGTCATCAACTCGGAAGAACTCTCTGGTATTATTTGTCACAAGAACCAACCCTTCTGATCTCGCATGACCGGCAATCAGCATATCCATCGGACCAATTGGTGTTCCCTTTCGTTCAAGGTCTGCACGAACCTTTCCGTATTCTTCTGCAGCATAATTGTCAAACTGAAGAATAGAAATAGACGACAAGAACAATGTAATTGCTACACGGTTGCGTTCCACCGCCTGACTCTTTTCCACTCCATGCATCAGTTCTCCATAAGTAATGGACGAGATACACATATCGTCTGGATCATGCTTCAGAAAATTTTTTATGACTTCGGGCGGCTTATGCTTGATTGCATAGATACAAATATTAGTGTCCAGCATATACTTCATAGAGCTTCACGCTCCTGTACCGCAGGCTGTTCTCTGCCATCACTCATGAAGTCATCCGAGAACAGTTCCAAGCTGTTCAGGAAAGCAGACCACTTGTTTTCCTTCGGCATCAGAATAACAATATCACCGACCTTATTAATCGCCACTTCATCACCATTGAAGCGATATTCCTTCGGAAGTCGAACCGCTTGGCTCCGACCATTTTCAAATAACTTTGCAGTCATCATAGTAATGCACCTCCTTATATCATTAGTATATATCGTGGTATATATTTTGTCAAGTTATTCTCTGCGTTTCCAGGGATTTCGCTTTTAGCACTGTATATTTATAAATAGTGCCCCTCCAACACTATTTTTCTTTTGCTTCCTGAATAGCTGAATGCAAACAAAGTTCCCCTTAGCTCGTTTCAAGGCGCCTGTTCTTATTTTCCCACTGACATACTATCCGCCTTTTTCATACAAGATACATTTTACTTTTTCCAACAATAGCTCATCACAAAACTTCCGGTTTACACTTTTTCGGCTGTTCACACTTTCTTTAAATCTTTGAATACAACGATACGGCAATTTCTGAAGAACTCCTTCCTGAGTCCATTCTAACATTTTTTTGCTTTCCGAATGCCCGTATATGTAAAATTTGATAATTCTGCCCAATAAACAGAAATATGTAAGAAATTGTTAATCTCATCTTTCTTGTCAGATATTCCTATTATTTCTATAATGAAAGTAAATACAAAATTGGAAATTCTCCTGTTTTCCGGAAAGGAGATGACATGATGAAACAAAAGAAGCGAGTCTGGATGTCCTTTAATTTATGGGAAGCAAATGTATTTGAACAGTACCTGGAAGAAATGGCAGCGCAGGGCTGGTTTCTGGAGAGCGTTGGCGGTTCTGTCATGAAGTTTCATAGAGCAGAACCTGCAAAGAGAAGATATGCAGCCCTTCTGGTTCCGGGAAGTTCTTCCCTCACAGGCGCGGACAGCTGGAAAGCAGAGCAGTTCCGTAAGCAGTGCCAGGAAGCCGGCTGGAATTTTGAATGCAGCGGTACTTTCTGGCAGATTTTTTATACGATGGATGATGCAGTGGAGCGTACAGGGGACATGACCGAAGAAAAGCAGTTCCTGATCCAGAAATCGCTTTCCTGGACCTGGTCTGTGAAGCTTTGTTACCCTGTTCTGATCGTATTAGAGGCATGGGCGGTATACCGATACTTGCAAAATCCAGGGAAACTGTTTTCCGATTCCATGCTGCTTCTTCTTAATCTTCTTATGGTTGGGATCTTTGTGTCCTGGATCGTTTCATATGTACGGATTTTCTGGTGGGTTTATAAGACTACCTCTGCTTTCAAAAAAGGGGAACCACTTCCGAAAATGGATCTTAGGCGAAAGGTAAACTTTAAAAAGCGCATTATTCTATTTGACGGCATCCTGATACTGGGGGGCCTGGCATTTTCTTCTTCCATGAGTGCCTTTGTCGGATTTATGATCTCTTCCGTACTCATTGTAGCAATTTCATTTTTTATGAGAAACTGGATCCGAAATAATGGAAGTGGTGATAACCGCGATGACTGGATTGGATACCTGGTTGGCGTCGCTGTGGTCTGCATGATCACCATTCCCCTGTGTAACGCGGCCACGTCACATTTTCTGGGAGAGGAAGAACCGGACGCTGATAAAAAGCAGACCATATTTGCAAGCTGCCAGAATGATGAATTTAAAATAAATGGTTCTGGAACGCCGGTAGGCGTTACCATATACAAAAGTCCCATTCCATGGATCATTCGCAAAACCAGCGAGTGTTATCCAAAAGACATGTCCGATTTGTGGGACCAGACAGAGCAGAAGCTTCCGGCCGAAATGGAAAGTCTTTCAAATGGTATGGAAGTGGCCTGGTACCGCTATATGTTCCGGAAAGATGAAACTAATCCGGATCCAGAAAGCAATGCTTCCGTGAATAAGGAGGAACCTGCTCTGGATGAGGTAATTTTAAAAGATAAATCACACCTGATCATTCTGGATTTCGGTGGTGGAACAGATCTGGCCGGCCTGAAGGAAGCAGTGGCTGCTTTCGAAGAGGATGATAAACCATATATGGGGGCACCGAAAATAGTTCTTGATGGACATAACTATTTTGCAACGGAATTATGTATTGTGAACGAGGTGCCTGAAAGGTATTTATATGCCGGCGAATTAACTGACCAGGAGAAGAAATATGCTTTCATTGATGGAAGCAAGTACTATACACCAAATAGTGATGGAGTGCCTGAAGACTTTTATATTTATCAGGAGTGTGGGACTCCAGTAAGCGAACACGAAGTGGATAATACTAAACGTCAGTGGGCGTATGTCAAATGGAGACTGGAAGATTAACAATATTGAGAGGTATCTATATGGAAAATAAGAGATTTGAAATTACTGAAACCGCTGGAAGTGTAAAGGGTTTTTATGTGGTAGTAGATAAAGAAACCGGTGTCAATTATGTTGTTGCAAAGTTTGGCACTGGTGTTGGCATTTGCCCTTTAATTGATAAAAATGGAAAACCCATTGTTACAGAGTAATTGCCTATAGAAAAGAGGTTTCCCACGCAACATGAACATCGGTTGCCTTCGAAATGAGTGATCAGCAAGCCGATGTCTCCTTTGATAGATATTGCCGTTTTGAACTGGAATCAACTGTATTCCTTTATTGTGAACGATTCCAATTGTATTTCTGTAAAGATTACGGATGAAACCAGGTACTCATGAAGAAATTATTATAGAAGAAGATGCTTATCCGTATGTATTCTATTTGGCATCTATTCCTTCGGAGTACATTTTTATTGATGCCGAAGGAAATGCACTTAATGACAACTACTGGCTTATAGGACTGTGAAATCGGGATTTGTAGAGGGGGTGTGATTATATGAAAAACAATAGCCCACAAAAGCAGGCTGCCATTTCTTGGATCATTTTGATGATAGGGATATTGCTCGCAGTAATAGGAGCAATGACGGCAAAGGAGTACAGAGTAAACCTATGCCTGCTGATCGGTGCAATGGTTGTTATTGGTGGTATTGTATATCATCTCACCATGATGAAATGTCCTTATTGCGGTTACTCACTTGTTGGTTATAGGCCGATCCCTAAAGAATGTCCAAAGTGTCATAAAAAATTCGAAGAATAAGTTCCAGTTTATAGAGTTAAAAAATATAAGTTAAGGAGGCATGTATTATGAAAAAAGTAATCTATCTGCTTGTATTATGTATGGTGCTGGGAATGGCTGGATGTGGAACGAATCAAGAAAATAAAGAACCTGTGTCTGGAAATGTGTCCGTAGAAACAGAAAATAAAGAAAATGATGATGTAGTACAAAATGAGCAAATAGCAGATACTGGCTCATATCCTCCATGTGTTATGGTTGATGGTGTTATATATAAAGACACAGGATATGTAGCGTCAATGCCTGATTGTGGAACAATGGATGGAGAAATTGTGTCAACAGTGGCAGGGACAGAGTTACCATCTGAAAATAATCAATCAAATTTCGGAAGCGGATATCATTATCAAAGGAGTTCTGAAGGTCAGCTCATAGTAGTCATTGATGACGAACGAATCATATTTAGAGATATTGAAAAAGATGATACGTCTATTCCAATAGAGGTTATCAATTTTAATGCAAAAGTAAAAGAAATTACCGATGATGGAGAACTTCTTGTAACGCATGTGAGTACAGCTGAAGGCTTTTGTCAGATGAATGATGGAGAGTATTATGTATCGGCAGAAAATTTAGCGGAAGATGTTCAGGTGGGAGATATCGTTACAATATGGTTTAATGGAATGATTCAAGAAACATACCCTGCTCAATTGGGGGTAGTTTATAGAATCATTAAAACACAATAATTAGTCAAATTCCAGTTGTGCGCCCAGCTAAGGGTGTGTAGTCAAGCCGGTGGGAATCCGGTTTATCCAAGGTTTAGCCAACCAGATAATAGCGAGTCTTGGGACGATGTCGGTAACGGCATCTGACAAGCGTAGACAGCAAGAAAGCAGGGTTGAATAGTGATTGAGCTTCGAAACGTTAACTTCAGTCGGTCGACGTCTTAACTGGTGCGGAAGACAATATCATGTAATGCGATATGGCGAGTGTTATGTGGCACTGCGGAGTCAGAGAACCAATCATGTTTTACATTGTGAATACACATCAACTGGGGAGAACCTGACGTTTCTCGAAAAAAGAGTATGAAGTCACAACTGAAAACGGAGGACTTCAAATGAATGGCAGGTAGTCGGACAATCTCGTAGTACTGTAGAAATCGGGCAATACCGATGGAGGGAAGGGGATTGTATAGTAAGTAGTCTTGATTGACTACATCATTATTATACTAGGAGGATTCATAATGAGTGAGAAAACAGAGATTACTTTCATGCAAACAAGATTGATCCGGCTTGCTTCAGAAGAGTGGCATTTATCTGTTGAACAGATTATCCACTTGTTTAAAGAAGCTGATGTTCTTGGATATATAGAAAAATGTTATGGGATTTTTCATTGTGAAGGCGATGAAGCTGTGCTTGAAGATATTACTGAATTTTTGCAAAGAAAGGGGATAGAGATTAGTGCTTGAGTTAAAAGACGGATTTGTTCTCTATCATGGAAGCTATTGTGAAGTAAAAGAGCCAGATCTTGCCAAATGTGCAAAGAAAAAAGATTTTGGGCAGGGATTTTATTTAACTACATCAAAGGAGCAGGCAGAAAGTTTTCTGAGAACTTCAATAGCCAAAGCAATCGCAACCGGAACAATTGAAGAGGGACAGAAGTTTGGATATATTTCGACTTTTGAATTCAAACTTTCAGGAAATCTTGAAACGCATATTTTTGAAAATGCAGATGTAGACTGGTTACATTGCATTGCAGCACATCGAAAGAAAAAAATGTTTATCGAAGTTGAACGTGAAATGGCGAGGTATGATATCATTGCAGGAAAGATTGCGGATGATGCAACAAACGCTACCCTTACCCTTACTGCTTACCTTGCCGGGGCTTTCGGGACAGCAGGCGATAAGGAGGCAGACGATTTCTGCATCAGACAGTTGTTGCCCAATAAACTAAAAGATCAATATTGCTTCAAAACAGAAGCCGCAATTAAGTGTCTGAAATTTGTGAAAGGTGAGAAGATATGGCTGAAGTAACAATTCCAAAGGAAAAAATGAATTATACAATAGACCTTCTTATCACTATGGTGACAGATGAGATTGCAGAAGAAACGGGAAAGGACAGAAAAGAGATATTGACAGATTTTCTGTGTTCCAAGACAGGAAAAGCACTGTATGATGAGAAAACAAAGCTGTGGTGCAATGGTCCGGCATATATAGCTGAATTGTATAGGGAAGAGTTAAAGAAATACGGAAATCAGATTTGAGATGACTCATATCCGGATGGTGTTGAAAACTTCCGCTATTATATCGTTGTGACAACTAAATATTTCAAAAACGCTGAGGTCAGCATTTCCTGATCATAGGACAACGGCCTCAGCTTTTTTATACCCGGGAATCGGCATTTATGAATCAGCCGGTTCTTTTTATTCATGACAATAGAATGCTCGCAGAGCGTGCATTCTATTGTTTATGCGAGCAACGAGCAATGAAGGCAAGGGTGTCCGGGACACCTGCAGGAAGGGATGCAGTAGATAAGACAAAGGGGAAGGAGATGCATGAATTAATCAGCGTTTCCCTAGCTTAAAAGCCGTAGAAATTAAGTGATAAACATGATATATTTATGGAGAAGAGAGACATATAATCTTCTCCATATTTTTGGGGAGGAAATTATATAGGTAAAATAAATATGCAGGATTTCGCAAGATTCCAATGATTAAGAAAGTGCATGATGTGCTTATATATCAGAGAACATACCATAAAGACATTGCTACTCGGTTTTCTCCGAGAGAAGGATTTGAGGATCTGGTATTTACTTCTAAGACGAACAATCCTATCAATGCAGCTAACATCAAAGATTCTATCAATTATATTGTAGATCGGATTCACAGGCAAGTGAGTGGTATAGTTATTTCGAAAACGATGTACTAGGTAGCCCAGATAATAAAAATAGTTTCGCCAACGCCTAATAACAGCATCAGTAAAAGGAGGAATCGACGAATGAGACAGCGAAAAATGAAACAACGGAAATCAAAACAAAGCAAATCATTAGCAAAAATCCTGACCTTAGGGATTGCCGCAGCTACGGTCGTGTCATCCATGAGTGTACCTGGTGGATTGCTCGCACCGGAAACGGTATACGCGAGCGACAACACCGGGACGGCAGAATCCGGAGATCAGGGCACAGAGCCACAGGAGGAAACAATTCAGTTTGATGTGAGTATAAGACCAAACGATAGCGCTACCGTATATGTTATGCAGGTGACAAGTCTGGCAGATACTGATACGATGAGCTATCAGTATAGTATCAATGGCACAGATTATTACTCATTGCAGCAACTTCAGACGCAGGAGACATTTGGCGCCAGTCAGACGGTTGATCTTCACGTCAGAGCGGTTGGATCAGACGATACGATTTTGGCAGCTGGCAATCGTGAGATCACAACTCCGGGCGCCAGCGACGTTCCGACGATTTCCGGTGCTGACAAGTTTTCAGACCGCACGGAGGTGACGATCACAGCGACCCCCGGTGCGATCATTTATTACACAACAGATGGTACAGTGCCAACAAATGGATCACAGCAGTACAATACACCGATTACGCTGACAGAGACGACTACGATCCGGGCGATTGCGGTAGAAGATGGTCATATCATGAGTGATGTGGTCGGAATGGCATTTACGAAAGAATCATCCGGCGGCAGTAGTTCGGATGGGGGCACTTCCGGTGGAAGCAGTTCCGGCAGTAGCTCGGACAGTGGCAGCAGCTCCGGCAGCAGCTCGGACAGTGGCAGCAGCTCCGACAGCAGTTCATCAGGCGGTTCCACCGACAGCGGATCTGAAACTGCTCCGCCACAGGACGATAACAAGGACAAGACTACGACTAAGACCGAAACCAGAGAAGATGGTACAGTTGTGACCACGACTGAAATCCGGTCAGAGGACGGTTCCGTACAGATCAGGACCGAAATCAGAAATGAAAAGACAGGAATGAATATAGTGGTCAATGTATCGAAGAATGCCAAAGGGAAGATCACTTCAGCTACCGCAGAAATTCTTGATAGAGGTTTTGGCAATGTGAAGATCTCCGGGGAAGCACTTTCAGAGATCGTAAAGGCAGCAGGCACGAAGAAAGTAAAGGCCACGATAAAGATGCTCACGAAAAACGACTGGGTCATCCGGGAAGTGACGGTCGATGTAAATACGCTTCTGAAAAGAACCGTGAGACCTAAAAAAATGAAGATTATTGAGATAGATCCCGAAACAGGTGAGAAGCTTGTAGTCAGTAAAATGCCTTTCAGGGTAGCGGCAGATGGAAGCGTTGAACTGGATCATAACGAGCTGGGTCACGGAAACTATGAGTTAGTGACAGCCGACGAGGAAGAAGCACTCACGAAGCAAATACTGCGGTCGATCAAAGCCACGAAACAATCAGCCACCATCCGCGAGAAGCAGGGGACGTACTTCTGGTTTGAGAAAGGGGTAAACTGGTACAATGTTGATAAAGTGACTTTTTCGGTCCTCAATCCGGATGTGGCGCGCGTTAGCTCAGATGGCAGGATCACGGGCCTGAAGCCCGGAAAGACAGTCGTCAAGGCGGTTGTCAGACTGCAAAACGGTCGGTCAAAGCTCATAAGAATGACCGTAATCGTAAACGAGAAGAAGTAACGGCTGTTGGAAATACGTTACTGGAATGAGGAACGATTAAACAGTAATGGGATGGCTGTCTATCTGATTGCAGGATTTCTGCTGGCAGAATTATCGTTTGGTAAGTGCCTGCGGCGACTGCGTGTTGTTCTGCCGCTCGTCTGCATGGTAGGGCTGAATATGGATTACTCAGGGACGATTCAGGTTGGGGAATATCCGGTAAGCAAACAGTAGCTGCCGCAGATTCTGTTTATGGTATATCAGGAGATTTTTTGTAGATATCTGACTTGACAAACAATAGAATGCACGCTCTGCGAGCATTCTATTGTCATGAATAAACGACCGTTTACTATAATTTGATTGTAAACGGTCGTTTATTTTGCGGAGCAGGAGGTGTGGGTATGTCAAAAACTACAAAGGAAGATATCCTGATTGTTGCATTACATTTATTTGCGAGAGATGGATTTGACGTTTACGACAGTTGATTGGACAGAACATGTTTATGAAGGCAGTGATTGCAGCCGATGATGGCAGAAGCATTCCCATTATGACTATGGGACCGATCTGTATTGCACCGGAGCTTAAAAGGAAGGGGTATGGAAAGATTTTACTGGATTATTCTTTAGAAAAAGCAAAAGAGCTTGGATGCGGAGCACTATGTTTTGAAGGGAATATCGATTTTTATGGAAAAAGCGGATTCAGACAGGCGAGTGAGTTTGGCATCCGCTATCATGGATTGCCGGAAGGCGAGGATGCATCTTTCTTTCTGTGCGAAGAACTGATGCCGGGATATCTTAATGGAATTACAGGTGAATATGCACCTCCGGCAGGGTATCTGGTAAATGAAAAGGAAGCAGAGGCATTTGATAGAGAGTTCCCGTATATGGAGAAGAAAAAACTTCCGGGACAGATTTTCTAAAATGTAGCAAACTTCATCAAATCTTTATTTTTCCCTGATAGATTATATTTCAGTAAGAAATGAAATATAGAAGGAAGGATGGCAAAGATGGAAATGATGTTGCAGACACAAAATCTATGTAAATATTTTAGAAAACAGAAAGCGGTAAATAATGTTT
>OGZF01001091.1_pt1 | contig 19133 bp, 10 predicted proteins | sample 1576771 | NCBI WGS metagenome assembly OGZF01 (sample SAMEA3541536, study PRJEB24748) | human gut metagenome | biome: human gut; feature: human-associated habitat; material: faeces | place: China | collected 2012
GCCCGTCAGTCGTTCATCTTCCGCCCGAGGAGCTTCATCAAGAGCTCTGCGTGGCGGTATTCGTCTTCGCTCATCGCCGCAAACAGCTTGCTGAGGCACAGGTCCAGCGTCTCCTCTCCCGCGCGGGCGTAATTGTAGCCCGCACAGGCCTCCGCATGGTAGAGGCTGCGCAGCAGCGCGCAGAGGTCGCACGTATCCGGCTGCTCCACGCACACGCGCGGGCAGTATGCCTTGCCGGTGATTAAGTAGATCGCGGCAGCCAGATCGCGCGCGTGGCGCTTCTCGTCCTCGCTCAGCGCGCGGAAGGCTCGCGCCATCTCGCGCCGCGGCGTGCACGAGGAGAGATACGCGTACACCTGCGCGTCGCCAAGTTCCTCGCGCAGAAAGCCCTGCAGCACCTCGACCGATACGCTTGCCTCGCTGCCCATGCAGCAAGGGTCCGCCTCCGCGCCCGGGAGCGTGAGCTCGCTATCCTGTGCGCTCATCTGTGTGTTCGCATTGTCCGCCATCGGGTACGGGTCCTCCCCCGGCGCGACGCGCTTCCACACCTCGCGGCATGCTTCATAGTCGCAGGCGCAGGGCTTTTTTATTTCCGTCATGTTCTTCTTCCCCTTTCCGGAACGGTTCTCGTCTCTATCCTATGCGGGCATTTTTCAGGCGTGCAGAGCCGATATTTTCCTATTTCCCGCAGGGAAAAAGAAAATCTTGAAAATCGCACCTCTCTCGTTGATTTTTCTCATTTTTTCTGGTAAACTACATTTGTTTTGTATTTTTGTGCATTTTGTTGCATTTGCAACTTTTCATTCTCTGCCATCCGGTCCATACTAAAGACAAGCAATGGCAGTTTCTGTAAGGAGGTCTTCTTTTCATGCTGGAACTGAAGCACATCACCTATACCGTCTCCACCCCTGAGGGAGAGCAGACGATCTTAAACGACATTTCCATCGACATTCCTGACCGCAAGCTCATCGTCTTCACCGGCCCCAACGGCGGCGGCAAGACGACGCTCGCCAAGGTCATCATGGGCCTTGTCACGCCGACGGGCGGCCAGATCCTCTTCAACGGTCAGGACATCACGCACCTTGGCATCACCGAGCGTGCGAAACTCGGCATCAGCTACGGCTTTCAGCAGCCGCCGCGCTTCAAGGGCATCACGGTGCGCAACCTTCTGACCATCGCCTCGGGCGATGCAAACCTCAGCAAGGACAAGTGCTGCAAGTACCTCACACAGGTAGGCCTCTGCGCCAACGACTATCTCGACCGCGAGGTCGACGTCTCCCTCTCCGGCGGCGAGGTCAAGCGCATCGAGATCGCCACCATTCTGGCCCGGCAGGGCAGCCTCATGATCTTCGACGAGCCGGAGGCCGGCATCGACCTGTGGAGCTTCGCCCGGCTGACGGAGACCTTCGAGCAGATCCACCGGCAGCACCGGGCCACCATGATCATCATCTCCCATCAGGAGCGGATCATTCGGCTGGCTGACGAGATCGTTCTGGTATCCGGCGGCGAAATTGTAGATCAGGGCCCGGTAGAGGACATTTTCCCGAAGATTTTGGCGAATACCACCGGCTCTTGCAGCTATTTGGAGGAAGCATAAATGGCACAGCTTACAGAAATTCAGAAAATGATGCTCCAGAAGGTTGCAGACATGAAGAAAATGCCGGAGGAGGGCGCATTCAACCTGCGGCTCAACGGCAAGGGCTTTGTCCGCCATTCTTCCGAGCATATCGAAATTGTACCCAAGGAGGATAAGCCCGGCATTGATATCTATATCAAGGCGGGCACTCAGGGCGAAACCGTATCTATCCCTGTTGTGATTACCGAATCCGGTATGGACGACCTGGTTTACAATGATTTTCATATTGCCGACGGCGTTGATGTCAACATCGTGGCTGGCTGCGGCATCCATAACTGCGGCTGCGAGGATAGCCGTCACAATGGCATTCATACGTTTTACGTGGGCAAGAACGCCAAGGTGCGCTATTCCGAAAAGCACTATGGCGCAGGCGACGGCACCGGCGGAAAAATTCTGAACCCTCAGACCATTCTCTATATTGGCGAGGGCTCCACGGTATTTTTGGACATGAGCCAGATCGGCGGCGTAGACAGCACCAAGCGCTATACCAAGTGCGAGGTGGGCGACGGGGCCGAGCTTCAGATTCAGGAAAAGCTGCTAACCCATGGAGATCAGACGGCGGATTCCGAGGTGGACGTATTTCTGAACGGCACCGACTCCAAATGTCAGGTGACCTCCCGCTCCGTGGCCAAGGACAACTCCGCTCAGGTGTTCTATCCCAGAGTCCAGGGCAATGCTCAGTGCTTTGGCCATGTGCAGTGCGATGCCATCATCATGAATCACGCCAAGGTGCGCTCCATTCCGGAAATCAGCGCCAACCATGTAGACGCCAGCCTGATTCACGAGGCTGCCATCGGTAAGATTGCCGGCGAGCAGATTCTCAAGCTCATGACTCTTGGCCTGACCGCCGAGGAGGCAGAGCAGAAGATCCTCGAGGGCTTCCTGCGGTAATTAAGTTCATCATCAAAAGGGCTGTCTGCGGACGGCCCTTTTTTGAAAATTAAAATTGTTGACATAAGAAACAATTTGGGGTACATTCACCGCGGAAAAATTGTGGGCGGAATCTCACGCAAAATAATACATTTGGTTGATACCTATATCTAATTTATTGTAAAAAAGCACCTGAAAGACAGTTTGAATTGCTGTTTTTTGGGTGATACTTTGTTGAAATTGTTTGGTGTACATATGAAAAGCAAACGATTCTTAGTAATAATTACTAAAATCCGGTTGGAAAGATTATCTAGAATCCCCTGTAGACAAACGGAAGTACAATTTATATAATGAAATTATAATTATTACAGAAATGTGAAGTAAAATTCAAAATGATTCACATTTTGTAAGAAGGGAGATCAGAGATATGAAAAAACTTGTTGCAATGCTGCTGAGTATTTCCATGATCGCATGTCTGTTTGCAGGCTGCGGCGGCGGAACGTCCAGCGCGGCCACCAGTGACCAGACCAGTCAGCCCGTGGCGGAGGAGTCCCAGAAGGCCCCCGAGAAGGAAGCGACCCCTGCGGCATCAGAAACCGAGCCAACATCCGAGGCTGAGACCGCGACCTCCGCAGTCGATGAACCCACCGTAGAGCAGGGCCCCACCAACGAGTGGTACTCTGAGCACATCGGCGTAAAGGACTATGACCTTCCCATGTTTGAGGACGGCCTGGACCTCTCCATCTTCTGGGTACAGCTGGGCGCCATGGGCGGTGCCGAACAGCCCCTGAAGAAGGATCTGCTGTTCTGGCAGAGAGTCCAGGAAAAGCTGGGCGTTACCCTGACCTTTAAGCAGGCTTCTGAGGCAGTCTGCAACGAGCAGTATAACCTGATGATCGCATCCGGTGATATGACCGATCTGATCTATGAGTCCAACTGCGGCGCCATGGGTGCAACCTCTGTATACAACGGCGGCTATGACAAGGCCATTGAGGACGACGTTTATGTAGACCTCACCGACATCATCCCCGAATATGCGCCCAACTACTATGCCATTCTCCAGGCTGACGACAACGTTCGCCGTGACCTGACCACCGATACCGGCAAGCTCTATTCCATCGCCATGATCTATGACCAGCCTCAGGGTGTCCGCGAAGGCCCCTTGGTTCGTGCGGATTATCTGGAAGAAACCGGCATGGAAGAGCCTGTTACCACCGAGGACTGGATGAATGTCTTCGAGAAGATGAAGAACAACGGCGTGCAGTATCCCATGGGTGTTTCCAACTCCGGCGATATCCGCGGTGGCTTCTTCTGCAACGCATTCGGCACCTCCGGCGGCCATGCCTTTAAGGTTGACCTCCAGACCAACGAACTGGTATACGATGGCACTTCCGATGAGCTCCGTGATTTTGTAGAGTTCTTCTCGAGAGCATTCAAGGCTGGCTATATCAACCCCGACTATGCCTATGCCCAGATGTTTGACGATTCCCTCCAGACCTCCGGCGCCACCGCACTGTTCGGCGGCATGGATCGTGATCTCACCAACATGAAAACCAACTATGGCCTGGATCTTAAGGCAGTCCATATGACCTATCCCGAGGGCAGCGAGGCTCCCAAGGAGTATAACTATGAGTATGCCAAGCAGCGTACCTCCGGCATGAAGAACATCGTTGTGACCGCTTCCTGCGCAGAGCCCGAAAAGGCTGTGCAGTTCCTGGATTGGTTCTACAGCACCGACGGCGCATCCGCAGTCAACTTCGGCTTTGAGGAAGGCGAGAGCTATGAAGTCGTAAACGGCGTCAAGCAGATGCTGCCTCTGATGCTGGAGCGCAATGAGGAGCTGGTGAGCTATCAGGTCATCTACGCGCTGGACGAGGGCCCCGGCTTCCAGATCGTCAACAAGAACAACCCCATCAACGAGGACTACGTCAACGAAGCCAAGAACATCTGGCTGGATTACGACACCTCTAAGGCTCTGTTCTCCGCTACTCCCACCCTGGCCTTCACCGCCGAGGAAGCAGAAGACATGGCACAGATCAACTCCGATATCTACACCCATGTTGCAACGGAAATCTCCAAGTTTATGATGGGCGAGTCCGAGCTCAATGACGACAACTGGAACGCCTATGTTGCAGAAGTCGAGGCAATGGGCCTTGCCGAGCTTCAGTCCTTCTATGAAACTGCATACTCCCGTTACGAGAGCAGATAACATTCCACTCACCACATAGCGAATTGGGCGGCGCGGGACTCCGTGCCGCCCTTTTGAAAGAAAGGAGTAATTTCCCATGAGCGATTTCAAAACCGTTTATCCTGGTCAGTACAGCCCCAGAGAGAAAAAAATTCTGGACGAGACCAGAAAAAAGCTCCAGGAGCAGATCGGAAAGCCCACCATGTTCCCGGTAACTCCCGCCGATCCCACACTAATGCGGCTGTACGCCAACGCCTGGGACCCCTGGAATCCCCTGTTCAACGACGATGAATACGCAAAGAACACGAAATACGGCTCTATCATTGCCATTCCCTGCTGGAAGGAGCCGGGCGCCATGTTTCCCATGCTGCCCATGGACTTTGGCGACAAGCTCCAGCGGGCCAATGACGGCGGCGCGTTTATTATGTATGCACCCATTTATCCCGGCGATACCTTTACCACGGTCTGTGACGACATGATTATCGAGGATCTGACTCCGCCGGAGGGCAGCGAGGGCCGTTATATGCGTCTGGAAGGACGGGGCAGCCTGTATAACCAGCGAGGTGAGTTGGTGATGTCCGGCATTACCCGGGGGCATAACGTATTTTCCTTCTATAAGGATGATTATACCGGGCCGAAGGGTCCCTTGCTGGGCGGCGGTTCCGGTGGCCCCGGCGGAAAAATGCCAAAGATGCATCATCCCGAGGTGCACCATTACATCGAGGAGGACTGGGAGTTCATCTCCGACCTATGGGACAAGGAGTTCATTCGCGGCGCAGACACCCTATATTGGGAGGACGTTCAGGTGGGTGACCATCCCACGCCCATCTGCTCCGGCCCCTGGACCGAGATGGACATGATCAAGGGCCACGGCCTCCAGATCATGGGCCAGCAGCCCCTGAGAGACGTGATCAAGACAAAGGAAGGCCGCAGAAGAATGCAGCCCTTTGCCGATGACTATGGCATCTACTATTTTGACACCGCGGCCCACTATTGCCACCGGAATCAACCGGGCGGCAGAGCCATGTTCTATAACACCACTGGACGGAATATGCTGATCCGCCTGCTCACCAACTATATGGGTGACGACGGCTTCCTCCGCTACATCGACTGGCACTTTATGTCCGATGACGGTACGCCGGATTCGTTCCTCAATCAGGTGCCCGAGGTGGCGGGACGGTGCGTGGATCATCACGGTATGTGCTCCGACTGCATCATCGGAAAGGGCTACGTCACCAAGAAATATGTCAATGAAAAGGGCGAGCACCTCATTGACCTGATCTGCTGGGCAGAGAATTGGCCCGACGGCGGAATTGCACAGGTGATTGCAGCCACTGTGGTGCTGCCGAGTAAGGGATAAAATCAAAAGTCGCATCGGACTCATTCCGATGCGACTTTTGTGGATCAAGTTAGGACAACACCTGACGATTTGCGCGGTATTGCCTTAGAAATATTACACCTTAAAGTTGACGGAAGTAGAACCCTCGTCATCCTTCTGGAACTCATAGTCCTTACCGGGCAGGACAGCGTTCATCACAATACCCACGATTGCGCCCACAGCCAGGCCGGAGAGGCTAATGGTGAAGGAAGCAATGTGGAAGGTAATCGCGCCGACAGCGGAATACTTGATGCCGATGGACAGCACCAGAATCAGCGCGGCAATCAGAACGTTGCGGCTCTTGGTGAAGTCCACCTGATTTTCTACTACGTTACGAACACCGACTGCGGAAATCATACCGTAGAGCACCAGACTGACGCCGCCAATGGTAGCAGCGGGCATCGCGCCGATGATGGCTGCAAACTTGGGGCAGAAGGAGAGAATCACAGCGAACACGGCAGCCAGACGGATGACACGGGGGTCATAGACCTTGGACAGCGCCAGAACGCCGGTATTCTCACCATAGGTGGTGTTAGCAGGGGCACCAAACAGGGCGGCGATAGCGGTAGCCAGGCCGTCACCGGTGAGGGTGCGATGGAGACCGGGGTCGGAAACAAAGTTCTTTTCCACGGTGGAGGAGATCGCGCAGATGTCGCCGATGTGCTCTACCATAGTGGCCAGAGCGATGGGCATAATGGTAATGATCGCAGTGACCAGCATACCACCGTCAAAGTTGTTTCCGAAGATGGACAGCGCGGTGTTCTCCCACTTGACAGGAAGACCAATCCAGGCGGCCTGAGACACATGCTCAACCAGGGTTGCGCGAGTGGGCGCATCCACAATCATGGAGAACACATAGCTTGCTACTACACCCAGCAGAATGGGGATGATTTTCAGCATTCCCTTGCCCCAGATGTTGAAGATGATAACCACAAGGATGGCCACCAGCGCCACCAGCCAGTTGTTGCCACAGTTGTCAATGGCACTTTGAGACAGGGTCAGGCCAATGGCAATGATAACGGGGCCGGTGACAATGGGCGGGAAGTAACGCATGACCTTCTGTGCGCCGAATACCTTGAACAGCAGAGCCAGCACAAGATACAAAAGTCCGGCGCAAGCGACACCAAAGCTGGAATACGTCAATGGAATCTCTGCGCCGGAGGCGGTAACAAGGCCATAAGCCCCTAAAAATGCGAAGGAACTGCCCAAAAATGCGGGCACCTTTCTGCCGGTAATCAGGTGGAAGAGCAAAGTGCCCAGACCTGCGAACAGCAGCGTTGCGGAAATGGAAAGACCAGTGATAGCGGGGACGAGAATCGTTGCGCCAAACATGGCAAACATATGCTGAAGACCAAGCAGAAGCATTTTGGGAACGCCCAGCTGGCGAGCATCATAGATCGCGTCCTGATTCATATTGAATTCCTCCTCTTTTTACATAATCCTCCCTATTATACAGATGCGCGACCTGTTTTGCAAGTATATTTTTACAAAATGCATGAAAAACCGAAAATTTCCGGCAGAAGGCAAATTCTACCGGAGTGATATGAAAAAGAGAAGGTAAAAAGATGCAAATGGGCCGCCCTTTTGAGCGGCCTATTTGCTTTAGAGAGGGTATATGAAATTACTCAATGGCAAGGGTATTCTTTCTGCGAAGTTCCTTTTTCGGCTCCTTGGGAACGGTGATTTGCAGAATGCCGTTTTCAAACTTTGCACCCATATCCTCAACGGTAACAGCAGTGCCAACATAGAAGCTACGGCTCATTGCACCGGCGTAACGCTCCTGACGAATGTAACGGCCCTTCTTATCCTGCTCGTCCTTATCCAGGCCCTTCTCAGCGCGGATGGTCAGATAACCGTTCTCCAGCTCTACCTGAATCTCGTCCTTTTTAAAGCCGGGCAGGTCGATGTCCAGCTCATAGGTCTTATCGGTTTCCCGGATATCGGTCTTCATAAGGTTCTTTGCATGCTTACCGTACAGGGGATTCTTTCTGCCAAACATGGCGTCCATATCGAACATATCATCAAACAAATCTTCACCAAAAATACTGGGCAACATAAGTCATTCCTCCAATGAATTCTATATTCTGTTCCCTGCCAAATCGGTTTCATTTGGCTGTGAACTTCGTTGTTTTGATTTTTGAACCCTTGGTTCCGGGCTCCTCTTGGAACCCCTCTCCTTACGTTCAATTACATTATAGCACTGTTTTTAGCACTGTCAAGAGGAGAGTGCTAAAAGTTGATGAACCTTTTGTGAATACATATTATGGAAAATCAAGAGAAATAAACATGTAAATCTCAAGCAGCGCCTAAGATAGACCAAGTGCCCGAACCACAGTTGTGATCCGGGCACTTTTTATGGTTCTGGCAGAATCAGCGGTTGCTTATTCTGCTGCATCCTCAGATGCGTTGACCTCTGCTTCGTCGGCAGTGGCTTCGGAGGTGCTGTCCTCTGTCTCGTCCACAGTAACCACAGTGGGCTCGGCCTCAGGCTCAGCGGCTTCCTCGATTGCCGCATCTTCAGTGTTTTCGGCCTCTTCCTTGGTCTCGGCCTTGTTTTCCACGACGATCTGGTTGTAACGATACAGGAAGGTGACAACCTGACCGCGGTTTGCGATGGTCAGAGGCTGGAAGGTGGTCTTGGTAACACCCTTGGTGATGCCCTTTTCCACCGCCCACAGCATTGCCTTGTAGTAGAAGGTGCCTTCCTTTACGTCGGTGAAGCTGTGCTCAGTGATGGTGGGCTCAGGCTCGCCGGCCATTCTCCACAGGAAGGTGACGAACTGTGCACGGGTTGCGTCGGCCTTGGGCATGAACTCTGTTGCAGTTACGCCGGTGGTTACGCCGTTTTCTACGGCCCACAGCATTGCATCATAGTAGAAGGCACCGCTGTCTACATCGGTGAAGGGCTGCTCGGGCTTGGGATCGGGATCCGTGCCGATTGCAGGAATCTTCTCGGTGTAGGTGGCGCCGCAGACGGTGCAGGTGAAGGTCTTCACGCCGTCGGTGGTTTCAGTTGCGGGAACGGTGACCACGCCGCCGTCATATTTATGTCCGGCTGCGGGGATCTCAGTACCGGCCTTAATGGTAACACCGCAGACGGAGCAGACGGTGTCGCCAGTATAGCCCTTCTCAGTGCAGGTGGGATCCTTGGCATTCTTCACAACCTCGGTATGTCCGGTTGCGGGAATGACGGTGCCGGTCTTAATGGTAACGCCGCAGACGGAGCAGACGATGTCGCCAGTGTAACCGGGCTCGGTGCAAGTGGGATCCTTGGCGTTCTTCACAACCTCGGTATGCTTGTGGTTGTTATCGCACTTCACGGCATCGGTGTAGCCCATGGACCAGTAGGAGGCGCCATTGACAATTGCCTTAGTGCGAATTCTGTAGAGGTAATCGCCGGTTGCAGTCAGGCCGGTTGCCTCAAAAGAGGTGCTGTCGGTGACATCGGCAATCTTCTTCCAGCTTGCGCCGTTATCGGCGGACTGGTAGATCTGATAGATGGGATCCTTGCAGCCGGCTGCGGTCCAATTGATGATTGCGGTGGAATCGCCGGTGCGGACTGCGGTCAGATTGGTTACCACGTCGGGAACAATGGTAAAGTTTGCAGTGATCTCACCGGTGTAAGCGCCGTAGCCGGTGACGGTAACGGTAGCAACGCCGACCTCAACATTGTTGCTGTAGGTGACGGTGTAATCGACACCCTTGGTGAGGACGGTGCCGTCAGCAGTGGTGACCGTGGGAACGGGACGCTTGCCGATGCCGCTATAGGTTGCCTTAGTGTAAGACAGCTTCATGGTGGCATCCAGCTTGGTACCTGCCTTCGTGGTTACGGAAGCGGCGTCGGAATAGCCGGAGGTCAGATTGGTGGTTGCGGTTCCGTAGGGAACGGTTGCAACGGCTCTGACTGCGAAGGAATACTCGGTGTCGTGATTCAGACCGGTCGCGGTAAACTTGGTCTCGTTGGTGGTGCCCAGGAGACTCCACTTGCCGTTCTTATTCACATAAACCTTGTATGCAACAGTGGTGCCCTTGGTGGTGCCGCTGATGGCGTTCCAGCTCAGATCCACGGAGTTGGAGGTAGCGCCGGTAGCGGTCAGGCCGGTGGGAGCGGCGGGGTTGATCCGCATCTCCAGAGTCACGGTACCCTTGCTGTTAAAGTAGTCGCCGCGGGAGTTGGCATCGACTGCAACGGTAGCAACGCCGACATACTTGTTGTTGGCCCACACACGGGTGTAGTCAGTGAGCTTGCCCATGCCGTCGGTGGCATACTCCAGAGTCTCGCCGGTGGCAGGATTCTGGATGGTGACCTTGGGCAGTCTGGTGGTGCCATTGTAGGTGCAGCTGGTCCAAGCCAGGGAGAAGTTCCAGTTTGCAATATCAATGGCGGTATGCTCGCACGCAACCTCGGCATAGCCGGTGTCGGTGGTCACATAATGCTTGTTGGTGCAGACCAGCGTGCCGTCCGCCTGCTTCTCATAGTTATGACCGGTGAACTTTGCAACGCCGCCGGTATAGGTGAGGTTGTAGCGGGGGCTGTATGCCATGTTTCTGCCGCTCTCGGTACAGCTCTCATTGGAGTAGTTCACAACGGAGTGATCGATGAGGCCCTTGTCGTTGGCATACATAAAGTCGGTTCCATAGGTGAACCAGCCGGTCTTCAGTGCGCCCAGATACAGATAGTACTGGTCGTCGCCTGCGTCGTCCTTACCGGAAATGCTGGTAGCAAAGCCGGTGTACTGTGCTTCTGCGGGATCCAGTTCTGCGCCGCAGCGCTCGCAGACCAGCTTGCCGGTCTCGGGGTTGTACAGTGCTTCGTTGGGCGTGACAATGTGCTGACCCTCGATGGCACAGATACCGGTACCGGTGTACATGGTGTAGGTATCAATGAGCTCAGAGGTGCCGTCAGCGCTCATGTCATAGGTGTTTACAGAGAACTTCTCTGCGTCTGCCTCTACGGAGATGTAGATGCAGTTGTACTCATTGGTTGCCTTGGCAAAGTGGAAATTGGCGTTGTCCACAACGGGATACTCTCCGCCGGGATCCATGGAGCCGGAGATCATATAGACGGTGCCCTGGCCCTTGGTTGCCACAACGTTGCCGTCGGCATCCACATAGGAATTGGTGGTCTTGTCGGTCTTGTAGTCAACGGGGGTGCCGGCCTTCATCTGCTCGGTACGGGCATAGGCATGGTCATGGCCGCCGAATACAAAGTCGATGCCGGCTTCGTCACAGGCGGGGGCCAGAATCTTGTTGTGGCCGTCGCTGCTGCCGTTGGGGTTGGTGTAGTATACGGGCTGATGGGTTACGAGAACCTTCCAGGTGCAGTCGGTCTTGGCGGCATCCTCAACCAGCCATGCAGCTGCATCGGCCAGGTCGGTGGTTGCGGTCTGGTTAATGACTGCAATGTATACATCGCCGTATTCTACGCTGTAGTATTTGTTCTCGGAATCGGTGAGACCGTAGAGACGCTGAGAAATGGTAGCGCCGGGGGTACCGTTGCTGGTGTAGACCTCGTGGTTGCCCATGGTATGAACGAAGTCAATGCCCGGGAATGCGCTGCCATACTGGCGGAGAATCTGCTCCCACTGGGTGTAGTTGGTGCCGCCGTCTACGAAGTCGCCGCACTGAACACCAAAGTTGATATCCTTGTTGTTCTTGCCAACTGCCTTCAGGGATGCAATGGCATCTGCGTCGTCCTGATCGTTGCCGTGGAGCTGTGCGTCGCCCATAACCATGAACTTTACGGAGTTTTCCACAGCCTGCGTGGAGAAGGTGGTGACGTTGCTCCAGCTCTTACCGTCGCCGCCGCGGCAGACGTACTCGGTGCCGGGAGTCAGACCGGTAATGGTAACGTTGTTGATGTAAGCTGCGGTGTAATCTACGCCGCCCAGGATGAAGTCAGTGAGTGCAGCAGTACCGGAAACAGAGGTAGCGGCTGCAAATGCCGCATCCTTATCCTCTGCCGCATCATAAGCAGCCTTGGTCAGATACTGAACCTGAACGTGGGCGGTATCGGTGTCGCTGCCGCTGATCCAGGTCAGCTGCTGGGTGGTCGTGCTGTCGCCGGTGGTGGCGTTGAGGATGATGTCGTGGGCGCCTGCATCGGGATATGCGCAGACATAAGCATTGCCGTTAAAACTGTAGTGCTTGTTTACTTCATCAGCAACCCACAGAGAGTTACTGGTGTAGTTGGCGTCCTTACCGGTGAAGTAAGAGGTGGTGAACACATTACCGTTCCAGGTGCCGGTGATCTCGGTGGTACCGTCATAAACCTTCAGGTTCGTGGTATCCACTTCGCTGCCGTCGTTGGCGGTAACGGTGATGTCGCCGCTCTTGGCACCGCTAATCTGAATGCCTGCGGAAACACTGTAGTAGGCGTATACGCTGTTGGTAACCTTACCGGTGGTAATGGTGTAGGTATTGCCGTCCTTGGTGGTATAGCTTACGGTGATGGTAACCGGCAGCTTGTCCACAGCAGTCAGGGTGCTGGGGATGGGCAGGTCAAAGGTCAGAATGGTATTGTCCTTGGTGACTGTATCCTTCAGAGTCGCGGTTGCGGTGAAGGCGCGGGTGTTGCTGTCGGTGGTCTTGTTCCGGATGCTGCCGGTGAGGTTCTCACCCAGAGTCTGAACGCCGCTGGAGATCTGATAATCCCCGGTGCGGTTGGGACGAATGGGCTCGGGAACCAGGTTGCCGCTGGCATCATAGTAGTTGCCGTCTGCGCCCTGGGTCAGCTCGTTGCCGTAGTCATCGTAGAACTTGTTATTCTCCAGGTACTTGGTTACCACATCCACCTTTTTGGCGTTGTCATAGGTGATGTTGGTGCTGACGGATGCAATGTTTTCCAGAGAGTCAGCCTGGATGGAAACCTTGTAGTTGCCGCCCAGCTCAATGCTCTCGCTGCGGGTAACGGTAACGGTGGGAATGGTGCTGTTGGGGTTGTTCACAACAAGGTTGTAGACCTGATTGGTCTTGTTGCCAAAGTTATCGCTGATCTGAACCTCCAGGGTATGCTCACCGTTGGCCAGAGACAGAACCTGAGTCTGGAGACGGTCAGCGGAAGCGGTGAACTGTGCGGAGGGAAGAACCGCGCCGTCCAGGAACACCTGGGTAGCGGACTCGTCAATACCGGAATAGTTCTCGCCCTGAGGATCAGTGAACTCTACATAGAAGGAGATGTCGTTGCTGGTAAGAGTGGTGGTCTCCTTGGTGGACAGAGCGGTATCATTTGCCTTTGCAGAGATAATCTGCGGTGCGTCCATATCGTCTACGTTGGTGCCGTAGACCCAGCGAACGTTGTCGATGTAGAAGTAGCCCTCGCTCTTGCTGCCGCAGACGATGGCATTGCCGTTGCCGTCAGAGGTGCCGCCGGGGATGTAGGTCATCAGGATCATCGGGTTGCCGCTGCGGATCTGAATGGGATGGTCGGCATCTACCACAGCGCCGCCGGAATAAACGGTGCTGAGATCGGCCTCAACATAGGTCCAGCCGGTCCAGTTGATGCCAGTGTACTGCAGGGTCTTCTCTGCGCCGGCAGGCTTAAAGTGAATAGTGGAATTTACCCATGCAGTTCCATTCCAGTAGGTAACCTGCGTCCAGAACCAGAAGTTGGACATGCCCTCGGGAGCGTATACCCACATGCCGAGGCCGGTGGGGCTGCCCTGCGCGGTCAGCGGATTGGTCACACGATAGTAGGTGTTGCAGTTCTTGGTGCTGCCGGTGGGAGAGAAGTTCCGATAATCGTAGGTCAGCTTCAGTGCGTGCTCGCCAAACCGAACCTCGCCGGTGCTGGCATCGACGATCTTACTGCCCTCACCATGGAGGGGGCCATTGACGTTACTTGGGTTTGCATTGGTGTGCCAGACATACATATCGTACCCGTCTGCGCCCAGAATCGCCGCTGCGGAACCTCTGGATGTATTGTAGTTTCCTCTCCATCCAGATTCCTTAGAATAGACATACCAGACGTAATTGACACCGTTTTCATCGGTGAAACCGACCCAAGGCTGACCGGAGGTTCCATAGCTTTCCTCCTTGGTGCCCTCAAATTCCTGACCGTTGTAGGTTACAGTGATGGTACCGTCCTCATTCTCGGTCCAGGGCTGCTTGGTCTCACAGATCTCGTTGATCCACAGTTTATCGCTGGTCTGGGGAACAGACTGGAGATAGTACAGGTTTTCGTAGTGCTTAAAAGTATAGGACTGATCTTCTGTGGCATTATAGAAGGCACTGGTGGTTGTACCCCAGTCCCACAGGCCAACCACGTCTTCGCCCTGAATGCCGGTGGTGTCCTCAAAGTCCATTGCGACGATGGGCATCTTGCCGACCTCTACGAAGATCGTAGCGGAGATTTTGGTGCCGTCCTGCTTGGTGTAGGAAACGGTGACGTTGCCGTCCATGGAGAAGCTCTGCTTGGGGCCGCTGGTGAAGATGTTGCCGGTTACGGTACCAAAGTCCTTCACGTCAACACCGGAGGTGTTGCAGCTTACGTCCCAGGTAAAGTCGCCGTCCTTATGATTCAGGGTCATGCCTGCGCCTCTGACGGACAGGCCCAGATCGGAAGAATCATTGAAGTTCAGGCTGACGCCGGTGCCACTGAAGGAAATCTCCTCGGGCTCAACCAGATGAATGGAGGTTTCACCGACAACCTTGTCCTGATACAGCAGCTGTACATTTACGGCGCCCAGCTTACCGGCGGCTGCGGTAAACAGACCGGTGGAAGCGTCGATGGTACCCATCTCAGCGCTGTCCTTATTGAGGGCCCAGGTCAGGCCGGACTCCGGCAGCGGAGCGGTGGAACCAACAGAGTCAACGCCGGATGCCTCAAACTGTACGGTGGTAGCCGCATCAGCAGTAGAGGGGGTATAGTACTCGTTGTTGGGGGTCAGACTGGCATGGTCAAACACACCGCTGGGCTTTACCGTGCTGGCAAAGAGGAACGCGGAGCTGACGGTACGGGGAGTACCGTCGGAGGGGCTGTTCCGAACGGCCAGAGTGTTGGTGCCCTCGCGCATGGAAATGGAGGTGGAGGAACCGCCGCAGTCAAGGGCCAGGGCGATGACACAGCCCTGTGCAGCCAAAATCTTAGCCACATCATTATAGGTTTCGCCACAGCTGGTGGGAGCGCTGATGCCGTGGGTGGTATAGGTGACGATGGTGCCGTCGGCCTTAATGCCCAGGGCGGTACGGCTGTACTTCAGGGTGGCATAGTCGCTCTCGAAGGTCTGGGGAACGCCGTCACGAACCAGAATCTCGTCACCGCCGATGGCCTGCGCTACATCGGAGAGATCCTCCTGGGAGGCTTCACGAATGGCAGCGGTGCCGTCCTTCAGAATGGCAAAGTAGGGGCGGCCATTGTTGGGATGATAGACGGTGCCGTCCATAACAAGGGCGCCTACAGGCTCACCATTGGTGAAGTTGAAGAAGTCACCGTTGATACCGGCGATTACGGTCTCGTCCTTATGGGTCTTTTCATAGGCCTTTGCCTGATCCATGACCGTCTGGAGACCGAGATTTTCATACTGGTGGTCCTTGTAGGAAGCGACTGCCTTAATGGTGCCGTCCTTCAGCGCACTGCCGGAGAACTCCATAAGGAAGCCGATACACTGATCGGTACCTGCTTGGTTATTGGTGGTCAGAACTGTTTCGGTGGCGCCGGGAACCAGTGCATACTTCGTGCTGGTGATGTACACACGTCCCTCGGGAACGCCAACGGAGGAAGCAGCCCATACGCCAGGCACCATGGCAAATACCATGGCGATCACCAAACAGATGGAGATCAGGCGTCTGCGTGCTGTTTTCATACACTCACTCCTTTATTTTTGTCTCTATATGAACGGCATATGCCGGGGTTTCTGCTAATTGAATGAGCAGAAGATAATATACATAGTTGCAGCATCTTGTAGATACAGCCAAATTCTAGGATACTTCGCAGCATAAATTATATCATTCATAATTCATAAAGTCTATATGATATTTTGTTTACAACTTGTAAATAAAAGCTGATGAGAAACCGGAGAGAGAAGTGTGATTTTGCTGCAACATTTTTAGAATTTGCAGACACTTGGAATTTTTTCAGAAATTGAAAGGCAGAGGTGCTTTTCGTCAATTTTGAACAGGAAAAACGAAGAACAATTCTTCCATTTACTTGCGAAATGATTCGAAAAATGTTAAAATAATTTCAGAAAATTGAAGATGTTTAAGTACAAAATTGGACGTGAGAAATTTGAGTGGAAAATTTGTTAGAATTGCTGTATTTGCGGGAACAGCCCTGATTTGTGCGGTGTTTGCCGGGTTAATAATTGCACAGCTTATCCCATTTCCCGTTTTTCCACAGATTACGCCGGTGATATACATTATAATAGCAGTGCTGCTGTTTGCGGTGCCCTGTACCGGAATATTGGTGATGGAATATAAGGCGGTCCGGATGCAGCTGACGTGGATGAGCGTATGCGCGGCCGTGATATTTATTGTGGTGCTGGTGGTACAGGGGATATTTGTGCCGACTTTGCTGGCAGAATCCATTCACTCTGCTACAACGGAGGAAGCAGCCTACGGAACCTATGATCTGCCGGTGCAAAAGGAGCTGGAAACGGCGCAGTTTTTGCCGGACTGCGGGGATGAGGGAACGGTTGTAACCTACCGCTATGAATATGCGCCGTTGCTCCAGAGCTGGGAGATCTATGCGGAAATTCGGTGGACAGATGAGGAGCGGTATGAAGGCGAAATCGCGCGGCTGGCGCAGCAAGCCGAGGATGCACAGGAGAATGGCATTCGCAAGGCGCTGGTGACTACGGCTTATTTGGAGGATGCGGCTACAAGGCAGATTCAATATTATATTGGCAGCGGCATTCGGGAGGTACCGGAGCTGCTGAGTGGAAAATAAAAAACAAAAACGCGCGCGCCTGCATGAACGGATCATGTGGAGCGCGCGTTTCTTGGAATATGAAAATCCCGCCGCAAGCGGCAGAGCACTTGCGGCGGGATGACGATACAGGACAAAATTGATATCACTCATTTGAACGCAATTGATCCAATTAAGCGGCATATCGCAATCACAATATTCATTTCTGTGTTTATGAGACTTGTTCTATGCGCTTCCAACTGCCTGCACGGTAGTAAACTAGCTGCATAATGATTTGAACCAGTGAGGCCGTTGGTGCGGCAATGCCGATGAGAAGTAAGCTGGTATTCGGAAGAATACTGAACAGATAGACCAGTGGAACCCGAACCAAAAACGTGGAAAGAACGCAGTTGAGCATGGTAAAGGTGGTCTTTCCATAGCCGGAGAAAAATCCGTTGAAGCAAAATACGAAGGATACCATTAGAATATCCAGCGAATAGGTGCGCAGATAGAGAATGCAGTTGGACACAACGGCGCGGTCACTGGTAAACAGCTTGGAGACAGCCCCGGGGAAGCATTCAATCACTCCGGTAAATACTCCTGTTACAACGAGACAAAGCAAAATCGAGAGCTTCAGACCGGATTTTGTCCGCTCCAGCTCACCGGCGCCTACATTTTGCGCCGTGAATGCGGACAGCGCCGAGAGGAAGGCGATGGGAATCAGCATACCAAAGCCGATAATGCGCTCTACCACGCCCACTGCGGCGGATTGGGTCAGCCCCATGTGGTTGACAATGGCCGTAATCATGACGAAGGAGAGATTCACCAGCACATCCTGTGCAGCCAGGGGAATGCCAAGGCGGAGCACCTGCCCCATGATCGCAGGCTGTGCCTTCCGAGGATTGCAGGAAAATGGGAACGGCAACGTTCCGCGAAGGAGAAACAGCAGAGCCAGAATACAGGCAACTGCTTGAGAAAGCATGGTTGCCAGTGCGGCACCGGCGGCGCCCATTCGGAATCCGCCAACCAGCAGCAAGTCTCCAAAAATGTTGAGGATACAGGAGCAGCCCACAAAATACATGGGGCGTTTGGAATCTCCCAAGCCCCGGAGAATTGCGGAAATACCGTTATATCCGGCGATAAAAAGAATCCCCAGGCTGGTAATGCGCAAATAATCCTGAGCCGGCAGGACTGCCGCTGCCGGAACCTGCATGATGGAGATGATGAAATGGTTCCCGGCGAGAAAGACCGCTGTGAGCAGAACGCCAAGTCCCAGGCAAAGCGCCAGAAGCGCCTGCGCCACGGAACTGACGGAGGGATAGCGTTTTGCCCCTACGTGCTGCCCGATTAAAACGGTGCCGCCGGTGGCGATTCCGGAAATCAGGCCGGTGATGAGCTGCATGATTTGGCCGGAGGTGTTGACGGCTGAAATGGCTGCGGCATCGGCAAATTGTCCTACGATTATCATGTCAACAACCGAGTAAAGAAATTGCAGAATGGATGCGCCCAAAAACGGCAGCACAAATCTGAGCAAAACTTTTGAGATTGATCCTTGTGTAAGATCCTGTTCCATGTACGGTCCTCCTACTTGCGGGATGTTTAATGATGATCCGGTGGCGGCATCTTCGGGCGATTTCGCTCCATTTCTGCAATCTGTTCGGGGGTATAGAGGCAGAATGGAAGATTGCCCCGTTCTCGATGGGTTGCAACACAGGCGCAGCAGCGGCCATGATTCTTGCAGCTGATATTGCGGCAGGTGCAGGGTCTTTGATTTTCACATGACATGAAGTTTCCCCCTATTCATGATGATACTTCCTACCAAAAAATAATGAATTATTCAGCAGGAATCCTCGCTTTTATAAAAACGCTTCAAATTAACACTAATATTTAAGCAAAAATACTTCAAAACGTCAAGATGAAAATGAAGCAGCGGGTTCGTCGTGAATCTCGGCGTAGCCGAGTCCCCATACCACAGGCATTTCCTTCGGTCACAGGGCGGATTTATTCCGCCCGAGGATGTTAAATAAAAGGGAAGGGTCTGTTGCAAAATGATCACGTTTTGCAGCAGGCCCATTTTTGCGCGCGAAGAAGGGTAGATTCATTGTATTGTGGAAATAATTTGGACTTTTGGGCATGCTAACGCCAGTCCCAGGGGTTTTCTGGGGCAAATTGTGGAAAGTTTTTTATTCAAGCGTTCTTTCGCCTGGACAGGTGGGTC
>OGZF01001096.1_pt1 | contig 19075 bp, 19 predicted proteins | sample 1576771 | NCBI WGS metagenome assembly OGZF01 (sample SAMEA3541536, study PRJEB24748) | human gut metagenome | biome: human gut; feature: human-associated habitat; material: faeces | place: China | collected 2012
CGACATTATCGAGCATTTTGGCAACGCAGATGCCGTGCCGCAGCCGCCGGAGCGGCGCTTAAGCCGTCAGGCGGGAATTATGCGGTATTGCCTAAAATAAGAAAGCCTTCCCCCTTGGGGGGAAGGTGCCCGAGGCTCTGACCGAGGGCGGATGAGGGGCAGCCTTCCGGCTGCGGCCCGGTTACGGGTTGCAGCGGAAGGCTGCCCCTCATCAGTCCGCTGCGCGGACAGCTTCCCCCGCGGGGGAAGCCTTTTGGGTTGCGGCCTTATGGTAATACGCCCACCGCGGCGAGCCATCCTCAGTGTAGATCCTCCCGCACCTCACAAACCCGCTCTTTTCCAGCGCGCGCTGCATGTAGACGTTATCGGCGTGGGTGTCGGCACGCACAGGCAGGCCCTGCCGCAGGCACCAGTCAATACAGAACTGCCCGATGCCGCGCACCTGCCCTGCCGACGCCATCCGGTGGATCGTTGCGTAGGGCAGGTCTTCGGGCCAGGCACCGTCCTCCATGATGCGATAGGTCGGCTCGTCGCCGGGGATCAGGCAGAACACGGCCTGTATGGCCCCCCATCACCACATAGCAGACGCCGCGGGCGGGCAATACGCCCTTGCATCTCCACCGATGTTGTGGTACACTATAGCTGCAAAAAGTTAGACAAGTCAAACTTTCAAAGTGAAAGAGGATTGTAAATATGACACTGGCGGATTTGAAAATCGGGCAGGATGCTGTACTGCGTACCATCGGCGGCCAGGGCGAGCTGCGCCACCACCTGCTGGACATGGGCCTGACCCCCGGCACCGAGGTCACCCTGCGCAAGGTCGCGCCGATGGGCGACCCCATCGAGGTCGAGCTGCGCGGCTATGAGCTGACGCTGCGGCTGGACGACGCGGCGAAAATCGAAGTGGAGAACGTCCACGAGACGGACCGCGCCGCCCGCAGTGAGGAGCGCCACACCGCGGTGCCCCACCCCGGCGTGGGCGAGCTGCGCAAGGCCCCCAGCTACCATGACCGCAAGAGCGGGGCCGAAATTCCCAAAGGCCAGCCGCTCCGGTTCGCGCTGGCCGGCAACCAGAACTGCGGCAAGACGACGCTTTTCAACCAGCTGACCGGCTCCAACCAGCACGTCGGCAACTTCCCGGGTGTGACGGTGGACCGCAAGGACGGCGTCATCCGCGGCCATGCCGAGGCTACCGTCACCGACCTGCCGGGCATCTACAGCCTGTCCCCCTATTCCAGCGAGGAGATCGTCACCCGTGATTTTCTGCTCAACACGCACCCGGACGGCATCATCAACATTGTGGATGCGTCCAACATCGAGCGCAATCTGTACTTAACGATGCAGCTCATGGAGCTGAACATTCCGCTGGTTCTGGCGCTGAACATGATGGATGAGGTCCGCGCCAACGGCGGCACCATCATGGTCAACGAGCTGGAGGAGCTGCTCGGCGTGCCGGTTGTGCCAATTTCCGCCGCCAAGAATGAGGGCATCGACGAGCTGGTCGAGCATGCCCTGCACGTGGCCCGCCACCGCGAGACGCCGGGCCGCATTGACTTCTGCGACGCCGGGGACGGCGCGGGCGGTGCGGTGCACCGCTGTGTACACGCCGTAAGCCATCTGATCGAGGATCACGCTGCCCGCACCGGGCTGCCGCTGCGTTTTGCCGCAACAAAGCTGGTCGAGGGCGATACGCTGATCGAATCCGCGCTGGACCTCGATGCGAACGAGACCGAGCTGCTCGGTCACACGATTGCCGAGCTGGAAAGTGAGACAGGTCTGGACCGCGAGGCAGCGCTGGCGGATATGCGGTTCAACTTTATTGAACGTCTCTGCGACAAAACCGTTGTGCGGCCCGGTGAAAGCCGCGAGCACAAGCGCAGTGTGGCCATTGACCGCATCCTGACCGGCAAATACACCGCCCTGCCCTGCTTTATCGGCATTATGGCGCTGGTATTCTGGCTGACGTTCGGCGTCATCGGCGCGGGCCTGTCCGACCTGCTGACACTGGGCATTGAAGCGCTCACCAACCTGACCGACCACGCACTGACGGTCTACGGCATCAACCCCGTTGTGCACAGCCTTGTTATTGACGGCATCTTTGCGGGCGTGGGCAGCGTGCTGAGCTTCCTGCCGACCATCGTCACGCTGTTCTTCTTCCTGTCGATTCTGGAGGACACCGGCTATATGGCGCGTGTGGCCTTCGTCATGGATCAGCTGCTGCGCCGCATCGGACTTTCGGGCCGCAGCTTTGTGCCCATGCTCATCGGCTTCGGCTGCTCGGTGCCCGCCATCATGGCCACCCGCACGTTGTCCAGTGACCGTGACCGCAAAATGACGATCCTGCTCACCCCGTTCATGAGCTGCTCGGCCAAGCTGCCGATCTACGCCCTGTTCACGACGGCGTTCTTCCCCCGGCAGTGGCGTGCCGTCGTGATGATCGGGTTGTACATCACGGGCATCCTGTGCGGCATCCTGTACGCGATCCTGCTGAAATTCACCAAGTACAAGGGCGAGCCTGTCCCCTTCGTCATGGAGCTGCCCAACTACCGTTTTCCCTCGGCGCGCAGTGTCTGCCAGCTGATTTGGGAGAAAGCCCGCGACTTTTTGCAGAAGGCCTTCACCATTATCTTTGTGGCAACGGTGCTGATCTGGTTCCTGCAGACCTTTGACATGCGTCTGAACGTGGCCGCTTCGGCGGACAAGAGCCTGCTGGCGGCCATCGGCAGTTTTATTGCTCCCCTGTTCAGGCCGCTGGGCTTTGGCGACTGGCGCGTTTCCACCGCGCTGATCACCGGCTTTACGGCCAAGGAGAGCGTTGTCTCTACGCTGACGGTCCTTCTGGGCGGGGACACCGCCGCACTGACCACGCTGTTTACCCCGTTCACGGCCATCGTGTTTCTGGTGTTTACCCTGCTGTACACGCCCTGCGTGGCCGCGATTGCTGCCGTCAAGCGTGAGCTGGGCGGTGCCCGCGCCGCAGCAGGCGTCGTTTTGATGCAATGCGTTATTGCATGGATCGTGGCATTTGTGGTACACTGTGTAGGAACGGTGTTCGGCCTGGTGTGAACCGCGCCGGAAAGCACCCCTACAGATACGTATGAGGTAGTATACGATATGGCAAGTGTTATCATTGTTGTGATTATTTTTGTGCTGCTGGCGCTGGCGATCCTGTTCATCTGCCAGAACGGCGGCTGGCAGGGCGGCTGCGGCGGCAACTGTGCCAGCTGCCACAGCAAATGCGCCGAAGCGGAAAAGAAGCCGAAGAAATAACTCTTGCCTCCCTCTGCGAGGGAGGTGGCCAGGCATTTCGCTCCCCTTTTGCAAGGGGAGCTTTTTTTCTTGCCCTGCTGTTGCACAAATGCACAAAAACAGGTATACTTATAAATAAGTATAATTTCAGGGAGGCATTGCCCATGAAAGCTGATAAATACCGCTTCGGCGGCGTCCGCACCTGTGACCTGCGGGCGCTCTCCTGCGACAGCAAAGAGGATGCAACGGACAAAGACGAAATTCTGGCCAAAACTGCCGAGAAGCTGCAAAAGATGGCCGCATTGGAGGCTGAACGCTGATGCCGCCCATCCGTGTTTTACAGGTCATGCCCGCCATGGACGCCGGCGGCATGGAGACCTTTGTCATGAACGTCTACCGCACGATCGACCGGGAGAAGGTCCAGTTCGATTTTCTCTATCATTACGATAAGCCGTGCTTTTTTGACGATGAAATCCGTGCGCTGGGCGGGCGCATCTTCAAGCTGACCGTCCGGCAGGACAACAACCTGCCCCGCTATCTGCGTGATTTGCGGACGCTGTTTGCCGCCCACCCCGAGTGGCGCATCATCCACGGCCATTACAGTGGGTTTGGTATGTTCTACAACCCCGCGGCGCGGCGCGCGGGTATCCCCGTGCGGTGCGGCCACAGCCACAATACCGCGTATGAACGCAATTTCGTGGGGCGGCTCGATCATTTTATGAGCAGCTTTTTCAACATCGGCCTGACGGACCGCTTTGCGTGCAGTGAGAAGGCCGGGCAGATGCTTTTTGGCAAGCATCCGTTCACCGTCGTGCCCAACGGCATCGACACGGCGCGGTTTGCCGCCCGCGACCCGCAGCGCCGTGCGCTTTTGCGCGGTGAGCTGGGTGTGACCGATCAGGAAATCCTGTTCGGCCATGTGGGGCGGTTCTCCGACCAGAAGAACCACCCGGGACTGCTCAAAATTTTTGCCGCCGTGCGCACCCGCCTGCCTAAGGCACGGCTGGTGCTGCTGGGCGGCGGCGACCCCGCCTACGTGGAGAAAATGCAGGCGCTGGCCGCCGAGCTCGGCCTTGGCGACAGTGTGATCTTTGCGGGCGTGCGCAGCAACATCCAGAGCTTTTACGACGCGATGGACGCCTTTTTGCTGCCCAGCCTTTTCGAGGGTCTACCCGTCGTGCTGGTGGAGGCGCAGACCGCGGGTCTGCCCTGCTTTGTGGCCGACACGGTGGACCGCGGCGCGGCGTTCAGCGACAAGGTAAAATTCCTGCCGCTGAACGACACCGCCGCGTGGGCAAACACAATTGCGGCGGCCTCCTTCCGCCGCGACCCGCAGGCGAGGGAGAAGGCCATTAAGGCCGGATATGACATCCACACGAGCGCCGAGGTCCTGCAAGCCTTTTACCTGCGCCGTTATGCCGAGGTGACGCCATGAAGCCCTGTGAGATCGCAGTCATCGTACCTGTACATAATGCGGCGGCTTTTCTGACCGCCTGCACCGACGCGATTGCTGCCCAGAAATTTGACGGCTTCCGGTGTATTCTTGTGGAAGACGGCTCCACCGACGACTCCCCCGCGCTCTGCGATGCCATCGCGGCGGGCGACCAGCGCTTTGTGGCGCTGCACCAGACCAACAGCGGTGTCTGCGCGGCCCGCACGGCGGGTGTGCGCGAGGGGCGGGCGCTGGGGGCCAAATGGTTTGCGTTCTGCGACGCGGACGATTTGTACCACCCTGAGTTTCTGGACACGCTGTATGCGGCGGTGACGAACAGCGGGCTGCCGCTGGCCTGCTGCCGGTACGATACCTTTACCGACACCGTGCCCGCCGACGCGCCCGCGCCCTGCAACAGCAAGATCCTGCGAAGCCCCGCCCATCTGGACGCGCTGCTGCATGACCACGCCGTGGATTACGGCCTGTGGAACAAGCTGTTCTCCGCCGACCTGCTGACCGAGGAGATGCTCGACAACGGGCTGGCCTATAACGAGGATCTATTGGCGAACTGGCGTGCATTTTTAGCCGCTCCGGGGTGTGCGTTCTGCGATTTTGCAGGCTATCACTACCGCCAGCACGCGGACAGCGCCAGCCACCGCGCCCTGCCGCCGCAGAGCATCGACGACCAGCGCCGCGCCGCTGCGGAGATCCGCGCCACGGCCCCCGCCGAAATGCAGCAGAGCGTGAACGCCTTTTACTATGAAAAGCTCGTCTATCTGGCCAGCATGATCCTGCGCCGTGCCAACGCCGCAGACTACCGCGTCCAGCTGAACGAGCTGAAGATCGGCATTGCCGCGGGGGCCGACGACCCGCAGCTGGGGCGCAATCCGCTGCTGCCCCGGAGCATCCGTTTTTCGGCCTGGCTGACGCTGCACATGCCGCGGCTCTGGCAGTGGGCGTGCCGAAATTTCTTGAAGGACCGACAATAATGCGCATTTTACTTGTACTGGACCGGGTGGAGAACCCCGCCAGCGCCAACGCCCTGATGGGCTTTCGGCTGGCGGAGCAGCTGCTCCGCCGCGACCATACCGTACATATTTTGACCCTCTGGGACGGCCTGCACACCCCGCCCTCCCCGCCGGAGGGGGCCATGCAGCACCTGCTGGCCTTTGCCGACGAGCGCCAGATGAACGAGGCGCTGGAAAACGGCCAAAAGGGCGGCACGCCGGTGCCGCTGCGGCTGGCCCGGCTGGCTGCACACCCCGCGGCAGCGGCGGCGGCGTTCCGCCAGCTGGTGCTGAAGCAGCCCCGCCGCACCGTGGACAGTCGGCGGGAAATCGAGCGGCTGGACGCGGAATTTCACTTTGACGCAGTCTGTGCCGTCTGCGCGCCCTACCGCACGGCGTTTGCGCTGGAAGCTGCCGCCATCCGCGGGAAGAAATTTTTGTGGCAACTGGACCCCTATGCCTCCAACCGGGACTACACAGCCCCGGGCGGCTTTGCGCGGGAGGGACAGCTGCTGGACGCGCTGGACGGGACCTTTGTCACGTCGCAGGCCCTGCCCGACTACGCCGACGGCGCACCGCTGGCCCCGTGGCGGAAAAAGGTACACGTTCTGGGCTTTCCAACGCTGCTGCCGCGGGTCATAGAGCCGGTGGAACACGACGATATACAGTGTGTTTTCTGCGGCAGCCTGCACCCCGGCATGCGGGAGCCCGGCTTTGCGCTGGCGCTGTTCCGCGCACTGCACGACGACGCTGTAACACTGACGATGGCGGGCGGCGGCTGGGAGCGCTTTGCCGCCGACGCCGACGAGACAGCCCGTGTTCTGGGTGCAAAATTTGTGCGCCCCGGCCTGCTGCCGCCCGACGAGGCCGCCGCGCTGGAAAACCGCGCCGACGTGCTTGTCAGTCTGGGCAACACCTATGACAACCAGATGCCCAGCAAGCTGTTTGGCTTTTTTGCCACCGGCAAGCCGGTACTGCATCTGGCTGTGAGCGAGAACGACCCCACCCTGCCCTATCTGGCGCGCTACCCGCTGGCGCTGGTTCTGTACCGGAAGGACGGCGTCACGCCGGGCACCGTGGCAAAGCTGCACAGCTGGCTGCACAATGTACAGGGTCACGCCCTGCCCTTTGCCCAGACGGCAAGGCTCTACCCCGAGTTCACCCCGGAGAAGGTCGCGGAGGAGTTTTTAAAGTGGTTGTGAGCAGTCAGCTGCGGCCATTCAAGAGAAAATAAAGGAGTCCCTATGCACATTCTTTGGCTTGTCAGAACCACCCTGCCGCAGGCGGCGGCTGCCTGCGGGCTGGCCGGAGCCAGCGATGTCAGCGGCAGCTGGCTGACCGGGCAACTGGCCGCGCTGCGCGCCTGCCCCGATCTGCAGCTGACCGTGCTCTGCGTGGGCAAAGCGGATGCCGACGGCACCGCGGACGGCGTGCATTACCGCGTCGTGCGCGACACTGCCGCCTTTGCGCCGCTTTTGCAGGCCGAGCGCCCCGACCTTGTGCATATATGGGGCACCGAGTTTGACCCCGCCGCCGTCATGGCCGCCGCTGCCCGCGCATCAGGCTTGCCCGTGCTGTTCAGCGTACAGGGCGTTATGCGGGACTGCGCCGCGCACCTCTGCGACGGCGTGCCCGAAAAATACCGCCGTTCCGGTGCGCTGTGGCACGCCATTGATAAAATCATTCCCGGCGAGCTGCTCGACAATATGCAGACGAGCTTTGACGCACTGGCCGCAAAAGAGGCCGCAGCGTTGGCCGACGCCCGCTATGTGACGGGCCGCACGGCGTTTGACCGCGCCGCCTGCGCCGCGCTGGCCCCCCACGCCCGCTACTACCCCTGCAACGAGACACTGCGTCCGCTGTTTTATACGGGTACGCTGTGGCATGCGCGGGACTTTGCCGCCGCGCCGGTGCTGCTGCTGCCCCAGGGCAACTACCCGCTGAAAAACCTGCACACCGTCATCAAGGCGCTGCCTGCCGTGCTGGCCGAGTACGGTGACGCCGAGCTGCGCATTGCGGGCTGGCCGCCGCTGGACAAGGGCCCGCTGCTGCGCCCGGTCATTGACCGAATGTTCCCCTACAAGCTCTACTGCAAGCGGCTGGCCGCACAGCTGGGCGTGACGGAGCACATCCGCTACACCGGGCCGCTGGATGCCGCGGCCATGCGGCAGGCGTATCTGGAGGCAGACGCCTTTTTGCTGCCGTCCGGCTGCGAGAACAGCCCCAACAGCTTAGGCGAGGCCATGCTGCTGGGCCTGCCCTGCGTCGCCAGCGCCGTGGGCGGTATTCCTTCGATGCTGGCGAACGGCACCGAGGGTCTTTTGTACGGCGATGCGCTGGACGCCGATGCGCTGGCCCGCGCCGTTTTGCAGGTGCTGCACAGTCCCGACGGCGGTACGGCCATGGGCCGGGCGGCCCGTGCCCGCGCACTGCAGACCCATGATGCGGCCCGCAACGCCGCTGATTTACTGCACATCTACGAAAGCATTTTGCAGGAGGAGCACCCGTGAGCATTTCCGTCATCATCCCCTGCTACAGGGCCGCGGCCACGCTGCGCCGCGCGGTGGACAGTGCCCTGACCGGTGCGCCCGCCGATTTGGAGGTCCTGCTCGTCGACGACGGCAGCCCCGACGACACGGGCGCGCTCTGTGACGAATTGGCAGCCGCCGATCCGCGCGTCAGGGCGCTGCATCGTGCAAACGGCGGCGCGGGTGCGGCCCGCAATACCGGGCTGGACGCCGCGCACGGGGACTGGGTGCTGTTTTTGGATGCCGACGATGCGCTTTTACCCGGTCTGTGGGCCGCGCTGGACGCCCTGACCACCGACGCCGACATGATTTTGTTCGGCCTTACGCGGGAAAGCAGCGGTGCGGTCAAGCCCACCGACTACCTGCCCGCGGGGTTCTGCCCGGACTTACAGGCTCTCGGCAGTGCGCTCTCCCCCCTGCTGTTTGACACGGGGCTGCTGGCCGCGCCCTACCCCAAGCTGTTCCGCCGCGCGGCCATCGGGGCGGTGCGGTTTGATGCGCGCCTTGCCATCAACGAGGACGTGCTGTTTAACATACAATTTTTACAGAATACCTCTGCCATTTATTGTCTGGATGGTGTATACTATAAGCAGTATGATACCGAGGCCGGCAGTCTGTCCCGCCGCCTGCGGGGGGACTTGCTGGACGCCGAGCGCGTGACCCGCCCGGCGCTGGCCGATTTGCTGCGGCAAAACGGCATCGGCCCGGCCCCCTATGAGGCCGCGAGCCGTCTGCGGGCCTGCCTGAACCAGTACGGTCTGCTGACCGGCTGTAAGGGCACGCTGTCCTATGCAGAGCGCCGCGCGCTGTTTGCTGAAATTTTAGCCGACCCCGCCGCCCGCAAAGCCCTGCGGGAACGCCTGCGGAATGACCCGAACAGGCTTCTGGCCGTGCCGTACCGCATTGGCGTGGCGTGCAATTGGCCGGGTCTGCTGGCGGGGTATACGATGGCGAAGCAAAATTTATTGTGACACCGCCTCTTGCCTCCCCTAGCAGGGGAGGTGGCCCGCAGGGCCGGAGGGGTTGAACCTTGCCACAGCCCGAAATGCTTCGGATTGCCGCAAGGCTTTCTCCCCCACCCGCTGCGGCGGGAGCCCCCTCGCAGAGGGGGCCGAGAAATTTCTTCATTTATATAAGGAAAAGCCTATGTCCGACCATCCCAAAATCAGCATAATCTCCACAGTCTACAACACGGGGCCGTACCTGCGCCCGGCTGTGGAGAGCATTCTGGCCCAGACGTTCACCGACTTTGAGCTGCTGCTTGTCGATGACGGCAGTCACGACGGCTCCGCCGCGGTCTGCGACGCGCTGGCACAGGAGGATGCCCGTATCCGGGTGTTCCACCAGCCGAACGGCGGCCCGGCCCACGCCCGCAACACCGGGCTGGACAACGCCCGCGGTGACTACATCGGCATGGTCGATTCCGATGATTTGATAGAACCGACCATGTTTGCAACGCTGTACAGCGCCGTACAGGTCGATGGCGTGCGGCTGGCCGCCTGCGCGGGCGACTGCATCGACGCCGACGGCAAAAAAATCGAAGGCCGCATGGTCACGATCCGTCAGGGCGGCGTGCGCGATGCGCAGGAGCTTTTGCTCGAGGCGTTCCAGACCGGCAGCTTTTACGGACCTTTAAGCTGGAACAAGCTGTTCGACGCGCGATTGTTTAAGGAAAAAGGCATTCATTACGATGAGACGATGCTCTTCGGTGACGATGCCAGCGTGCTGCACCGTGTATTTGAGGGTGAGCGCTGCAACTGCCTGACCGATGTGCTTTACCATTACCGCACCCGCGCCGGGCAGATCACAACGGCGGGCTTTCCGCCGCGCAAGACCGACGACCTGCGGATGTACTGGGAGTGGCTGCAATACTTCTCGGCCCGTCCCGGGCGCGAGGAGTACTACGACTGGGCCGTTGTGCGGTACTGGAAGATTTTTTACCAGTTCTGGTGCCAATCCGATGCAGCGGGCAACCTGCCCGAGGTCAGGCCAAAGTTTATGGCGCACAAAAAGCATTTGGATGCCATTTTGCCCGACATACTGGCAAGCAAATACCTGCCGCTGGGCGAGAAGCTGCGGGCTGCCGCGTTCTGCGCCAGCCCCACGCTGACCTACGGCGCGGCGGCTGCCTGGGGACGCCTGCATACGAGGAAGGGGAAATAAATTATGGAACATATCGCGATCAGTGTAATCGTGCCGATCTACAACACGAAGCCCTACCTGGCCGAGTGCATCGAGAGCATTCTGGCCCAGAAGATCAATGTGCCCATCGAGGTGCTTCTCATCGACGACGGCTCCACCGACGGCTGCGGAGAGGTCTGCGACAAGTACGCCGCCCGTGATGAGCGCGTGCGGGTCATCCATCAGGAGAACCAGGGCCTGTCCGCCGCGCGCAACGCCGGCATCGACGCCGCCAAGGGCCGCTATTATTCCTTTATCGACTCCGATGATGTCGTTCTGCCGCGCTTTTTGCAGACACTGTACGACGCCTGCGAGGAGCACGATGCCTATATGTCCCTCTGCTCTGTCGAGGACGTGCAGGAGGACGGCAAGAGCTGCGACCCGGCCTACTTCACACGCCCCACGCAGGAGGGTGTTTTCTGCGGCAAGGACCTGCTGAACGAGTTTTACACCCCCTACGGCACGGTCTACACCGTCGCGTGGAACAAGATGTACCGCGCCGAGGTCTGGAAACTGCTGCATTACCCCGAAGGCCGCCTGCATGAGGATGATTTCGTCGCACACCGCCTGTTCTGGCGCTGCGACAAGGTCGTCTGCATCGACAAGCCGCTCTATCACTACCGCCTGCGCAACGGCAGCATCTGCCGCACGAATATACGCCCGGAGGCGTTCGACGCCGTGGACGGTCTGGCGGACCGCTATCGCTTTTATGTTGAGAACCACGCGGACCGCGCGGTCATCGACGCGGCCTATGCGGCCTGCTGGCGGCGGTATCTGTTCCTCTGCGCGAAGGTGCGCCAGTCCCCGACGCCCGAGCTGGTCAAAGCCATCAGCAAGGAGCAGTTTTTGATGCAGGGGCTCATCAGCTACCTGCCCAACTGCCGCAACATGAAGATGACCGAGAAGCTGAGCGCCGCCCGCTGGTCGATGATGAGCGCACAGAGTTTGTGCCCGATCAAATAAGTCCATTGCTCTGTAGGGGCCGGACATGTCCGGCCCGCAGCCTGCCCAAAAGCGCCCTCTGACGTGAAGCCGCGGGCCGGGCATGCCCGGCCCCTACGTGCGCGGCGGTATTTTGTTCAAAATCCACATTCTAAGGAGCCCACATTGGCGTTATTGAAGCTAGACAAGGAAAGACGTCCCCGCGTGCTGCTGGTGCCGCCGCCGGATCTGCCGGTCCCCGCGGTGCAGGGCGGCGCGGTGGAGACGCTGCTGACCCACCTGATCCGCGAGAACGAGAAGCAGGGGCAGCTTGATTTGCTGTGCGCCAGTGTCACCGACGATGCCGCCCGCCGCGCCGCCGAGGGCTGGCAGCATACGAAGATGCTCTACATCAACCGCCCGGGCGGCCACCGCCGCTACTGGCCGATGGTCTTTCTGGAGCGGTGCGCCGGGATTGCCGCGCCCTATGACCCGTGGTACCAGAAGGTTCAGCTCTCGCTGGCACTGGAGCTGCCGCCGCCCGACCTGATCGTGGCCGAGGGCGGAAACCTGACCCAGTGCAGCGCCATCAGCCGCATGTTTGGCCGCAAACGCTGTCTGGCGCACCTGCACGGCCAGACGACCTGCACCCCCGTGATGGACGACATCTACGGCGGCGTGCTGGCGCTGAGCGATTTTATCCGCGAGGATTACCTGCAATCCAGCACTCTTGACCCGCAGCGGGCCTACATTCTGCACAACTGCATTGACACGGCCCGCTTCTGCCCCGGCCCGGCATCCAAAACGCTGCGCGCGCAGCTCGGCTTTACCGACGAGGATTTCGTCGTGCTCTACTGTGGGCGGCTCGACCCGGACAAGGGCATCCATAAGCTGATGGAGGCTATTGCCGCGCTGCATGAGCCGCACATCAAGCTGCTGATCGTGGGCAGTCCCTTCTTCGCCCGCACCCAGCAAAGCGCGTTCCAGCGCAAATTGGAGCAGCAGGCCAAGAGTCTGGGCAACCGCGTACAGTTCACGGGCTACATCCCCAATGAGGACCTGCCCGACTACTACCGCCTGGCCGACCTGTGCTGCGTGCCCACGCTGGTAGAGGAGGCCGCGGGCCTTGTGGCCGTGGAGGCGATGGCCTGCGGACGCCCCGTGCTGGCGACCCGCAGCGGCGGTATGCCGGAGTATCTGGCTGGCAGCCAGGCCGTGCTGGTGGAGCGCGGCGACACTGTGACTGACCAGCTTGCGTGGAGCATCCGTATGCTGTACGAGCACCCGGCCCTCTGCACTGAGATGGGCGCGGCGGGCGCGGCGCGCGGCAGGGAGTTTTCCACCGCGCATTACTATGAGGAATTTGTGCGCATCGTGCGCGATGTGACGGAAAACGGAGGTGCCCAGTGAGCAAGCCGACCCTCTGCGTGATCGTGCCGGTCTACAAGGCCGCTGCGACACTGGATCGCTGTGTGGCCAGCGTTCTGGCCCAGCAGGTCGCAGGCGGGCTGCACTGTATTCTCGTGGATGACGGCAGCCCCGACGAAAGCGGTGGTCTGTGCGACGCCTGGGCCGCCAGAGACCCCCGCGTGACGGTTTTGCATCAGGAGAACCGCGGCGTGTCCGCCGCGCGCAACGCCGGACTGGCTGCGGCGGACAGTGAGTACCTTGTCTTTCTCGACGCAGATGACGCGCTGCGCCCCGGCGCTTTGCAGGCGGCGCTTGACGCCCAGAACACTGCGCCGCAGAGCTTTGTGCTTTGGCACTACACCACTGACGAGCAGGACGCTGCAGCGGTAACTTCGGATACTGCCACCCGCCCGCAGAATATGCTGGCGCGGCTTTGGCTTGACTGTCTGCTGGCCATGCCGTGGAATAAGCTCTACCGCACCGCGCCGGCACAGCAGCTTGCATTTGACAGACAGTATACTCTAGGCGAAGATTTACAATTTGTATTGGATTATATCGACCTGCTTGGCAGGACTGCCCCCGATTTTGCCTACACTATCCTGACCGCACCGCTGACGTTTTACGATTGCAGCCGCGAGGGAACACTCTCGACGAAATACCACGCCGACTACTGCAAGATCTGGCCCGAGCATTTTGCCCGGCTGAACAAGGCGTGCTACGCGGCGCACTGCCCGCAGGAGGATATGCGCCCCCTGCACCGCGCCGAGCTGACCGTTTACGCCGAGGGCGTGGCGGACATCCTGCGCCGCGACCCCGCCAAGCGCAGGGCCGTGCGCCGGGACAAGGCTTATGCCGCCCTGCGCAGCCCGTGGCTGCACGCCCTTTTGGAGCGGATGCGCATTGAGGGCTGCTACAGCGCCTACTACCTGCCCTGCCGCTGGCGCAGCATCCGCCTTGTCTGGGTCATGGCCGAGGCCAGGCGGACCGGCTCTCCCCTGTTCGGCAAGCTGGACTGGGCCGGATATTATCTGCTGGGCAGGAGGCTGCGCAGGGATTGATGTGCCGTACCTATCGGAAACAGCTTGCAGGTGCGACGCAATCACTGCCCTCTGCAATCTCTACACCTCATAACTTCAAGCGCGGCCTTTTTAATGGGCCGCGCTTTTCTTTGCGCACCAATCGTGCAGACTGTGCACAAATGTCCATGCGTTTTGCTCTGCTTTCCACTGTAAACCGCGCACTTCTTCGTACAGAACGGGTATTCTGTCATTTTTGCGGATTGGTTCGTTGACTATGTTAAATTATTGTCGTATAATACAACCATACGCAAAGCGTGTAATGCTTAACAAAGAGAAGGGTTCCTCATGGAGAAAAAACTCATCCTTGTCACCTCCCCGCCCGCCTGCGGCAAGACCTACGTGGCAAAGGCGCTGGCTAAAAATTTAAAGCACATTGTCTACCTCGACAAGGACACGCTCATCGTCCTCTCCAAGCAGATCTTCAAGGTTGCCGGGCAGCCGTATGACCGCAGCAGCGCGTTTTTCCAGCAGAACATCCGCGATTATGAGTATGACTGCGTTCTGGACCTGGCCATGGAGGCACTGGACTACGACGATATTGTCCTGATCAATGCGCCGTTCACCCAGGAGGTGCGCGACAACGCCTTTATCGCAGACCTGAAGGCCAAGCTGGCCGCCAAGGGCGCGACGCTGGCCGTCATCTGGGTCGAAACCTCGCCCGAGGTCGTCCACCAGCGAATGATCGAGCGCAACTCGGACCGCGACACCTGGAAGCTGGCTCACTGGGATGAATATCTGCGCCGGTGCAACTTTGCCATCCCGGAGAACCTCGCCGACCCGCAGCACAAGGACAATCTGATTTTGTTCCAGAATAATAACGACGACGAATTTGACGCTTCGATGAAGCGCTGTGTTGCCATCTTGGAGGAATCCCTCGAGGATTGACTTCCCTGCCCGGCTTCCGCCTGCTGCGGATGCCGGGTCTTTTTTGTGCCGTCCTCTGCCAGCTCATGCAGCAGCGGCGCGTAGGCTGTGCACTCAACCCTGCCGCCCGGGCAGAAGATCAGACCGGCACGGGCAGGTGTGATCTGCGGGGCAAAAAGCCAGCCGCCGGCATAGCCCTAACGATGGGCATAGGCTTCAGGGCGAAGCGCTGCTTTTTCAAAATGGTATGTCCCCGGCAGATTAGAATGCAGATTAGAATATGACACGAGATTTTTCAAGAAAACATTTGCATTTTGCGCCCGGATTTGGTATACTATAAAGGCATTCGGGGCCTTGGCTCTGTTTGACAGTAATTCATAAACCTACGTCCGTAGCTCAGCTGGATAGAGCGTTCGGCTCCGACAACTGCGACACGGCAGGTTTTAGGCTTGTTTTTGTTCGATACAGCGCGATTTGTGCTCACAAAAACGCGGTGGTCAACGGTAGTCAGACCACGAATTGACCACTATTGGAAATTGACTACTTTACAAGATTGGAATACGCTGTAACGGCGTTTTTCATATATAAGCGATCGTAGCTCAGCTGGATAGAGCGTTCGGCTCCGACCCGGAAGGCCAGAGGTTCGAATCCTCCCGGTCGCACCAGAAAACCTCATTGCAATGTGTTTTTTGCAATGAGGTTTTTTGTTTTTGTTAGTGTTTGATTTTCAGAATAATTTTAGCAGCATATCGTCTGCCGCATCGGTGTACTGCCCTTTTCCTAGACGCTCGTTCCTCAGCCTGTTTATAGTGATTCGCATGAGGCGGATTTCTTCTGTAGAAAAAGTAGCTTTTTTATCGGCTGGGACAGAATCAATTTTCAGTATCAGTCGCCCCGGGTTTTCCGTGTTATGGCCAAGTGCCTTTTCTTGATAGTAATAGGGTGCCAGTGCTTTCAGTAAGATACTTTTGTTTGCTCGTGTCAGCTTGATTTTTCTCGTCATAATCCAATCGCCTTTCCGAGTTTCTCCTGCGCCTTGCGTTTGTTCTTGTCAAAGGCGTGGGCGTAAATGTCCAGCGTTGTACTGGCCTGTGCATGACCCAGCAGGCTGGCAACCGTTCGTACATCCACGCCCTGCGAAATCAGCAGGCTGGCATTGGTGTGGCGCAAGCTATGGACATTCAAATCCAGCGGCAGGTTGTTAGCCTTCAAAATCAGCTTAAAGCGATAGGTAAATGTGCAGGGATTCATCGGCTTTCCATTAGGCTGACGGAACAGGTAGTCATCCTCGTCCACAGTTTCGTTCGCGGTTTGCGCCCTATCCCATTCGCATTCTTTCCGCCACGCCTTGAGTAGCTGGCACATTTCTTTGCTCAAGTAGACCATACGATCACCGCTGCTGGTCTTGGGGTCTTTCGTGATTGATTCTTGATGACTAAGTTTGACCACCCCACGCTGTACATGAATCGTCCGTTTGTGCCAGTTGATGTCACTCCACTTTAATCCACAGGCTTCCCCGCGCCGCAGCCCGGTTGCCAGTACCAGCTTGAAATAGGTTTCGTATTTCATACTCTGCCCTTCAAACGCTGTAATCAACTTTTTAACCGTTTCCTCATCTGCTACGGGACGTTCTTTCTTCTGCCCTTTCGGCTTGTAGCATCTCCATGCAGGATTGTGAGTAAGGTATCCCTCGTCCACAGCCGCCGACAGGATACCGCACAGCGTGTTGTGTAAACCTTCGACCGACTTCTCGGATAGATTCCCTCTGCCGTCCAAACGTGGGCTGTGCCGCATTTCTTCGTAAAAATCTCGGATGACTTCCTTGCGCAAATCCGTCAGTTTATAGTTGCCCAGCGCCGGCAGTATGCGCCGAACATCCTGCAAATCTCGTTGGTATGTAGAGTCCGCCAGCTTCTTCGGTCCAACATCAGTCACCCAATGCTCAATGTACTTTGCCAGCGTAATGCTGCGATTAATGGGTTCGGGCGTATGTTGAACCTCTCGTTCAAATAGAATTGCCTGTTCATTTACCCATTTCTCCGCCTGTTTGGGTGTGTACTCCTTGGGTGGCTTGACGGTTTTCTGCACAGATTTCAGTCTATTGCCTTCGTAGTCATACCCACGGGATACCACAATCAAATAGCTGTTACTGCCGCGTTTTCTGATAGACGCCATTGTTTTCAACGCTCCTTTGTATGTTTTATTGACCTACGGTACTACAAAGCATACCGACAACTGCTACAGAAAGCTATCACCATACCCAACAATCTTTCACCCAAAATTCTACCTATTACTGACAAAAACGGCACCGCCATCTCTGACGGTGCCGCCTGCTTATTTAGCCTGCTTTCTTGGCTTTTCTATTCTTATTTTTCATAAATGCAACATAGCACGGATTTTGGTTGTTCAGCAGATATTGCATCAGGTTTGCCGCCTGACGCTTCGCCACGTCCTGCGGGTGGCAGTAGGTGCGTTCCAAGAACGCCGTATCCGCATGACCCAGCAGGGATGCTGCCACTTGTTTGCTGGTGCCTTCCTGCAGCAGATAGGTTGCGTAGAAATGCCGCAGGGTGTGCAGGTGGTAATCCTCAGATAATCCGCATTGCTTATACAGCTTACGCAGATGTCGGGTAAAGGCATCCGGGTGCGGCACATGACCATCGGGGTCTGTAAAAATTGGCTGTTCTCTATGAATGCGAGATTGAAACAATGGTTTATGCTCACGGCACCCACTTTGTCTTTCCGGAGGGGATGCTGAAAACCATGCTGCCGGTTGGCTCCGGTCTGTTTGTGAAGTTGGCGTTTCAGGCGGCAAAGAAATATCCCAAGGAATGCCGCCAGACCCGGATAGACATCGAGAAACGGATGTGCCGGACTCTTGCGGAATGGAAAGGAGAGAAGTGAGATGCGCTGGAATGGAATGCCCATGGCAATGTGGGCAGTGTTTGCAAAGTCATTTGAAAAGCAACTGACAGAGGTGTTTGGTTATGGTGCTAAAACCGCAAAAGTAATCCGAAAGACCGCAAAACTGAAGTACAAAGAGATCATCGCAAAGCTGCCCGAATTTGAAAAAGGTGATCGGTTCAGCATGAACATCATTGGCTGCGCCATGCTGGGGGCGTTCGTTCTCTGTATGCCGAGGCGGCCGGATGCAGAGGCACTAACGGTATACTATGAGAATGCCCAGATGACGCCGCTGATGAAGTGGTTCTGCCGCCAAAGCGGCAAGTCGAAATTCACGCCCAAGGATATTGCCGCCATGAAAGCCACCGCCGCCCGGAAGGCGGCTGACCGCAACCCCTACTCGTGGAACATGGATTTTTACGAGTATCCCGACGGCAGCGGTTATGAGGGGCGCTTCACGAAATGCGGTATCTGCACGCTGATGCAGGAGTTGGGGCTTTATGACCTGACGCCCGCCATGTGTCATTTGGACTACGCCATGAGCGAAGCGGGCGGCGTGACGAATTTTGTGCGGCAGTACACGCTGGCCTCCGGCGGCCCTTACTGCGACTGCGGGTACAAGAAGAAACGGCTGCAAGAGGACAGAGCATGAAATGCTTTGAATTCGGACAGGCGGCACATCGGTGCAGCCTGCAAAAGGAAAAGGTATGAAAGACAGCAAACTACAATTTGACCGCAACTGCCATGTGCTGTATTCCGGGGCGTGTAAAAAGGAGATACAGGCGAAAATCGCCCTGCATTACCCGGAAACGGAGCAGGAGGCCGTTTGGGAACGGGTGCAGCTGCAGTATGTAGAATTTCTCTCGGACTGGCGCACCGACCTCGGCGGCAGCAAAAACTTCCACAACGGCGCGGGCGGCACCTACGATTGCATCGCCATTATGAGCTGTTATGCCGTGTGCCGGGATGTTGTTTCATTTCGGGAAATCGAGGAAATCGAGGAAAATCTGATCCTGCCTGCCTTCCGCAAGCTCTCCAGATTCGTGGACTGCAACAAGCCGTTTTTTAAGAGACTGATGTATTGGGCATTTCAGAACGCCGAAAAGCAGTGCAGCAGGTGGCACGATTACGAGATGCACGTTGCGCCCTACGACAAGGACAAACCCATCTATTACGAATTTACCGCCTGCCCGGCGGCGGAGTTTGCCGTAAAGCACGGTCTGACGGACATTATGCCTGCCCTGTGCAATGTGGACTTTGCCTCCATGGAACTGCTCCACGCCCGCTTGGTGCGGAAGGGCACCTGCGTGGACGGCTGCAAGTGTGACTATACCATCTGTGGCGATAAAGACCCATATCTGCGCGACCATCCCGAATACCGGGATGAGGCGGGATACCGCAGAAACCGTTAAGGAGAAGGAGAAAATGATCAAGAGAATTTTGGTATAAACAATATGATTGACATCTTTTTTCATGACAAAACGGGCGTGGTTTCCGGCT
>OGZF01001100.1_pt1 | contig 19011 bp, 17 predicted proteins | sample 1576771 | NCBI WGS metagenome assembly OGZF01 (sample SAMEA3541536, study PRJEB24748) | human gut metagenome | biome: human gut; feature: human-associated habitat; material: faeces | place: China | collected 2012
GCGTCGAAATCGCTGGTGGTTTTCTGGTTCTCTTTTGACATCAAAAGAGAACAATCAGCCTTAATGAAAAAGCGCTCTGCCCCCGCGCCACCGGCGCGAGAACCAGTTCAAAGTTCCTTTAAGAACCCCTCCAGCTCCCGCTGGTTCCGGATCAATATATAGTTCTCCGGGTACTTTTCCCCGATCCTCTCCATCTGCGCCCACTTTTGCTTCGTGCGCCCATCGTGGAGGATCCAGCGAACAAATTCGGCATCTATCTTCTCTTCGCACCCGGGCGCAGACGACTCCCTCACACGGCCTTTGTTCTGCTGCCAGCGCCGTACCGCCCGCCAGAGGCAGACCAGCGGTGAAAACCAGAGCACGATGATCTTATCCGCTTCTTCCAGCCGCCGGGCATAGCAGGTCTTGCTATAATTGCCGTCGATGACCCAGCCGCCTGCGTTCTCGTCGAGAAACTGCCGGACAATGGCTTCTTCCTCGGCGAAGGGCCGCTCCACCCAGCCGGGCAGGAAATGCACGGTATCCATATGGAGCACCGGCAGGCCGTATCTCTCCCCCAGGCGCTTTGCCAGCGTGGATTTTCCGCTGCCGCTGGTGCCAAGTATCGCTATTTTCATTTCTGCCTCCCTTTACCTTATATAAGACGTACCAGACAGTATACGCTGACCGTCTGATAACGTCAAGTTCCGGCTTGACATTTTGTCTGCCTGCTCGTATGCTATAATCATAGAGTCTATGACAGGAGGTCTTGCAGATGGCATCTCCAAAAAAACGTGTCAATCCACTGTTTGTTGCTTTAGCGGTCGTGCTGGTGGCTGTAGTGGCCGCTGTGGGCGTGGTCTTTTTCCAGCTGCACAGCAAAATCTCGGCTCTGCAAACCGGTGCATCCTTCACCTTCCGGTATGAGATAGCGCCCAACAGCCCGGATAAGCCGCCGCTGCTGAACATCCTCGAGCGGGTGAACGCTTCCAGCGGCAGTGTCAGCGGGCAGTATGCGCCCGGAAAGCTGCAGCTCTCTTTCTACCAGCTCAACGAAGACGACTCCGTCAAGACGTCTCCCTTTACCCGGGTCTATATCGACTCAGAAGAGACGCTCTTCGACATCGGGCAGCTCTACACCGTTCTGCGTCAGGCTGTCACCGATAAACTCTCCCTCGCAAGCGTTCTTCTGCCCGAGTGGAGTCTCGGAGACTACATCTCCCAGACGCAGGCTGCCGCCGTACTGGGCGTCGAGACGAACAAGGTCGAGCTGCAGGAGCTTTCCGGCTTCACCCTCTCGCTCAAGGGGCTGAAAAAAGTCTCTCCTTCCGCCGCGCGAGACGGCTACCGCTACTATCAGTTCCCCGCCGCAGCCGACGGCACGACCCTCGTGCTCGGCTTTTCGACGGACGCTCTCTTCTCGAAGACCACGCCCATCCATGTGCTGCTGACCATCCCGGACCACAACGTCCACATCCAGCTCACCGGCACGGTGACTTCTGCCAAGACGGTGCTCTCTCCCCCGGCTTCCCGGATGAGTGACGAGGACATCGCCACGCTGGCTCAGATACGCCAGAGCATCGAGTCTGTCTGGAAGATGATACAGTCTGCCGCCCAGACCACAAACTGAATGATACCAAAAAAGCAGACGCTTTGTGCAGCGTCTGCTTTTTTGGTTTGCGCTTTTCGTTGTCATGACCACAAAAAGAGAGGAAGTTTTTCTCAGTAATGCACGACATTGCCCGCATTGCGGATGCGTGCCAGCACCGGCTCTGCCTCCGGGCTGCGGAAATAGTCGAGGCTGGTCTTGGGCAGCAGCGTCTCGAGGGTATCCCAGTCGCCGCTCTGCAGGCACTGGCGGACGGTGGAAGCACTGATGGCCTTGCCGTTTGCTTCTTTGCGGGGTACAACGACACACTCGATCCCCGCTTTGGGCAGCTGCTCGCACATAATCTGGTTGTAAAGCCCCGTCACCTGACTGGCAGGCTCCTCGCCCACATAGCGGGCAGTGATGTTCAGCGCCGCCGCGATTTTCGTAAAGACGGCGAGGTCCAGCCGGGCGTGGCCGTCGATGACGGCTGCCTCATCCTTCAGGAAGTAGCTGGGGAAGGTGGCATTCGAGATGATATAGGGGCCGCTGTCGTGGAGCACGACGTTGGGCAGATGGGCCACGCCCGCCTCCACCAGCTTCCTGCGCACGGCGAAAGGCACGAGGCTGGCGTCCTCACTGACCACGAACAGGTGGAGCGTGTCGCAGGCGGCAGCGGCTTTTTCCACAAGATACTGATGACCGAGGGTAAAAGGGTTCGCGTTCATGACGAGGGCCGCACTTTTACCCTCGGTCCTGGTCTTTTCCAGATCGCGCAGATAAGCCCCGAAGCCGTCGCGGCGGTTCTCCATGAAGACAAGGGTATCCTCCACCCGGGCGATCTCGTAGAAGCCGAGGTCGCCGAAAAACTTGGAGCTTTTCACCTTGGTGTAGAGAAACAGGTGCATATTCCCCCGCGCGCACTGCACCTCGATGAGATGGGTGATGATCTGGTTCAGCAGACCCTCGCCCTGATGGGCGCTGCTGACGGCGAAGCACCGCAGGGTGTTGCCGAAGCAGCTGCCGGTGCCGATGACGTTGTATTCCTCGTCGAACATGGCGCAGATGTAGTCCAGATTGCCGTCGCGGCGGATGCCCTCCTGACCCAGCAGTGCGTCGATTTGGGCCAGAACGGTTTTATCGGTCGGATAGACCTGCGAAATGGTATATTCACTCATCGATATTCCCCTCAGTAGTAACAAAATGGAGCAGCCAGGTCAGCGCCAGCAGGTCAGCACTGCCGCCGGGCGAGAGATTTTCCGCAATGAACCGGTCATCCAGCGCCGCGAGCACATCTTTATCCGGGTAAGGTGTCTGGGCCAGAAGGGCTTTCAGCTCTTCGGTGAGGGCCAACTGACGCTCTCGGCTCGAGCGGGCGATGATGTTGGTATCGGTGCTGTTGGCCAGGATGGCCAGCAGTGCGCCGCCGCCGGCGCGGTCGAAGTCGTAACCCTTGGCAAGCCCGGCTTCCAGCACCGGCAGACCGACATTCAGCACTGCGGGAAGTCCGGCTTCCACCTGCCCCCGCACACCGGTGATGCCGTACCGGATATAAAGCTTCTGGCCCACGGTGGCGGCGTTCTCGGCGGTGACGCCTGCAAAGTCCTTCTCGGTCAGGCCCGCCGTCATGGCGGATACTTCTGACAGAACGCGGGCTGCATCCACCCAAAGGGAGCGGTCGAGGCGTCCCAGCGCCGCGCAGACGATGCCCACCGAAAAGACCGCGCCCTTGTGGGTGTTGACGCCGCCGGTGGCGTCCAGCATCTCGCCCTCGGCCTCACAACCCAGAGGCCGCAGGGCCGCGAACGTCTCGGGCGCGGGCTGTTCCGCCGTCTCGCGGCCCGTCCGGGCGCAGGCTTCAAAATAGGGGTAGAGCGCCGCGGCGCTGTCCATGAAGGTGAACACATCCATGTCCTTATGGCTTCCGCTGTTGCGCCGGTCCACAAGGCCGGGCTTTGGGGTGGTGGTCACTTCGTAGAGCAGGGCGCGGACGGCCAGACGGGCCGCGTCGGCAATGTCCTGCGCGTCCCGGGCCTCGGTCAGGATCTCCGTCGTCTTTTCCTGCAGTTCGGCCACGGTATGGATGCGGCGGCTGCTGCACACCTTAGCAGGCCCGCCGCAGATAAGACAGCGGCGGCCTTCGAGGTCCAGCTCTTCTCTGTCCACTTTGAGGCCGTCCGGACGGATAACGTCCATGTCGAACAGCCGCCCCAGCGGGGTGGCGTCCTCGATGTCGGTGGTAAATTTCTTGATGGTCAGCGGGTCGGCGTCCAGCACATAGAATGCCTCGCAGCCGGTCACTTCCCGGACGGCGTCCTGATACAGCGGCGTCAGCTTTGCCCTCAGAAACTGCTGGCGCAGCAGCTGACGCCCCCGCGCAAAGCCCCGCCGGATGAGGGGCGAATCCTTTACCGGGCCGCAGATATTCATGGTAAAGCAGATGAGAGGCTTGTGGTACCGGGCCAGCAGCTCCTGCTGGTGCTGCACCCGGCGCTCCCGTGCATCCAGCATCTGGACCAGCGAAACAGTCGTTTCCATGTTTTTCTCCTCTCAGCGGTGCTTTTTGAGCATGTCCATAAAGAGCTGCACCTGCGGCAGGGCGGCTGCATCTCTCTGGCAGAAAATATAGGTGCGCCGGACGAAGGGCTCGCCGTTCTCGAAGGTGCAGGGCTTGACATAGCCCTTGAAGTTATCCAGCGCCACTTCCGGCATCAGCGCCCAGCCAAGGCCTCGCTCCACCATCTCACGGCAGACCATGATGTTATCCACCACAAAATTGCCCACATCGTTGGTCACGCCGTTCTCGTAGCGCCAGCGGGCCATCTGGGCGCTGATGGTGGCGTCGCTGCTGTGGTCGATATAAAGGTAATCGGAGATGGGTCTGTCCTTGTTCTCCTCGCTGCAGATCAGGCAGATATTCTCCTGCGAGAGCAGGAACTGGGTACCGTCCCACGGATACTCGCCCCGCAGCACTGCCACGTCCAGCGAGGAATCCAGCATCTGCTGGTAGATGTTCCGGCTGTGGCCGGTAGCGATGTCGAGGCGTACCTTCGGGTAGGCTTTGTGGTATTCCGTCAGCACCTCGGGCAGACGGTAGTAGGAGAAGTTCACCGAGATGCCGGCCCGCAGGGTGCCGCAGGCTTCGCCCTGGATGGAAGCCAGCTGGCGGCGCATCTTTTCCATCTCGCGGGCGGCGGCAGCGCTGTGGAGCAGCACCTGTTCGCCTGCCGGCGTGAAGCGGATGCCCTGCCGTGAGCGCAGGACGATCTCCACCCCCAGCTCCTGTTCCAGCGCCTTGATGCGCTTGGACAGCGCCGACTGGGTCATGTACAGTTTGTCCGCTGCGTGGGTGATGTTGCGCGTCTCGTCCAGCGCGTGCAGCAGCTCGTAATCTTTTTCGTCCATCGTAGCTCTCCCCCTATTGCCCTTTATTTTTCTTATCATTCCTGTTTGCGCTTCATCCAGGCGCATTTTGCTCAGATTCCATATCTGTTATTCATAATACAACAGATTTCAGCAAATGAAAAGGGGGATATTCGCCTTGATTTTCCCGAAAGTCCATTCCAAGATGGAATAACTCAGCACTTTTCTTGCAGTTTTCTTAACTCTGCCTTAATTCCATCTTAATGCGGTGTTGTTGTACACAACATCTTCATTTTTTCTTTGCTGATGGGCGGTCTTCCTCCCGCAGTACTGAAAACGCAGTTCTCTTTTCATTTTTGCCTGAAAAATAAGCAAAAGTCCAGTTTATTGGACAGTATTTGCATTATCATAAAAACAAGAAAATACTCGTTTCTTTCTTCTTTGGCACATTGCGGATTTTTCCGTCTGCTTTTTGTGCAAAGTCCTAGAATTCTTCGTCGAAAAGCGCGTTTTGTTGACAGCCGCTTTTTGAAAAGCGTATCCTTATTGCAAACCAGAGTCAGGAGGTCATTTTATGGAGCACTCCACACGTCTTGCCCACATCAGCGAGGACGGCACCCGCACCCAGACCGTCTACGACCATCTCGCCGGCACTGCCAGACTGGCCGGTTCCTTCGCAGCCCCCTTCGGGGCGCAGAGCGAGGCCGAATTTGCCGCGTGGCTCCACGACATCGGGAAGTACAGCGACGCCTTCCAGCTGCGGCTCAAAGGCGGCCCCAAGGTGGACCACTCCACCGCCGGGGCGCAGGAGGCCTGGGTTCGCCAGCATCTCCACGCCGCCTTTGCCGTGGCCGGACACCACAGCGGCCTGCCCGACGGCGGGAGCCCCGCCGATGACCCGGGCGACGCCACCTTATATGGCCGGAGCAAGAAGCCGGTAGCCCCCTACGACGGCTGGCAGGAAGTAACGCTCCCCGCCTCGACGCCGCCCGCGTGGGCCTGCGCCGACCCGCTGAGCCTCGCGTTCTTTACCCGGATGCTCTACTCCTGCCTCGTGGACGCCGACTTCATCGACACCGAGACCTTCATGGACGGCAAGGCCGCACCCCGGGGCAGCGGTACGGACATCGCCGCGCTGCGGGACATCGTCTCGGCACAGGCGCAGCGCTATCTCAGGGCCGAGTCGCCCTCGCCCGTCAGCGTCCAGCGCAACACCGTCCTCCGCGCCTGCCTCGAGAAAGGCGCGCACGGCCCGCAGGGGCTCTACACCCTCACCGTACCCACCGGCGGCGGCAAGACCTTCGCCTCCCTCGCCTTTGCGCTGGAGCACGCCGCCGCCCAGAAGATGAAGCGGGTCATCTATGTCATTCCTTATATGTCCATCATCGACCAGACCGCCGCCGTCTTCTCGGGCCTGCTGGGCGCAGAAAATGTTCTGGCCGACTTCTCCAACGCCGAGTACAAGACTGTTGAGCAGGACGACCTGACCCCCGCCCAGTACCGTCAGATGCTGGCCAGCGAAAACTGGGACGCCCCCGTCGTGGTGACGACGGCGGTGCAGTTCTTCGAGTCGCTCTACGCCAACCGCAGCAGCCGCTGCCGCAAGCTCCACAACATCGCCGACAGCGTCATCATCTTCGACGAGGCGCAGACCCTCCCGGGCGACTACCTTGCCCCCTGCGTCAGTGCCATCGCCCAGCTCATCCAGCATTACCACTCCACGGCCGTCCTCTGCACGGCCACCCAGCCTGCCCTTGAGCCGCTGTTCCAGCACTTTGCGCCGGAGCTCCACCCGCAGGAGATCACACCCGACGCGGCCCACCTCTACGAAGTGCTCCGGCGCACCACACTGCAAGACCTCGGCACCCTGCCGCAGGAGGAGTTCGCCGCCCGGCTGGCAAATCACCCGCAGGTGCTCTGCGTGGTCAACCGCCGCAAGACGGCCCAGCAGCTCTACGCTGCTCTGCCCGCCGAGGGCAGCTACTGCCTGACCACCCTGCTCTGCGCCGCCGACCGCCGCCGTCAGCTGGACGACATCCGCCAGCGGCTGAAAGAGGGTCTGCCCTGCAGGGTGGTGTCCACCTCTCTCATCGAGGCGGGCGTGGACGTGGATTTTCCCGTCGCTTACCGGGAGCTGTGCGGTCTTGACTCGCTCTTACAGACTGCCGGGCGCTGCAACCGCGAGGGGCGGCGGGGCGCAGAGGAAAGCATCGTCTACCGGTTCCGGCTGGACGAGTGTTCCACACCCCAGATGCTCAAACAGAATGTCAGCGCACTGGACTACACCGCCCGGCATCAGGACACACTGGACACGCCCCGGGCCATTCAGCTCTACTTCAACGAGCTTTCCGACCTGCGCGGCCCCGACGCCGTGGACAAGCACGGCATTCTGGATGCCTTTCTCCGGGGCATCCGGGGCTGCCAGTTTCCCTTTGCACAGGTGGCGGAGGAATTCCGCCTCATCGAGAACGCTGCCCGCACGATCTATCTGCCCGTCGGCGAGGGCGCAGCCCTCTGTGAACAGCTGCGCAGCGGTCATGTTACCCGGACGCTGCTGCGGAAGCTGGGCGTTTACAGCGTCTCCTGTTATAAGGACCAGTTCGACAAGCTCGACGCCGCCGGGGCGCTGGAACTGCGGCCCGATGGTTCCGCCATCCTCACCGACACCAACTGCTACAGTGAAAAGACCGGCCTTGCCATGGATGTGGAGACCGGCATCGGCCTTTACTTCTAAAAAGAGAGAAGCGGCAAAGCATACACCGCCTTGCCGCTTCTCTCTCAACGCATTTGACACTAATCAAATATTTCAACCCGCATCGGCGGCATAAATACCGCCAACGACACAACTAGTATAGGTCAGCACCGACCTGTCCGCAACATGTTTTTGCACATTTTATTGACAAACCCTCTACAAAGTGCTATATTGAAGTCAAGGAGACATATCGAACGCATTTGAACTAAACAAATGAAATAATTTTTGAAAGAGGTGGTTGCAATGGCTAACATTCATCTTAGTCTGAAAATTCAACTTCACCCGGAAAGGAGGCGATGCTGATGTCCATGCTCATTGAGGTGTGGGGCGACTATGCCTGTTTCACTCGTCCGGAAATGAAGACCGAGCGTGTGAGCTACGACATGATCACTCCATCCGCTGCGCGGGGCCTTGTGGAGGCCATCTACTGGCACCCCGGGCTGCGTTATACGGTTGACCGCATCTATCTGCTCAAGCCCTTCGGCCTTGACCCCGAGGATAAAGCGTCCACCGAGGAATACACCCAGCGGCCCATCCGGTTCACCAACATCCGGCGCAACGAGGTCAAGTCCACCCTGCTGTCCTCCGCTGCCCTCAGTGCGGCCAAAGGCGGCACGCCGCCGGTGCTCTACACCTCGGAGGACATCCAGCAGCGGGCCGCGATGGTCCTGCAGGACGTCCACTATGTCATCGAGTGTCACTTTGATTTGACGGACAAGGCCGCCCCCAGCGACAATCCCGGCAAGTTCCAGGACATCCTGCGCCGACGCCTGCGCAAAGGCCAGTGCTATCACCAACCCTGTTTCGGGTGCCGGGAGTTCCCGGCCAACTTCCGGGAGTGGCCGGGCGGCAGCATTCCGGCGCTGAAGGTCACGCAGGACCTCGGCTTCATGCTCCACAGCCTCGATTACTCTGATTCGGCCAACATCCGCAGCCAGTTCTTCCGCGCAAAGCTGGTGGACGGCGTGATGGAATGCCGGGACGTGGAGGTGTTTACATGATACTCCAAGCACTCACCGCCTATTATGAACAGCTCTTGAAGCAGGGCAAGGTGGAGGCCCCCGGCTGGGACAGCCGCTTCAAAGTCAGCTATGAACTGCGCCTCGGCCCCGACGGCCAGCTCCTCGCCCTCAACGACCTGCGGCAGGAAGTCCCCAAGGGCAAAAAGACCGTCATCGCTCCCCTTGAGCTCCCTGTCCCCCACCGGGTCAAGCGCGCCTCCGGCGTCGCTGCGAACTTTTTGTGCGACAATACGTCCTATCTGCTGGGCGCAGACGAGAAGGGCAAGCCCGAGCGCTCCCGCCAGTGCTTCGAGGCCTGTGCCGCCCTTCACCACAAGGTGCTCGACGGTGTGGACTCCCCTGCCGCCAAAGCCATCCTCGCCTTTTTTGACAGCTGGGAGCCGGATACAGCCCCCACCCACCCGCTGCTGGCAGGGCAGTGGGCCAACCTGAACAACAACGCGAACCTTGTGTTCGGCTACGAATCCCCCGACGGCTCCCACTGGCTGGCCACCACAGATGACGCCATCCGGGACGCCTGGCAGTCCGCCTTTGACACCTCCGATGCAGACGCCGAAACGGCCCGCTGCCTCATCACCGGCAAAGAGGCCGGCATCGCCCGCATCCACCCCGCCATCAAGGGTGTGATGGGCGCACAGGCCGCCGGTGCGGCGCTGGTCTCCTTCAACGCGCCCGCTTTCTGCTCCTATGGCCATGAGCAGGGTGCCAACGCCCCTGTCAGCGAGTACGCGGCTTTCGCCTACACCACGGCCCTCAATCTGCTGCTGGCTGACCGGAACTGCTGCCAGCGCATCGGCGACACCACCATCGTCTGCTGGGCCGAAAACGCCGCTCCCGCCTACTCAAACGCCATGCTGATGTTTTTCTGCGGCGGTTCCGAGGCGCGCGGCGTCTCGGAAAGCGACCTTGCCGCCGCACTGAAATCCCTTTCTCAGGGACGCCCCGTCTCCTTCCTCGACGACAAGCTGGACCCGAACCAGAACTTCTATGTGCTGGGCATCTCGCCCAACGCGGCCCGGCTCTCCGTCCGGTTCTTCCTGCACAGCAGCTTCGGACAGTTTGCCAAAAATCTGCAGGACCACGCCGACCGGCTCAGCATCACCCGCCCCGCCTTCGACAAGCGGGAAAACCTGTCGGTCTGGGCGCTGGCGCAGGAGACGGTCAACCAGAAATCCCGGGACAAAAATCCATCGCCCCAGCTGGTGGGCGATCTGCTCCGGGCCATCCTCACCGGCGGACCCTATCCCGCCACCCTGCTCAACGGCGTGACCCTCCGCATCCGGGCCGAACGGGAAGTCACCCGGGGCCGCGCCGCCATCCTGAAAGCCTACTATCTCCGCAACTACCCCACCGAGCTCAACAAGGAGGTATTTACCGTGAGCCTGAACGAAAGCAGCCATGTCCCCTATGTTCTGGGGCGTCTCTTCTCTGTGCTGGAGACGATCCAGAGCGTCGCCAATCCCGGCATCAACGCCACCATCAAAGACCGGTACTTCAACTCGGCCTGTGCCACCCCGGCAACGGCCTTCCCTACGCTGGTCAAGCTGGCTCAGAAGCATCTGCAGAAGATGAGCACCCCCAACGAGGTGCATTTCAGCAAACAGCTCACCGAGCTGATGGCCCAGCTGCCCGAGACAGGCTTCCCGGCGCGGCTCAGCCTGCCGGAGCAGGGTGCCTTTGAGATCGGCTACTACCACCAGACCCAGAAACGCTACGCCAAAAAGAATGAGGAGGAATAAACCATGTCTGAGCCCATCAAGAACCGCTATGATTTCGTCATCCTGTTCGACGTCGAGAACGGCAACCCCAACGGCGACCCCGATGCAGGCAATATGCCCCGCATCGACCCCGAGACGGGCTACGGTCTGGTGACCGACGTCTGCCTCAAGCGGAAGATCCGCAACTATGTCGAGACCCTGAAAGAGGACGAAAAAGGCTACCGCATCTACATCAAGGACGGCGTTCCCCTCAACCGCAGCGACGCCGAGGCCATCAAAACTCTGGGCATCGACCCCGACCTGAAAGCCGCCAAAAAGGCCGACCCCGACATCGATGCCAAGCTGCGGGACTATATGTGCGAGAACTACTTCGACATCCGCACCTTCGGTGCTGTCATGACCACCTTCGTCAAGGGTGCGCTGAACTGCGGTCAGGTGCGCGGCCCCGTCCAGCTGAGCTTTGCCCGGTCGGTGGACCCCATCGTCCCGCAGGAAGTCACCATCACCCGCGTGGCCATCACCACCGAGGCCGATGCCGAGAAGAAGGGTACTGAGATGGGCCGCAAGCACATCGTGCCTTACGCCCTCTACCGCGCCGAGGGCTATGTCTCGGCCAACCTCGCCCGGAAGACCACCGGCTTCTCCGAGGATGATCTGAAACTTCTGTGGACTGCCATCCTGAATATGTTCGAGAACGACCACAGCGCCGCCCGGGGCAAGATGGCCGTGCGGGAGCTCATCGTGTTCAAGCACGATTCTGAGCTGGGCAATGCCCCGGCCTACAAGCTCTTCGACTCCGTCACCGTCCAGCGCAAGCCCGATGTGGACGCCGCCCGCAGCTACCGCGACTACACCGTCACGGTGGCAGACACTCTGCCGGAAGGAGTCATCTGCGAGAGGCTGTCCTGATGGCCGGCCCGGACGACTGGCTGCCCCTGTCGGGCATCCAGCACTTCTGCTTCTGCCGCCGCCAGTGGGCGCTCATCCATCTGGAGCAGCAGTGGGCGGAGAACCGCCGCACCGTCGAAGGCCAGCTCGACCACACCCGCTGTCATGATGCAAACCAGACCGAACGGCGCGGCGGTCTGCTCATCACCCGAGGGATGCAGGTGGTCAGCCGTCGGCTTGGCCTGAGCGGAAACTGCGATGTCGTCGAGTTCCGGGCCGACCCGGAGGGCATCCCCCTGCAAAGCACGGAAGGGCTCTGGAAGCCCATGCCTGTCGAGTACAAGCATGGCCGCGCCAAGGCCAGCGACGCTGACCGGCTGCAGCTCTGCGCACAGGCCATGGCGCTGGAAGAGATGCTGGTGTGCGGCATCCCGGAGGGTGCGCTCTTCTACGAAGAGACGCGGCGGCGGGAGGTCGTGCCGCTGACCGAAGAACTCCGCCAGACCACCCAGAAGATGACTGATGAGATGCACGCCTATTTTGCCCGGGGCTATACCCCCAAGTCAAAGCCCGGCACCCACTGCAGCGCCTGCTCCCTCAAAGAGCTCTGCCTCCCCGTGCTGTATCAGCGTGCCGACCCAAAAGCCTATCTCCGCGCCCATCTGGACGAGATGCAGGAGGCCGCGCCATGAGAAAGTTTTTGAACACGCTCTACGTCCTCAACAGGGACGCCTACCTTTCCCTCGAGGGGGAGAACATCGTCCTGCTCTGCAACAAGGCTGAAATTGGCCGGGTCCCGCTCCACACGCTGGAAGGCATCGTCTGTTTCAGCTATCCCGGCGCAAGCCCTGCCCTGATGGGCAAATGCGCCCGCCTCGGGGTCGATTTGAGCTTTTTCAGCCCGCAGGGCCGCTTTCTGGCCCGGGCCGTAGGCGAAGAGCGGGGCAACGTCCTGCTGCGGCAGACCCAGTACCGCATCGCAGACAGCGAGGCAGAGAGCTGTCTCTATGCGCGCAATTTCATCCTGGGCAAAGTCTATAACGCCCGCTGGGTGCTGGAACGGGCCACCCGCGACCATCCCCAGCGGGTGCCGGTGGAACAGCTCAAGCGCACCAGCGCTCAGCTGGCGGCGGCGCTGCCCCTTATCGAGCAGTGCGACGACCTCGACCAGCTTCGCGGCCTGGAGGGCGAGGCGGCACAGCGGTATTTTGACTGCTTTGATTCCCTCATCCTGCAGCAGCACGATGATTTTTCTTTCGCTGGCCGAAGCCGCCGTCCGCCTCTGGACAACACCAATGCCCTGCTCTCCTTCGCTTATTCGCTTCTGGCCTCCGACTGCACAGCGGCTCTTCAGAGTGTGGGCCTCGACCCCTACGTCGGCTTTCTCCACCGCGCCCGGCCCGGGCGCAGGAGCCTCGCCCTCGACCTCATGGAAGAACTGCGCACTGTTTACGCCGACCGTTTTGTGCTCTCCTGCATCAACCAGAAAATCATGACGCCGAAGCATTTCCAGAAGCAGGAGAACGGAGCTGTCCTTCTCACCGATGAGGGCCGCCGCGCCTTTCTGGGCGGGTGGCAGACCCGCAAGCAGGAGACTATCACCCACCCGTTCCTGAACGAAAAGCTTCCGTGGGGCCTCGTGCCTTATGTGCAGGCTCTGCTTCTGGCTCGCACCCTGCGGGGCGATATGGAGCTTTACCCGCCATTTTTCTGGAAGTGAGGGATGTGTATGCTGGTCCTTATCACCTACGACGTCAACACCGAAACTCCTGCCGGGCGCAGACGTCTGCGCAAAGTCGCCAAGCGCTGTGTGGACCACGGCCAGCGGGTGCAGAACTCCGTGTTCGAGTGTCTCCTGGATGCCGCGCAGTATGCCGTTCTCAAGGCGGAGCTGACGGCCCTCATCGACCCCGCGCTGGACAGCCTGCGCTTCTACCAGCTGGGCAACAACTATAAAAGCAAGGTGGAGCATATCGGCGTTCATCCGCCCTTCGAGCAGGACGGCCTGCTGTTGTTCTGAGTTTTGCGCCCCGGTGCGAAGGGTGAGTTCTCAGCATCTTTCCGGCACCTTCGCACCGGATTTTCGAGTCGTTTTGCATGATTTGGATCGTTCTTTGACCCGTTGTAAATCAAGGCTCTTCTAAATTCGTGCAGAATGTTGTATAATTTATAAGAAAATAGAGATTTTGTCTCTGTTTTTGCTGTCGCCCTCCTCGCGGAGGGCGTGGATAGAAATTTGCCATCAATTTTGCGGCGCAGCTTCGACGCAGGTCGCCCTCCTCGCGGAGGGCGTGGATAGAAATTTGTCGGCGCTCAGGGCGACGTCGGGGCCTTCGTCGTCGCCCTCCTCGCGGAGGGCGTGGATAGAAATACGGTCGACGTGTAAGGAGGCACCGATATGGCAGGTCGCCCTCCTCGCGGAGGGCGTGGATAGAAATACGTCCACCTGGATCCCCGTGGTGACGGTGATGGTCGCCCTCCTCGCGGAGGGCGTGGATAGAAATTCTGCATACCGTTCGCAATGGTCGTGGCATCCCGGTCGCCCTCCTCGCGGAGGGCGTGGATAGAAATCTCGAGGTCCCGCTCGCTGAGCTTGTGCTCCGCCAGTCGCCCTCCTCGCGGAGGGCGTGGATAGAAATCCCTTGAGTCGGTCAGGTACAACAACTCGCTCTGCGTCGCCCTCCTCGCGGAGGGCGTGGATAGAAATCCGAGCGTCTTGAGGCCGGTTCCTGCGCACTCTGCGTCGCCCTCCTCGCGGAGGGCGTGGATAGAAATTGCTCCGATTTAATGCACCGGACCGCATACCGGAGTCGCCCTCCTCGCGGAGGGCGTGGATAGAAATTCAAGTTTCAGGGAGAACCGGATGTGAGCGTCACGTCGCCCTCCTCGCGGAGGGCGTGGATAGAAATTTGATAGCCTCGACGGTCGCGTCCACGCTCTCAGTCGCCCTCCTCGCGGAGGGCGTGGATAGAAATTATTCATCGCTTGAGGATATAGGCCGCAAGCCCTTGTCGCCCTCCTCGCGGAGGGCGTGGATAGAAATATTGCCGAAATGAGCTGTAATGTGACCCGCTCGAGGTCGCCCTCCTCGCGGAGGGCGTGGATAGAAATGTTTATGAGAAGCCCGCAGCGGCTACATGGGGGGGCGTCGCCCTCCTCGCGGAGGGCGTGGATAGAAATGACTTCGATACGCTGGTTGAGGAGCTGGACGCAACGTCGCCCTCCTCGCGGAGGGCGTGGATAGAAATAAGAACAAGAGCAAGCTGTCGCAGGACCTTTTCGTCGCCCTCCTCGCGGAGGGCGTGGATAGAAATCGCCCCAGAGCTGCGCCGTCCGTGCTGACGGTAGGGTCGCCCTCCTCGCGGAGGGCGTGGATAGAAATTTTGCCCTCTACGCCCTCGGTCGTCCGCAGGTTCGTCGCCCTCCTCGCGGAGGGCGTGGATAGAAATCGTACCGAGCGCGAGCAGAAGTCCACAAAGCAGAGTCGCCCTCCTCGCGGAGGGCGTGGATAGAAATTCGGGCAAGCAGCGGGCCGCGGTGGAAGCAGAGAGTCGCCCTCCTCGCGGAGGGCGTGGATAGAAATTGGCCACGGCCTACCGTAACTTATCCAAGCGCATGTCGCCCTCCTCGCGGAGGGCGTGGATAGAAATTCTGCGTCCGCCTCATCCAGCCACATGAGCCGTCTGGTCGCCCTCCTCGCGGAGGGCGTGGATAGAAATATGCAGCAGCTCTTTGCGATGCAGATGCAGCAGGTCGCCCTCCTCGCGGAGGGCGTGGATAGAAATTACTGCTGCGGGAGCATCCGGGGCCGGGGAACGGAGCGTCGCCCTCCTCGCGGAGGGCGTGGATAGAAATCACGACGACGACCTTGTGGCCGGTCAGGCCCTTGGTCGCCCTCCTCGCGGAGGGCGTGGATAGAAATATCACGTCGGTGGTGCTGTTCTCGCTCTCGAGGGTCGCCCTCCTCGCGGAGGGCGTGGATAGAAATGGCTTGTAAATGTCGGGCCCGTGATAGCCGGGATGTCGCCCTCCTCGCGGAGGGCGTGGATAGAAATCTGTGATAGATTAGCCCGCAGCCGCTCCTCTCTGGTCGCCCTCCTCGCGGAGGGCGTGGATAGAAATTGGAAAATCCGGCAACAGCGGCAAGAGCGGCAGCAGTCGCCCTCCTCGCGGAGGGCGTGGATAGAAATGCTCGGGACAGTGATGGACGACGGCGCTGTGGGGTCGCCCTCCTCGCGGAGGGCGTGGATAGAAATACCTTGCAGAGGGCTTTGGTCAGCTCGGCCATCGTCGCCCTCCTCGCGGAGGGCGTGGATAGAAATGACCTCCGCTGCATCCATCAACAATGCACTGCAAAGTCGCCCTCCTCGCGGAGGGCGTGGATAGAAATAATTCCGGCTCGTAGACCAGACGGCCCATCAGCGTCGCCCTCCTCGCGGAGGGCGTGGATAGAAATTGCCTCAGACCTACACTGGCAATCCCGGCGCGTGTCGCCCTCCTCGCGGAGGGCGTGGATAGAAATAGCTGTGTTGGTGATCTTACTGCGGGTAAAAATCGTCGCCCTCCTCGCGGAGGGCGTGGATAGAAATTTGACGGTGATGTCGCCCGGGACGATGCCGCCCGTCGCCCTCCTCGCGGAGGGCGTGGATAGAAATTTCAACGGGCTCCTCTCCGAGAAGCTGGTGCTCACGTCGCCCTCCTCGCGGAGGGCGTGGATAGAAATATGTTCCGCGCCTCCTCAGCAGGCGTCGCCGTGGTCGCCCTCCTCGCGGAGGGCGTGGATAGAAATAGGTGGTTCACGCGGTCGTTTTTGCTGGTTGACCGTCGCCCTCCTCGCGGAGGGCGTGGATAGAAATAGTGATGACGCCTTTGCATACTGGGCGAAGATGGGTCGCCCTCCTCGCGGAGGGCGTGGATAGAAATCATGGGAGCCTGAGTGGGGTTTTCCAGGTCAGCGTGTCGCCCTCCTCGCGGAGGGCGTGGATAGAAATGCCGTCTGGGTAAAGACTTTTTTGTCCTTACCGCTGGTCGCCCTCCTCGCGGAGGGCGTGGATAGAAATTTGCAGGCCTTGCCGTTGCCCTTGCTGCTGCTGCCGTCGCCCTCCTCGCGGAGGGCGTGGATAGAAATTTGGCTTCGGCTTCCTTCTCCTGCCGGGTAGGCAGTCGCCCTCCTCGCGGAGGGCGTGGATAGAAATCATGGTGTCCAGCGCACGGACGACGCTGGCCGCGGTCGCCCTCCTCGCGGAGGGCGTGGATAGAAATCGGTCATGTTTGTTTATACCTCCTCACAGGCCCGGTCGCCCTCCTCGCGGAGGGCGTGGATAGAAATAGGACGTTTGCGCGGAACAGGGCAAGGACTGGAGTCGCCCTCCTCGCGGAGGGCGTGGATAGAAATCAGCAGGCAGATGCCGAGTTGAAGCAGAAAATCAGTCGCCCTCCTCGCGGAGGGCGTGGATAGAAATATTCTGAATACACAAAACGCCACGCATGGGCTTTGTCGCCCTCCTCGCGGAGGGCGTGGATAGAAATTGCACGTTGTCCGGCTCCTGCGCCTTTTTGATGTGTCGCCCTCCTCGCGGAGGGCGTGGATAGAAATCATTCAGCGGAATTGTAATTGGCTCGCCTTTCTGGTCGCCCTCCTCGCGGAGGGCGTGGATAGAAATACGCCCAGCTTGAGCATCTGGGCAAAGTCCGGGTGTCGCCCTCCTCGCGGAGGGCGTGGATAGAAATTGTGACAGTGATGGGCCACAGGAAAGAAAGCAACGTCGCCCTCCTCGCGGAGGGCGTGGATAGAAATTTCAGCGGGAGGATCTGCGTCTTGCCGTTCAGCCGTCGCCCTCCTCGCGGAGGGCGTGGATAGAAATCCGCCGCTGGCCCTGCTGCCTGCCCGCTGCACCGGTCGCCCTCCTCGCGGAGGGCGTGGATAGAAATTCCCGGCGTGGAAAAAGGCCATCGAAAAGGCCCAGGTCGCCCTCCTCGCGGAGGGCGTGGATAGAAATCGTGTTAGAGCATCATGAGGCTCGAGGCTTGCTCGAGTCGCCCTCCTCGCGGAGGGCGTGGATAGAAATATGAGCAGCATCGCCGCATACTCGCGGGGCGGAGCTGGTCGCCCTCCTCGCGGAGGGCGTGGATAGAAATACAGCCCGCAGGCCCATGCCGGATTCTGCCGGGGCGGTCGCCCTCCTCGCGGAGGGCGTGGATAGAAATCACATACCCGTCAGCTCTACGCCGTCGAGCGTACGTCGCCCTCCTCGCGGAGGGCGTGGATAGAAATTGGAAGTAGGTCAGGATAAAGTTGTTGCCGTCCCAGTCGCCCTCCTCGCGGAGGGCGTGGATAGAAATTGCAAGGTCAAAGACATTGGCATGATGCTGAACGTCGCCCTCCTCGCGGAGGGCGTGGATAGAAATAGGCCCACGGCATGATCTCCGCAGGCCGCGTGTTGTCGCCCTCCTCGCAGAGGGCGTGGATAGAAATACCTTCGACTTCCCGAAGGAGCTGTTCCTCGATCGTCGCCCTCCTCGCGGAGGGCGTGGATAGAAATGCTGAGTTCGAGCGCCTGCCGGATGGGGCGCTCCGTCGCCCTCCTCGCGGAGGGCGTGGATAGAAATATGCTCCATAGGTTAGACCTGCTCTTTCTTCTTAGGTCGCCCTCCCCGCGGAGGGTACGGATAGAAATCAGTTTCCACCGCGAATCGGGCATCGCCACAATTTTTCCAAAAAGGAGTTTTCCATGCATACAGTTTCCCTCACCCATCAGCTCGTCGCCATCCAGGACGACTTTGACCTCGACAAGATCATCGAAAGCGGCCAGTGCTTCCGGCCACAGAAGCTGTCCGACGGGCGCTACCGCTTTCTTTCCGGCAACGCACTCCTTTATCTGACTCCGCTGGGCGATGGGCAATACGATGCCGCATTGTATGGCTCAGATCGGGAGTACTGGGCCGACTACTTTGATTTGGGCCGGAACTATGCCGCGCTGCGGTGCAGCTTGGCGGGACAGAGCAGCTATCTGGACAAATCGCTCGATTTCGGGCAGGGCATCCGAATCCTGCATCAGGACCCATGGGAAATGCTCATCACCTTTCTCATCTCCCAGCGCAAGAGCATTCCAGCCATCCGCACCGCCGTGGAACACCTTGCCCGTTGCTGCGGCGAACCGCTCAGTGCCGAAGGCGATGAAGTTTTCCTCTTCCCTACCCCGCAGCAGCTCTGCGGCCTCTCTGAGGCGCAACTGATGGGCTGTGGTCTGGGCTACCGCACCCGTTACATCCAGAACGCTGCCGCTCAGGCTTCCAGCGGCACACTCGACCTCGGTGCTCTGGCGGCGCTGCACGACGACGCGCTCTTTTCCCGCCTCCTCGAGCTGGACGGCGTCGGCAAAAAGGTAGCAAACTGCGTCTGCCTCTTTGGCTATGGCCGTACCGCGATGGCTCCCATTGATGTCTGGATACAGCGACTCATTGATGAGGAATTCGGCGGCCGCGACCCTTTTCCTTCCTATGATCAGCAGGCTGGCATCGTACAGCAGTACTTGTTCTACTACAAGCGCAGCACCAGCCGCAGCGTCGCTCACAAAAAATAAAAAAAGTTATTGACAACTCTCCATTTTGCTGGTATAATAACACACGTTGTCAGGGACGACACAGGCTATGGGGGATTAGCTCAGCTGGGAGAGCGCTTGCATGGCATGCAAGAGGTCA
>OGZF01001111.1_pt1 | contig 18726 bp, 13 predicted proteins | sample 1576771 | NCBI WGS metagenome assembly OGZF01 (sample SAMEA3541536, study PRJEB24748) | human gut metagenome | biome: human gut; feature: human-associated habitat; material: faeces | place: China | collected 2012
GTTGCCAGGCGCTTCCTGTCCATTTCCGGGTTGTCCGCTTTCGGGTCCCTTCAAAAGATACGGAAAAGGCGAAATATGCTTGCTTAATTACAAACCTTCCCAGACATATATTCTCGGCAAAACAACTGCAGGAAATCTATCGCTGCCGCTGGGGTATTGAAGGGGCTTACCGGCAGGTGAAGTATGCCTTGAGCTTGCATGCATTGCATGCCAAAAAGACGGAGTTCATCCAACAGGAAGTCTACGCCAAGCTTTTAATGTATAATGCATGTACCGTAGTGAAAGACTATCTGGAAAATGAATGCTTGCCTACGTCAGCATCTTACAAATATGACTATGCCTTGGATTTCACCAATCTGGCACACGTGATGGTTGACTATATACGACATCCTGAAAGACGGACTCCGTCTGTGGTGAAGCACATCATTCTGCAGAGCAAAGTGCCGAAAAGGCCGAATCGGCATGCTTCCCGAGTCATCCGATACAAAGGCCCGGCGGCATTGCAGTACCGATGACCTTCACCATAACTAAACATACCACTTTTTTTGACGGATGTCTATCCGTCCTTTTGTGATGCCCTTTAGGCTCTCCTGCGCCTACCTTATCTATGATGCTGACGCGGCTTTGCCGCATCTGAATCCGAGAAAGCGAAGACGTGGTGGAATTTCTATATACGAAAAAGAGACCATTGCATAATTTCGTGCAACAGCCTCTCTTCATATTTTTGATAGACGCTAACTTACTGACATTGCCCACGTGGGGCGCCCGCTCCGAAATATGTATGATGTCCCAATCAGTTTGCTCGAAGAGCCATCCAAATCCCGAACGGTTCTCCCACGTGCGACCCCTACAAAATCCGTGCTACTAGTGGTTAGTGGCTAACTGCTAGCCACGTATCTTTTTAATTTGTTTTTCCAGTTCCGGCATGACTTCAAAGAGGTCGCCTACGATGCCGTAGTGAGCGAATTTGAAGATCGGTGCATCCGGGTCTTTATTGACGGCGATGATGAGGCCGGCGTCCTGGATGCCGAGTTTATGCTGGATGGCGCCGGAAATGCCCAGGGCGATGTAAATCTTCGGGGCGATTTTCTTGCCTGTAATGCCGATCTGCCATTCATAGGGAGCCCATTCTTTGTCGACGAGGGGCTTGGATACGCCGAAGGCTGCGCCGATGCGCTGGGCAAAGGCCTGAACGGCTTTCATGCCGTCTTCTGTCTGGACGCCGCGGCCGGCACCGACGACGATATCGGCCGTCGTGATGGTCAGTTCTTCCGCTTCTTTTTCGACCGGTTCAAAGTTCGTCACTTTGACGGACGGAGCAGCACCGGCGAAGTCGACGCTTTCTTTGATGATTTCGCCTGTCCGGGCCGGGTCAGCCGGCGTGCCGTGGAAAATCTTGTCGCTGATGGTAGCCAGCTGGGGGCGCGTCGTCGTCTGGATCTTGACGAAGAGCTTGCCCGTATAAGCCGGACGAATCCAGGTCAGCGTATCGTCATCACCTTCAAAGCGGACGTCCGTGCAGTCTGCGACCAGGCCGACGCCGAGCTGAGCCGACAGGCGGCCGCCGAGGTCACGGCCATCAGGCGAACCGCCGATGAGGATGACGCTGGGTTCATATTTTTCAGCCAAAGCGGCGATAGCTTTGGTGTACAAGACGGAATCGTAGGCAGCCAGGGCACTGTCTTCGACAGCGACGACGGCATCAGCGCCATAGGAAATGGCTTCCTGGCTGGCTTTGGCCGTATCGGCACCGGCGACGAAGGCGACGACCTGTTTGCCCTTGGCATCGGCCAGCTGACGGGCTTTGCCCAACAATTCGATGCTCAGCGGGCTCAGGGCACCGCCGGCGATTTCTATATATACGCAGATATTCTGTTTCAATTCCATAATTCAGCCCTCCTTACAGCAAGTTCTTGGCAGTCAGTTCTTTGACGAGATTAGCCGCAGCGTCTGCCGGCGTAGCGCCTTCGATCATGACGCCGACCGGATTCGGTTCCGGTGCGAAGAGTTCCGTGACTTTCGTCGCCGAACCAGATTTCCCGACACTTGCTGCATCGAGGCCCAGGTCTTCCACTTTCCAGACATCGAAGACGGCTTTCTTGGCAGCCATCTTGCCGCGGATCTTCGGAGAACGCGGCGTGTTGCTCTTTTCCGTAACCGAGACGACAGCCGGGAGCTGAGCCTGTACCGTTTCAATGCCGTCGTGGTTCAGGCGCGTAGCCGTTACCGTCGTGCCATCGACACTGACCGAGTTGGCATAGGAAATGAGAGCCATGCCCAAACGCTGGGCAATAGCCGGCGGGATCTGCCCCGTATCGCCATCCGTCGAGCGCTTGCCCGTGAAGACCAGGTCGGCACCGCCCAATTTTTCAATGGCCTTGGCCAATACCAGGCCCGTTGCCAGCGTATCGGAGCCAGCCATGCGTTCGTCCGAGACGAGGACACCTTTATCGGCACCGATAGCAATGCCGTCACGCATCATTTCACCAGCCAGGGCGTTGCCCATGGTCAGGATCGTCACCGTACCACCGATGGCATCCTTGACGGCTACGGCCGCTTCGATGGCGTGTTTATCAACCGGGTTGAGCATCGACGGAGCGCCGACACGGACCAAGTTGTTGTCTTTGGCGATTTCAATATCCGAAATCGCAGGAACCTGCTTTACCAAAACTACAATATTCATAAGTAAGCCTCCTTTTTGCGTCTTCTTATGTCACCTATTATACTCCATATTCAATAATTTATCAACGGATAATTATTTTTATTTACAAAATCTATATCTAACGTATCTTCCCATTGACAGCCCTAGGCTATTCTTTTAAAATTAAATGGTATTAAACAGGTTAATCGTTTGATTTTCCAGCTAATCTTTATACTTTTAGGAGGTTTTTATCATGTCTGAATCCCATCCGGAGCGGCGTCCTTATGATCCGCCCATGTCTCCGGACCAGAATTACGTTGAAATCAATGCCTACGTTGTCGGCTGGGGGCTGTTCTTCGCCGCCCTCTTCTCCCTGGCCGTCGGCTATCTCTGCCTGAAAATCGGCCAGACCGTCGATGCCTTTGCGCCCGTCTCCGTCCTGGCCATGGGTATGGCCGTCCTCTTCAAGCGCAAGAATGCCTTCCCGGAAACGGTCCACATCCAGGCCATCGCCAGCGCCGGGACCAACATCATCGGCGGCGTCATGTTCATCCTGCCGGCCCTGTTCATCCTGCAGCTCGACAGCCAGCTGACCTATACGGAAATGGTCATCCCCATCGTCCTCGGCGGCGTCCTGGGCGTCCTCCTGGCAACGACATTCCGCCGCTACTTCTGTGAAGAAATGGATGCGGCTTACCCCTTCCCGTCCGGCCGGGCCGCTGCCGAAGTCCTCAGCTGCAACGGCGGTTCCAAGGCCCATGTCATGGTCTTCAGCGGCCTCCTGGCCATGGCCTATGACTTCGTCCTCAACACCCTGGGCTGGTGGCAGGAAGTCCTGTCGACGCTGACCTTCTCCTGGGGCCAGGCCGCGGCGGCGAAATACAAGCTGGCTTTCAGCCTGGATAACGACGCCGCCCTCCTGGGCATCGGCTACTTCACGGGCCTGCGCTACGCGGCTATCATCGCAGCGGGCTCGTTCTTCTCGTGGTTCGTCTGCATCCCCGTCGTCTACTACCTCGGCGGCGAACACGTCATGACCCTCCATGGCCAGGCCGTCCTCCTGGCCGATGCGCCGATCGACGCCGTCTTCTCGCAGTACGTCCGTCACATCGGCATCGGCATGCTGGCCATGGCCGGCATCATCGGCCTGGTCTCCATGTCCGGCGTCGTCGGCCGGGTCATCCGCCGGGCCGCTTCGGACCTGTTCACGTCGGGCCCGGCTTCGTCGGCCGGCCTTCTGCGGACCCAGCAGGACCTGCCCATGAGCCAGATTGTCACGGGAACCCTGGCCATGTGTGCCCTGTTCACGCTCTTCTTCCACGTCACCTGCTCGCAGAACATCACACAGACCCTGCTGGCCGGAGCGATCATCCTCATCTTCTCGTTCCTCCTCTCCGTCGTCGGCATCAGCTCCATCGCCTTTACGGGGAACGAACCCGTTTCGGGCATGACCATCTTCATGATCATCGTCTCGGCCGTCTTCATGGGCAATGCCGGCATGAGCGGCAGCTCCGGCATCATCGCCATCCTGCTCATGGCCGCCTTCCTCTGCTCGACCCTGGCCGTAGCCGGCAACTTCATGTCGGAACTGAAAGTCGCCTACCTGACCGGGGCAACGCCGAAGAAGATGCAGCAGTGGCAAATCCTGTCCATCATCGTCTCCAGCTTCATCGCTGTCGGCGTCATCTTCCTCCTCGACCACGCCTACGGCTACACGGGTCCGGGCGCCCTGGCAGCGCCGCAGGCCAACGCCATGGCAGCCATCGTCAAACCCATGATGGACGGCGGTGCCGCTCCCTGGCCGCTGTACATGGCCGGTGCCTTCTTCGCCTTCCTCTTGTGGATGATGAAGGTCCCGCCCCTGGCCTTTGCCCTCGGCGCCTACCTGCCCATGGAAATCAATACGCCTGTCCTCATCGGCGGCCTCGTATCGTACTTCGTCTCCCACAGCAGCAAAGACGACGCCCTCAACGCCCTGCGCCTCAGTGAAGGCAGCACCGTCGCTTCGGGCTTCGTCGCCGGCGGCGCCATCGGCAGCCTCATCAGCGCCGTCCTGCACATCGGCGGCATCGACTGGTTCCTCAAAGACTGGGTCGTCACGCCGGGAGCCACTTACCTCGGCATCGTCGCCTACTTAGTCATGTGTGCCGTCATCTACACCGTAGCCTGCAAGGTCAAGAAAGCCAGTCATTAACAGCTTTCAAACAAATCGTCCAGCGTATAGAGGATGACGTCCGGTCTGGGAGTCACCTCATAGCCGGCACGAGAAAAGAAGCCATAACGATAACAATCCATCCCCGTCTGACGGACCTGGCGGATTTCGGTTTCAATCATGGCATCCGTAATGGGCGTCTGCCGGAATTTAGCTTCGTAAAAGATGTAACCTTTATCATCATGCGTAACGACATCGAATTCCCCATTCTTATGCTCTTTTGGCAAATCGTAAGAATAGGTCCCGATGGCATCGAAGATTTCCGGCAGCCGTCCCTGCCGGTTCTGGCGGATCAGAAATTGCCGGCACAGCGATTCAAACCGCTTCGGTACGAAAACCTGAGCGAAATCGGCCGCAATATACCGGTCAAAAAAAACGTCCGGCGCCATGATTTGCCGTTGTGAACTATAAGGAAAAATATACCGATAATAAAAACTGGCCAGATTATCACAAATGTGGTAACTGGCTCGTTTTTTATTATGTACATCATTAATAGGTACTTCTTTTTCAACGAGCTCCATGAGAATCAGTCGTTTCAAGACCTCAGACAAAGCCGGACTGCTGGAAATATGGGATTGCGACAAAATATCCTTGTAGCGGTGAAATCCCCTGGCCAAGGCCTCAAAAGCCTCATTGGCATTGATGAATTTCGATAATTCCCCCAACAGATACATCTGCACCTCATTTTCCAGCCGAGCGCCTGGTTCCACCAGCAGAGAGATGACATTGTCCCGGACACTCCGTGCCGGATCAATCAAACTATTATAATAAGGTACTCCGCCAAAAACGCTGTACAGACGCACCTTATCTTCCAAGGAAAAGTCGGGGTAGAATTGCGCAGACTCAAAATAATCCATAGGGTGGACATGGAGCCCCAAGGTCACACGGCCATACAACGGATTTTCTTCCAACATGAGCGATTTCATGGTATCCACAAAGGACCCGCAAAGAATCAGCTTCAGCTGCGAACGCTCCCGATACGTGTCAATCAAAGATTGCAGTATACTGTCCAACCCGGCGACAGTCTGCCGTAAATAAGGGTATTCATCCAAAACAAGGACTTGTTTTTCCTGACAGGCTCGTTGAAAAAGAAACTCCAGCAGCTTTTCCATTCCCGAAAAAGCAAGGGGCGGATACTGATACACATCGGAAATCAAAGCGGACAGGCTCTGCACATTATTCATTTCCGTCGTCCGCTTACATTGATAATACAGCCCAGTCACTTCAGGCGCCTGTAAAAATTGCTTAATCAGCTCACTCTTACCAATGCGCCGGCGTCCGTAAATCAGTATCACTTCCTGCCTTGGCGAATCATACATTTGCTGCAGCCGCGTCAGTTCCCTTTTTCTTCCAATAAACATAGGCCCACTCCTTTACTCAGTTTTATTTTACTCAGAATATTTTGACTAAAAAATTTCTGAGTAAAATCCTTATGAGTAAAATTATACCATGCCCCTCATTGCCAGTCCAGTCAAGCTGTGATACGATGACTAAAAAAGGAGGTCTGTCTCATGAAATGTTACATTGTCGACGCTTTTACCAAAGAAATCTTCAAAGGAAACCCGGCCGCCGTCTGCGTCCTGGACCAGTGGCTGCCTGACGAACTGATGCAGCACATTGCCATAGAAAACAGCTTATCCGAAACGGCCTTTACCGTCAAAGAAGGCGATCACTGGCACCTGCGCTGGTTCACGCCGGGCGGTGAAATCGACCTCTGCGGCCATGCAACCCTGGGGACGGCTTATGTCCTGGCCCATTTCGTCGAACCCGCCGCCAGCCGCTACGTCTTCCAGACCCTCAGCGGCGAACTGATCGTCACCCGTGACGGCGACCGCTTCTCCATGGATTTCCCGGCCTATGACATGAAACCCGTCCCGGTCACAGACGCCATGGAAGAAGCCCTGGGCGTCCGCCCCGTCGAAGCCTACCTCGCCCGCGACCTGGTCTGCGTCCTGGCCGACGAAGGAGACGTCATCCACTGCCAGCCTGACATGGCCAAACTCAAACAGCTCGACGGCCTGCTCTGCAACATCACGGCCAAAGGCAGCAAATACGACACGGTCAGCCGGTCCTTTGCGCCGAAACTCGCCGTCCCGGAAGACCCGGTCTGCGGCAGCGGCCATTGCCACATCATCCCCGTCATGGCAGCCAAACTCGGCAAGACCGACCTCGTCGCCTATCAGGCCTCAAAACGGGGCGGCGAACTCTATTGCCACATAAAAAAAGGCCGCATCGCCCTGGCTGGCTATGCGGCACTCTATGCAGAATCGGATTTGAAGATTTAAGACAATATACCATTAAACGTCTGTCTCCTGACTAGTTCAGAAGCTCCACTCTGCTTGTCAATAATAATTTTACTAGCGTTCTGAACGATAAATGAAAAACGATTACAAGGGCTGTGCATGATAATTGAAAACTTCATGCAACAGCCCTTACTTTTATTCCATACAGGTGAGATAAAGTAGTTGTTAAAATCTTTTCATCAGCGTTCCTTCATAAACTACATGATACGAATTACATCAAATTAGCTAGGGAACGCATTACTAAATCAATATCTTGGTTTTCTAATTCCTGGATAATGTGCAAATAGGTCTTTTGGGTAGTCGTCATACTCGCATGACCTAATCGTCGGGCTACACTGGCAATGGAAACCCCGGCAAAGAGTAAAATAGAAGCATGGGTGTGTCGCAAACCGTGAATTGAAATCACGGGAAGTTCCAACTTCTTACAATGACGTTCCAAACAGTGATTGATAGTCGAATTATAGACATTCTCATGGCTCACAAAAATCGGCTTGTCAGCAGGCAGCCGTTTTGTCAGTGTAGCAAATTGCATAACCAATTGCCAATCGATTTGAATCTTCCGAATAGATGACTTATTTTTGGTCGGTAAAAAGCCTCCTTTTCCTTTATAATTCCAAGTCTTATTGACATGCAAAGTTTGATGTGCAAAGTCAAAATCTTGTGGTGTCAAGGCTAGGGCTTCAGAAAAACGCAATCCTGTCTTAGCTACCAATAAAATAAACCAATCCCAATTCACATCACTGCCTAAATCTAAATTCGTCAATAGCGTATGTAATTCAAATTGATTTAAATACTTTATCTTTTTAGCACGTGGAGTCTTCCCTTTAATAATGACCTTTCGCGTAGGATCTCGTTCAATCAATCCTTCATCAACGGCATCCAGAATAGCTCCTTTCAGCTGGTGGTGAAAATCCATCGTCGTCTGACGTTCATGATACTTGGCATAATCATTGATAAGTTGTTGATAAACAGTACGCGATAAATCACAAAGGAGCAAATCGGGAACCAATCTTTCCAACCAATGTTGTGTCATATGATACTTATTCAATGTCACATCGCGAATCGCACCTTCTTTATAAATACGTACCCAATGCCTATAATATTGACAAAATAAGGTTTGCTCATTGAACTTCATCATCATCCCTCCCAGCTGGAACGCTGAGAAAAGATTATTTCGGTATATCAGGGATATCTTTGCCACCAGATAAGATAAAATCCTTTAGCATCTTCTCTGCACGGCTGTTAATACGGAACATGGGGATATCCTTCCCTTCTACGGCTGAAAAATAAGCCTTTGCTTCTTCTTTAACGACCGTATCCTTTAATCGATCGAATCGTCCATAATCATTGATGTTCTTCTCAGTGACATGAGATTCCATCAAATCGAGGAGCAAAGTTTCTGAACAGCCTAAATAATGGACGACCCGTTCCACTTGTTCATGTTTAGACTTATTCTGATATTCTGTAATATAATCACGGAAAGTCTTGCCTTCTTGTAAATGAACATCCCCGGATTGCACATCATGAAGAAACAAATCAGCATATTTCTGTTCCTCTTGCGATAGAAACGCAAAAGAAGTATGAAGATCAGATAAGGTCTGCTCCAACGTTTTGGGGTCAATATCGGGCTGGACGAGTTGTTTCTTCCATTTTTCAAATCGCTGATTCATGTAGTCATCATCAATGGCCCCCGTATTTAATTCTGTTAAATACGGATCAATAGCAAAAATTATATCACTATCATCGCCATCTCCGCCAGGAGACTTTCTTAACTCTTTGTAGCGCTGCAGCAAAAGATCATAATCACTTTCCTGAAACACTACCTCAACGGTTTCTATTATCTCCCCTGTTTCCTCATCGACTTTCTCATACTGTCGCTGTTCCCATGTAAAGCCTTGGAGTTTAGCAGCCTGCAAATATAACGACAGTTGACGAAAAGCCTTAGCAAATTTAGCTCTTTCCTTTGGGTCATCAGGCAAATGATCCATAGAGGGAATACCCGCTTCTCGAAAAACAAAAGAAATTTCATGAAAAGCATCATTCATATGTTGCACATTATCTGGTAAATGGTCCGCAAATAAGCCGCGCGGATGATTACCAGAATAGAGTTTTACCGCTTCTTCAATATTTTTCTTCATTGTATGCGGGTAACGGTAATAACGAATCGACCCGAATGGTTTTTCATGAATATCAAATAACCGATTGGTTCTTGAAAAAGCCTGAATTAAATTTTGATGGTATAGGACTTTATCTAAATAAAGAGTATTGATCCATTTTGAATCAAACCCAGTCAGCATTTGATTCACAACGATTAATAAGTCCAGTTGTTCATCCACCGACAATCTTTTATAGGTCCCTTTATGGGCTAAACGAGCTGAAACATCCTTTTTGAATTTTCCATAAGACCCTTGCCCATTCGTACTCAACTTAAATTGTTGTCCATATAGGGCATTATAATCTTCCAGCATTTCAGCTAACCCTTTTTCTTTTTCCCAATAAGATGTACCACTCAGATCAAGGGTAGGGTCAAACAGGCCTGTTACCCGCAAGTTCGGAGCAGTAGCCTTAAATTTGCGATAATATCGAATAGCTTCAGGAATACTGGACGTTGCAAAAATAGCGTGAAATTTATGATTATGGCTCAATGTCAGCCAATTATTGACTATATTATCGACAACGGCTTGTTCATAATCATCTTTTTCATATTGTTCAACAGGAATATAATCTTCAACGCCCTTGCAATATTTTCCTTGTTCATTGTAATAACCTACCATCGGAACTTTCTGGGGATTCATGAACTCATAAAACTTTCTGCTTTTTTCCGGATTACTCAGGGCTTCTTGGACGGTAGCTGCTTTAGCTTGGTATAACGCCACACTTTCTCTAACTTGACGGTCTGGATAGACCATGACCATCGTCGGGTCAAAACCAAGGACATTTTTATCTCGAATGCCGTCTGCCAGACTGTAACGATGTAATTCATCCCCAAAAATATCAGCTGTCGTATTTAAATTCTTCTGATTTTCGGTAAAAACGGGTGTACCTGTAAAGCCGAAAAACAAAGCCCGGGGGAACGTCTTTTTAATGGTACATAACATGTCACCAAAAGTCGAACGGTGACATTCATCAACAATAAAAACGATTCGCTTAGACTGCATAGTTTCTAAATCCCGGCTACGGCTTTTAGCGTGTGCATCTTCTTTTATATTGCTCATTTTCTGTATAGATGTCACAATCAGCGTATTAGCAGGATCCTTACTCTTTAATTTACTAATCAGTGTAATCGTATCTTCCGTATCTTGTACATCGTCAGCATCATCGGCAAAGGCACGATATTCTTTGATAGACTGCGTCTGTAACTCAACCCGGTCCATGAGAAAAATAACCTTATCAGCATCCTTAGAAGCTGCAATAAGTTGAGCCGATTTAAAAGACGTCATCGTTTTGCCAGAACCCGTTGTATGCCAAATGTATCCACCTAATTGATTCTGTTCCTCCCAGTTATGCGTAGAAACCGTATCCGAAATCTTGTTGGCTGCATAATACTGATAGCTCCGCATGACCTTTAAAATGCCATCTGCATTATCAGCCACCGTGTAGAATCCAATCAGTTTATGCGCCATAGGAATAGACAATAACATATGTGCAATTTCACGCCAGTCATCAACAATATCATTATTAAAATTTTCCCAATGAAAATAAAAATCTGGATTGAAATTCCCTTCCGGGCCAGGATTAGCATAATATAATGTTTTCTGCGGATTCATGGCGACAAAAACTTGAACAAGCGAAAAAATCCCCGTAAAGACCTGTTCACGGGCATATAAGTCAATTTGGTGGCAAGCTTCTGCCACATCGACGCCACTGCGCTTCAGTTCAATATGAAATACGGGCATCCCGTTGATGAGCAACATCAAATCGCCACGTCGTTTAGGATAAATGCCCTTCCGGCAAGAAAATTCAGGCTGCTCTGCAATCTGATATCGACTTTGCCCCGCTGCAATTTCCATACGGTCATAAATTTTTAAGCTGACTTCTTTATTATAATGAAGTGTATCTTCGGGATTCTTCCTTGTAATGGCTACGGTCTTCCCGTTAATGAAGCCATTGAGGGCTAACGGCGTCTTCAAGTTCTTTATCTGGTTGATGAGCTGTTCCATTTCTTCCGGAACTAACTCACATTCGTTCAATCGATCAATGCCCCTGTTATTTTCAAAAAGAATATCCGCCCAATTATCTATTAAATCAGCTTCTGTCGGATGGTGAAGGACCTTCTTATCCCATCCATTTTTTTGCAATTCGCGAATCAGAGCCTTTTCAAATTCAGACTCTTTATCAAAACCGATCATATTATCGCTTCCAATCATAAAAAATAACGTTTTTTGCTTACACTGATGAAGGGTGATAAGATTATCAAGGTTGGAAAAATACATACCAATATATTTTTGTTCTTGGATATTTGTCGGACAATTAACATTTATCTCAGCCAATATATTTGAGTTTATTGCTGGATAACTTGTGCCAGTACATCTTTCTAATACCTCATTAACAAAACCATCATTTTGTAACATCGTCAATAGAAAATAACTATCACCATAAGAACGTAGCTGAGCATATCCAGTTGAAAACACATAGCTTGTTTCAGCACCTTCAAATAGACAATTATTTCTTTGATAAGGACGAACAGTTTGATAGAAAACATCTCCTGCTTTAGCTAATCTTTGCGCCCGTGAAGGAGCTGATTGCTTTGATTCTGTTTTGTGATTAATAATTTCTGTACCGACAACAGATTCCAAATCCACATACTCAAAAACATCTGGTAATGATGACTTAGGATTGAAATCCGCCAATTCTCCCAGCTTACGCTGTTCCCAAGAAACAGACTACAATCCATACCTCATTTCCCGATTTTTGCTTTCTATCCAGCTCTATACTACTAATTTTTCAATTATTTATGAACATGTTTCTCAATTTATGGTTTTTGTACTGTTATCAGGACTTTTCTTCTTAAATAAACATTTTTTCTAACATAGCTTTCTTCAAATTTTGTAATTTCTCCAGCTTACGCTGATGAAGGGTGAGTGTATTATCGAGTTTTTGAAAAAAACATCCTATTGCAAGTTGTTCCTCTTTATTTTTGGGAACAATGACATCAAATTTTTCTAAAATACGCATACTTAAGTTGGGTTGTGTCCCATTGGATGATTTATCTTTTACTTGAGTTTGAATTTTTCTAGTTTGCAATAAAAAAAACAAAAAATAGGGATTACTCTTTTTCTGACATCTCATTGCAGCTAGTGGTGACCAGATGTTAAATTTCTCTGTTGTTTCAACAATTGCTACCTTACCAACTGTAGAACCAGATTTGACAAGATAAACGTCATATAGCTCTGGTTTATATTTTTTACAACATTCGAGATTGTATTCTTCAGTGATATTCCCTCTCTTACGAGAGAAATCAACCTTATTATTAACAATAGCATCTGCCGAGATAAAAGGCACACCATCATCCACAATATTTGGTGTTTCATGTGGACCATCAGTTATTGGTTGATCCAGTAAATCTAACAACTTACGCTGTTCCCAATCGTCCGTAAATCCTTTGAAACGAATTTCTGGAACTTTTGCTCCATTTTTAGGAAACATTTTTTCAAGCATTGCTTTTTTTAAATTTTGTAATTTCTCCAGCTTACGCTGATGAAGGGTGATAAGATTATCAAGGTTGGAAAAATACATACCAATATATTTTTGTTCTTGGATATTTGTCGGACAATTAACATTTATCTCAGCCAATATATTTGAGTTTATTGCTGGATAACTTGTGCCAGTACATCTTTCTAATACCTCATTAACAAAACCATCATTTTGTAACATCGTCAATAGAAAATAACTATCACCATAAGAACGTAGCTGAGCATATCCAGTTGAAAACACATAGCTTGTTTCAGCACCTTCAAATAGACAATTATTTCTTTGATAAGGACGAACAGTTTGATAGAAAACATCTCCTGCTTTAGCTAATCTTTGCGCCCGTGAAGGAGCTGATTGCTTTGATTCTGTTTTGTGATTAATAATTTCTGTACCGACAACAGATTCCAAATCCACATACTCAAAAACATCTGGTAATGATGACTTAGGATTGAAATCCGCCAATTCTCCCAGCTTACGCTGTTCCCAAGAAACAGACTACAATCCATACCTCATTTCCCGATTTTTGCTTTCTATCCAGCTCTATACTACTAATTTTTCAATTATTTATGAACATGTTTCTCAATTTATGGTTTTTGTACTGTTATCAGGACTTTTCTTCTTAAATAAACATTTTTTCTAACATAGCTTTCTTCAAATTTTGTAATTTCTCCAGCTTACGCTGATGAAGGGTAATAAGGTTGTCTATCCCCATAAACTGATGCCCTATTTTTATTTGTTCTGCAACAGATGGAAATAGTTCCGTAAGCTTTACAAGTTTCCCTACTGCTAATCCTGGTTGTGCTGACTGGTCAGAGTATTGCCCTAAATTCATTTTTCTTAATAGATAGTAGAGAAATTTAGTATCAGCAGTTTTATTGGCTTGTACAGCTATGGCATGTTCTGTAAAATAGGCTCTACCAACAGAATAATTCATATTACCACACAATGCTCCTTGACGACCAATTAAAGCAAATTCTCCATCATGATTATATTCAGCAGAAAAGCCTCTTAACCCATTCCCCCCATAAACAGGATATTTGCCAACATCGCCTATATCACTTGCAGAAATAAAGGAACCACTTTTAAACTCTTGACAACATTCTCCCAACTTACGCTGTTCCCAATCATTGACGAATCCTTTGAAGCGAAGGGCTGGCTTTTTTCTTTGTTTCATCTTATTTTCCTCCTAACAATTTACGCCATTCGGCCAATCCTGCCATATCTTCATCGGACCCAGTCAAATCATTCAGCATCTTGGATAAAGTGGTTTCAGCTTCGACGATATCTTTTTCTACATCGACTAAAGTAACGGCATATTTATCCTTTAACGCTTCTAATTTTTTTACAAAGTTATTCAATGTCTGAACCGGCAAATCAGCAAGGCCCTGACAAATAGGAACAACCCACTTTTCATATAAAAGTACATCCCGTTTTTCGTCATCCAATGTTTCAATTTCTTTTTTCGTCTGTTCTTCTAAACGGAGTTCACTATCTCGGATAGCTTTTTTCAAAGTTTTTTCTCTCTTTGCTAAGGTTTCAACCCTTTCTAAAATCTGACAAACCATGACCGAGTCATCATCAGTCCGATTTTTCAAGTTCTTTAAGCTAGATGTAACTTCCTTCATGACAAACTTATCATTACTTTCCGAAAGGACAGGCGACAGCATGACTTGCTCGTCTTCACTCAACCCTTCTAAAATTTCTTCATAAGCTGACGAAATTTCTTGCAATTCATCCTTTAACTGTTCAATATTCGCTAAAGATTCAGGAAAGTAATATTTCTGTACTAAAGAGAACGGTAAGATATGTCCTTTCCATCCTTCTTGAACTTCTGCCTCTTTTCCCTTTCGTTTCTTTATGACCATATTCGGATCTACTTGTTTTACAGCTTCTATTCCTTCACTCTGAATAATTTCTAAATCGTTGGCGATTTCTTGATATTGTTGATAAAACATTTCATACCCAGCATACGGGTCAACAAGTGGAATAGTTTGGAATCGTTTAAATAAGTCTTTCGTCAAATCATCTTCCGTCTTAATAACAGGAAGTGATTCAGCCTGTTGAACCAGCGTTTTCTTCAACATATCCCCTAAATCGCCAAAGCGTGATGTATAATTTTCCAAGAAAGCTTGTACATCCACATCATGCCATACTCCATCTTTTATATCAGCCTGGCGCAGGGAAGCGTATTTTCCATCACTAATAAATAAAGCCGATTTCAAAGTCTTGAACTGCTGCCAATACTCGGAAAAATTCTGTAATTCACATTCCGGGATGCCTCCAAACATAGTTGCATAGATATCCCAGTGTTCTGCCGCTTCTGACGAATCAACATATCGAGGAATATTCAGATTGTAGCCATTATCTCTAATTTCTTCCTTAGTAACGACACGGGCATATCGGGGCACATCCTTCCGAGCTACAAAAGTATCGACGATTTTCCGGATATCGCAAGCCCTTAATTTATTGTTTTTCCCTTCCTTAATAAACCCATGGGATGCATCAATGATAAGAACATCTGACGCTTCCCGTTTCTGTCGTAAAACCATGATAATCGTGGGAATCCCTGTACCAAAAAAGATATTAGCAGGCAACCCGATGATGGCTTCAATGTTATCATTTTCAATGAGATTTTTTCGGATTTCTCCTTCTTCTCCCCCTCGGAAAAGAACACCATGAGGCAGGACAATGGTCATGATACCATTAGGACGCAAATGGTATAAATCGTGTAATAAGAAAGCATAATCGGCCTTCGATTTGGGAGCCAGTCCATAGCGGCTATATCGAGGATCACTTTCTTTCCCTGAAGGGTCCCACTGCTGCGAATAAGGCGGATTAGAAACAACGGCATCGACATAAAGAGGATGGTAGGTCCCAACAGGATCGCTTTCATCAAACATGGGCCAATCATCTTCTAACGTATCACCATTGCGGGCTGTAATATTGCTGGGAATAATACCACGCATGACGAGATTCATACGCGTCAGGTTATACGTATTCTGCTTCAATTCCTGCGCATAATAATGAATCTTATCTGGTTCATTCATATATTTTGCAACTGCATGGCCAATAGTGATAAGTAATGAACCGGATCCTGACGTTGGATCGTATATATCAATGTTATCTCGCCCACGCAGATGATTGGCAATGATGTCGGCCATCAAGCAGGATACTTCATGAGGCGTGTAAAATTCGCCTGCTTTTTTACCCGCATTGGCAGCAAACTTATCTAAAAGGTATTCATAAATAAATCCCAAGACATCATAATCCATCTTTCGGTCCATAGGGATAGCATCAATAAGGTGAATCAAGTCACTGACGGCTTTTGTCTGCGATTTAGCCGTATCTCCTAAATTTTTGAGACCTGTTTCCAATGTATTGAAAACATCTTTAAAAACTTCTTTATAGGTCGGTGAAATCAGACGAGAAAAGGATGATAAAGCCGTACGGACATTATCGATACTAAAATCGCTGCCCATATTAATCCACGTAGAGAACAAATCCTTATAGCTAATGAAGTATCCTAAATTGTTCTGAAGCAATTCTAGACTATCCGAATCGTTTTCATTAACATAATCCCGTATAATCTCTGTCGTATAATCATTAGAATAAAGAAAACGTTCTTCCTGTTCTGACAGATATTTATAAAAAATGAAACCCAAAATATAATCCTTATATTCGTTGGCTTCAATTTTCGACCGCATTTTATTGGCTGATTCCCAAATTTTAGCAGCTAATTGCTGTTTATTCATAACTAACATCCTTCCTCACGCAAAACTTAAATTATGTCCTTATTATATCATTAACTGTAAATTCTTACATCTCAAAATGCAATAGTCAAATGACAGCAAAAAAACTGCCGCACAAAGCCAAAGCTCTGTGCGGCAGCACTTTTCTCTCTATTTCTCTATTCTAGCAGACATCGCAACACATTCAGTCCCCGTTTGATAATGCGGCGGACTTTACTTTTTTCGATACCATATTTTTTCGAAATGTAATCGTAGGTCTGATTATGTATGTAATGCGCGACGATGAGCGTCCGCTGCGTTTCATTCAATCTGTTCAGGGCTTTCCACACTTGCTCTTTTTTCTCCTGTTTCAGCAGGCAGTGTTCCGGCGTTTCTTCTTCCGGCGCAGCCCAATTATAGGGGAAATCGGTGACGATATCCGATTCGATGATGTTTTTCTGTACGCGTTTCCAATAACATTGTTTTCGGTAGCTTTCATATTCAAAAGCGTTGTGTACAGCTGCCAAGATTTTGCGCTGTATATAGTCGGCCTTGGTCAAATCAAAGGCAAAAACACAGGTAACTACGGCATGTTGAGCCGTCGATATAGCTTCTTCCAACGAATCATAATAGACATAGTACCTCTTTACATATTTTCGGATCAAAGGCTCAAATTCACGCAGTAAAAATAGTACGGCTTCATGGTTTCCGTGCTGTGCTTCGCGCACACAGTGTCGCAATGGTATGGTCACGTAATCCTCTCCTTACCTTAAAATCAAATTAAGACCTCTTTTCTGTATTCATCTTAGCAAATTTTAATCTTTGAAAAAACGAGAAAATACCCTGGGCCGATATGCGGCCCAAGGCATCTTTATTCGGTTACGCTTATTCGAGCGTTTCGACTTTACGGGTTACGATCTGGCTTGTCTTGAGCCCGGTCAGATTGCCGCCTTCGGTCGTAGCAAAAATCTTGCTGTCGACGATAGTCTGCGCGGCTGTATCGACGGTTTCTTTCGTCAAATCAGATTTCGGATTGGAAATAGAGTAGCTGACAGTTTTGCTGGCTCCGTCCACAAATGTAAGCTGTAACGTTTTCGTTTCCGATTTGATTGCCATAATAGTTCCTCCTTTCTTTGGTATTGTGAGAAGAGCAACCTCTCCGCCCCTTCGGGCCACCTCCCCTCGTATTGAGTCCATTTCAATCCGCTTATTATAATCTCTTTTTTCTTCTTCTCTTTATCTTCTCTGTTTCTATAAAGGTAACGCGTTACATCTCTTCCATTGGATGGCAGAAAACGCGATTATTAAGCCACTCATGCTATTTAGACAAGAATTATATTGAGCCATAAACAGCAAGTAATTACATTTAAAAGTTCGATAATTAGCCTATGATTTGCCCTTTATAAACAAAAAAATGCCGATAGTTATTAAAACTATCGACATCTTTCGTCTACATCTCTTCGCTATGTAGTTATGACTTCACAATGCAAAAAGTCTGGAATGTTTTCCAGTGTTTAACCAATAATATCATGAATTGGGATTTCATTCCAAAGTTAAGTTCAGTTTTCTTCCTTCTCTTCATCCTCATCGACGATGACGCTGAGGATATTGGCTTTTGTATCGATGATGCGGCTCAGGGAGCGGTCGTATTTCCGGACGGCCAGGGCCGAGACGATGAGTCCGGCGATGCCGCCGACGACGGCACCGGCAGTATAGCCTATGATGAGATAGCCTAAAAGGGCCGTAATGAGCAGCATGGCGACGGGCAGGATGAAGCAGACAAAGGCACCGGAAATGAGGTGCGAGTCATCGACTTCATAGCGGACGTGGTCGCCTTCGGCAGCGCCGATGGAATTATAAGCCATGAGCTTGACGTGATCCGCTGCGGCGCAGACACTGCAGGCCACATAGAGCGAATCGCGGCTGACCCGTACTTTCGCCAAGCCATTATCCTTGATTTCTTCGACAAAACCTTCACCAAAACGCATATCTTATGCCCCCTTCCGAATTAGTAATCAATAATAATTATTTGTTACGCTGATTATAGCATAGTATACGTTATTAATCAAGTGTAGGCTGATCGCATCTCATCACTTGATGAGTTAGCAGTTAGTGGTTCGTAGCCAGGGGTTAGGGGTTAGGGGTTAGGGG
>OGZF01001112.1_pt1 | contig 18705 bp, 17 predicted proteins | sample 1576771 | NCBI WGS metagenome assembly OGZF01 (sample SAMEA3541536, study PRJEB24748) | human gut metagenome | biome: human gut; feature: human-associated habitat; material: faeces | place: China | collected 2012
CCTTTTATAGATAACAAAATTCCTGAATACAAAAAATATAAGTTACCTAATTGTAAGTTGGTGAAATATTACAAATAATGCATATCAACATCTCTTTCTTCACCATTGTTTTTTGAAGATAAAAAAGATAAAATAAATTTATAATGATCCCAGGGGATGGTGGCATACAACAGATGGGTTCGGTCACTATTATGGAAACTCATGGATAAATGCCAACGAATTTTGATCTTACTGGTTTGGCATGGACTATCAGCATGATTGGTTAAATGAATTTTCGGCCAATATACAAGCAGGAGATTTTATTGCCTATGATGAATACCATGACGGCAGCTGGGACCATGTAGGATTTGTTACCGGAACAGGTACATGGGATTGGTATTATAACAGTTCCGGAAAAGCACAATACTACAGGGACTTTGTTGTCGCACAGCATACGAACAATTACTGTGACTGGGTAAGTTCTTCTGTAAATGGCTGGGATGATTTGGAATTTATAGATAACACTTATTACGGAAGGTTATGGATGAGATGAAAAAAACAAAGTATATCTTAGTTATACTTTGTATCGGGATGATTGGTTTTAGTCTTGTCGGCTGCGATCCCAATTTTCAGTACCAATATACAGGTAGCTATTCTGAAGAATTCGCCAATTTTGACTGGACTGTCAGTTCAGGACTATCCAGTGAAGAACATGCAAACGAAATGAAGAAAAAGAGTGATGAATACTCCGATTTAGGAGATTCCCCTAATTATGAAACAAAAGATTTGATGCTTCCAAATGGCACAACAGTACCTGTATTTGTAGATGCTGATAAGGCATTTGAGCAACGAACAAAGGATTTTGCCGATGTATTTTCTGCTATAAGAAGTTGGCAAGGCATTTTACTCCCTATTTCAAAAAGCAATTATACAGCTTATTTACAACTTATACATGAGTTACCAACCGCCGATTATGCTTCCAACAGACGTAGGGTTCAGGCACAGCATTTTTTAGCTATCTATGATTTAAACCGCAAATACACCTAAGTATTTGCAAATATTATTAACAATAGAAGAATCAATATTATTTAAAAATTCTGAATCAAACCTTCTCAAATCATCTAATGACTCAAATTCCAATATATCTTCATCACTGAATTCACATGCATACAGTGTTAGTTCACTAATGTGCTTGGCATAAAACTCTTCCCAAAACAAATCCGCAACCCTAAATTCATTTATTTCATTCTCAAGAAATTCACAAAACATTTTAGAAAATTTTTCAGTAAAATAAGCATGTCCTACCATTGCAAAGCTGTTTTTTCCACCTATTGATACTTCAGTTATAACCTCACAATCGCTCTTTTTAATTGCAAATTCATTAAAACATCCTTTTTTCCATACACATGCCCTATATGAATAATCCTTTTCTGCTAAAAATGGATTTTCTACAAAATAATGATCCGCACAACATATATATGTATTCTTCATATGCTTCCGGGCTACAAAAAGTGAATATAAGTTTCCCTTATTTTCAAATTTGTTGTTAGAAATAAGGCAAACATCATACTTATCTTCAAGATAAAAATATCTTTCTTTCATAAAACCTACAACAATATAAATTTCATTTACACCAGCTTCTTTCAATTGTTTTATCTGAGGCTAACCGTCTCGAAAAGCTTACTTCAGGATTGCGTGACCTTAACCGTTGGAACAGCACCGGTCCTGAACTTATTTTTGAAGACTTTAATATGGAATCAGTTATCGCTTCAACAGTTGATACTTTCCAGGGCAGTTGCGAGAAGAAGAATATTGAATTGATTATTCAGTTTCCACCAAAGCACTGCAATGTATACGCTGACAAAGGCAAGATTGAACAGGTTCTTTACAACCTACTTGATAACGCCATTAAGTTCAGTAATCCGGGTTCAAAGATTATAATCAAGCTTTATAACAAAGGCGAAAAACAATATTGTTCCGTTAAGGATTTTGGTATGGGAATCCCACAGGACAGCATCGACAAAATCTGGCAGCGATTCTACAAGACCGACCTTTCCCGTGGTCGTGACAAAACAGGCTCCGGAATCGGACTTGCCATCGTAAAAGAAATTATTATGGGACACAACGAAACAATCGATGTAATCAGCACCGAAGGCGTTGGAACAGAGTTTGTATTCTCGTTAAAGAAATCGAAAAGATAAAGGGGGTTATCTTAGTTTGATTTCTCATTAAAAGAATATGACTTCTAAAAAATTCTCCCACAATTTCAGCCTATAAAAACCCCGGCTACGTTTCCGTAGCCGGGGCTAATTCTCACTGTTCCACACTCATATAATATTCAATTCTCCGCCGCATCCTTAGATTTATCGTTTAAATCTTAGCGTTCTCAATTATAACCTTACAACTCTACCTTATGACTTTATAACCTTACAACTCTATCTTATAACTTCATAATCTTGCAACTCTCTACTACAACCTTATAAAGTTATACTTAAGTCCTAACTTGTCCGCCATTAGCTTCTCTCTTGTATGGCATGAGAAGATGATTACCTGTTCCATATTTTCTGCCATAAATCTCATAGTATTACCCATTCGCTTGTTATCATACATTGCAAAGGCATCATCAAGAAGTATAGGTTTCTTGTCCTTTTCAAATATAATATCTGCTGCCGCAAGTCTAAGTGCCATATATATCTGCTCTATTGTGCCCTTGCTAAGTCGTGTAGCAGCTATGAGAGCGTGCTTACTGTTTACAGATATGTTAAGTTTGTCATCTATTGAAAGATTGTCATATTTGCCGTTTGTAATTTGTGAAATATAATAAGATGCTCTCTCATTTAATCTCTTACCGAAACTATTTCTGATTTCATCTGCTATATCTTCAATATTACTCTTGGCGTCCTCAATAGCCTGTATTTCAACTTTTGCTTTCTTAATCTTGTTAAATCGCTCCTCAAGTTCATCAATCTTCTTCTGAAGCTCAATATCCTTTTCCTGCTTCTGTTCAAGAATCCACTGAGACTTTGAAATTGCCTCGTTGATTTCACGTTCCTTCGCTTCCAAGTCCTTTAACTCGTCACTATAATCCTGCATATCAACGCTTTTTTCTTCTTCGGCTTTAATAAACTCCTGAGTATCCTTTAAAGCTTCTTTCTTGTTGTTAAGCTGACGTTCAACATAAACCCTTTCGTGCTTTGCCGCGTCCAGCTTATCCATTACAAGCTTAATCTCCTTTAAGGCATCCAACTTCTTCTGACGCTTCTTCTTATTAAATCCATACTTAAAGATTGCAAGTATAAGAAAAACAAAAGCCGCACCAAGGCATATACCCGGCTTAACCCAAAACTGCTTTAAATCCATCATCTGGTAATTTCCCATAATAAAACCTGCAGCACCACCAATACATCCCATCATAAGGATAATAAACAAAACAGGCATATTACTTCTGTTAGTAACTTTTTCAAGAAGATATTCCATAGTCTCTCTTCCGTCAATGCCCTTGTCAGCAAGCTCCTGTTCAAGCTGCTTCTGGTGATTTTCAATCTGTTCAAGGGAAGCTGAAAACTTCTCACTGTCAGCAGTCAAAGTAATTGCCTCCTGATAAAGATTCTCCTTACGCTCGTTAAGTTTATTTAAGGCTTCAAGTCGTTTTGCATCAAGAGCTGACAATTCCTTCTTCTTATTAGAAAGATTAAATAAAGACTGCTTTTTCTGCTCTATCGAAGCAATTATTGTATGCTGTTCGCCCTGAGAAATCTCCAAATCCTCTTTGGCATTCTTAATAGCCTTCTCAACAACATCCTCTTCGGCAATTCGGCTTTCAATCATTATATTTTTCTTCTGCTTATCTAAGTCTGCAAATGCTGATTTAATATCAATCTCCATAGACTTTGTTGTGCCAAGATTTGCCGCATAATTCTTCAGAATAACTTCAAGTTCCTTATCTGTAACGCTGCCAAGCTGGCTTATACTTATAGTATTGTAGTAACAGCTTTCATCAAGCCCTGCGAAAAGATTTTCAATCTCCTCTGTTTTAAGCTCAATACCCTTATCTTCATTAATAACCTTAAAAGACTTATTAAGCTTATTAAAATTTCTCTCAATACGATAAGTTACACCGTCGCTTTCGATTCGCATCATACCATGATAATTAGCCGGATTCTCCCATGGCTCATACTTAGTGTAAAGGTCCTTACCACTTGCCTTTCCACGCTGTTTTTCTATTCCAAAGAGCATTCCTCTTATAAAAGTATGAAGAGTAGTCTTTCCCGCTTCATTCTCACCGTATACAATATTAAGTCCCGGTTCAAGAGTTACCATTTTATGATTAAATTTTCCAAAATTAGTTAATCGTATGTCCTTTATAATCATGCCCTGTCCTCCATGGCATCCATCAATGCCTTTGTTCCATAGTAAAGGGTTTTACGCTGCAAAGGTGTAAGACTCTCCCTGTCAAGAAATTTCTTTATGTACATTCCAAGAATATTGTCCTTATTTTCAGCGTACAATTCTTCAAAATCATAATCAGGAACCGTATTGTCGATAACACTTACAACATTTCCAACACCTTCAATATCTGAAACATCAATGTCAAAATCAGGATCTCTGTAACCGCTAAAAGTAATCTTGTACATATCATCCTGTCCCTGCTCCTTAATCATGTCAATCAGTCTATGTCTTATTTCCAAATTAGTAGCTGTTGGAGTTACCGTGAAATCAAGTTCCCTGTAAATTCTCTTTGCAAAAGGCACAAATTCAAGTTCAAGACCTCTCTTTGAAATCTCACCATAAATATAGCCTCTAGGTCCAATATCATTCATATCAATAGGTTCAAGAGAACCACTGTATGCCATCTTCATCTTTTCATCTATTTCAGGCTTATGAATATGTCCCATTGCCACGTAGTCAAAACCTGACATTGCAAGCTTCTTTCTATTAATGGGAATATGCTTTTCGTCACCGCCATGAGCCACCAGAATATTAATCATATCCGGTCTGTCCACAATAACATGGTCATACATTGCGTCCTTAATTTCAGTCTGGTGATAACTTAGTCCATACACACATGTATTAAGCTCAGGAATCTCCACACTTTCAATATTCTTGTCACCTAAGAAAATAACATTCTCACTCCATTTGAAGCCGTCATAAAAAGAGCCTTTTTTAATGGCATCATGATTTCCCGCGCACAAAACAACCTTTGTGTCAGGAATAGTCGAAAACAAATAATCAACTTCCTTAAGTTCACGAAGCAACGGCTGTCTGTGAAACATATCCCCTGCAATAATAAGCAAATCTACCGGGTCTATTTTTATTTTTTTAATTAAACGTTCTAAAGTATTCCAAATTTCATCTCCACGGTTAGCCGCCCAAGGTCTTTTGCTCTCCGGAGTGGCTCCAAGATGAATGTCACCAGTATGTATAAATCGCATAGTTCCTCCCGAATTTTTTACTAACTTTAAGTATAACATTAAAAATTTTTCGCGTAAAGATAAAGAAAAAAGTCAAAACACTCTTTTCTAATAAGCATTTTGACCTTTTCTGATTTTTTTAATTATAATTCTCTTCAAAAACCCATATCTTATGTCCACGGTTATCCGTTACAAGTCCATATGTAGCTTTTGCCGCATTAGTTGCAACGTTCTTGTCGCTGTAAATCCCCTGAAGCTTTCCATATCCGTAAACATAATAATTATTTTCTTTCTTGCTCTCAAAAGTAGCATTAACCTTAGAACTACTGTCAAAAGTTACCTTGCCAACCTTTTCAACTGAAAGCTGCTTAGTTCCATCAAGTGCATTAGTAAATGCCAAAGCTAATTCCTTTTGCTTTACATCATCCACATAATAACTTGTTTTTGCAACAGGTTTCTTAGTCTCAGTATTATCCAAAAGCTGGTCATCTGAAATCTGGCTCTTGCCCTTGTACCGCTTAATATTAATAATATTGTCTGTTATTTCAACACCTGTAATATAAATCTTATTCTGTGAATATGACTTAACTTCTTTATAATCCTTATCAACAATTACCAACTTGCTAACAGGTACAAAACTCTTCTTTGACACGTCACTCTGAGAACCTATTCCATAAATCAGGTTCGTTCCCGTGTAACCATATACGGTAATAATATTGTCAGCTCCCGCCTCAATAGTCTTCTTTTCACCATTCTTTAAGTTAACAATTGTAATGTTTTCCGTATCATAAGCCTTACCACTTGTATTGTAAGCCAACATACTTCCGTCGCTGTTAATTGCAAAACTTCCGTCTTCCACATTTTCTACCAACGCTCCCCACTCCTTAGTTTTAAGGTTTGCATAGTAAATATTGTTGTTCATCATAATATAAAGAGTTCCGTCGCCTACGTAACAAAGCTGTGACAACTGCTTCTCCAAGTTGTAAGCAGGCACTTTGCAAGGTACAAAAGCCGCCTCTGTGGAACTGTTAGACTCATAATTATATCTTAAAATAGAAATTCCGTTTTCGCCTACATGCTCCTTAGCCTTGCTATAACCATAAATCATATAGTCAACATTGCCCTTGTCATCCACGGTAATTACCCTTGCCTTAGTATTGTTAAGCTGTTCAGCATTCTTGGCATTAAGATTGTAAACCTGTTTGATTTTTCTTTCATTCAAATCCATTACGTAAACATCGCCGTTAACCTGAAACGCCATAAACTGCTGATTTGAACTTTCAACAAAATCAGCCTTTGTTTCTTTCTGAATACCTAAGTCAATAAAACTTCCGCCTACGTTATTCTTGTCTGCTGTCCAAATCTGATTTACTTCCCTGTCATATGCCAAAACATAAATTCTTCCTGCACAACTCCATATTGTGATTGTTTCAGAAACATTATATTTCTCTTTAACCTTCTCAGCATTAGTTGTTCTAATCTGATAATTCATTGTATAAGTTCCGGCTTCCCCGGTGTCCTTTATGCAAAACTCTTTTGCTGTTATTGTTATATCAGATATAAGCTCAGGCTTAAGAGAAGTCCAAATAAGGCTATTGTAACTTGACTTAATAGTAGTCTGACCAAGGTTATCATTAGGAAGGCTACTATCAGGCTCAATATACTGAGCAAGCTTTGAAGCTCCCTCGCCCTTTAAAGCGGTCTGTGCAAAATTCTTCGCAAACTTAATCTGTTCAGTAACAAACTCCTTATCCGTAACCATTACTCTTGCATAATAATTAATCTGCTTATACTTATCTGTTTTGATAATTATTTCCCAGAAATACTCTGTTCCCTGTTCCATAATGGCACTGGCCTGATAATCCAAAGTAATCTTGCCGTCCTTCTGTTTCCAGCCGGCAAGGGTTCCATTATCTATCAAACGGTTGTCCTCAGTACTCTTCATTTCGTAAGAAATCTCTGAAACCTTATTGCCATTAGTTGATATTGTAATTGGAACCTTTCTGTCTGTATTAACAGGGACAATAACATCACGCATATGTTCTTCTTCCATATCCATTGTGTAGCCGTTAAGACTTCCAACCTTCTGACTTCCATAATATAAATCAATCCCCGGCAACTTACCATTATATGTAGACGTTGCCTGACCGCTATTGCTCTGCTTGTTATTCTTAGACTGCTTCTTGTTAAAATTTATTCCTATAACCACTGCAATTGCAAAAATCAGCACAATTGCAACAACTGCTATAACTTTCTTTTTCATTTCATCACCCATTCAATCCTTGTATTTAATCAATCCTAATCATAGCACAAAAAAATGTCTGTGGCACTATTTTTTTGTACCACAGACAATTTTATTTTTTATTTTGTTTTCTTCTTTGGTGTAGCTTTCTTTTTTCTTGTTTTTGGAAATTCGAAAACTACTGATTCGTATGGTCTAAGTGGAATTTCCAATCTGTATGGTCTTCCATCGCACTCGCCTTTCTTGGCTCTGTAGCTTACAACCTGTTTCTCACCTGTTTCTGTTGTAACCAATCTCTTGTAAGTTCCGGCTTTTGGAACTCCTACAACATAATCAGGTCTTTCCATTGGTGTAAAGTTACACACGAAACCGATAGAGTTCTTATAATCAGCTTCTGTTGTCTTTCTTATGAAACTGAAAATACTTCTTTCGCAGTCATTGGCATTAATCCACTCAAAAGCTCCATAGCCCTTTGTTTCAGTGTAAAGTGCCGGATATTCCTTATATAAGTGAAGTAATTTCTTTACATATTCCTGCATGTCCTTATGTTCAGGTTCATCAAGCAGATACCAGTCAAGGCTTCTATCCTCTGACCATTCCTGTAACTGGGCAAATTCCTGTCCCATAAATAACAACTTTCTGCCCGGATGTCCCAACATAAAAGTATATGCTGTCTTTAAGTTTTTAAATTTATCCTGTGGATAACCCGGCATCTTATTAATCATTGAACATTTCAAATGAACAACTTCATCGTGAGATAATACTAAAATAAAATTCTCACTAAATGCATAAGTTAATCCGAAAGTCATCTTATTATGATTACCCTTCTTAAACAAAGGATCAAGCTTAGTATACTCTAAGAAATCATGCATCCAGCCCATATTCCACTTGTAAGAAAATCCAAGGCCACCTTCCTTAGGTGACATAGTAACCTTAGGCCATGCTGTGGATTCTTCGGCAATAATATATGCTCTTGGATTTCTGTAATTCATAACACTACTTAAATGTTTAAAGAACTCAATAGCTTCCAAGTTCTCATTACCGCCATACTTATTAGGAACCCACTGTCCGTCTTCTCTTCCGTAATCCAAATATAACATAGAAGCAACTGCGTCAACTCGAAGTCCGTCTATGTGATATTTTTCAACCCAGAATAATGCGTTTGCAATAAGGAAATTAACAACTTCTGTCTTAGAATAGTCGAAAACCTTAGTACCCCAGTCAGGATGTTCTCCCAATCTTGGATCTGCATATTCATAAAGTGGTGTTCCGTCAAACATTGCAAGTCCGTGAGCATCTTTTGGGAAGTGGGCAGGTACCCAGTCCAAAATAACCCCTATTCCTGCTTTGTGGAAAGCATCTACCAAATACATAAAATCCTGAGGTGTTCCATATCTTGATGTAGGTGCATAATATCCCACAACCTGATATCCCCATGAACCATCAAAAGGATGTTCCAATATACCCATAAGTTCTACATGTGTATATCCCATATCCTTAACGTATGCTACAAGTTCTTTAGCCATACGCTTGTAATCATAGAATCCGTCTTCATCATCAGGACCTTTAAAATCCTTTCTCCATGAACCCGGATGAACCTCGTAGATAGACATTGGAAGTTCATAGTGATTCTCCTTTGCCTTCTCTGATATCCATTTAGCATCTTTCCATTTGTAATTATCAATATTTGCTACCCTTGAAGCATTTCCGGGTCTTTTCTCAGCCCAAAAACCATAAGGATCAGCTTTGTACAATGTATCCCCACTTTGTGTAGAAATAACATACTTGTACATTGCTCCTTCTTCAACCTCCGGTATGAAAAGTTCCCAGATGCCTGAATCATTTTCCATCTTCATGTTATGGTTAAATCCCAACCAGTCATTAAAATCACCTATAACGGCTACGTTAACTGCATGGGGTGCCCAAACTGCGAAATATGTTCCTTTTACACCATCAATTGTTGTAACATGCGCACCCAGTTTCTCATATATTTCATAATGAGTACCTTTTCCAAACAAATAACAGTCATCTTTTGTTATGACATTCTTGTTTCCCATATGGTCTCCTCCCTGTTTTAATTATTTATTTTCTGTTGTAATTAATCAGGCAGCCTTTTAATATAATGTCACGTTCGTCGTCAGTCATTTCGCCAAGCTTTAATGTAAATGGTTTAACATTCTTGTCATCATCTACAACGTAAGCCTGTACGTCTGTAGCTTTGTTCTTAACAGCTTCAACTATTTCCGGTACAAAAATATAGTCACCGTTCTTAAATGGTAATTCTTCTGATTCATAAATGAATGGAAGCATACCCCAGTTAATAAGGTTTGAACGATATCTCTTTGTTGCATATTCACAGGCAATGTTAGCCCATCCGCCTAATACTTTCTGACATGAAGCAGCCTGTTCTCTTGCTGAACCGTCACTCGGTTTTACTGCAAAAATTGTGCTTCCGATACCTACTGTATCATTGTCAATCTTGTACTGAGGAAGATTGCTCTTTAACGCTTCAAATACTCCTCCAACTTCCGGAAGTGCATCTACAGGATTCTGTCCTGCTTCTCTTGCTTTTTCTGCCTTCTGTACTTCTTTAGCCTTTCCTACATATTCAGGGTCTTTTCTTGAAAGTGCAAACTCTGCAAGTCCAAGCGGATTAGAACGATACGAAGACGTCTCTCCTGACGGAATAAGTTCATCTGTTGTCGTTACCGGATCGTGGATTTCAGATACGACCTTCACGATCAGATTCTCAGGAAGCGCCGACATCTCCGGCCAGTCTTTAATATTCGGACCAAACTGGATCTCTACATTCGGATCTGCTTTACCTTTGCTGTCGAACACACGATTCGCATAAATATTCTGATCAAAATGATACTTCTGTCCTTTATATTCTACATCAAATGCCGTAGCAGGCGTCAGATATCCTTTGTTTGCCGCTGTCGCCGCAATCGAACGAGCATCCATAAGAGCAACAGAAGAAATCTGACCGCTCTGAAGCTTGCTTCCTTCACGGTTCGGGAAGTTTCTTGTTGAATGACGAATACTAAACGCATTATTTGCAGGTGTATCTCCAGCACCAAAACATGGTCCACAGAATGCTGTCTTAACGATCGCACCTGTCTGCATCAGATCTGCAACTGCTCCATTCTTCACAAGTTCCATATAAATTGGTGTACTTGCAGGATATACGCTTAATGTAAATTCATCAGAACCAATACTTGCTCCTTTTAAAATATTAGCCGCTGCACAGATATTTTCATATCCACCACCTGCACATCCTGCAATGATTCCCTGATCTACATAAAGTTTTCCATCGTGGACTTTATCTCTTAAAGAATAGTCAACTGCACCATCTAAACTTACTAATGCACGTTTTTCTACATCTGCAAGAATATCGTCAAGGTTTGCATTCACCTCTTCGATCGTATATGTATTACTTGGATGGAATGGCATAGCGATCATTGGTTTGATCTTATCTAAATCTACTTCCACGATTCCATCATAATATGCTACTTTTCCAGGATTCAATTCCTTAAAGTCTTCAGACCTTCCATGAATCTCGTAAAATTCCTTGATCTTATCATCTGTTCTCCAGATAGAAGACAGGCAAGTTGTCTCTGTTGTCATAACATCGACACCGATTCTGAAATCTGCACTTAAATTAGATACACCAGGTCCAACAAATTCCATAACTTTATTGTTTACATAGCCTTTTTCAAAGACTGCTCCGATGATCGCCAGTGCAACATCCTGTGGTCCGACACCTTTGACTGGTTTTCCTTTTAAATAAATTCCGATCACGCCTGGCATATTGATATCATAAGTTCTGTTAAGAAGCTGTTTTACAAGCTCTGGTCCACCTTCTCCCATTGCCATGGTTCCAAGTGCTCCATAACGTGTATGGCTGTCTGATCCAAGGATCATCTTTCCACCGCCAGCTAACATTTCTCTTGCGAACTGATGGATCACTGCCTGATGAGGTGGTACATAAACTCCACCATATTTCTTTGCAGCTGTTAAACCAAACATATGATCATCTTCGTTGATGGTTCCCCCAACAGCACACAGACTATTATGACAGTTTGTCAATACATATGGTACCGGGAATTTCTCGATTCCTGATGCTCTTGCTGTCTGGATAATTCCAACAAACGTAATATCATGAGATGTTAATTTATCGAATTTAATCTGAAGTTTCTCCATGTTACCAGATGTATTGTGGTCTCTTAAAATACCATATGCTATGGTGTTCTTAGAAGCTTCTTCCTTGGATACCACTTCACCTGTAAGCTGCTTTAATGCTTCGGCTTCAGATTCTTTTACCAAAGTTGTTCCGTCTACCAGATATGCACCTTCTGAAAATAATTGAATCATGTATCTGTCCTCCTGCAATGCATTTTTCTAGTTATTATAACATACTTCTACACTTTATGGAAGTAAAACGTTAAAAAGGTGCAGACACCAAGGCTCTGCACCCTATATATTTTATTTTTATTTATTCCAAATAAGGATCATATATACTGTTGCAATTGAAATAACGATCTGAATGATCGCAAATCTGAAAACAGTCTGTGTATTAGACCAACCGATTTTCTTACGAACGTGATCATGTAACGGCATCGTTGTATTCGCAAAAATATGTATCTTTAAGAATCTAAGTAATGCTACTTTCACAAGTCCTAATCCACCATCCAGGATCAGAATCAATGCAACTAATAAGAACAAGAAAGGACTTCCTGTCTTAAGCACTGCCAAACTGATAAAAATTCCCATGGCACGGCTTCCTGCATCTCCCATCATCAAACGGCTTGGTGTTGCATTGTACCATAAATATCCAAGAATACATACAACAAACAATAAAATAATATATGGAAACTGTGTTTCATTTCCACGGATCTGATCGATCACATAGATCGTTACCAGTGTAATGATCGTTAATGTTCCAGATAGTCCGTCGACTCCATCAGAGCAGTTTGTTACATTGATCGCTGCCCATACAAGAATGATCGTAAGAATAAAGAACAACACTGGTGGAATATAGAATTTCACGCCGATCGTTGCAAGCTCTACATAAGTAGAATTAAAATGAATATAGTTAAGTGCTGCAACTGCTGCTACCAAAAAGTCAAGAATTCCTTTTTTGTATTCTCCCCATGGCTCATCTGCTGCATCATCCATAAATCCTGTTAACATTTCAACAAAAACAAGAACAAGATAAATAAACATCTCCACAGACATCTCGCCAAACAACAATGCTGCGATACAAAATACAGAAATAAAAATGATCCCTGCACCTCTTGGTTTTCCTGCGGATAACTTTCCATTATGTGCAAATTCTCTTCCCATATCTCTTGGCAGCCAATCATTTAAAAAGGATGTCAGGATACAGGTTGCAGCAAATGCAAAAAATACTCCGATAAATGCCGTGATCGGTAAAACACTTCCGGCAATCATATTTAACATTGGTATTCCTCCTAATTATCTTTTTAGTATACTCTTTTTTATCACACAATTATCTAGTATATCACGGATTTAAAATATTGCAATTCTTATTTTCATAAACTCCGCGTGTTTTGTTCTATTTCTGCTTCATCTCCTCTACGAGGCTTCTCAGCTGTTTTGTATCTTTTTTAATGTCCTTTGCAGCAAAGATCGCTGAAACAACTGCCACTCCATCAACATCCGTTCCTTCTAGTGTCTTGATATTTTCTTTTTTGATCCCGCCGATCGCTACCACTGGAATCTCTACTGTATGACAGATTTTTTTAATTTCTTCCTTAGAGACAACATTAGCATCTTTCTTGGTTGATGTTGCACAAACTGCACCAACTCCCAAATAGTCTGCACCGCCTTTTTGTGCTTTTATTGCTTCCTCTACATTGTGCGCAGAAACCCCAATGATCTTATCTTCTCCTAATAATTTTCTTGCCTCTTCTACTGACATGTCATCTTGCCCGATATGAACTCCATCAGCATCAACTGCCAAAGCCACTTCTATATTATCATTGATCACAAATGGCACCTTGTATTCCTTGGACAGTTCTTTCATTTCTCTTGCTTCTTTTATAAATTCTTCTTTGGAAAGATGTTTTTCACGAAGCTGTAAAAAGGTAATTCCACCCTCCAAAGCTTCCTTCACTTGATCCATCAAGGTAGTGTCTTTTACCCATGTCCTGTCTGTTACTGCATATAAAGTCATTGCATCAGCATTTACTCTCAATTTGACTGCTCCTTTCCATCCATTCTGCATTCATATTACTCATCGCATCCATCAGATGCACTTTCAATGTACCTGTTCCTTCTGCTTTCTCCTTTGCATATTCTCCACAGATTCCCATCGCACTAACTGCTGTCGTCACTGCTTCTAAGATCTGATCTGGATTAGCTCCGATAAATCCTGCGATCACACCATCCAACATACATCCGGTTCCCGTGATCCTTGACATATCCAAAACACCGTTATCGATCAAATAGATCTGCTGTCCATCCGTCACTAGATCTGTTTTTCCTGTGATCACGATCACTGCTTTGGTCTTCTTCGCCATATTCTTTGCCATTTGAATCACATATTCCAAATTGTCTTCTGTCACAGCATCATCTTTCTTCGCATCAACACCATAACCATCATCACTGCCCTCATATAAGGTTTTGATCTCTGATATATTTCCACGGATCACGTTAAAGTGGATCTGCTTAAGCAATTTCGCCGCTGTTTCTTTTCTGAATCTGGAAGCACCGACTCCCACAGGATCAAACACGACCAGATGACCCCGTTGATTCGCTTCTTTTCCCGCAAGAAGCATGGATCTCACTGTATTTTGTTTTAAAGTTCCCATATTGATCACGAGACTGTCACACATTGATGTGATCTCTCTAACTTCCATCCAGTCATCTGCCATGATCGGTGAAGCCCCGATCGCAAGGATCATATTCGCAACATCATTGATCGTTACATAGTTTGTAATACAATGGACCATTGTCTGATTTCTTCTGATATTATCAAAAATTCTCTCAAAATCTATTCTCTTCATCTGATTCCTTCTTTTCTCCTGTCTCCTGCATTCATTGCAGATTATACCACAAATATTAAAAAAGGTATACTGGCGAATTTTCTCACACTTTATAATTCCCAGAATACTATAAACTGTAAATAAATCTTTTGGAGGTTTTAACATGAGTGATTTAGCTGCAACTGGCTGTGGAGGATCTTGTGGTTCATCTTGCTTTGGAGGAAATAACAGCTGTCTGCTTCTTTTAATCTTACTTTGCTGCTGTGGAGGCGGAAATAATAATGGCTGCGGATGCGGAAACGGATGTGACAGCCTGATCTGGATCATCTTAATCCTCTGCTGCTGTGGTAACGGCAGCTTTGGATGTGGCAACAACAATGGCTGCGGATGTGGATGCTGAATTTAATGATTTCTGATAAAAGAGGATGCCTTTTGATTCGGCATCCTCTTTTTTATTGGCAGATCACCAGTAACAGCCAACAGATGATCCACATATTGTTCTGATTCCTTTTTTCTGGTCTCTTCTGCATCCGATAGTTATCATTCTCTTGTTTTTCCTGTTTCCTCTTTTCTTCCAGTTGTCTTTGTTCTTCTTTGTGCCTTAAGCACTCAGGATCCAGTTCATAAACTGTATTTTCTTCTTCTACCAAAATTTCATTCATAATTTTTTTCACCTCCTAATACTATAGGATATGAGAAAAAATCTGAAGGTTGTGACAATCATGGAACAAAATCAAACTTCCTGGGAAAATTTTTTCCGTAATGACTCTTCTAATATGTTAGAAGATGCCCTTCCATATCTCCCACCAAACTTAAAAAAGGTTGCTGCCATTTATATCAAATTAACCGAACTTTCCAAAATCTCTTCTGAATTTGACAACGAACAGACTCTTTCTGCCTGTGGTTTTGATCAAGATCCTGCTTCTATGGAATTATTACTAAATGCTCTGAAACTTCGCGCCCCGAAGGAAACCGCTATGCAGATCGAACAAATTCTTCAGATGATGCAAATGTTTGAAGTCTATCAAAATTATCAGCGTTTTGTCGATACGACTAACCATTCATCTCCCTCATCTTCTGACAGCCAAAACAATGATCTATTTTCAAAACTAATGCCTATGATGATGGCAAAAGACAGTCCTTGTACTAATACAGCAAAACCAAATTCTGACTTTATGAACCAGTTAAACCAGATTCTTAAAAAATAAAGGAGTTTTTTATGTCTGACGATCCTATTTCATTCGATCATTTATCTTCTCTTGACCCAAAAAAGCTGGAAATCATAAAATTTGTGATCTCCAGCTGCCACGGAAAACCTCTTGAATTAATTCTCCCAGACCTTATGGCGGCTTCAAGCCGTCTTTCAGAACAAGGTCTTTCTTTTACAAACGAAGAAATTTCCATGATCATCGATGGTCTGAAAGAATCCATGTCTCCAGAAGAACAGCAGCGGATCGATATGATCCGTCCACTGATCATGTAATTTAGGTTTAAGAAAGCATTTCTTTTGCTTTCTTTAAATAACCGCGGATCACGTCACAGGAATGCGCAAATTGGCTTTTCTCCTCTTCTGTAAGATCCATTTCTACAATTTCTTCTATTCCGTCTGCTCCGATCACGGTCGGAACTCCTGCTGCCACGTCTTTCTGTCCATACTCCCCATCCAGATGGACAGAAAGCGGCCAAATCCTTTTCTCATCGTATACGATTGATTTGACGATCTCACTTAACGCGATCCCAATTCCAAATTCTGTACTTTTCTTACCGATGATCACTGTCATGCCCGCCTGTCGAACCTCGTCCTGTAGATCTTCGATCGTAATCTTGCCTAACGTATCAGGATACTCCTTTTGAAGTTTTGCAAATGGTTTCCCTCCGACAGACACACGGGATAATGGAACAATCTGAGAATCCCCATGTTCACCCATGCAGAATGCCTCTATGGAATTTCTGTGATATCCTGTTTTCTCTTCTAAAATTCTCTTGATCCTTAAGCTGTCAAGACTCGTTCCTGTGCTAAAGCAACGGAATCTCTCGATACCTAACGCTTTCCTCAAACATTCTCCTACTACATCCGCAGGATTTGTAATACTGATCAGAATTCCTCGAAACTTTGTATCTTGAATCTTTGGAATAATATCTTTCAATCGTTCCATGGAATCTCCGAACATGTCAAGTCTTGTCTCTCCCTCCTTGCGGCTTCGTCCGATCGCATTGACAAGAATATCCGCATCGTCAAGATCTTCATAACTGCCTGAACGAATCACAACTTTCGCAGGAAGACACGCTCCCATATCATCAAGATCTAATGCCTGGCTTTTTGCTTTTTCTTCATCTGTTAAAGCACGAGAAGAATCTCCGATATCTGTTGTTTTTGAAGCAACTGCTTCTAGACCAGCACCTGATCCTGTAAATTGAGCTTCTAATTGTAAGTTTGGATATTGCTCTTTAATTCCTTCTGATAAAGCATTAACGAATTTTTCCATTGAAGTTGATCCATTTAAACTTACCTTTCCACTAATGTCATCTGATGCACTATTTGATCCTCCGCCACATCCGGCTAAACCAAGACACATCATGAAAACCATTAAAACACTTAATACTTTCTTTTTCATTTTTTATTTACCTTCCTTTGTTTTCTCTTAAGATATTATTTATTTTTGATACTCTTTCTTAAGACAACACTATCATAGTGTTTTTCAACACTTTCAAAAATCAAAAGAACGTATGGTTTATGTTAAGTTTATGTAAAATGAAAAAAGCTTATACCTAAGCATAAACTTTTATTGTAGACCTTCGGTCCATTCTTTAATTGTATCTTCTGTTGGTGAAGAACTAAAACGATGCCCTTATTTCCAATTACCACCTTTGGCTTCCTTTTGAAGCCTTGTTCCACTTTCTCCTAAACCCGAAGAAGCAGATGTACAAAATGGAATCACTGTTTTATCTGAAAAATCATTAGTCTTAACAAACGTATCTACTGGCCAAGCCGCAATCCCCCACCATATTGGATAGCCAATAAGCACTGTATCATATTGATCTCAGTTTTCTACTTTAGTTGTTTTTAATTCTACATTTCTAAGTGATTTATCCTCATGTTCTTTTGTTACTCTTGAGTTATCTGTCCAATCTAAATCATCTTCACTATACTTTTCTTTAGGTTCAATTTCAAAAAAATCTGCATTTAAATTTTCAGCAAGCTTTTCAGAAACATCTTTTGTATGATTTTGTGCAGAATAATAAACGACCAATGTTTTCCCACTTATTTGTGTATTTGTTGTACTTTTTGTTTCTTCACTTGGTTCATTTTCTACTGTTTCAGTTGTAGAAGTATCTTGTCCACGATAAACAAAATATCCTCCTACTGCTACAATAATAATAACCAATACAGTTAATAACACCCTTACATTCTTTTTCATTAAATACCCCCTATCTACCTTTTTAATAAATATTTTTTCAATAAACATAAAGAAATACATAATTAAATTTGCATGCTATCATAACTAAAATACATACTAAAAAAGTGAGATCAAAGTCCCACTATATATCTTTTTAAGAATATTTTATTCACATTTAACCACATAACATTGTTTTTTATAAAAGGATATGCCATATCCTTTTACATGAAGATATCCCTCATTGATGATTTCTTCTTCATATTTATTATCTAGGTCTATTGACCTTCCCCCTCTCACTTCGTTTCCTTACTATTATATCACTTATAGAAACATTGGACAATGGTATTTTTTTTTTAATACCTATTTAAAAGGGTTTTACTCCATATTTTTACTACCTTTAATCAACTTCTAATAATTTCAAAACCCATCTTTTATAATATTTTAATACTATTATAGTATTATTCCCTTAATTTTTATATTCTTGCCTTCTTATTGAATATATATTGAAAAATAGATAGTATAGCTATACATAATACAAAAATAGCTATAATAATTTTTGTAATCCCACCACATAAAAGTGCTACAATAGAACATATTATTCCTACAAGACCTATTAATATATTAGTATACCCACTTAATTTTATTGATTTAACTTCCTTCTTTAT
>OGZF01001117.1_pt1 | contig 18658 bp, 19 predicted proteins | sample 1576771 | NCBI WGS metagenome assembly OGZF01 (sample SAMEA3541536, study PRJEB24748) | human gut metagenome | biome: human gut; feature: human-associated habitat; material: faeces | place: China | collected 2012
TTATCCTGCATTGCTCCGTGCTGAGTGGTTGTTGCAATTTTTGCAACAACCACTTTCTCATCCAGCTCTCCGGTTTCAAAAATCTTTGCTAAATGGCGACTGATGCCCGACTTGTCAATACCAAACAATTCAGCCATATCGTTTCATCCTTTATTAAGACACTGACTGTTACGTTATCATCTTCGGTTCTGTACAGCACCATTTCCATTTGCTTTATAATATCTGTATTCATAATCAGCCTTCTTTCTTATAACAGGTGAATTAGTTAGTGTTGTCTTTATCCTTAGCCAGGCTCTTATACACATTATACTGGTTTTTACATTTATCGCTGCAAAAAAGTCTTCAATTTTTTCACTATTTATTTTACCACGCACAATTCTTATATTCCACTTATGTTTTCTAAAGTTTTTATACGTGTTCTTTTGTGCTGTTTGTTGTATAATTGAAGTTATAAACATATAATTGATTTATTCCGTTGGAAGGGAAGTGGCTTATGAAGAAAAAAAGAATTATTATAACTATCACCATAATTATAATTAGCATAATCCTTCTTTACTTTGTTAAGGTACAAGTACAAAACAGTGCCGCCAAAGAAATAATTAATAATCTTGCAAGCGAAAACTACATGTATACCAAAACTGTTTCATCCGAACTTAACAATGAAAAAACTGAAATAATTTGGGAGGGAACAATCACCGCTGAACCATACGTTGGAATAGAGACATGTGTTTCTAATGGATCTGCATTAAGTAAAATCTATTCTTATGAAGAGAATGGAGCAATATATCAACGTATGCAAATTCAATCCGGCCAAACCGGCAACGGACAATATTTATGGACTCCAAAAAGTAAAGGTGTAAAATTAAATCAGATGTATACTGCTCATAATTTAAAATATAAATATGAAGGAAAAGAAAAGTTAAATGGAAAAAACGTTGCATTATATACATCTTCTTATAATACACAAGTCAGCTATGAATCCAATACAAATTCTGAAAATAAAGCAACTTTAGATACGATTGTATATCTGAAATTTTATTTAGACATGCAATCTAAAGAAGTAGTCAAAATTCAATGGGATGAAAGTAAATATGATACAGACCAACAAGTATTGCAAAAAATGTGCGAAGAGAATTTATCGGAGACAGATGCCAGAAAAGAAGTAAACGAATCTGGTGCGTACAAAGTAATCACAACTATCACTATAACCGAACGTGGAAAAAAGATCTCAATTACTAAACCGGACATATAAATATCTCATTCGTTGCTGTTCACAGGTACTGTGAACAGTAACTCTCATTCTCAACAAGGGCGAAAAACCAACAAACTTTGTGAAACATCAAAAACAAGAACTGACTATGCAATCCAGCGAATTGGAGTCGGGCTTGCCCGACGAAGCTCCCGCAGGAGGGCATAGTCAGTTCTTGTTTTTTAGTGTTTCGTAAATGTGGTCATTTCTGATGCTTTCTCAATTTACAATCTTATAGTACTCTCTAGCCGTCACGCCATACACAACTGCATAGAATCCTGCAAACACTACTATTGTCACACCTGTGCAAAGCATAAACAATGTCTTGTTTGCCAGATTCAATAATGCCAGTAATTTCATTACTACAGGAAATGCGACCATCACATGAATCACAGCTGTGATAAGTGGAAGGAAAAATACGCTTAACACCTGATTTTTAATAGAATATTTCACTTCTTTTTTACTCATCCCTACTTTCTGCATGATCTGGAAGCGTTCCCGGTCATCGTAACCTTCGGATATTTGCTTGTAATAAATGATTAAGACTGTTGCTACGACAAATAAAATCCCCATGTAAATTCCGATGAATAAGAGACTTCCATAGAGTTCGTAAAATGAATTTTCACTCATTTGTCTGTTTTGGAACTCCACATTAGAAAGCTCTGGATATTCATTTTGCATATTATGGATTACGTTTTCATACTTGTTTGCATCACCCGACATATTGAAACGTACAGTATGATTCAGTGCAGCTAAAACATCTATATATTCTGGTTCTATTCCTTTTGTGTTTGACACAATCTCATACAGCATTTTCTGAACCTGTTCTTTACTTGAACAAATAATATAATAGGTTCCGAATGCACCTGCTTTATTTTTGGGCTCAGCTTTTAATTCATTTAATTCCTGCGCTATTTTATAAGTCGGGCCATTTATCTTTACACTATTTTCTCCATAAGTTCCGTTTGTCCGATAAATCATCACTTCATCATCTTTCAATGAAACCTGTTTCTTTTCTATCCGATTATAATCTTCGACCGGAATTAGATTTACAATAAAGAGAGTTGCTCTTCCATAATTTGTCACTGGAGTTAAATTTAATGTGTCACCATTCTGGGTTCCTGATAATGCTCCATAATCGTATTCAAATCTGGATGAAATCTTTACTCCTTCTTTTTCTGTTTTATCAATCAACTCATTTATCAACATTTTTGTTTTTTCATCCTGAGATTGCATCGTAATGCTAGAATCTTGTGGAAATCTTGCCTTTAAAATATCTTCCATTCCGGCATAAAGTGACACTGTTGTCGAAACCATGATCAGCACCATTGTACTTAAAATGCAAATATTCGCAAGTCCAACCGCATTTTGCTTCATGCGGTATATCATGCCGGATATTGTTGTGAAATGCTTTGGCTGATAGTAAAATTTTTTATTCTTTTTCAACATTTTCAAAATTGCAATACTGCCTGCTGTAAAAAGTGCATAAGTTCCCACGATTACACAGACAACTGCAACAAAAAAGTGAGAAAGGGCATCAAGCGGGTGCTCTGTTGTAATAGCAAGATAGTACCCTGTCCCGAGTGCTGCCACTCCGACCAGCGTTAAAAACCATTTTGTTTTTGGCTCTTTTTCTCCTTGATTTCCTCCATGTAAAAGTTCGATTGGATTTGATAATTTAATCTGCAATAAATTATACAGAAATGAAAGTGAAAAAATCACAACAAATAGCAATACTGTATCTCTCACTGAGCTCAGGCTGATTGCGAATGCCATCGACACTTTGCTGTGCAGGATTTTTAATAAAATAAGATACATCAGTTTTCCGAATATCACGCCAAATACGATTCCGGCTACAATGCTAACTCCGGCTGTTATGAGCATTTCTATCAACATCATTTTCGATATATGCGATTTTCCCATTCCTAAAATGTGATATACTCCGATTTCTTTTTTTCTTCTTTTAATCAAAAAACTATTTGTATAAAATAAAAAGATCAAAGAAAAAATCAACACCACTGCGACTGCATAACGTAAACATATTTGCATCGTAACTTCTTCGACACTTTCGCTTCTGCTAAGTGCGTCAATCATGTAAAACATCATGACGCATAATACTGCCGTGAAAATGTATGGGACATATGTCTTTCTATTATTTTTCAAATTTGTAACCGCAAGTTTCGGATAAAGTGTATTATTCACCATCCTCACCTCCTGTTGTCAACACTGTAAGCGTATCTGCGATTTTCTGATACAGCTGTTCACTGGTGAGATTTCCTCTGTAAATCTGATGAAATACTTCTCCATCTTTGATAAATAAAATCCTGTTTGCACTGCTTGCCGCTTTTACGCTGTGAGTTACCATTAATATGGTCTGCCCGTCCTGATTGATCGTAGTAAATAAATTCATGAGACTGTCTGCCGCCTTTGAGTCCAATGCGCCAGACGGCTCATCTGCCAAAATCAGCTGTGGTTTTGTAATCAGTGCTCTTGCTATTGCCGCCCGCTGTTTTTGACCGCCTGATACCTCATACGGATATTTATCTAAAATCTGTGTGATTCCCAGCTTTTCTGCAATCGGAGCCAGCCGTTTCTCCATCGTATTATATTTTGCTCCGGACAATACAAGCGGTAAATAAATATTATCTTTTAATGAAAATGTATCTAACAGATTAAAATCCTGAAATACAAATCCCATATTTTGTCTGCGAAATGCTGCAATATCTTTTTCTTTTAAATTTCCCAGATTATTCCCTTTCAAATATACTTTTCCTTCTGTCGGTTTATCCAACGCTGCCAGTATATTTAAAAGCGTTGTTTTTCCTGAACCGGACTCTCCCATAATTGCGACATACTCTCCGGATTCTACTGAAAAATTTACATTTTTCAAAGCCTCAACCTGATTGTTTCCAAACCTTGTCGTATATATTTTCTTTACGTTTTTTACTTCCAGTAATGCCATTTTTTCCATCCTTTCCCAACGTTTTTCTTTTTTACAAGGCTTATTATAGAAAAAAGGAAAATGTGTTTCCATCGAAATAGATTACATTTTCCTCTCGTATCTTACATTACTGTAAGATTGCTTATTCATACTCTTTCATGCTTATTCAATAGTCCATTCTTCTCTTGCAAGATCCAGATACACCTTTGTCCCCTTATCTATCTCCGACTCAATCCAAATTTGATGGTTCAGCCGTTCCATAATCTTCTTACACATATACAATCCTATTCCTGTGGATTTCTTGTCGGCTCTTCCATTATAACCTGTGAATCCTTTTTCAAATACTCTTGGCAAATCTTCCGCCTGAATGCCGATTCCGGAATCTTCAATCACAAGACATTTTTTATTTTCTTTTTCTTCTGTATAAATAAAAATCATTCCGCCGTCTTTCGTATATTTTAGTGCATTGGAAAGAACCTGCTCCAGCACAAACTGCAGCCATTTCTCGTCTGTGACAATACACTGCGAAGTTTTTGCGTACTGCAAATGTATTTTCCGTAAAATAAACATCTGTGAGTATTTTCGGATAACCTGCCTTACTATGGCATCCAATGAATATTTCTCAAACTTCAAATCTCCTGACATTTCTCCCATTCTAAGATATGTCAGCACCATTTCTACATATTGCTCAATTTTAAATAATTCCAGTTTGATTTCTTTTATATACTTTTGTTCCGGGTATTCTTCCTCTAATATCTGCTGTAATACATGCATGGCAGCAATCGGTGTCTTAATCTGGTGTACCCACATACTATAGTAGTCTGACATTTCCTGTTTGAAAATGCGTTCCTGAGATTTCAACTCACTGTTTTGTTCCTTCAGATTCTTTATAATATTCTGATAATCCTGCTCAGATAGACGTTTTTGGAATTTGAAAAATTGTAATGTTAAATTGAGCAGGAATAAAACAGTTGAAAGCAATAAACCATATTGAATTGCATCTGTCCTTACATCATACAGGAATAGTACTGTAACAAATAATAGCATGCTTCCGATATAACACAGCAGCTCGTTCTGTTTTGATTTCAAAAACATTTTTATCATGCTTCCACCATATATCCAATACCTTTTTTTGTAAGAATCATATTTTCCAATCCCATCTTTTCCAACTTCCTTCGAAGTCTTGCAACATTGACTGTCAATGTATTATCATCTATAAATTCGTCGCTCTCCCAGAGCCTTGTAATAATATTGTCTCTGGATATAATCTTCCCGGCATTTTCTATAAGCATCTGTAAAATGCGGAACTCATTTTTGGTCAACTCCATTTTCTGCTCTTGATATTGAAGTGTTGCATCTGAAAGATTCAAATATGCACCATGCCATTCCAACATGTTGGTGTTTCCTCTGAATTCATATGTTCTTCGCAAAACAGCCTGCACCTTCGCCGTTACCACCGCAAAATCAAATGGTTTTTCGATAAATTCATCCCCGCCCATATTCATTGCCATCACAATATTCATATTATCATTCGCCGATGAGAGGAAAATAATTGGAACTTTTGAAATCTTTCTGATTTCCTGACACCAGTGAAATCCATTAAAAAATGGCAATACGATATCCAGCAATACCAATTGTGGTTCATTTTTTGTAAAGCTATCCATAATATTTTTGAAATCCGTGATACACTCCACCTCATAATCCCATTTTTCAAGATGATTCTTTAAACCATTTGCAATGGTCGTATCATCCTCCACAATTAATATTTTATACATGCTACACCTCTTCTTTACACAATTGTATACTGCAACATCTCATAATGCAGTCTTCCGCCTTCTACAATATTTTCCGGCAATAATGCTCTCGCAACTAATTTTAACTCTTCTTCTGGTTTGTCCACTCTTCTTAAGTTGGCGTAATCTCCATCAATTGATTCTACTATATAATCACATACTAACATTTGTGGTATCTCCTTCACATTCGTTTACTTTTTTGATTTCTCCCTCACATAATAGCATATCTTTCTTCTAATTACATCTAAATATTTCATTCTACGTCATTGCCGGCTTCTTCCTTGCATATACTAATAAAAAACGAGGTCCCGCCATGTCCAATTCTCTCTGCAAAGAACGCATTCTTTCCGAAGACTATCGTGACTTCATCCTCGATGGCATCCAGACTTCTTTTCTCTCTGATATTGCCTTGCAAAATTCCTGTATACAAAATGCGAATTTTGATTATCGTTGTATTTATATTTCTGCCATTCAGGCTGAACCCATCACATTAAAGCAATTTCCTTACGCTTCTATTCCGAAATGCTATGCCCCTATTAGTATGGAAACATTAAACCAGACCGGTATTCTCTCAATCCAGAATTATCCTACTCTGCAATTGAAAGGTAAGGGTGTCTTGATTGGTTTTTTAGACAGTGGAATTGATTATTTAAGCCCTCTTTTTCGTAATCTGGATGGTTCGACTCGAATTCTTTCTATATGGGATCAGACGATTCAGACCGGAACTCCTCCTGACAATTTTTATTATGGCTCTGAATATACACAACCCCAGATTAATGATGCGCTTGCATCAGAGCAACCACTGAACATTGTTCCTTCACAAGATGGCGAAGGCCATGGAACTTTTGTTGCCTCTCTTGCATGTGGTGGCGGTGCCCCGCAGGAAAACTTTCTTGGGGCTGCCCCGGAAGCGACTCTCGCTGTTGTAAAATTAAAACCAACCAATATCTCCGCGACTATTATTTTATTGCTGATTCTGCAACAGCTTATCAGGAGACTGACATTTTGCTTGCTGTAAAATATTTATCTGACCTTGCCGCAAAATATAAACTGCCACTTATTCTCTGCATTGCACTCGGCACAAATTCCGGTGGACATCTTGGCTTACTCCCACTCTCTAATCTTCTGAATCTGTATGCATCTAAAGCAAATATCATTCCTGTAACCGGCGTAGGAAATGAAGCAAATGGTAGACATCATTTTCAATATACTCTAAAAAACATTGCTGATAGTGCAACAGTGGAGATCCGTGTAGGTGAAGGTGTTCCCGGATTTACGCTGGAGCTTTGGAACAGTATTCCTAATATTCTTGCTTTTTCCATCGTTTCTCCTTCCGGTGAAATCCGTGGACGAAATACAATCCGCACTACAGAACGTGATGAATTTCAGTTTTTACTAGAAGGCACAACAGCTATTGTTGATTATAAATTATTGGTAGAGCGAACCAATCAGGAGCTGATTTTCTTTCGCTTTCAAAAACCTTCTCCCGGTATATGGAAAATCATCGTTTCGCCACTTCGCATAATCGACGGGCTATTTCATATGTGGCTCCCGTTAAGCAGTTTCATCCAAGGGGAAGTATTTTTTTTGAATTCGAATCCTTATTATACAATCACAAATCCCGGAAATGCTTCCCGGCCGATTTGTGTCTCTTATTACGATGGAAATACAAATGCGATTGCTTTGGATTCCGGACGAGGATATGACCGCTACGATGGAATCCATCCTGATTTCACTGCCCCCGGCATTTCTATTCTTGGTTCGTTACCAAACAATCGTTTTGCCGTCCGCTCCGGCTCTAGTCTGTCCGTTGCTATTACCGCCGGTGCATGTGCCCTTCTTCTGGAATGGATCTTGTTCCAGCTTGGCACGGAAAGTGTGGATTCTACACAAATTAAAAGCCTTTTTATCATCGGTGCTACCAGACCTTCAAATATGACATTTCCAAATCCTGAATGGGGATATGGACAATTGAATTTATTTCACACTTTTGAGGAATTACGAAATTACTAAAAAAGTTTTCCTAAGCTTTCGTCCTATACCAGGCAACAAAAAAGAAACATTGCAGGATTTTCTCTTACAATGTTTCTCTTTTTATTAATTTCTATTATTGTTATTCGCGCCTGTCACCACGACGAATCTCTTCTACATTCTCATAGTAACTCTTGATTTCTTCTCCGGCAGCAATTGGCTCTGTCGGTTTTGTTCCATCACGGAATACCATTTTCAGAAGAATCGGTGTGATAATTGTTGTAATTACCACCACAATGATGACAGGTCCTAAAAATGCAATTCCCAACAGTCCAAGCGTAGAACCTTTACTGGCAACAATCAATGCCACCTCACCACGTGAGATCATACCGATACCAATACGTTTTGCCTGATAATTCTGGTATCCACACATTTTTGCACCGATACCACAACCAATAATTTTTGTCAGAATTGCAACGATTGTAAGTACTACTGCAAACGCAACAATTGTAAAATTCATTTTCGGCAATACAACTTTAAGTCCAATACTTGCAAAGAATACCGGTGAAAGCAGCATGTATGAAATTGTATCAAATTTAGTCTGCAAATATTCTGAACGTTCTATGTTAGAAATAATCAGACCTGCGATAAATGCACCTGTGATATCTGCTACGCCAAATACTGCTTCTGCAATATATGACATTAATAGACAGAATACAAATGCAACGATTGTGTGACGATGTAATTCTTTTTTTGCTCCGTCGACCCATTTCTTATAAAATTTATAAAAAATAACTCCTACGATTGCTGCAAATACAAAGAATGCCACTACTTTGATCAGAACAATCGCAATATTTACACTGTCATCTGCCATACTTGTAACAATTGTAAGTGCAATAATACCAAGAATATCATCAATAATTGCTGCTCCAAGTATTGCATTTCCTGAACGTGTTTTTAATTTCCCCAGTTCCTTTAATGTTTCAACTGTAATACTTACAGACGTTGCTGTGAGGATTACTCCAATAAAAATATTTTGTAAAAATGTGCTTGCACTTGCATAAGACGGAATCATTCCTGGTCTGTTAAATATAACCGCACAGAAATATCCTCCAATCAGTGGAACGATTACACCGCAAAGTGCAATTACAAATGACGCTTTTCCACTTGCTTTGAGTTCTTTGATATCAGTCTCCATTCCGGCACAGAACATCAGTACAATTACACCGATTTCTGCAATTTCATGAATAAAGGCTGTTTCACTTAACACTCCTAACCCTACCGGTCCTAAAACCAGTCCTGCCAAAAGTGCTCCTACTACCTGCGGCATCTGTACTCTCTTTGTCAAAAGCCCCAATACTTTTGTGCCAAGAAGTATGATTGCCAGATCCAATAGATAACTATAGCTTTCCATTACGCTCCTCCTATGTTGTCATTTTCACTTCGTTATCCCCCAATAACTTACGTGTGACATCTTATATATTTTTTAGAACACTTTCCCATGTTCGTTCATAGTCATAGTATAACTATAAACGATAACTTTTCTAACTAAGTCGTGGTACCTGCTGGCCTCTCAATTCAATGATCGGTCCCCCGGTTCCTTCAATATATTCTCGGGTGATCGTCACCTGTCCGATGTTATCATCCTTCGGTATTTCATACATAATGTCAAGCATAAACTCTTCAATGATCGCGCGAAGCGCTCTGGCTCCGGTATCCTTTTGCATTGCTTTTTCAGCAATCGCCTCAAGTGCACTATCATCAAAGATAAGATTTACTTCGTCTAATGCAAGTAATTTCTGATACTGTTTCAGTATCGCATTCTTTGGTTCTTTTAGGATTTTCACAAGCATGTCTTTATCCAGACCTTTCAATGTGAAAATAATAGGAAGACGGCCGATAAACTCTGGAATCATTCCGAATTTTCTTAAATCTTCTACTGTCACCTTACTGATCAAATCTTTGTCATCATCATATTTATCTTTCAGCTCAGCATTAAATCCCATTGAACTTTTCTTTGTCAGTCTTTCTTTAATGATTTCTTCCAAATCCGGGAATGCACCTCCACAGATAAAAAGAATATTTTTTGTATTTACTGTTGTGAGCGGAACCATCGCATTTTTACTGTTTGCTCCAACAGGCACTTCCACTTCACTACCTTCAAGAAGCTTTAGCATTCCCTGCTGTACCGATTCTCCGCTTACATCACGCTGACTGGATGTTTTCTTTTTCGCTATCTTATCAATCTCATCAATGAAAATGATTCCCTGTTCAGCACGCTCTACATCATTATCCGCTGCTGCCAGAAGCTTAGAAACAACACTTTCAATATCATCTCCGATATAGCCTGCCTCTGTCAGAGATGTTGCATCTGTAATGGCCAACGGCACATCTAATAATTTTGCCAATGTCTTTACCAAAAATGTTTTACCGCATCCTGTTGGTCCGATCATCAGCATATTAGATTTTTCAATCTCAATATCATCCATCGTGTCTGTAGCAACCCTTTTATAGTGGTTGTATACTGCTACTGACATTGCTTTTTTAGCATATTCCTGACCAACTACATATTGATCTAACTGCTCTTTGATCTTATGTGGTGCCGGAATCTCTTTGATATCTAATTTTTTATATTTTTTCGTTGATTTTTTCTTCTTTTTCTTAATCTTTGGCTGCTGTGGAAACAGACTATCCAAATCAGATAGATTCAAAAACTGAACTCCCGGCATATTCATCATCTTATTCAGATCTGTCGGCATATTTGACATTGCATCAAAACTCTTCTGCAGACAGTCCTGACATACTGTAATATTGTTTGGAAATTCCATCATCTTACCCGCTACACTTTCCGGACGATGACAGATAAAGCAGACTTTCTCATAATCATCTTCTTTATCATCCTGGGAATCTTCCACTGTTACTACTTCTTCCTTCGGATCTTCCACTGTTTCCAGATCTACTTCTCTGAAATCCTGATTCTGATCTTCATCTATAATTATTGTGTCGTGATCTGACATCTTACAAATCCTCCGTTCTTTTGTATCTATATACCATTCCTCATTATAACGGAATATCACTCTTACTTCAAATGAAGTTTTTGTAAACAAGCTCTTTATTTTAACATTTCTACAAATTCATCTTCTGATATAATCGGAACACCGAGCTCTCTTGCTTTCTTATTTTTTGAAGAAGTGGATTCTACATCATTGTTAATCAGATAATTTGTTTTCGATGTAACCGAACCTGTCACTTTTCCGCCACGTTTTTCGATTTCTTCTTTTACCTCTGCACGATTTGCAAAATGGTGTACGCTTCCTGTAATAACAAAATTTATACCTGTGAACTTTTGCTCTGTTGTCTGTTCTTCTTTTGGGATTGTCACTTCCAACAAAAGCTTTTTAAATAATTCTCGATGTTTCTCATCTGCAAAATAATCAACGTAAGCTTTTGCAATCACATCTCCCACTCCGGAAATCGCACTTAACTCTTCTTCTGTTGCATTCACCACTTTTTCCGGATTTTGATCAAATGCCCGGCAGATTACCTTTGCGTTCGCCAGTCCGATATTTGCAATCCCAAGACTGTACACTAATTTCGGAAGTGTCGTAGTTCTTGCCTGCTCGATGCTTTTCATCAGATTATCGTAGGATTTTTCTCCAAAACCTTCCATCTTCTGAATCTCTTCTTTATAACGCTCTACATGAAAAATGTCTGAGAAATCTTTAATAAATCCCCTGTCGATTAATTTTTCTAAAGTTGCCTCTGACAAGCCTTCGATATTCATCGCATCTCTGCTGACAAATAACGTAAATGATTTCACCTGTTTTGCCTGACACATTGGATTTGTACAATACAATGTTTTGGTATCGTTATCCATGGAAATCTTTGTTTCTCCACCACAGACCGGACATACCTTCGGTGGAACGCAATTACCACTTCGTGTCAGATTTTCTGCAATCTGAGGAATGATCATATTCGCCTTATATACCTGTATGGTATCTCCGACTCCCAGCTGAAGCTCCTCCATAATACTGACATTGTGAACACTTGCCCTGCTCACTGTCGTACCTTCCAGTTCGACCGGATCAAATATTGCTACCGGATTAATAAGCCCTGTTCTTGATGCACTCCACTCAATTTCCCGAAGTGTTGTCTCTCGGATTTCATCTGCCCATTTAAATGCAAAAGAATCTCTCGGAAATTTTGCTGTTGTTCCCAAAGACTGTCCGTATGCAATGTCATCATACACAAGCACCAGTCCATCTGATGGAAAATCATTTTCTGCAATATGCTCTGCAAACCATGAAACCTCATCTTCAATTGTAGATGCATCTACAAGATGATGCTCTACCACTTCAAATCCCTGTCCTTTCAGCCAGTCCATCTGCTTTATTCTGGAATTTTGAAAATCCACATCATCTGCTTTTACCAATGTAAATGCGTAGAATTTTACGTTTCTCTTAGCTGTAATTTCATTATTCAGCTGTCGTACTGAACCACTGCATAAGTTTCTTGGATTCTTATATTTTGCATCAACATCCTCTATCTTGGCATTGATCTTTTCAAAATCATGATATCCGATAATTGCTTCTCCACGCAGGATCAATTCTCCTTTATACGGAATGTGGAGCGGTACATTTTTAAATACTTTTGCATTGTTTGTAATAACCTCTCCTACTTCTCCATTTCCTCGGGTAACTGCCTTTTCCAATTCTCCACCACGATATGTGAGAACAATTGTAAGACCATCCATCTTCCAGGACAGCATCGCCTTCTGACTTCCTAAGAATTCTTTCAGGCGTGAAACTTCTTTCGTCTTATCCAATGAGAGCATCGGTTTCTCATGACGCTCTTTTGGCAACTCACTTAACACTTCATATCCAACATGAATTGTGGGACTGGAAGCAAGCGTCATTCCTAATTCCTGCTCCAGTCCCAATAACTCATCGTACAGTTTATCGTACTCGTAATTGCTCATGATCTCTCTGTCTTCCTGCTCATAAGCACGGCGAGCCTGATTCAAAATTTCCACAAGTTGCAGCATTCGCTGTTTCTTATCTTCCATCTTTTTTCCTCTCCTTGGTTACTTTTAAAGCAACCTCTACTATACGTTTATTTTCTTTTTATTCCCATCGAATTGTCTCATTTGAAGAATCCTTGATCAGTTCATATAATTCATTCAACTCCGCATCTGTCAACTTCCGATATGCTCCGTCTTTTAATCCATTCAACTCTATATTCATAACCCGAGTGCGGAACAAATCTTTTACCTGATATCCAAGTGCCTCACACATCCTGCGGATTTGTCGATTCAAACCCTGCGTAAGCACGATTGTAAATGTATATTTTCCAATCTGTGTCACCTTGCAAGGTCTTGTCACAGTATCCAAAATCGGAACTCCTGTCGACATTTGTTTTATAAATTCGGGTGTGATTTCTTTGTCTACTGTCACTTTATATTCTTTCTCATGCTGATTTCCGGCTCTCATCATTTTATTAATGATATCACCGTTATTCGTCATAAGTAAAAGACCATGCGAATCCTTATCCAATCTGCCGATGTATGTTACACGAATCGGATAATTTAAGAATCTAACAATGCTATTGCGTTCCCTGCGCTCTTCTGTACAGACTATACCGACCGGCTTATTTACTGCTAAAACCACCATCTCATCTGTTCTGGAAACCGTCTTTTTTCCGACCTTTACAACCTGACCCGGTAGCACCTTCATCCCCATAGTCGCTTTTTTCCCATCTATGGTTACTGCTCCGCTCTCAATCAGTTTATCCGCATTTCTTCTCGAACATACACCTGCCTCGCTTAAATATTTATTCAAGCGGACAGGTTCATTTTTCTGCTGAAACTCTTTTTTTATCTGATTACTCACTTTTACCTGCTCCTAACATTCCACTAATGTTATTATCCTGGAAAAATGTATTTCCGCTGTATAAGAACAACGCATCTGTGATTCGATAAGAATCCATGATGTCCTGAATCGTTCCACTATAATATCTCGGGTCTACGACTACGATTTCTCTAAAATATGGTGTCAAAAACGGAATGAAACTATTTGCAAACGAATCTTTTATAATTAAAATTCTCCGTGATTCCTCGGATGTTGTTTTAATATCAATAACTGATGTGTTACCGCCTAAAAATACACCGTACTGATCTCTCGTCTTTAATTTTGAAGAATCATATAATGATGCTGTTTTTTTCTGTTCATCAATATAACTTACTAAAATATCTTCATCCGAGTCTTCCGGAACATAGATGTCAATCTGTTCTTTCTCTCCCAATCTGCACCCGGCCTTTGCGGACAAGGTTCCGTTAAATGTGGTTGATATCGGATATGCCACGAAGTTGCTTACTGCATCTGACTTGATATTCAATGACTCCACAGCATCTCCAAATACATAAAATGCTCCAAGGCTTGTCCAATGATGATCTGTCTTATAGAAAATCTTCTCGTCTGTATGCTTCTTAAGTGAACTTGTCACATCAATCCAGTTGATTGACTCCCCAAGTTCACGTTTTGCCTGTGAAAACATACGATTTTGATCTGCAACTGTTGCCAGTGCCGGCAAACGGTTTTTCAATACATTTGCAGCATCCGGAACAAGCATTACCGATGTATTGATATCCGGATAAGATTTCGCAAATGATTTCATAGATTTCAAATTCGCATTCAACTGTTCCTGATCAGGTGTTGCGATTTCTTCCATCAACTGACCTTTTTTCCCAATCAAAACGCCATTCTCTTCTTTGCTTCCGCCAATTCTATCTAACGCCGTCTTTAATTTTCTCCAGGCATTCCTTCCTACGAACTGGTCAGCCTGATAGGTTTCAAATTTGTCCATAAAATCTCCAGAAACCAGACTTTCAATTGTCAGCTTCGGTCTGCCCGCCAACATTCGATTTTCCTCTTCCGACATTTCTTTATTTGGAACGATAATATTTAATACAAGGAAAAATACGATACATACAACAAATGCCATTCCTATTATATGCTCTATTTTCCAGCCACTTCTTTTTCTCTTTCTATTATTCTGCATTTTTTCACCTAGAATCTAAAATATAAAAATGGATTATATGTTTCTGTTACAAGGAATGCAATACAAAGTAAGAACATTGCAATGTAAACCGCACAAGTTACGATAGCTCTTACTTCTTCGCTTTGCCAACATCCTGTTATCTTCTTCAACAGCTTGTATCCTCTTGGTGCAGATGCCAGAATTGCTATTACGATCAATAACCAGTTTGTAAAAATCATAAAGAATCCCTGCTTATCAAAAATTCCTTTTGCACCAATACCAAACATCACTTTCAGATACTGGCCTGCATATCCCAATGTCGGGCTGAAGAAAAATACCCATCCAAATAAAACCAATACAAATGCATAAATGTGCTGGACTGCTGATGGAAGCTTCTCAATCTTACTTCCCCAGAGATATTTTTCTAAAATAAGGATTACTCCGTAATACAATCCCCAGAACATAAAGTTCCATTGTGCTCCATGCCATAATCCTGTCAACATCCATACGATCAACAGATTTAAGATATGTCTTGACGGAGTACATCGATTCCCTCCAAGCGGAATATATACATATTCACGGAACCATGTACTCAGCGAAATGTGCCATCTTCTCCAGAAATCTGTAATACTTTTGGCAATATACGGATAATTAAAGTTTGGCAAAAATTCAAACCCAAACATCTTGCCAAGACCAATTGCCATATCCGAATAACCGCCGAAGTCGAAATAAATCTGGAATGCATACGCGATTGCTCCTACCCACGCTGTCAAAGTTGAAAATGAACCCATCTGCATCGCAGCAACCTGTTCATATACCGAGCCAAATGTATTTGCCAGAACTACTTTCTTTGCTAATCCCCTGATAAAATACATTGCACCCTCGCCAAACTTAGTCGAGTTAATGCTACGTTCCTTTAACTGCTCCTCAATGTCAATATAGCGGACGATTGGTCCTGCGATCAACTGCGGAAACATTGAAATATACAATGCGAAATATAAAACATTTTCCTGTGGTTTTACCTCTTTTCGATATACATCGATCAAATAGGACATTGCCTGGAATGTATAAAATGAAATTCCGATTGGCAAAGCCAGCACACGATACGGAATATCGATTGGCAAAATTGCATTGATCGTATCCATAAGCAACCCATAATATTTGAAGAATCCAAGAATCAACAGATTCATTACCACTCCAAACATAAGGCTCATCTTCATAGCCCTTGCATTATCCCGTTTTTCGTAAATATCCTGTCCACAAAAATAATTCAATATGATGGAGAGAATCATTAAAATAATATAAACAGGTTCGCCCCATGCGTAAAAAATCAAGCTCGCCGCCAACATCACATAGTTCTTCATCCTAAATGGAACAAGATAATACAAAAGCAATGTCAGTGGTAAAAATATAAATAAAAATGTAATGCTGCTAAATAGCATATGTTTCTCCCTCCACCTTACAGACTCTTCGAAAATGCTGCGCGATATTCATCCGCCTTCGGAGCTACTGCAAGGAATATATAATCTCCTCTCACCTTCAGCTGTGCTGAATCTAACAACTGTACCTGTTTTGGTGCATAACCGTCAAAGTCATTCTTTCTGTTTTCAAGACGCCGATTGATCGCATCGCGAACGCCCTGCATCTGTCCATCATCTTTTACCTTGATCATAAGCACTTCTTCCGCTGACATGCTTGAAGCAGAAGAATAAAATAACACACCATCATAGTCTGCACTGTTAAGACCATAGTAACGCTTCAGTGCCTGGCTGTCCTGCTTCACAAGGTTCTCTGTGTCCAATGATGCCTCCACGCCTTTTGCAACTTCATCAAATGCTTTTGTACTTCCACTCGCAAAAATCAGCATCAGGATCACAAAGACTAAAATTGCTGCAACTGTTATGTATTTAAAAAGTTCTGTTCTTGTAACACTTCCCCTGTTCGTCATGATAAAGACACCTCCACCATGTGATCTGCCCATATTGGATAAAACTCAGATACAAAATGAATTCCGTCCTCGTCGTAATATTCATCTTTTACAAGATCTGTATTGTCCACATACGCAATCTGTAATTCATCACACATCTTCTGTAATGCTTCGTTGTATTTTGAAATATTTGCCAATGCCGGTTTCTCGGCTATTGCACTTTGCTGCACCGGAAATATTGAATTTATCAAAATCTTTGTATCCGGTACTTCTTTTTGAATCTTTGTGATCAACTCTTTATATTGTTTGATAAATGTATCTGTATCTCCATTCGTATTGATCACATCATTCATTCCATAAGAGACGAACACCATCTGTGGGTTAATCTCTTTTAGCTTTTCACACTGGTCATCCAGATCAGTAAGTGATGCACCTATTTTTGATACGACACTGTTCGCATTCAAAACATCGTATGCCGTAAATCCCTCCGTAATGGAATCTCCCATCACGACCGTACTTGCAAACATCTCTTTTAAGCTGATCGTACCTGCCTTATACGCTTCTTCTTTGTCTTTTGCCTCAACACGCTCTATCTTTGTCTCGACCGAAGCGACATCTTTTTTCTCATTCGTCTCAATATATTTAATCCCTGCACTTATCTCTGCGTTCTCATGTTTATTCGATAATCGAACTCCAATTACGACAAGAATTGCTGCTACAACACCTGTAGCAGCAATTCTACTATATACTTCTATTTTTCTTCTATTCTTTCTTTTGTTATACTGTTTCAATTTCTTCGTTCGTGCCTTTCCCAAACATCTATTTTCACTGTTCTAATTGTTTTTTTCATATGAGAATAATCATGAATTTTTGTTCACAATTTTCCTTATTTAATAATACTTTTTTTACCCCAAAAAGTCAACAAGTATGGTATGATATTTTATACTGTAATTGGGGGTTACTGTTCATTCCCGTGTCAATCACTACGCTGATTGGCACGGAGGATGCACGTTTTATCTTGAACGGCATCTCGCCCATCGCCAAAGGCGATTTAAAATGGCGAGATGCGTTGCTGGTCACAGGTACTGTGAACAGTAACAATTTTAGTACTTTTTCGGAGGTTTTTTATACATGATTTCTTTAAAATTAACAGAAACGAAAAAATTTATGTCTCAACTTCTTTTATCAGAGCTTTTTGACCATTTTCTTTTCATTGAAGGTGATATTGTCACCTTTAACAGCTTCCATATTGATGGTTATATTCAAAAAGATTTTTATACAGAATTTCCACCCGAAGAACTTTTTTCTGCTGCTTCCTCTTTCTCCGGTTCTGAGGCACTTCCAGAATATTCTTACTGGAAACAAGTACGCGAATATTGTTTTTCTTTGATCAAAGGCAAACGGACACCTCTCAGCTTCAAGTTTGTGTTTCGCCTTTCCCCTACTAATATTGCCAAATTAATCTCTAAGCAGAATCTGGACTTTCAGCCAAACACCGTACAGGGGCTTTATCTGAATATTCAATTTAATGAGCAAGGGTTGACCTGCGTCACCGGAACATCTTTAAATACATTCACGTTGGATAAGTCACTTGAAAAAGCGTGGGATGGGATGGTGCAGAGGTTTTTTACTAAAAATGGGGTGGCGTTTGAGGTTGCGGTTTAGTTCACGATGGCCTCTAAGCAGGAAAAGACTATGCACTCCTGCTCAGCTTCGTCGGGCAAGCCCGACTCCAATTCGCT